>ORMF012628165.1_pt1 | contig 10807 bp, 8 predicted proteins | sample 1779871 | NCBI WGS metagenome assembly ORMF01 (sample SAMEA104232316, study PRJEB22302) | groundwater metagenome | biome: forest; feature: aquifer; material: groundwater | place: USA | collected 2011-08-07 | depth 5.4 m
TATTTCGAGGTCACCAGGATCACCGGCATTCGCGCTGACCTCTGATCGCTGATGTCTGACCTCTGGCCGGCTAGAGCCTTGTAAGCCGCTTGCAGTTCCTCCAGCGTCCCTTCGGCCTCATCCTCCGGGACCAGTATTGCCGAAGCCGGGACCCCTTGCCGGATGAGAACCTCGCGACTCAGCTCCCATCTTTCTCCTACTTCAATTCCCATATTTTGGAGCGCTTTCAATTCTTCGCGCCGCGCTCCCCGTACAATCACAACCCGCGGCGCCCACCCGGCACGATAAAGTTTCGCCGCTTCCATCTCGCGAAACGGCGGCTCGCCTCCTAACGCAACGATCGCCGCCGCCGGCTCCAGTGTATCCTCGGTGATCAGGAAAGAAGCGATCTCGCGAAGGATCGGAACATGGGCGAAGCCCACGAGCAACATTCCCACCAGCAACAGCGCCAGGCATTGTAAACGGCGGCTGTTTCGGAATCTAGTCAACATTGGTTAATCATCGTGGAATGCCGGATGTCACAAATCCGCGGTCAGAGCTCAGCGATTCCGCAATCCACAATTCGAAATTCGAAATCCGCAATGCGATACTGCCTGTTACAAATCAGCGGCCAAAGCCCGGCAATCCGAAATTCGCAATCCCCAATCCGAAATCCACACTCCGCAATCTGAAATGCATTCATGTCTTGTAAATTCGCAATTCCAAATCCGAAATTCGCAATCCGAAATCCCCCCTCCTCCCTTCCACGTTCTCCCCTCGCGTCTTACCCCCTGCTCCCTGCTCTATGCTCTTCGCCCTTAGCTCTTTGCCCCTTGCTCCCTGCTCAATTTGCACGCCACTGTCTACTGCTATAAGATACAGTGCGTAACTTGATAATGCCGTTGATACTTGGAAGTCTACGTGGTTGAGAAGTTTGCCAACGTTAGAGGAAGGAGAAAATAGTCAATGTCAGAAATGATTCAGGCGGTCTATGAGAATGGCGTATTCCTGCCTCTTCAGCCGCCGCGAATAGAAGAGCACCAGCGGGTTCATCTCCTGATCCTTCTTGAGGATCCCAGTGTTCTGGCCGCTTCTCAGCGGAAAGCCCTCCAGGAGCTGGCTGGAATGGGCGAAAGCGGCTCGAGTGATATCTCGGCCTCTCACGATCAGTATCTTTACCGGAGGGAATAAGCAGTTGCCTTCCGCATCGCTAAACTCTGATGTCTGCCCTTTGCTCTTTGCTATGTTTTAGCTTCTTCCGGTAGCTTCCAGGTGGTCCATACGTTCCTCGAGACGCCGCATCTGCTCTTTGATGACCCGAAACTCGATATCGAGTGTCTCGTGAAGCTTCATAAATCCATCGACGTGGTTGTAAACTTGCTCAAGGCGGTTTTCCATACGGGCAAACCCTTCCTGCAAATTTTGTACAATCGTAATAATCGTAGCGTCGTTTGCTTGGAGTGATCTGATGCCCCGCTCCACTGTGGTCAGGCGCGATTCGAGGGTTTTTTTAGCAGGTCGGCGTGCCATGGATCACCATTTCTAATCAGCAAGGAGTTAATGTGTCAAGACCGCTCCCTGCCCTCTGCGGCGTTCAACGCGTTTCACGCTGTTCAATCACTTCGTTTCGTTCAACCGCTTCCCTTCGACAAGCTGCTCAGGGTGGTGAGCCAAGTCGAACCACGCTCCGTTCAAGGGGCCGCCCCTCACGCCTAACGAGTCCGCTAAAGCTTGGAGGCTAGGACGCCTGGACGCTATGACACGCGAGCGCTCGCGGCCGTTCTATCCAAAAACTTTGGCTGAGCCAAGCTTATTACAGCTCATAAGATTTTCGTAAACCAACAGAAACTGCTTCGCAACGCGCTGCCATCCAAACTCTGCCGCGACAAGGTCGCGGCCTTTCGCGCCCATCGCCTGCAGCGTCGCGGAGTCGAGCGACGTTGCCTGGCGTAATCCTTCGGTGATGCCATCGACAGTCGGTTCGACCCACCACCCACAGCCACGTTCCGGCAGCATCGGCCATGGTGCGCCCGTTGTCGTCAAGACCGGCAGACCGTGCGCGAGAGCTTCGGCAATCGCCATGCCGAAGCTCTCCGAGTGGGTGGGAAGCACAAAGAGGTCCGCGGCAAACAACGCAGACTGTTTCGCCCGGCCCTCGAGTGGACCGAGGAAAGAAATGGTCTCGGCTAGTCCGGCGGCACGCACTGCCTGTTCCACTTCCGCCCGGTGCCCCGCCTCGTCCGGCCCAGCGATCTGCAAGATCCAGCCGCGCGGCCGCACCTGCGCCCACGCTTCGATCAACATAGGCAGACCCTTCACCGGATAAATCCGTCCCAAGAACAGCGCCTTCTTCCTTTCACCCCCACCTGCTTTGCCAACTTCCGCAATTGCTGCTATTCGACCGACTTCCGGCACATCTACCCCATTTGGAATTACGCAGACCGGCACACGGAACCCGAGGCGCTGCAGATTGTTGGCTTCCGCCTTGGCGGTCGTGTGGTGACAGCGCGCCCGCTTTAGATCACGCCGCTGGTAGAGCCACCACGCAACGCGTTTTTTTGACCGTTTGTGGTTCATGGCCCAGGGTTCGAGCATGCCGCGGGTGCTCACCATCCGTGGGATGCCGCGCTTTGCCGCTATTTCGGCGAGCCGGTGGTTGTGTAGCAGCCAAATCCCGTTGTCGTGCAGTACATCGGGTTTACCGAAGCGCTCCAAAGCTTCGGACTCCGTGCCGGTTAAGCGTTGCACAGAAGACTCGGCAGGCAATAATTGAGTGGTCGCGGCTGATTGGTCAGGCGCCCATAACCCGACTTGGACGCCGACTTCTGTTAACGCCATGGCAAGTCGTGAAACCGAATAGGCCGGGCCACCGTAAGCCGGCCGCAGACTAGTGCCGGCGAGGAAGAGTTTCACAGTCGTTGATGCTCGACAGCGTTCGATTCAGCTTTTTAGCAGTACCGCCGCCAAGGCCCAGCGACGATACCAGGTTACAAGCGGCACAGTCGTCTTTTTATCTGCCGTAGCCAGTACGTTGCCGAATTTGCCTTTCATCCACTCTTCGAACGGAAAACGGAAGCCGCGTTTCGGCTGTTTGCGGACCCATGCGGGAATTTCAGGTACGGCCTCGAGTAAAAGCTGCTTGCCTTCGCGCAACCTCACGGAGGCCGGGATGGCAGCTAGCGCCTTGACCAATCGGGCATCGACAAATGGGACCCGCAGTTCCAGTCCGTGGGCCATGCTGAATACGTCGCTGTCGCGCAGCAGTTGGTTGCGCATGTAGCACGTCAGTTCGAGAAAGCTTACCGTATCGGCTGGATCGTCGGGCAGATCGTCTAACGACCATTCAGCGGGACCAGCGTCGCGGCCGGTAAGTAAAATCGCCAATTCCCTGGCTTCCGGTTCGGTAAAGATGCCGCGCTGAGCATGAAACGCTGACAGTGCCGTGCCAGGGCCGCGCAGGAAGGCGGCAAGCCGCCGCCAACGCGATCCGACCGGTGTCAGGTCAAGCGCGGCAGCCACCAACGGACGCAAAGGACCTAACAACCGGTGGAGACGCAGGAAAAGTGGCACCTGCTGGAACGATCCATAGCCGGCGAAGAGTTCGTCGCCACCCAGGCCGGAGAGCACCACTTTCATGCCCTCGCGGCGGGCCAACTTGCTGACACACCATGTGTTAAATCCATCGATGGTGGGCTGGTCCATGGCGGCGAGATAGCCCGCGACTTCCGCCCGACCTTCCTCTGGCGTCATGCGCCACTCGGTGTGGCGAGCGCCAAAGCGATCCGCCGTGCGTCGGGCGATCGATGACTCATCGTAGGCGGGATCATCAAACCCGATGGAAAAGGTGCGCAGAGCGGCGCCGGGGCCGAGCACCTCACGGGCCAGTGCCAGCACCGCTGTCGAGTCGATGCCACCGCTGAGAAAAATTCCTACCGGGACATCGCTGACCAAATGGCGCTGCATCGACTCGATCAACGCCGCCCGAGTCGCCATCACCGGATCGGCTGGAGCCGGCGCCGCGTCGAATCGCAGTTTGTGCCAACGGCCCACCTTGGCTGCGGTGCCATCCCATTCGAGAAAACATCCGGCCGGGAGCTGACGAATTCCATCGACTAACGTCGCCGGTTCCGGCACGCTGCCCCAAAGCAAAGTATCTCGCAAACTGCCGGAAACGGTATCCGTCCGAGGCGCCAAGGCGCGCAGAGCCCTCACCTCAGAGGCAAACGCCAGCGCCCCGTCACGCTCGACGTAGTAAAGCGGCTTGATGCCAAAGGGATCACGCGCCAACAGCGCCCGGCCGGATTCCGAATCGTACAAAGCAAAGGCGAACATCCCGGCCAGCTTCGGCAGCGCGGCCTTCCCCTCGCGTACCAACAGACGCAGTAGAACCTCCGTATCGCTATTGGATTGCCAATGTTCTACTGAGTCCTGAGTAACGAGTACTGAGTCCTGAGTTTCAAGCCCGCTGCTCCCTGCTCCCTGTTCTCTGACGACTGACCGCTGACTGCTGATTTCTGCCCTCTGTATTTCCGCTCCCTGCGCCCCGCTCTCTAGCACTTTGCTCTTCGCGCTTTGCTCCGTGCTCCCTGCTCCGTGCTCACCGCCCTCCGACGTCTGATCTCTGACTTCTGACTCCTGACCTCTGTTGTCTAGCTCTTCCCTCAGCTCGCGGTAGTTATAGATCTCGCCATTGAAAACAATCCAGTATCTGGCTGTTTGCTGATGGCCGACAGGAGACCGATGACCGATGACTGATGACTTCTCACCGATACCGCCTAACCCCTCACTCTCCCCCCTCTGTTCATTCCGAAATCCGCAATCCGAAATCCGAAATCCCTTTTCCACCTCTTCCCCGAGCCCCATCGGTTGTGCGCCGGTGTCTGAGAGATCGATAATTGCCAATCGGGTATGCACCAGCCCAGCGCGACCTTTTGGATCTTGCCATAGTCCCTCACCATCCGGCCCTCGGTGACGCAGCGCTGCGATCAACGAGGCCGCGTCGCAGGCCATGCTTTGGCCAAACCATCCGGCGATGCCACACATGTTCTAAGCTTGGGAGCCCGGGCATCCTTGCCCGCAGCGTCGAGTGGTTAACGGCAGGCGTTGCTCGCGCCTAGCGGCAAGAGCCGATTGCTCTTGCCGTTGCTTGCAGGTCAAAGTGAACTATCCTCTGTGCTATCTCCGTGTTCACTGTGTCTCCGTGGTGAATATAGTTAGAAAAACTCTCATCACAGAGGCAGGGGAAACACAGAGGACGCACTGAGAATTCTTTTCTCGACAGATTCTGACGGGATTCAGTTGTTGATCGTTCGCGCAAGCTATAAGGATGTCGTTCTTAGCGGAGCCACGCCGTTCTCTGGTAAGTTTTCATTCCTAAGTTCACTCGCCTGACCATTCAGCAGCTCGTCATACTTCTTTAGAAAAACTTTACCCGCCGCGGCGAGTGAAAAACGTTCCTCTGCGACCCTCCGTCCTTCCCTGCCCATGCGCTCGCGGAGAGCCGGCTCGCGCACCAACTTCTCCATTGCCGCAGCGAGAGCCTGAGCATCGCCGATGGGTGTCAGCAATCCAGTCTCTCCTTCGCTTACCGCCGTGGCCGGTCCGCCACAGGCCGTGCTCACAACCGGCAGTCCACTCGCCATCGCCTCCAGAATCACAATGCCCAGGCCTTCTTCGTTCGAGGAAAGCACGAAGAAACTCGCGTTGCGATAGAGCGCGGCCAACTCCTCGCCCGGCTTTGGCCCGAGCCAGTGAACCTTCTGCGCGAGTGCCAGGGTTTGGAGCTGCAACTGCGACGCTTCAGACGGAGGATCACCAATCAAGTATAGATCGGGGACGGTCTCTGCCTTTTGCCGCAACAGTGCGTAGGCGTCGAGCAGCAGGCGCACGTTCTTGCGCGCGTCGGAGAATCGCGCCACGCAGAGGATGTAATCCCCGTCGGGCCGCACCGCTGGTCGAAATAGATTTGTATCGACGCCACAGGGTGCCAGCACAACCTTGCGCGGTCCGCCAATCGCTTCGACCGTGGCACGAGTGTATTCGCTGAGCGCGAAAATTGAGTCTGACGCTTTCAAGGCACGGCGTTCGTATCGTTCAGCGATGGGAAGCATCAACGACGACCACGCTCGCCGCAATACTGAGCCGTTGCGCATTTGGCTGGCACGATCAGCGCGTGTGGTTGTGGCTGTCCAAAGGAGAGTCGGACGATCGACGCCCTCAGCGATACAAACCCAGGGAGGACTGCCAACAACAAACTGCAGCAGGTCGTAACCTTGCAGCAACTCAGTGAGCTTTCGCCGCGGCCGGTATCTCTGAAATTCCAGTTCGCTACCCCAAACGCCCACATGTGTGAACGTCAAGTCGTGCCAGGGGACTCGTTCAATCCTCGGCTGTTGAAACCAGCTCGCCGGCACTTTCAATTGCAGACTTGCCAGGTCGGAAGCTGACGTGGCCAGCGAGATAAGCTCCGGCTCGTACCGCCCAGACTGAAGTAACGTGCGGTAAAGAAATGTAATCATTGTCGGCAGCCCGCCAACAAGGGACATCTCATGAGTTATCAGGGCAACGCGTTTTTTCATTTCGTTACCGCGCGTGCCGCGAAACAATCACGATTGGCCATTACCCAGGCATGCAGGCGCTCAAAGCCTTCCTTTACTCCGACCCGCGGCCGCCAGGAAAGCAACTCTGCGGCCCGGCGAATATCCGAAACGTAAACCGGCTGGTCGCCCGGGCGCCAGTCTTCGAAACTATGGACCACAGCCCGCCCTGAATGCTCACCAAGCATTTCGAGCAGCTCAAGCAGTGATAACGTGTTTTCTGGACCACCACCAATGTTGAAGGTCATTCCGGCCACCTGACCGATACGGTCAATCGCGGCCAGGTAGCAAGCGATCAGGTCGTCAATAAATAGAATGTCTCTGACTTGCTTGCCGGTGCCATAGATCGTTACCGGCTGTCGTAACGTGTGCGCAATCGTAAACCACGCCACCCATCCCTGGTCTTCCACACCAAACTGCCGGTAGCCGTAGATGCACGACTGCCGGAAATTCACCGTGCGCAATCCATAGATACGAGCGTAGTCGATCACGTATTGATCGGCGGCGCCCTTTGAGCATCCGTACGGAGAATAAAAATCGAGTGGCTGTGCCTCGCTGACTCCGTGCGGCAGATCAGGAATAGCGTAACGCCTCGGCTCCTCCCGCAACTTCAAAGCCGGCAGCTTGCCGTAGACCTTGTTCGTCGAGGAATTGAGCACAATCGTCTCCGGGCTGTGCCGACGAACGGCTTCCAATACGTTGAAAGTACCGAGCGCATTGATTTCAAAGTCGCGGCGGGGCTCAACGACAGCAGTAGTGACGGCCACTTGCCCAGCCAAATGGATCGTCACATCGAAGCGGCCGTCGGCCATGACGCGCGAAAGCTGCTCGCCATCGCACACGTCTCCGCGAATGAATTCAAACTTGCCTTGCTCGCGCAACCACTCAAGGTTCTTTTCGCTCCCGGGACGAGAGAGATCATCGAGCGCAGCTACCGAATGGCCCAGTTGCAGGAAGCGTTGAGCGGCGTTGCATCCGATAAACCCGCAACCGCCGGTGATCAGAACTTTCATTTCGTTATGATTAAGCTGGGATACCAGTTAGGAAGAGGCGTCCGGTTTCTTCAGTGTCGAAACCAGAAACATGCCCATCCGGCAGCGATTAGTTAAGAGACGGCTGAAGCTGTTCGGGATGAGTGCTTTCGCCGCCGCCTTTAATTTGCAGTTAGGTAGCGGAATCAGTTCTGATTTGCTCCCATAGATTTTGACTTCGTCAACTGAAAAGAGATCCCCTGCCAACGCCTTCCATTCGGCAATGGAATAGTAGCGTGCGATAGCACCGTCGATGAGTTGTTGGCGCGCCTTGTGTACCGAAAAGGTTTTGAGGAGCGTCCCCTGAAAGATGCCACCGACGAGCCCGGCGAAAATGTAGTAGTTCCAAAGATTCCGATGATAGACCATCGTAATGGCCACGCCCCCTGGCCTCAGGACGCGATGAATCTCCTCGAGGATCTTCCGGGTATTCGCCGAGTGATGGATTACTCCCCAACTCCAAACCAGATGAAACGACTCATCGGGAAAATCCATCTTCTCCGCGTCCATGCGGGTCACCTTTACGTTTGGCCCTTTCCGATCAAGGTGCTGCAATCGCTTCGTGGTGCTCTTGACCGCGTAGTCCGTTAGATCGATGCCGGTATACGACTGGGCGAATGAGGAGAGCAATTGAGCGTGGCTGCCATTACCGACGCCAATCTCGAGCACATCTTTGTCGTGTAAAGACGCAAACTCGATGAGCGGATCAAACGGGATTTCCTTCCAGGGCATGAACGTTTTTACATCCGAGAAAAACCGCGCGTCGATCTCCCGATAGAATGCTTTGCTGAATTCGCTGGCCTGGATTCGGTCGCTGAAGTCGTAGCGCATGGGATGGCTCTCCCACCACTGCCGATTCGCTTCCTGCCACTCGCGCCGCTGCTCAGGCGTCCGCGGCAAGGCCGTGGGACTATCGAATCCTTCGGGAATAGTCGGCTTGAGATCTGATACTGACATGAGAATTGTAATCTGGCCTGCGCAAGGCTTGACCTAGATTCTCTGCTCCAGAACTACCGGCAGATGTGCGTTACGCACAGTAGCCGACTTCTCGCGTGCCCATAACAGCAGCAGGTAGCCGCCCAGGACGTTCTGCAGGATGTTTCCAAATAGGATCTCTGCGCTTGAGCCAATACCGTTCAAGAAGAACACGAAGAACGCCAGGAATACGGTCTGCCCACCCGGCCCCGAGAGGTGCTCTCCAAACGAATGTTGGAGCAGGCCGAGAATAAGCCCCTGAAGCAACATGACAAACACGACTCCAAGCCAACCGAAGTTTATGTAAGCTTCGCCGAGAAGGCTCACGCCGAACGTAGTTGTTTTCGCCCCCTCTTCAGTGGACACGCCATAGGCAACAGCATAAAAGCTGTTCGCGCTGCCGGCTGTCGGTTTGTCGAACCAAATGACTCTGGGGATTAACGCGACCGCGAAAAAGGAATAGGTTTTCCCATACTGGTAGGGAATCACCTCTGGCGTCATCGAATATATGTGTGCCACCTGATGAATGAGATCTGCGCGGGCCGTAGCCATCGAAGTTGCTTCGGCAAAATCCCGGCTTCCGACAAGCGTGTCCTTCCAGTACTCAGATGCCTGTTCCATCCATAAAAAGCCCTTAGAAACGACGGACCGCTCTGTTTCAGCCGCGTCGCCAAACCAGACTTGTTTACGATAGTCGGCCTTCACCGGCGATAGAAAGACAACCAGTGCAATCGTCGCCACAATAGATCCGATCGGAACTTTACCAGTGTACAGCCACTTGACGATAAAGAGCACAACGATTGGAACAAGGGCTTCCTCCAGTATCCCCGTTGAGATTCCGCGGGTAGCTGCCAGGAGAACAACTGCATACAACCAGACGGTGTAAAATTTCGAGTCTTTGAGCGAATAGACGATCCATCCCAGCACACCGATGACCACCAAGACCTGGTTCTGTAGGAGCCTCAGAATCGCAGAAAGTGGAAGTTGGTATTCTTCCGGGATGGCTCCTTTAAAGGTGAATAGCAGCGGCAGGAGGAGTCCTGCCAGGAAGCAGTACAAGACAGCCTTCGACTTGTTCAGAAACAAGTCGGCGGTCGGGACCGCTTTTCTAACATTGCTACGCTGGAACCAGTAATATCCTGCCTGAACGGCGCAGATACCGATAATCGCTAGCAACAAAGCAGCGGTCACGTCTGAGTCGTCCAAATATTTAACGTCGCCGTAGGCCTGGGTGATAATTGCATCGCGGGTAAAGATCGGAAAAGCAAATTGAAGGGCATAGGCGCCACAGAAAACGGCCATCGTCGGAAGGCCTCGCTCCTTACGGGCAAAGTACCTCGCAGTCGGGTACAGGCAGATCTGGAGCAGAAACATTGCCAGGAGTGTCTTCAGCAGCGAGTATTCATAGTTACTTAGTATCAGGGGTACGACTAATACCCCACACAGAGATGCGCCAAAGTAGCGCTTTATTGCGTGGCCGGCTGCATTCCAGCGCGTATTATTCATTATTGGGCCTTTCACCCTAGATGGTATTTCTCTAGTCAGTCCGAGCTCCTTAACTTACCAATTGACTGCAAAGCAGCTATCGTGTTATCGACTGCCGCGCTTACGCTATAGCCTTCGATGTGTTTCCTTGCATTCTCTCCATGCCGCCTAGCCAACGAAACATCTCGCGCGTAGATCTCCATAGCTTTGCCTAGAGCAGCTACGTCAGCTGCCGGAAAAACCATGCCCGTTCTACCTTGGCTCACTAAGTCAGGTCCGCAGCCAACGCGATCCGAGACGATTGCTGGCAGACCGCAGGACATGGCCTCATTGACAACCAGTCCCCAAGTTTCAGCATAGCCGGACGGCAAAAGCAAGATATCAGAACAACAGTAAGCCTGCGCAATCTCGCCTTGATTAAGAAATCCGGCGAAGGATACTGGCAGTGCCTTTCCTTTGGAATACTCTTCACACTTGGAGCGTAGTTCTCCATCGCCGACCATCAGAAGGTGAACATTCAGCCCACCAGCCCGCAGACGTTCCAGAGCGTAAATCGCGTCCATAGGCCGTTTTTTGTCTATAAACTTGCCCGCAAAGAGGAAGACAACTGCATCTTTGGCTATCCGCCACATAGCAATCAATTCTGACTTCCGAGTCTTCGCGTCGTTTGCTTGTGTCGCAAATCGCTCATTGTCTACAAAATGACGAACCGGATAGAATTTTGCTGAATCGGCTCCGTAA
>ORMF012188598.1_pt1 | contig 10805 bp, 9 predicted proteins | sample 1779871 | NCBI WGS metagenome assembly ORMF01 (sample SAMEA104232316, study PRJEB22302) | groundwater metagenome | biome: forest; feature: aquifer; material: groundwater | place: USA | collected 2011-08-07 | depth 5.4 m
GACGACAACAGCTCCGACGTGTACCGAACCGAAAAGGACGAAAACGGTGAGAACGAGGTCAACATGAACGACAACCTCGGTGGCCAACTCGGTCGCCAACGCGGCCTGTGGGACGTCACCGTCAACTACAAGCTCGGCTGGGTCGAAGGCGGTTCGTGGCAGAACTACACCCGCACCTTCCCGGCGGCCGACTACGAGGTCTGGGCGGCGTTGTCGTACGATGGGCGTGACGCCGGCCAACTCCAGGGCAGCCTGCAACGGGTGACAAGCCCGGCGAACGTGGCCGACCAGACGTTGGAAAACTTGGGTGATTTCAACGCGCCAGGTTCTGGCGGCTGGGGCCGGAACGATCTGGTGAAGATGACCGGCGCTCCGGTGCATCTGGAAGGCACGCAGACCCTGAGGTTCAACTTGGGCAGTGGCGACTTCGATTACCTCCTCCTCGTACCCGGTGGAGCTCCTCCTCCTCCGAGCTTCAGTTTGCCCACGTTGGACGCCAACAACCTTGTCCTTGTCTGGTCAGGCGGCGGCACGTTGCAGAGCTCAACCGACCTGAAGAGTTGGTCGGCCGTCGCTGGTGCGGCCACTGGCGTCAAGGTGCCGATCCTGGCTGGTGCCCATGTGTATTACCGAGTGGTCCGCTAGCGGTTCCGTTTAATCACACGAGCGGCCGGACGAAAGTCCGGCCTCTTTTTTTCTGGTGCGATGCTGGTCGGACCGGGATTGTGAAGCATGACCCTCATGTCGGGCATTGGCTTGTGAAGCCCAAGCGGGCCAGTGAGTTCTTCGTGCTCGACCTGCGAAGCCCCACGCGGTGCGGCGGATGACCCAGGCCGCGTGCAATGAACCACCCGCCGCCGCCCGCGGGCGTCGCCCACCACTTTGCTCACCCTCGTTCAGGTCACTGTTTGGTGAATCGGGCCGAACGGTGAGGAAACTGAAGCCGGTGACCGAAGGCATGCGCTGCGGACGCGGTCCGACTGCAAGTTTACGCTTCGCGCCATCGGTGCGGCTTGGACGTCAAGACTCGACCGGATTGAGTTTGCGCCGCACAGCTTCCTGGCACAGATGGAGCGCCCACCCGATGCCGGCGCCGAAGCCCAGCCCGTAGGCGACACCCCAAAGGAGTTTGCCCGCGAGACCCGGCACCGCGCTGTACAGCACACTGCCGATGAAGTAGCCCATCGAGTGGGTCACGAACAGGACGAGGATGATTTGAACGAACGCCCGCACGGAGCCGAAGGCACTCGCGAAAACACATCCCATCAAAACCGTCCCCAGCAACGAGCCAAGCCATTCGCCGCCGCGGTTACGATGCACAATCCATGCGGTAGTCCAACCGGCTCCGCGCTCACGTGCGTCCACGCGAGGTGCAGGCGCTTGCGCGATACCGCCGGGCCTTCGCTGCACTTGCTGCCCAGCGGCACGGCGGGCTTGGTCAAACGCTTGTCCAGCACGTAAAGCCAGCATTGCGTGCGCGCGTCGCCGGGTTTCTTCGGATCAAGGTGCTCGGGGCCGGAGAGCACGATGTCGCCATTCGCCAGATACAGCGCCCGCGTGTAGCCGGAGTGGGGATAATGGTGCGTCAGCGCGCGCACAATGCGCGTCGCGATCTCGACCTCGTAAACGTCGCCGAAGGTTTTCTCGACAAACAGAATCCTTTTGCCGTCGTGCGAGAAGTCCGCCCGCTCGCCAAACCACGTCACGCGCGTGATGTGCGGCGGCAGATGGTCGGCGGGGTTTTGGCCTTCTTCGGGCGAGGCTCCTCGCGCGTTGAAGGTTGAGTGGACGGCGAGCGAGGTCAAGCCGAGTGCCAGCAAGGGTGTGAGCGTTCTCATGGCTGAAGGTTTTAGCAAACTGCTGCGCGCAGCGTAACAAAAATCTCCGCCGGACACGTGGCGTTGGGTTTCCCCTTCGCCGCCGGGCAGCCTTCCGGTGCGGCCGGGCGTGGTGATCCACACAGAAGCGCGCTTGCCCCTCAGCCACCGCGCCCGTAACTTCTTGGCGATGCTTGATTGGAGCCAATGCACGGCGGTGGAACGTGTGCCCGGCAGGGTGAGTGGCGCGTGGGTCTTCCGGGACACGCGTGTGCCGGTCCGCGCGCTTTTCGAGAACCTCGAGCACGGCGCCTCGGTGAACGACTTCCTTGAGTGGTTTCCTGGTGTGAGCCGCGAACAGGTGGAGGCGGTTCTCCAGCACGCCGAACGCAGCCTCGTCACGGCGTAGCCGCGCCCGTCTCGCGGTGCCCCGCCCATGCGCATTCTGTTTGACCAAGGAACCCCGGTTCCGTTGCGGCGTCATCTGGCCGGCCACAGCGTCTCAACGGCCTTTGAAATGGGCTGGTCGAGGATCGAAAATGGCGATCTGCTCGATGTTGCGGAGCCAGGGTTCGCTCTGTTCGTCACCACGGACCAGAACCTGCGAGACCAACAAAACCTCACGGGTCGACGGCTCTCAATCCGCGTGCTGCCCACCACAAGCTGGCCCGAGATCCAGCAACACATCGCCGTCGTGGTCGAGGCGGTCGAATCGATCAAGCCCGGTGAGTATCGCGAGTTGCAGTGGTAGTTCACGGGAGCCTTTGATCCTGGAAAGAGCAGTTGGAACCACGAAAGACACGAAAAAGGAAGGGCTTGCGGCCCCGCGGCCATTCACCCAGCGGGAGAAACCCACCCTCCGCAGATCCATCTCTCCTTTCGTGTGTTTCGTACTACTATCCCGCAGAGTTTTCTCAAGCCGCGGAAATTCTGTGGCGCATTCATCAACCGCAGAGACGCGAAGTTCCGCAGAGGTCCCAGGGCGATGATCTCTGCGCCCCTTCGCGTCTCTGCGGTGAAGAAGACGTTCCCTTTGGGTGCGGCTCCGCCGCGCTAGGTCTTTCGTGGTTTGAAGTGCCGGATTTAGGTTGATGCGCGGCTCCCGTCTGTGGTCCGGGCCTGCTATTCAATCCGCGCCACCTCATGATCGAGGAGCGAATTGAGCTCGAAGTGGCCCCATCCGCCTTTGCGTGCAGCCGATTGCTTCCGCCCCGACACAAGCAAGCGCACCGTTCTTCCGCGCACGTCGTTCGGCAACTGCACCCGCACGCGCAGCGGGCCGACGGGGATCAACTCATGCACCGGCTGACGCCACGTGCCGGCGCTGGTGAGGTTGACTAGATGTAGGATGAGCCGGCCGGGCTGGCGGTAGAGGTGGCAATCAATGAGGCCAGACCCTTCGACCGCGAGCGGGACGTCGTCGCGTGCAACCCAGCGGATGAGGTTTGCCAGCAGGTCGCCGTGATCGGGCAGATTGTCGCGCGCGAAGCGGCGATCGATGTCGGCGGGCAGGAACACGACGCGGCCACGTGTGATGCTATCGTTGAGAATCAACCCCGGGATGTCCGTCTTCGGTTCGCGCATCCACGCCGTCTCCGGCGGGTAAATCGGAAACGAGGGGATGAACGTAAGCAGCACCTGCACGCCCGCGTCCACCAGGAGCGGCCTCAGGACGCCACCGAACGGCAGGAGGTCGGTCTCTTCGAAGCCGTGCAGAACCGGATGCCGCAAGGACGCGAGACCGACGATGCTGGCAGCGGCTTGCGACCCAGCAGCCTCGTGCAGCCGAAGACGCGGCTGCTGGTTCACCCTCTCCCCTCCGAGGGGAGAGGGCAGGGTGAGGGGCATTTCTTTCAGCACCGGTTCGTCGCCAACCCGCGGCCCATCGACGCGCGAGCGCAACTCCGGAGTCAGCCGCAGATAGCTGTGCTGCGTCTCGCTCGCCCATCTGCGGAGTTGTGCGTCGTTGCTCGCCGCGCGCTTCTCCGTCGCGTGTGCGCCGAACAAGTCCGCCAGCGCAAAGTCATCGCGCGGCTCGCCCCATTGATTGCACAGGCTCGAGTCCCCCGTCGCCAGCAAACCGCCGCCACGCTCGACGAACTGCCGCACGCTCGCCACCTGCGCGTCCGTAATCGCGGCGAAGTTCGGGAGAATGAGCAGAGCCAATCCGTACGCCGCCGCATCGCGCTCGAGGTGGTCCGCATGCACGGGCAAATACGGGATGCGCGCCCGGATGAGCGCCTGCGTGAGGCCGCGCCACGGTTGCTCCACGAGCACGTCCGCGTCGTCGCGCCCGTAAAAATCCGTGTTCTGCTGCGACCACACCACGCCCACCGTCGCGACCGGCCGGCGGTTCACCAGAAATTCCTCGTTTGCCCGATGCCAGCGCATCACCGGCTCGGCGGTGCGATACGCCCGGCGGTCTTCGTGATACGCGCCGACGTGGTGCCACCACGGCTGGATGCCGCCCGCGAACCCTTCGAGCATCCACAGCCGCGCTTCGGCCGCCGGCTTGGCGCTCAGGCGGAACGTCGGCCGGCCGGCCTGATACAGCGCCATGCTCTCCGGCGCGAGCTTGTCCCAGCCGAGCAATCCGTGCACGAGCTTGCCCGTCTCGCCGTTCTGCTGAAAACCGCTCGCGTCGCTGCGCGTCTGGTGGTCGAGCAAAATGATTTCGGCGCGCGCGCAAATCTCCTTCAAGTCGCGGAAGCTGGCGCCTTGGCCGCTGACGCTTCCGCTGTTCATGCCCACCCACAGGCAACTCTGGCCGCCGGCTTCCTTGGCGACGCGATTGTTCAAGTCCCAGACCTCCAGCCGCCGCGCGTAATTCCACCGCACCCACTCGCGCCACACCGGGTCGTCCCAGTTCTTCTCGCGCGGCAAGTCGCGGCCTGCTCGCTCGCGAAACTTCCTCCGGCAATGCGCGCAGTAACAAATGCTCCCGCGCCCCAGCCCGCTCCAGGAATTGTCCGTGAACCCCTCTGGTCGATACCGCTCCGCAATCTCGCGCAGCAACCCCGGGATCCATTCCTCGTAATACGGGCTGTGGATGCACGACACGTAAAGCTCGCCCGCCCGATAAGGTTTGCCCGCGGCATCGGCGGCGAACCAGTCCGGATGCGCCCGGTAAAACTCCTCGTGCGCACGATTTGAATCCATGCGCGCCAGCACCGCCAACCCCTCCTCGTGCGCCGCGCGCGCCAGCTCACCAAACAGATCGCGCTCGCCCAGGAACTGTGCCCGCCGATGCAGCGGGAACCTGCTCGGATAATACGCCACGATCCCGCCCGCATTGATGATGACTCCCTGCACTTGCGTCCGCCGCCAATACTCCCGCCACCACCCGAGGTCGTACCGCGTCGGGTCGCGCTCGGTGATGTTCGTCTGGCCCCAGCGCAGCGCGCGGCGATACCACGGGAGCGAGCGGCGGCGGCCATTCTGGCGGCGCGGGTTGCCCGCGGCCAACGCAACGAGGTCAACGCTCGCGAGCGCGGCGGTCGCGGCTGCGCTCTTCTTCAGGAAGGCGCGGCGGGATTCACCGCGCATTGCGCTTGGGGATGCCGTGTTCAGAACTCGATTCTTCCTCCCGTTAACAAACCGAACCACGGCAGCGCCGTCACCTCGGCGTGCAGGCCCAGCGGCGCCTGGCACATGGAGACGATGTAGCCGTGCTTCGCTCCCTTCGGATGCTCGTTGAGGAAGGTCAGCAGATGCCGCGCGCCGGGCCGGGGCTTCTTAAGCAGTGTGGACTCTCCTGTTTGTCGCACACCGAAAACGATGTGCACAAACGGCGCGCCAGACTTCTTCTTCCAAGCCGGTTCGACCCAGCGACCAAACATACAGTGGACTTTATGGTCGCCTGACCATTCTGAAGTCAACTCTGCGATTGGTCGGCGGGCAGAGAGTCTTGGCGCTTCGGAGTTTTCTGTGGCCGAGACCCTCGGGCGAAGCTGAGAGCTCAGGGCAACTGGTCCCCCGTGGCACAGACACCCCCGGAGATCGTCCGTTCACGGGAAGAACGAGTCTCCGCACGTCGGCTCCGACAGCGGTCCCACGCGGCTTCGCTGTCTCTTCGCAGGAGAGCCGGCCGGGCTAAAAGTACTTTCCGAGGAGCGGTTTGAGTTCCGCTTTCGTTTTGGCCGGCCAGAAGTTTTTGTCGGTGAGCACAGCGTTGCGCAGCGCGTGGTGGCACGAGCAATTCGGCTCGCGGGGAATCAGGGGCAGGACACGAGTGATGATCTGCTTTGCCTGCTCGGCGTTGTTCCGCAGGTTCGCGACGACCATTTCGACGGTCACGTGCGCCGCCTCGACGTTCCAACAATCATAGTCGGTGACCATCGCCATCGTGGCGTAGGCGATCTCGGCTTCGCGCGCGCACTTCGCCTCGCCCAGGTTGGTCATGCCGATCACCGCGTAGCCGGCGCGGTGGTTCGTGAGCGACTCGGCGCGCGTGCTGAACGCCGGGCCTTCCATGTTCACGTAGGCGCCGCCGTCGTGCACGCGCGCGCCGCAGCCGCGACCGGCCTGGAGCAGCAGCCGGCGCAATTCTTCGCAGACCGGCTCGGCGAACGCGATGTGCGCCACGATACCTCGGCCAAAAAACGTGTGCTCGAACGACTTCTTCGTGCGATCGACAAACTGGTCGGGCAGCACGATATGGCACGGCTTGTACCTGGCCTGGAGCGAGCCGACGGCACTCACGCTGATGATCCAGGCCGCACCGAGTTTTTTCATGCCCCAGAGGTTGGCGCGGTGATTCAGTTCGCTCGGCTGGAGGCGGTGGCCCCGGCCATGCCGCGGCAGAAACACCACTTCCCGCCCGGCCAGTTCGCCGGTCAGAAAGGCGTCCGAGGGCGCTCCGAACGGCGTCTTGAGCCGCACCCATTTCTGGCGGGTGAACCCTTCGATATGGTAGAGGCCGCTGCCTCCGATAATGCCGACGCGCGCTGTGTTCATGGGGTGCAAACGACTGTCGATCTGTTTCGCAAACGCCGCTGTGGATAGACGGTTTCCGGGTCAAACACAACATCGTTGTGCGTTGAAGCAGCGATCCGCAACGCTGAGCTTGGAGGCGGCTCGGCAAGGAAGCGTGTCACTCACGGCAGCGAGCACTCCGGACCCGGGCGTTCCACAGCGAAGACGCGAAGGCGCAAAGTCCAGCGCAGCACAGGGGCCTCGTAGCCGTCGACGTCAGTCGGCGCAAACATCTGATCCGCGAAAGTTGCGCCGACCGACGTCGGTGGCAAGGAGCTTCACGGCACGGGATTTTGCCGTCCTACGACAAACCAGTTGCCCGATGGAATTCGAGCCTTCTGGCGCGTCCTTCCGCTCCCCGGCCCTTGGTTGCTTTTCTCGGCTTCTTCGCAGTCTCGCTGTTTATTTTCGCCAGTCGGATGCGGAATGACTCGTAGCTGCCCGGCGCATTCCAAAGTTGTCGGTGGCAGATTCGGTTGGGCGCAAGCTGCGGTGTCATTGCCAGCGAGGGGGTAACTGAAGTTCACACTTTGCAAAGTGTGGTTTTCACCGAGCCGAAGCTGATCACCGACAGCTTGGGGACGCGCGCGTGGCTGGCCGTCCCAAGCGATTTCGTTTGTCAGCCCGCGCCCGCTCCGGCTTAATCGCCGGCACGATGGACTGGCTGACACAACTGTTCTGGCCGCAGGGCAAGTTCCTCGGCATCGAGTGGCATTGGTGGAAGGTGATCGGCTGGCTGGGCAACGCGACCTTTTTCTCGCGCTTCATCGTGCAGTGGTACGCGACCGAGCGGAAGAAGCAGGTCGTCGTGCCGGTGGCGTTCTGGTGGCTCAGCCTGACGGGTTCGCTGCTGTTGTTTTCCTACGCGCTGTTTTACCAGCACGACTCCGTTTTCATTTTCGCCTACGCCTTCACGTGGATTCCCTACATCCGCAATCTCGTCATCCACCAGCGGCACTCGGAGGCGCATCAGAACTGTCCGGTTTGCGCGTTTGACTGTCCGCCGCACGCGAACTTCTGCCCCGACTGCGGGGCGAAGCTGCGGCCAGGGAGTGGGTGACCACGAGGGCAGGAGCCTGGGAAGCGCAAAGCATCGCCAAAGGAATCTGGAATCCTGACCTGCCAAGCCGGCCAGTTGGCCGAATAAGACCAGTGAAAAGAATGATTCTGTCCTCAATGATATTGTCTTCCCGAAGGCGTCGAAGCTAAAGCCGTCCGAACACCGGCTCAAAAAGCAAATGGGCGCGGTTCTCGGAAGTCTTCACCTCGACCGGCACGAGTCGAAACTTGTCTGTCGCAGTGCTGGCCCGACCACGATTCGTTTCAATGGAGCCGGTCCCCATGCTCAAATCTTGATCGGCTTCACGCGCTGGCCATCGCGGATGCGATCACCGGGATAGAGAATCACTTGTTCGCCTTCCTTCAATCCATCTACGATTTGTGTTTCGGTGCCGCTGGAGCGGCCAGCTTTGACGGGACGGAGTCGAGCGCGCCCGTCGGTGAGGACGAACGCGGCCCAATCCAGTCCGCGACGGAAGAGCGCGCCGGACGGAACCTTGAGGGCCTGGTTGGTCTCCCAAACCACGATCCGGGCCTCGACGCGGAAGTTGTCACCGAGGCTGCGCCGCTGCTCCGGTGGTGTGAGGATGTCGGCGATGACGTTGACGCGCTGCTCCTCGACGCCGAGGGCAGAGACTTTCGTGAACGCGGCCGGCTCGACCATGCGCACGCGGGCCGCGAGTGGTTCACCACCGCCCCATTGCTCCAACTCGACCTTCGTGCCGGGCGAAATCGCCGCGCCGTCGCGCGAGAGGACTTCGATGACGGCCTCGAGATCGGTGGGATCGCCGATCTCTACGAGCGGCGTGCCGGCAGTCACCACGCGGGCGTTTTCCTCGAACACGCGGAGGACGCGACCGCTGGCGGGCGCCTGAACCTCAACCGGGCTGCGCGCTGCATTGGCCGCGCCGCTGCTCGCTGAAGTGAACTCGGCCAACTCAGCCTCGGCCTGACGCAATGCGCTCTCGGCGGCGGCCTTTTCCTTGGCCGCGGAAGCTTCGCGCCACTGGACCGACTCGAGTTCCTGAGTGGAAACGGTTTTCTCAGCGGCCAACTTCTCGAACCGTTTCAGTTCGCTGAGCGCAAACGTGTGGGCCGCGCGGGCCTTGTCGAGGTTGGCGGCGGCAACATCGCGTTTCGCCTCGGCCAGCGTGCGGCTGCGCGCATCGAGCAGCGCGGGTGCGAGCGGGTCGATCACCGCGACCAGGGTCTGCCCGGCCGGCACCTCCGCGCCGGCTTTGAACGGGATGCGCCGCAACTGGCCGGTGACAGGCGCCGAGACCAGGTAGCGTTGCTTGATGCGGGTCTTGCCCTCCTCGTTGACGGTCGCGCGCAACACGCCCACAGCGACGCGCGCCGTTTCCACCGGCGCGGGCCGCGGCCACAAGCCGGCGACGATGAGCGCCACGAGCGCGGCGGCGCCGGCCCACGGCAGCCAACGGCGCGTGTGGCGGTTCGTGGAGTTGCGCTTGTTGTTGGCCGGGGTCGCTTTGTTAATCGGAGACGGATTCATATCAAGTCGGAGCGGCGATGAAATCGTGCTCAAGGTGTGGACCCGGTCGCCGCAAAGGAACCGTCGGCGGAGCCGCAAGGTTGTGGACTGCGCCAGTCCTCTGGCGCTTTGGATTTCGATCTACAGCGGGTTAAAGCGACCGCGCGATCAAAAGCGCCAAAGGACTGGCACAGTCCAAGACGCTGGCGCGACGGATAACGGCCCATGGCACCAACTCGCGCAAATGTGTTCGTGACTGGTTGGAAGAGCGTTTTCATTCCGGGGCCTTCAGCACGCCCACGAGGTTCAGCTTGTTGAGTTGGCGCAGGACGAACAGCGCCGAAAGGGTCGAGGCGATCGTCACGGTCAGCACCGCGAAGGCGTAGTTGCGCGCGGTGAGCACGAGCGGCAGGCGCACGGTCTCGGTGTTCACCGCCTGGATGATCGCCGACGCGAAGCCGCTGCCGAGCAACAGGCCGAGCGGCACGGCGATCAGCGCCAGGATCACCAGTTCTGTGATCAGCACCGTGCCGACTTCGCGCCGCGAGAACCCGACGACGCGCAGCGTGGCCAGTTCGCGTGCGCGTTCGGCCAGCGAGATGCGCGCGTTGTTATACACCACGCCGAACGCGACCACCGTCGCGAAGGTGAGGTAGATCGTCTGGATCAAGTTGATGCTCGCGGCGGTCGTCTGCCGGAAGTTCGCGCGGAGCGATTCCTTGATGGCGACCCAGCCGACGCGCGGAATGTCCTTCAGCGCGCGCAGAAACTCGCTGCGATGCGCGCCATCGACCGTGAAGCTCGCGCCCGTCATCACGTCGCCTTCGCCGAGCAGACGATTCAACGCACGCCGATCCATGTAGGCCGCCACGCCGGAGAAGTCTTGCGCGAGACCGACGAGCGGCACGGTGCGCGTGGGCCGCTTGCCTTCCAGCACTTCGACGATCAGTTCGTCGCCGACGTGCGCGCCCAGCACATCGGCCAGCTTGGCGGAGATGACGAGGCCGTGGGCCGGCAGCGCGATCCGTCGGGTGGCCGAGTCGATGACGCGATTGTGCAGGCTCTCCGCCGCCAGGCCCTGGATCGCGACCTGGCGGTGGCGATGCCCAAAGCGGATGCGCACGGCAGCATAGCGGAACGCTTCGACGGTGACGGCCCCGGGGAGTTGGCGCAACAGATGACTCACTTTCTCACTGGCGGGTTCCACCAGGCCGATGCCGACGTCCTGCCGTTGCACCACGTCCCACTGGAAATCCATGATCTCGTTCACCCCGTCGCGAAAAGCATTTGGCACGATCAAAATGCCGGTCGCCAGCGCGAGACCCGCGATGGTGAAGAAGGCTTGCACGGGCTTGCGCTCGAGGTTGCGTACTGCGATGCGGAACGTGTGCGACAGAAAATGCGCGATGCCCGTGCGCTCGACGAACGCGGCGCGATAACTGGCCGGCGGCTCCGGGCGCATC
>ORMF010062460.1_pt1 | contig 10803 bp, 12 predicted proteins | sample 1779871 | NCBI WGS metagenome assembly ORMF01 (sample SAMEA104232316, study PRJEB22302) | groundwater metagenome | biome: forest; feature: aquifer; material: groundwater | place: USA | collected 2011-08-07 | depth 5.4 m
GATAAATTTTCCTGGAGTCGTTCTGTTCAACATTTCCAAGGTAAGTATCTAATCATGGAGGATCGGTATGGCAGAGAAGACCAGAACGATGGTGCGTGAGCCGGGGCCTGAGATGAACATGTATGAGTTTCACTGCAAGGCGCGGCGGGATTTCCTGCAGCGCCAGAACACCGGTAAACTGCTGATCAAAGCTAACGAGCGAAACTGGGAGGTTTCCCGCCAGGGGAAGACGAAAAGCTTTATGTACCCCAACATGTTTCCAGAGAACGCGCTGCAGGACTGGTCGATCTTCCAGCAGGACATCGTGACGCACTCTGGGAAACATCGCCACCAGGGAAGCCTGGTAATTTTCGTCCTCGAGGGTCGGGGTTATACCGTGGTGGACGGGGTGCGGCAGGATTGGAAAAAGGGAGATCTCATCCTCTTGCCATTAAAGCAGGGCGGTGTGGAACACCAACACTTCAACCTGGAGCCGGGAAAGCCCTGCAAGTGGATCGCGATGATTTATCTCCCGATGTACGACCAGGTGGCAAGCTTCACAGAGCAGATAGAGCTCTCGCCCTTATACACGGCAGGCACTAAGTAAAGTAGCAATCGCACATTGGCGGCAATAGTCTGACGAGATATACGAATGAGTTCATAAGTAGGGGATTATCTCGCGTGAATGCGACCGAGGGGCGAGCCCTTCCAAGCGCGGTCAATGGGTCTGTGCCTTGTAGGCCACCACCCCGTCCTCTCCAAGGGTGAAAATCCCAAGCGGCCGGGCCTGAAGTGACCCGTCGCGTTGCTGTGCCTGCGCTCTCCAGGCCTCGCCCCCCGGTCGCATCTTAGTTACTTACTTATGAATTTCTTAGTAAGGTGGAGGCGATTGTATGACTCACCCTAGATACGAAGCGTTGGCCAATCGAAATCTTTGGGACGAACTGGTCCAGATCCGCGACCAGCAGAGAAAGGACAAGGAAAGCGCGGTTTTCGTGGTCAGCGGGGACGATTTGCCCTGGGAGGTGAATCCGATGGGAATGATGCGTTGGTATACGCACCCAGAGGTTCACGATACGGCCGTGCGCAGCCTGATATTCTATGTACAGAAGATTCTGCCGGGAAGCCGAAGCGGTCTGTTGAAGTTTCCAGGTGGACAGGTAATCCATATCCTGGACGGCAAAGGGCACACGGTCATCGACGGGGTGAAGCTTCACTGGGAGGCTGGTGACGTGCTGCAGCTGCCCATGCGCTGGGACGGCATCGTTCACCAGCACTTCAACGACGATCCCAAAAACCCGGCCGAGTTTCTCGCCGTTCAAGCTAACTTCGTACATTCTTTGGGCGTGGACAAGGGGCAGGGATTCGAGCTACTGACCGCATGTCCAGAGTACCAGGAGAAGGCAAGGGCAAGCAGACAGCAGGCACGAGAGAAAACCGACTAGCCGTGTAACTGGAACTATGGAGCGGCCTCAGCAGCGTACAGCAGGCGAGAGGAGGTTATATACTGCAGCGCGCGGCGGAAATGCTCAAGGTTCAGCGGCAACACGGTGGCGAAATCGACGTCTCGGAGTGCACACATTTTCGCTTCCTGACAAAGCGCCTCGATCTCCGCTCCAGAAAAACCTTCGGTGCGTTCGGCCATCGAATCGGCGATTTCTTCGAGGCTTTCGAAACTGTCCAGCAGAATCCCACGAAGCTGAACCTTGAAGATCGCTGCTCTCTCAGCTCGGTTGGGAAGCGGGACCAACTGGTGCAGGCCGAAGCGACCGGGTCGAAGCAGGGCCCTGTCCAAGGCTTCCAGTCGGTTCGTGGCGCCAATTACCACGACTTTACTCAACGGCTCAATGCCATCCATTTCGGCCAGAAGCTGGCTGACAACCCGCTCCGTGGTCTTGGTACCTTCGTCGGTGCCGCGCACGGGGGCGATCGCGTCCAATTGATCGAAGAAGAGGACCGAGGGAGCAACCTGGCGTGCAATGTGGAACGCGTGGCGGATGCCCTGCTCGGATTCGCCAAGCCATTTGCTGAATATCTCCGGCCCCTTCACGGCAATGAAGTTGGCCTGACATTCGTTGGCGATGGCTTTGGCCAGGAGGGTCTTGCCGGTGCCCGGCGGCCCGTATAGCAAAATGCCTGTGGAAGGCTTGAGCTTCATAGTCGAAAACACGTCCGGGTGCAGCAGTGGCATCTCTACCAGCTCTCGCAGCTTCTTCTTCACCGGCTCTAGGCCACCGATGTCATCCCACGATATGTCAGGGATGGTAACTATCGTCTCACGCAGCGCCGAGGGCTTGGCTTTCGGGAGAGCTAGCTCAATATCCTGCTTCTCCACTACGAGCTGTTGGGGCATAATCTCGACGTTACGGAATCCATCTGTACGCCCCTTCAGACTTCGACGTAGGGCGTTGAGACCGGCTTCCCGGCAGAGCTCCATGAGATCGGCACCTACGCAGCCGTGCGTGGCGCCCGCCACGGTGTCGAGATAATCGATTGCCTCGTCCGAAAGCGGCATCTCTCGCGTGTGAACCTGGAGGATCTGAAGGCGTCCAGCCTTATCCGGCGGACCTATTAAGAGCTCGCGGTCGAAGCGACCGGGCCGACGGAAGGCCACGTCAATCGAATCGACGCGGTTGGTAGTACCGATGACCATAACGCCGTCGACACGCTGAAGGCCATCCATGAGGACAAGGAATTGCGAAGTCAGTCGCGTATCGGAATGCGAGCCGCTCTCCCCCCGCTTCGGGGCGATGGCGTCGACCTCGTCCACGAAGATGATCGACGGCGCGTGGTGGATGCCCTCGCCGAAGATCTTGCGAAGGTTAGCTTCCGATTCGCCGTAGATAGTGCCGACGATGTCCGGGCCGTTGATGTAAAAAAAGCGCGCATCTATCTCGTTCGCCACGGCACGCGTGAGATGGGTCTTACCCGCTCCCGGAGGTCCGCTCAAAATTATGCCCCGGGGCGGCCTGATGCCCAATTGACGATACGCGAATGGGAACCTCAACGGTACCTCGACCAGCTCGCGCAGCAGTTGGATCTCCTTGTCCAGCCCGCCGACGTCTTCGAAAGTGACCTCCTGAGGCATTTCGGCGTGCAGATTGGCCGAAAGATCTATCTCGATCTCGGTTTCGTCGGTGACAATGCCCCGGCCGTCCTCGATCTCGAGCACTGTATAGGTTGTTCCGCCGGAGGAATGCTGAAAGTGGGCATAGAGCACCGAGCCAACACTCACTGGGATGCGATTCTCAATAAGGTCTTTCTTGATATGGTGCTCAAGCTCGTGGGCAAGCGTCACGTCCACCGCGGGTAGGAGACGCATCGAACGGACGGGCTCGACAGTCACAACGTTTTCGAGCCACACCTCCTGGCCGATACGTGCTTTGAGTCCTTGTCTCGTGTAGTGGTCAATCCGGGCCAAACCCTTGCTCCGATCTGCCGGAATCGGCTGCCCGACGCGGGCAAGAATGCGGCGTCCAAATACGTTTTTTAGCTCGATTATGTCGTCGACTTGAAGCCCGTTAGCCTCCATTAGTGCCGGGTCGATGAAGGCGAGGGCCTGTCCTGCGTAATCGATGTTTGATCGCTCTACACGCAATGATTGAGTCATCTTAAAGATCCTGTGGAGTTTCTAATAGCGTGGGAAAAGATGCAGTTCAAGGTTCAATGTTCAAAGTTCAATGTGTCGGATGCGAACGGCGGATTTCCACAGCGTGAAAAACTTTTGTGAACGCAAAGTCGTCAAGAATTTAAAGTAAGGTTCCGGTCGATCATACTTTGAACCTTGAACTTTGAACCTTGAACTCAGTGATCGGCGCGCCGTTGCGTTTCCGGGTCTACGCGGTCCACTCGTCCTGCTCAATGATCCTTCATGGTCCGCCGCTCGATTTCCAGCAGACGCTCCAGGCCGCTGGTCGTCTGCGCGGCTTTCATCTCCTTGTCGGCGCCGCCCGGACCCAGGAAAGGGTCCATGTTGCCCTGCGCCAGACACTCATAGGACTGGCGCACGGCTTTGACCATGGCCGCGAACGCCGTGCCGGATGAGGCGGCGAGGCGATAGCCGAGCCCGGCGAGATCGCGCGGCGAAAAGGGAAATCCGGAGAAACCGTCGGGTGGGGCGAAGGTCATGAGCGGCGGCGGCAGGCGCTCGCCGACGATGCGCATTTCCTCGGCAGCGCGCGTGTGGACGAACAGCATGTCGGCGCCAGCACGATGAAAGGCTTCCGCCCGGCGCAAGGCTTCGTCGAGGCCGTGGACCCGCCGTGCGTTGGTCCGGGCGATGATCACGAAATCGGGGTCGGTGCGGGCTGCGATCGCCTCGGTGATTTTCTTCAGCATCAGCTCGGTTGGGATCAGGTGATCGACGCCGGCGTGATGCTCGACGCGGCGCGGCAGCAACTGGTCCTCGATCTCGATGGCGGCGAAGCCAGCCGCTTCGGCGAGGGCGATGGTGCGATGCACGTGCACGGGATCGCCCCAGCCGCCCCCCGCATCCAGGACGATCGGTAATCGGCACACGGCGCGCATGTCCAGCGCCACCGCAGCCAGCTCCGGCAACGTCAGATTCGCTTCGGTGACGCATTTCAGCCAGCCGAGCGACCCGCCGCTCAGATAAACCGCCTTGAACCCGGCCTCCTGGGCGAGCCGCGCCATGATCGGATTGAGCGCCACCGGCGCGACGATGAGTTCGTTCCCCCGCATCAGCTCGCTGAACTTTTGCACGGTACGCTCCTTAATTTGATTGCCGCGATGCTGTGACACTTCTATTCACAATTAAATTAGCTCCTCCATACCCTCGGGCGGAGAATATGTCCAGCCCTGTGTGAAAGTATCAATTCTCCCTTGACGCCCGTCCTCAATTTGCCCTATTTTACGGGAAACTAAGTTCGGCTGGGTCTCTCGATGCGCTCACATCTTTGATTACCGAATCATCGCCCGGACTGGTTCATTTCCAGCCGGACTTTGCCTGTGTAGCCGGATCGGTCATCAAGAATTAGGACTTGATGCTTGCGGGTTCGACCTTCAGGTAGGGGAGACAATGGGCCACTGGGGGAGCAGGGGAGGTTGACAGTGCAAGACTCAAACAATCAAGGCAAGGAAGAGTGGTACGACCCGATTGTCGAATTTGCTGCCCATTTCATTGCGGCTAGCGCGATCTTCCTGATGCTCGGTGTGGTCACAGCTGGCCTCCACTTTTTCGTAGAATGGCTTAAAAGCTTGCAGGTCGAGTCCGTATTCGTCTACACTTTTAAGTGGCTTGAGTATTTCGTATTTGGGACAGACGTAGTATTAGATTCTGCTGAAAAACCCTAAGAATGCTTCGACAGGCTCAGCATAAACGGAAAATATCCAATGATTTCGATCACTCCTCCGTTCGTCCTGAGGATCTCGAAGGATGAACGGAGGGTTTTTCAGCAGAATCGTATTATTTGCAGTGTACGTCGGTGGCTCCGCTATAAGGGCCATACTGACGATGGTAAAGAGGTGGACATCATGAATCGGTTTGTACAGATCCTGAATCGAATTGCGAAAATATTTTGGGGCGCGTTCAAGGAGAGTCCAAAGGGTTTCTTTGCGCCGCTGGTTGCATTTTGGCATGCAGTGAAGACTAACGCGACTCCCCAGCGGCACTACGACGAGGGCCGACGCAGCCACAGCGCGTGAACTGAAGTACGCCTCCGCTCGTCGGTTGTCTTTTCAACTTGCTCCATTTCGTGCTCGTCTGCGAACGCGGGCCATGCTCCACGATCACGGCTTTTTCCTTGTGCCCTCCGTCTCTTAGCTGTTGCCTAGTGCCTATTGCCTTTCGTAGTCCGTGACGCCCGTCCCCGATTCGTCCTATTTTCTGGATTAACCTGAAGCGCAGTAAGGGAACGTTCAGTCGCCTTGGGATTTTAGGCGTGAAGCAAAAGATCTCGGATTGTAGAAACAAAGATTGTAATGATTGTTATGTCAGACCCTCAAAACTCAAAACGAGCTAAAAAAAATTGCCCCACTGGAGTAACGATATGTTTCTAATCGATGTGATCGACGTCAAGCCGTTGGATGAAAAAAAGCTCGAACTGTCGTTCGCCGACGGGCTCAGAGCGGTGGTTGACATGGCAGAGGTGATTCAAACATTCGACGGCGTCTTCGCCCCGCTGGAAGATCCGGAGTTCTTCCGCCAAGTGCGAGTCGATCGTGAAATCGGCACGATCGTTTGGCCCAACGGCGCCGATGTTTGTCCAGATGTGCTCTACTCTTACGCCTCGGGTAAGCCCATCATCGTGGATGGCGAGCGCGTCTTGAACTAAATGAAGCTCCAGTTCGACGCCAACCAGCAATTCCAACTGGACGCCGTAGCGGCTGTCACCGACCTATCCGACGGGCAACCCCAGGGTGCGCCTGAATACGCGGTCATTAACGTCTCGGATTTGGGGGATATGTTTGCCGGGCAGAGCCGCACCGAGCTCGGCGTGGGCAATGGTCTGCTTTTAGCGGAGGAGAAGTTAGCGGCCAACACGCGGCTGGTGCAGGCCCGACACGATATCGGAGCGGTATTTCCGGGGACAATGTATCGCAATTGAACGGACGGCTCCAGCGATCTCGAAGATTGAAGAAATGAGTCGTTTCTCGATATTATGGTCGCTGGCATGTGCGAAGTGAAGCGTGACTTGTCCCGCTACCCGGAGCAGGTCGCTCAGGGCGAAGAAGTGGTTATCGCGAGCGCAGGAAATCCGGTTGCGAAACTGGTCCCTTAACAGGCGCCCGCGAGGCCACGGATTCGTGGGTATTGGACATGAACCGTAAGTTAAATATACACGATGTGGTTGCACTGCTCAACGACGTGCACACCAAGCACTTTGATAGCGGTGCCCCTTTGCTATTACGCCGGGGCCAGATCGGCACGGTTGTGATGATCTATGAGGATGGTGCTTGTGAAATTGAGTTTGCTGATCGCGACGGCCGTGCCTTTGCCATTCTGGCCCTCGACCCTGACCAATTGATGGTTCTCCACGATACCCCTGGCTACGCTGCCGCGTGGGACTGCTTCGGCTTTCTTGGCATGCAGGATCATAGAGGAAACCGAAGTCAGTCGTAGCCGCATATCTTCGCAAACGCCGCTCTTAGCAGGCCACCTTTGACCGTCTCGGGCGGGATGAGGCCGGTGTAGAGAATAGGAAATATTGTGGCGTTCCCGGTTATTGCGCCGTGGCCTGACGGAAGCGGCAAGTGAGACGATGGCTAATCGCTCACTGTTCTTTCATGGGATGTAAACGCAAAGCGGCCCAAAGTTCTCGCAACGCCACGATGAGTTCGTTGTTCATCCGCAACGCCGCCACTGTCGCCCGCCCCGTTGCAGTTACGCCGACGATTCGGATGCCGTCTGTGCTCCAGGTAAAATGTCTCGACCATCGCTGGCTGCGCGGTTGGAACAAGCGTACGCGCCGTCCGGTTTGCGGATCGCGGGCGTGGGTCTGCCTCCACTTAAAACCGTTGCAGGAGCGACAACACAGACATAGGTTAGAAAAAACCGCGCGCCCCCCGGCTGCGGCAGGAACAATGTGGTCGGCTTCGAGAGGAAGGCCGAGCAGGCGTTCGCGGCTCTGGCAGTAGGCGCAACGAGGGTCAGAAAATTCCGCGCGTACGGCTTGGCGCAAAGCCGTCGGCAGGGAACGCATGGCGAACGCCCTCAAGTGGCGTGGGCTTTCTCACGCTGGGCCAGCAGATATTGAGCTTTGGCTTTGTTTTGTGAAACACGGAGGTATTCCTGCTGGAGCGCTTCCCATTCAGTGCGTTCACGGGCGCTCAGGTCGCCGACTTCCTGCTTGCGCAGCAACAGAGTAAATCGCCGCTGCTGTTTTGCTGGCAGGAAAGCTCCGGCGATCGCGCGCAGCGCTTCATTATCGAGTAGCGTCCAGCCCGCCAATTCGTGGGCCACCTTGCGCGGCAAATCTTCGGGGACTACCGGTAGGGAAGTCTCCAAGGCCGCAGTGATGACCTTGCTAAAATGACATTTGGTCAGTCGCGCAGCGCGCTCCACCCTTCGATAAAGTCGCTTGGATAGTTGAACTCTCATGCCTCTGGTAGCGATAGCTCTGGCTTTCATGGGTTGGATTCTATGATTGATTTGCTCATGTGTCAAAAAGTATTAGTGGCGCGAGATAAGCGTAGGGGGTCAGGTGGATCAACGGGCGCGTTGGAAAGCTTCTTCTGCGGCGCGACGAACCAATACTTTTACCATCTCGCGTTTGTACTCGGCGGAGCCGCGGTTGTCGTCCATGGGATCGACCTCGGTCGCGGCGATCTCGCCCATCTCGCGCAACGCGGCGTCGTCAATCGGCTTGCCGCGCAGGGATTCTTCGGCTCGTTTGGCGTGGATGATCGTTGGTGCGACGGAATTGAGTCCTAACCGAACATCTTCGCAGACACCGTTCTTGGCGCTCAAAGTCAGCGCGACTCCGACGGTGGCGAAGTCTTCGACGCTGCGCGGGGTGAATTTGATGTGCGACCAGCCTGGACGCTGTGGCGGTGGGACGCGAATCTCGGTCAACAGTTCGGCGGGATTCAAGGCCGTCTGGTAATAATCGACGAAAAATTCATCCAGCCGCAAGACGCGCTGGCCCTGGCTGCTCGTGAGCACGACCTCGGCGTCGAGGGCGATCAGGCTCGCGCCCGGATCAGTGAGCGGATCGCCGCCCGCGAGATTGCCGCCGATGGTGCGCATGTTGCGAATTCTCGGCTGGGCGACTTTGCGGAAAGTTTCATGAAGCAGGGGATAGTGGCGCTTTACAATCGGCGACAGCTCGATGTCGCGATGGCGGGCGCCGGCGCCGATCGTTAGCCCATCTTTTGCGTTGTAAGCGATCCTGCCAAATCTCGGGATGCGCGCCAGGCTGATCACCACCTTGGGCGTGAGCAGACGCTGGCGCATCATGATCAGCAACGACGTTCCGCCGGCGATGACCCGCGCGTCGTCGCCATGTTTGTCCAGAAGGCCGAACGCTTTCTTGAGCGTCGTCGGCTCGATGTAGTCGAATCGGATCATCTCTTCTCCACCACCTAGTAAACAGTTGCGCCAGAGCCGTCTAGAGAATAGCTAGTCACCACGAAGCACACGAAGGCCGCGAAGGTTTCGGACATTGATATTTCTAAACTTCTTAACTTCGTGCTCTTCGTGACCTTCGTGGTAAAAGTTGTATTTTCTATTTGGTTGCGGCGTAGCCGCCCTGTGACCTTCGTGGTGAAAACTCTTTTGGTTGCAACTCTGCCGCTGTTCAGCTCACTTTTCGCTCACTCTCTCCCGGAGCGCGCGCAGAATCTTTTCCGGCGTAATCGGCAGAGTTTTTATGCGCACGCCCACTGCGTTAAAGATCGCGTTGTTGATCACGGCCGCAGTGGGGTCCATGTTGAGCTCGCCCAAGCCCTTGGCGCCGAAAGGGCCGGTCGGTTCATACGAATCGGCAAAGGCATGTTGGAGTGGCGGCATGTCGCGCATGGACGGGATACGGTAATCGGAAAAATTGGGATTGAGCGGTTTCCCTTCCTCGATTTGCAATCCCTCGGTGAGCGCGTAGCCGATGCCCTGCGACAAACCGCCTTCGACCTGTCCTTCGGCGCCAAGCGGATAGATCACGGTGCCGCAGTCCGAGGCGATCACGAATTGGAGAATTTTTACCTGGCCGGTTTCCGGGTCGACGTGGACCTGGGCGGCTTGAACGCCATAATTATAAGCGCCCGACTCATTGCCGAAGCGGGTGCTGTCGGGAAGCACCGAGTCGGCGTCGAAACTGCCCGAGCCGACGATCGGCGCGCCGTTGTGGCGAAAGAGCCGCGCCCGCGCGACTTCCGCGACGGTTACGGACTTGCCTTCCGCGCCTTTGACGAAGACCCGCCCGTCGCGTGAAACTAAATCTTCCGGGCTAGCTTCCAGCATCTCGGCGGCCTGCTCGAAAAGTTGCTGTTTCACGTTCGAGGCGGCGTTTTTCACCGCGTTGCCGCTGACATAGGTCAAGCGGCTGGCGAAGGCGCCCAGACAGAAGGTTGTCAGATCGGTGTCGGCTCGGGAAATCTCCACGTCCTCGACCGGTACGCCGATCTCTTCGGCGGCGATCTGGCACATGGCGGTGTGGACGCCCTGGCCGCACTCGCCTTCGCCGCTGAGAATCAGCGCCTTGCCGTCTTCGTTGATTTTGATCGTCGCCGAGCTGCCATCATAGTCGCCGAAGTGGCGCTTCCCGCTGACATGAACGGTGCACGCCAAACCCAATCCGGTATTCGGCGGCTTGTTGGCGCGCTTGGCTTTCCAGTCGATCATCTTTTCGGTCATGTCGAGGCATTGTTTCAGTTCGCAGCTCGTCACTCGATTGCCATGCGGCGAGACGTAACCGGTTTCAGCGGCGTTGATGCGCGCGATCTCGATGGGATCGATGCCCAGCGCGTGGGCACCCAAATCAATCGCCTGTTCCACGGCCCATTCCGCCGACGGATTGCCGAAGCCGCGGAAGGCGCCGGTGGGAATCTTGTTCGTGTAGACGAGAAAAGCTTGCGTTTTGACGTCCGAATACTTGTAACAGGTGTCATGGCGCATCGCCGCGACACCTGTGATGGCCGGCGCTTTGGCCGAGTAGGCGCCGTTGTCGGCGATAACTTTGATGTGTTTGGCGCGGATGCGTCCGTCTTTTTTGAAACCGAGCTTGACGTTGATCTTCATGAAGACCCGCGGCCGGCAGCCGGCAAGAAATTCTTCCTCGCGGCTATTGATTAGCTTGACCGGCTTGCGCGCCTTGGGCGCCAGCACGGCGGCCCCCAAGCCGTTTTTTTCGCTGCAGGGTTTGCCCCCCA
>ORMF010431800.1_pt1 | contig 10803 bp, 8 predicted proteins | sample 1779871 | NCBI WGS metagenome assembly ORMF01 (sample SAMEA104232316, study PRJEB22302) | groundwater metagenome | biome: forest; feature: aquifer; material: groundwater | place: USA | collected 2011-08-07 | depth 5.4 m
AACCTGCGAGCAGATGGACGACGTAGAAGGCGGTGAGCTCGCCGGCCTCGATGCGTTGATGCGCGATGGCGCCGTCAACCAGTTCCTTGAAGTACGCGACGGCCGATTCCCGTCGAAACATACACCTCCGGTTTGCAAGGCGCGTTCCGGATGAACTCTGATGTTTTCGGCGTGAATTATACAATAATGCGTGGGTGACTTGTCCTCTCTGTGGCGCGCGCCGCGCGCGCCGCGTCTGCCCGGGAGTCAATCAGCAGATCTGTTCGGTGTGCTGCGGCACCAAGCGGCTCGTCGAGATTAAGTGTCCGAGCGACTGCCCGTACCTCAGCGCCGCGCGCGAGCATCCGGCCGCCGCCGTCGTCCGGCAGCAGCAGCGCGATTTCAGCCGCGTCGGCCACATCATGCGCGACTTGAACGAGCGGCAGTCCCATCTGTTTTTCCTCGTGGCAACGTTTCTGACGCAGTACGAACCGGCGGAGCTGCAGGCACTCATCGACGATGACGTGTCGGAGGCGGTGATGGCCGTGGCGGGCACCTTCGAAACCGCATCCCGCGGCGTCATTTACGAACATCGCCCTACGTCGCTGCCCGCCGGCCGCCTGGCGACGGCGATCAAGGAGCTGCTGGCGGAAGCCGCTCAACCTGCGACGTCGGCCTTCGAACGGGACGCTGCCGTCGTACTGCGCCGAATCGAGGATGCTGCCCGTGAGATCCGCTCAGAACAGCCGAAGGAACCGAGAGCGCTCCTCGAGGTGCTCATTCGGACGATCAAGCCCACCGCGCAAGACTCCACTAGCGTCGGCCAGACCGGGCCAGAGGCAAGTCGTTTGATCGTCCCGTAAACGGTCGATATACTAAGAGTTTCGCCGTGAGACTGACGGATTGAACAGTCACGGCGACGTTCTGGTCCGAATACGCCGAGCGCCACGGCGCGAAGGCGTCAGCGAGCGGGGGTGGGGCCCCGCGAGAGATAGACAATGTCCAAGAGCTGCGAAATCTGCGGAAAGCGCCCGGTCGTCGGCCGGCAGCACAGCCATGCCAACAACGTGAGCGCGCGGAGGTTCGAGCCGAACCTTCAGCTCGTCCGGGCCATCATCAACCGTGGCGTCAAGAGAATCCGCGTATGCACGCGGTGCCTGCGCTCGGGCAAAGTGACGAAGGCCGCGTAGGCCCCACCGGTCAGTTTGATGGCAAAGGAAGCGATCTCCAGTCCGGAAGCGCCAAAGGCCATCGGGCCTTATTCTCCGGCGATCCGATCCGGACAGTTGTTGTTCCTCTCGGGCCAGGTGGCCCTCGATCCCGCCACCGGCAACATGGTGGCCGGCGACATCGGCGCCCAGACTCGCCGCGTGATGGAGAACATCGGCGCGCTGCTCAGAGCCGCCGGCCTCTCCTATGACAACGTGGTGCGCACGACGCTGTTCCTCGCGGACATGAACGATTTTGCGGCGGTCAACGAGGTATACAGCAGCTACTTCACGGCGCCCGCGCCGGCTCGCGCCACGGTCCAGGTGTCACGCCTTCCAAAAGACGCGGGGATCGAGATCGACGCAATCGCGTCCTATGCTGGGGTCGGGTAGGGCTGGTAAGTCAGGTGGGCCGGGTAAAGGCTTTCCCCAGGCCTACCGGGCCGCTCTCTCGACATCAATGACCCCGTTCACGGTCCTGAGCGACTTGATGACCCGCTCCAGGTGCTTCAGGTCGGTGATCTCGACCGTCATGTCGATGGTGGCGCGGCGATCGCCACCGGTGCGCGCCTCCATGTTTCTGATGTTGGTGTTGATGTCAGCCACCTTCGCGCTGACCGCGGCCAGCAGCCCCTTGCGGTCCTCCACTTCCATCGTCAGCTTGACGCTGTAGCGAGCGGAGGCGTCCTCGCCCGGCGATTTGTCCCACTCGACCGCGATCCGACGTTCCGGGTCGTACAGCAGGTTGACGACATTCGGGCAGGTGGAGGAGTGAACCGACACGCCTTTGCCACGTGTGATGTAGCCGACGATTTTCTCGCCGCGAATCGGGTTGCAGCAGCGCGCCCTGAACACGAGCAGGTCATCGAACCCCCGAACCTTGATCTTGTCCTCACCGCCAGTCCCGAATACGCGCTTGACGGCGGCGGTCACCGGCCCTTCCGGCGCTTTCTCACGGAGCCGGTCGGCGGGTACCAGCTTCGTGATCACCTGCTTCGGCGACAGCTTGCCGTAGCCGACGAGCCCGAACAAATCGTCCAGCTTCTTCGCGCCGAGCTCCGCCAGGGTTTGCGTGAACAGTTCGCCATCGAAGAGGGTCTTCGGATTCAGGTCGTACCGGCGCGCTTCCTTCTCGAGCACCTTCTTACCCAGCTCGCGCGCTCCGGCCTTTTCCTCGAGCCGAATGAGGTATTTGATCTCGTACCTGGCATGCGAAGTGACGACATAGTTGAGCCAGTCGCGGCTCGGTTTGTGACCGGCGGGGGGGACGATCTCGACGAGGTCGCCGTTCTTCAGGTGCGTCCTTAGCGGCACCATCTTGCCGTTGATGCGTGCGCCGACGCACTGGTGGCCCACCTCGGTGTGAATCGCGTACGCGAAGTCGATGGCGGTTGCGCCCCGCGGAAACGCTTTGACCAGCCCCTTGGGTGTGAACGTGTAGACCTCCTCAGGATAGAGGTCCACCTTGAGGTTCTGGATGAACTCCTGCGGGTCGCGGACTTCCTGCTGATATTCGAGGAGCTGCCGCATCCAGGTGAAGTACCGTTCGTCGCGGTGGTCGCCGACCCGGCCTTCCTTGTACTTCCAGTGCGCCGCAATGCCTTCTTCGGCCATCCGATGCATCTCAATTGTGCGGATCTGCACCTCGAAGGGCGTCCCGTTCTCGCTGATCACCGACGTGTGCAGCGACTGGTAGCCGTTGGGCCGCGGCATCGCGATGAAGTCCTTGATGCGCCCGGGAACGGGAGACCACGTCTGGTGGATGATGCCGAGCGCGGCGTAACAGTCCTTCACGCCTTCAGTGACGATGCGGAGGGCGATGAAGTCGTACACCTGCTCGAGCTCGATCTTCTGGCGCTTGAGCTTCTGATTGATGCTCCACAGACGCTTGATGCGTCCGTGGATCTCGGTGACCGGAACCTGCGCCTCGGCCAGTCTCGCGGCGATCGTGGCCTTGAGCTGCTCGATCGACCCCTCGGTCGCGCGACGCCGCGCATCGACCTTCGAGCGGAGCGCTTCGTACGCCTGCGGCTCGAGATAGCGGAACGACAGATCCTCGAGCTCGTTCTTCACCTTGCTCATGCCGAGCCGGTTGGCGATCGGCGCGTAGATGTCACGGGTTTCCTGAGCCGTCGTGAGGCGCCGCTCCTCCGGCAGATGGCCGAGCGTCCGCATGTTGTGCAGCCGATCGGCCAGCTTCACCAGGATGACGCGGATGTCATCCACCATCGCGAGGAGCATCTTGCGGAAGTTTTCGGCCTGTCGCTCTTCGCTCGACGCGAATGGAATGACGCTGATCTTGGTCACCCCCTCGACGACGTGCGCGACCTCAGGGCCGAAGAGCTCCCGGATGCGCTCGATGGTCGTGAGCGTGTCCTCGACCACGTCGTGAAGGAGGCCGGCGGCAATCGCCACAGCGTCGAGCTTCATGTCGGCGAGGAAATCGGCCACCGCGAGCGGGTGGATGAGATAGGGCTCGCCGGAATGGCGCACCTGTCCCCGGTGCTCGAACGCCGAAAAGACATAGGCGCGCCGCAGCAGCTCGACGTCAGCGTCCGGGCTGTAGGCCCGGACTTTTTCGAGGAGATCCTCGAAGCGAATCATGGAATTCGGTGTCTAACGTAGTATCGTCTGTTTCGCGGCATCGTCCGACAACTCCATGATAGAAAAGGGGTTGACCTCAGGGCAAATCGTGGGGGCGGCCGGGGGCTTTGCCTTGACTTAGGTTTTTTTGCTTCACTATACTGGCCCGGCTTCGGCCACCATATTCTCTCGCCTGTAGGGGGACCGTAGAATGTTGAATTTCCGCCATCAAGGGGGCACAATGCGCAAGCAGCTCGAAGCTATGACGGTAGCGTCGCTGGGAATCGTGGGGATGCTCGGGCTGTCGTCGACGGTGGCCTGTTCGCAAGCGGCCGGCGTGAAGGCGATGATGTCGTTCAAGGAAGCCAACACGGCCTATCAGCATCAGGAGTACGCCAGATCGGCCGAGTTGTACGAACAAACGGTCAAGGACAACCCGGACATGCCGCAGGTGTACTTCTATCTCGGCAACAGCTACGACAACCAGTACAAGCCGGGCGTGACCACCCCGGCCAACGAAGAGCTCCTGACGAAGGCCGTCGCGAACTATCAGCTGGCCGCAGAGAAGCTGGCGGCCGACAAGCCGGACCAGGCACCCACGAAAGCGCTTGCGCTGCAGTACCTCGTGGCGGCCTATGGCCCGGACAAGCTGAACGATCCCGTGAAGGCGGAGCCGGTCATTCAGCGCTTGATCCAGCTCGCGCCCACGGAACCGGCCAACTACTTCGCCCTCGCGAAGCTGTACGAGGACGCAGGTTTATACACCGAGGCCGAGGACGTGCTGATTCGCGCCAAGAATGCGAAACCGAGCGAGCCGTCCGTGTACACGACGATCGCCGGTTACTACAACCGCCAGGGTCAGTTTGACAAGACGATCGAGTCGCTCGAAGAACGTGCGAAACGAGAACCGAACAACCCCGAGGCCCTCTACACCATCGCGACCTACTACTGGGATGAAGCGTACCGCGATGCGCGCCTGAAGGAGTCCGAGAAGATGGCCTACGTGCAGAAGGGAATCGAGGCGATCGACCACTCGCTCCAGATCAAACCCGACTACATGGAAGCCATGGTCTACAAGAACCTGCTATTCCGGCTGCAGGCGAACCTGGAGAAGGATCCCGCCAAGCAGCAGGCGCTCATCAAGCAGGCCGACGCGCTTCGCGACAAAGCGAACGATCTGCGCAAGCAGAAGGCCGCGGGCCTCGGCGACTGACGTACATCCAAATCGTCGGATTTCAAGGCCACCGGAACTTCCGGTGGCCTTTTTTGTTTCAGGAACGCAACACTACTGAAATAGGAGCCGGTCTACAATAAATCGCTCGCCCGGCCGGTGATGTCCAGGCGGGATACCTTCAACCTGGAGCTCAACATGATGTCTACATGTCGACCGCAGTTGGCCTGTGTGATCGGAATGCTGGTGGGCACCCTGGCTGCAACGCCGGCTCTCGCTCAGACTGTCACCACCGGAACCATCAGCGGTACCACTGTCGATCCGCAGGGAGCGGTGCTGCCCGGCGTCACGATCAACGCCGTGCATGAACCAACCGGCACCAAGTACGAGACGGTGACCGGTGGTGAAGGCCGATATCAGATCCTCAACATGCGTGTCGGCGGACCTTATACGGTCACGGCCACGCTGAGCGGGTTCCGCGATCAGACAGAAAGCGGCGTCAACGTGAACCTCGGCGAAGACCGGGGCATCAATTTCAAGCTTCCTCTGGCCGCAATCACTGAGACCGTCAACGTGTCCGGCCAGGCGGTCTTCGATCAGACGCATGCCGGCACGGCCGAGAACGTGCCGTCCGAAGCCATTCAGACGCTCCCGACGATTCAGCGCGGGTTATTCGATTTCGCGCGGACCTCGCCGTATTTCAGCGTGAACCCTGACAGCGCCGGCACCGATGCGTTCATGAGCGTCGCCGGACGCAATCCCCGGTATAACAGCATCCAGATCGACGGAGCGGTGAACAACGACGTGTTCGGAATTCCGGCGACCGGCACCCCAGGCGCCCAGACCGGCGCGCAGCCGATCAGCCTCGACGCCATCCAGGAACTCCAGCTCGTCGTCGCGCCGTACGACGTACGGCAGGGCGGCTTCACCGGCGGCGGAATCAACGCCGTGACGAAGACCGGCACGAACACGTTCTCGGGGACGGCTTACTGGTTTGGACGGAATGAGAAGCTCACGCGGGGCATCCCGGGCATCGCGACAACCGCTGTTCCGAACCCCGCGGTCGTGCCCCTCGAAGCCTTCAAGGACCAGCAGGGCGGGTTCAGCGTGGGCGGGCCAATCAGCCGGAACAAGGCATTTTTCTTCGGTAATCTCGATATCGCGCGCAAATCGCTGCCCACCGGCTTTTCGGGTGACGGCAGCGGCGGACAGGTCTGGGGCGGGCTGAATGCGGCCGGAGTCGCGTCGCATCTGGCGGATCTGCAGCAGATCGCCAGCATCATGAAGACCCAGTACGGGTTCGATCCCGGCAGTCTGGGGGAAATCAGCACGCCGATCAACAGCAACAAGGTCTTCGTACGCACCGATTTCAACGTGGCGCAGGGGAATCAGCTCACCGCGCGCGTCAACTACATCAAAGGCGAGAAGCAGCTGTCGACAAGCGGCGTGCCGTCGAGCACGAACTTCGGCTTCTCGAGCAACTTCTACACGTCCACCGAAAAAGTCTGGTCGCCCGTCGTGCAGTTGAACTCGACATTCAGTCGGGCGCTGAACGAGTTCCGCGTCGCGTACACCTATGACCGGTTCACGCGCGAGTTGCCCTCCCCAGTGTTTCCGTTCGTTCGCGTGGACTTCGCCGACGGCCTGAACGTGCGCTTCGGATCGGAGAATTCGTCGCACGCCAACAAGCTGAACCAGGACATCCTCGAGATCACGGACGACTTCACGTGGATGAGAGGAAGCCACACGATGACGTTCGGAACCCACAACGAGTTCCTCAAGTTCTTCAACGTCTTCGTCCAGAACCTCTACGGAAACTACGAGTTCAGCGGAGCCACGACGGCCGCAGCCATCGCCAACCTCCAGGCCGGCGTGGCGCAGCTCTACTCGCGGAACTTCTCCAATACGTCCGACCCGCTCGAGCCGGCCAAGTTCTCGGTGCGCCAGTTCGGCTTCTACTTCGGCGACCAGTGGCGGGCCGCTTCGAACCTCACCGTCACGTACGGCGTCAGACTCGACATCCCGAATTTTCCGGACACGCCGCACCGCAACCCGATTGCGGAGGCGGATTTCGGCATGCGGACCGACATCGTTCCCGCGCCAAAGATGTGGTCGCCGCGCATCGGCTTCAACTGGAACCTCGCCGAAGGTGGTGCGCGCTCCATCGTGCGCGGCGGCATCGGCTTCTTCACCGGACGGACGCCCTACGTCTGGATGTCGAACCAGTACGGAAATACCGGCGTCGACTTCACGAACATCAACACGGGCTCGGTCAACAACGCTTTTCGGATCCCGTTCATCGCGGATCCGAACAATCAGCCGAAGACCGTTCCCGGCGGGCTCACCGGAAGCCAGACCATCAATCTGGTCGATCCCGACTACAAGTACCCTGAAATCGTGCGCGGCAACATCGGATACGACCGGAGCCTCGGGTTCCTCGGATTGATCGGCACTGGGGAATTCCTCTTCACGAAGAACGTGAAGGAAATCAACTATTCGAACATCAACTACATCCCCAACGCCCAACCCGACCTGCAGGGCCGCACCGTCACGCCCGGCACGCTTCCCGACGGCCGCATCATCTATCACAAGTACGACGGCACGCTGAACGACGTCATGCTGCTGACCAACACGTCCAAAGGCACGTCGTGGACGGCTTCCGTCAAGGTCGAGCGGCCGTTCAAGAACGGCCTCAACGCCAGCGGCTCGTACCTCTTCAATCGCGCGACGTCGGTGACAGACGGCGTGTCCAGCATCGCGACCTCGAACTGGGCCAACAACCCGGTCGGCGTCAACCTCAACGATCCGCCGCTGACGAGGTCGGTGAATGACGCGGGACACCGCATCAACCTGTCGGCCGTCCTCCCGATCAAGCTCGGAAAGGGCGTCACCAGCTCGCTCGCACTCTTCTACAACGGCCAGTCCGGCCGCCCGTACGTGATCATGTTCAACGGAAACGCGAACGGCGACGGACGAAGCAACAACGATATCGCCTTCATTCCGGCCAGCCCCGATGACGTGATCCTGCAAAATGGCACCTGGGACCAGTTGAATGCGTTCCTCAACTCCGACCCGGCATCGAAGGACAATCGCGGCAGAATCCCTGCGCGCAACGCCGGGCGCGCCCCGTGGTTCAATCAGCTGGACCTCAGGTATGCCGTCAACCTGCCGGCATACGGTCGCGCCAAGGTCGAGCTGACCTTCGACGCCTTCAACCTGCTCAATGCGTTCAACAAGGACTGGGGCTGGCACTACTTCCCGAAGTTTCCCAACTCGTCAGGGAATGGGTTGATTGGCCTCGGGAGTCCCGCGGTCGATGCCGCGACCGGCAAGGAAAGACTGAATCTCTCCACGATCGCCTCTCCGACGTTCCAGGGAACCTTCGATCGCGACGATCAGCTGTCCCGCGCCCAGGCGCAGTTCGGAGCCAGAATTCGGTTCTGATCGGCGTTGGCGGTCGGCCAGTCCAAAGGGCGCCCGGGGTGCGAGATCACCCCGGGCGTTCCTCGCACAAGGTTGGAGAATCGGCCACTCGGTCCGAAAAAGAAAACGGCCGCTCCGGTTGCCCGAAGCGGCCGTTTCAATTCTGGGTTTCGGTTCGAGTTCCCGCCAGGCGTTCAGTTTCCGCCTGCGGCCGCTCGCCGCATGCCTTCGGTCACGATGCCGACCTTCTCGACCCCGGCGCCCTTCGCAGCGTCGATGACGTCGATGATGTCCTTGTATTTCAGCGTGCCGTCGCCGACGATGAACATCGTCTTGTCGGTGCGCTGCTCGTAGATGTTCCGCAGCCGTGACTCCAGCAGGGCGATGGTGGTGTCCTGCTTGTTGATCGCGATCTTCCGGTCGGCCGTGTACTCGAGCACGATCTGGTTGACGTCGGCCACCGCCGCCTTGCTCTTGGTTTCGGCCGGCAGGTTGATGTCGACGCCCTTCTGCGCGAGCGGCAACGCCGCCATGAAGATAACGAGCAGGACCAGGAGCACATCAATCAACGGCGTGACATTCATGTCCGGATTGGCGTGCGGAACCTCGGCCTTGAAGACCGTGTCGGCGCCCAGGTGATGATGAGCGTGTGCCATTATTGGGATCCTCCAGCCGCTCGGCCTTGCTGCTTCTTCCGCTCGGTGACGAGGCCGATGTCTTCGATGCCGGCCTTCCGGAGCTGATCCATTGCCGTCATGACGACGCCGTAATCGACGGATTCGTCAGCCTTGATGAGGACGATCTTCTCTTTCTTGTTCTCGAGGAGCTCACGCACTTTGTTCCCGAGCTCGTTGTCTTCGATAAACCTCGCGTTCAAGTACATGCGCTTGTCAGCCGCGACGGCGATGATCGTCTGGTCCTGCGACTCCGGCTTGTCGACGGTGTTGTCCGCCAACGGCAGCTTGACGCTCACGCCCTGCTGCAACAGGGGCGCGATGAGCATCATGATGATGAGCAGCACCAGCATGACGTCGACCAGCGGCGTCACGTTGATATCGGACTTGACTCCGCCCTTGGCGCCGCCCAGATCCATTGACATAACTGTCTCCTAAAGGCAGGTGGGGCGGGTGGGGCGGGTAGGTCGGATGGGGCGCTAGCCCACCTGGCTTACCAGACCTACCCGACCTAGCACGCCTGAACTAAGCCGTCTTCCTGATGAAAAAGTCGACGAGCTCCGACGAGGAGTTGTCCATCTCGACGTTGAAGTACTCGACGCGACCGGTGAGGTAGTTGTAGAACCACACCGCCGGAATCGCGACGACCAGACCGAGCGCGGTTTCGACGAGCGCCTCGGAGATGCCCTTCGAGACGGCGCCAATACCGGCTGATCCGCTGGCGCCGATGCCCTGGAACGCGTTGATGACGCCAACGACCGTGCCGAGCAGTCCGACGAACGGCGCCGTCGATCCGATGGTCGCGAGCGCTGGGACGCCCTTCTTCAAGTCCGAGGCGGTGAGCGCAGACGCGCGCTGAATCGATCGGCGCACGGTGTCCATCAAGTCTTCACGGCTGAGCCCGCCACCGCTTTCCTGTTGGAATTGATACTCCTGGAGCCCCGCGAGGACGACCTTCGCCAGGTGGCTGTACCGGTAGGTCTTCTGCGAGGACAGCGCGATCGCCTCCTTGAGCCGGCCTTCCTTGAGGTGCTTGGCCACCTGCGGCGCGAACAGCTTCGACTGACCGCGCGCCTGCGCAAACGTATAGAAGCGTTCGATGGCGACGCCTATCGACCACATCGACATGAAGAAGAGAATAAAGGCCACGCCCTTGGCCACGATGCCCATCGATTGCCACATTGAGATTAGATCCACGGTCCATCCTCCATTGAAACGAGGCCACCAATCCAGCTACTCATGACGGTCGTCAAATCGAATCGGCTCCGACCGATGTCGGATACTACCTACTGCAGCGTGAAGTTGACCGTCACCGTCATGATGACCGGCACCGGTACGCCGTTGAGCAGCGTCGGCGTGAACTGCCACTGCTTCACCGCGTCGAGCGCGGCGGCGTCCAGCAGCGGAATGGACCGCAGCACTTTGGCTTCCTGCACCGCGCCGCTCGGCCCGATCGTCGCTTCGATGATGACGATGCCCTGCACACGGGCCGATTGCGCGATCGCCGGATACACCGGCTTCACATCCTTGATCTTGTTCGGCGGTTTGATTTGGCCACCCACCCGCACGGGCGCTGGGGGCGGAGGCGGGGGCGGGGGCGGCGCTTCCACGAGGCCGGCCACGATGCCGCCCGTCACACCGCCCACGACGCCGCCTTCGATGCCGGCGTTTCTGATGGTCACCGGTTCGGCTTTGATTTCCGCAGGCGCCTCGACCGGAGCGGCCGACGCGTTTGACGTCTCCACCGGCTTGGGCGGCGCCGCGG
>ORMF010777641.1_pt1 | contig 10803 bp, 9 predicted proteins | sample 1779871 | NCBI WGS metagenome assembly ORMF01 (sample SAMEA104232316, study PRJEB22302) | groundwater metagenome | biome: forest; feature: aquifer; material: groundwater | place: USA | collected 2011-08-07 | depth 5.4 m
ATCGCGGTGACGGGCACCAACGGAAAAACAACAGTAACCACGCTTATCCAGAAAATTTTATCAGAAAACGGTGCAAACGCGGTGAGTTGTGGGAATATCGGCAATCCTTTTATCGGAGAAATCTCAAAACTAGACTCAAAGTCATTTGTTGTTTTAGAAACGAGCTCTTTTCAGTTGCAAAACATTGATACGTTTCATCCTAAAATTGCGGTTCTTCTTAATTTAACGGATAATCATTATGATTGGCATGGCACATTCCAAGCTTACGCAGATGCTAAATGGAATATTTTTAAAAATCAAACGACTGAGGATTACGCTGTTTTAAATGTGAGTGACTCCGAAACAAAAAAAAGAAGCGAGTCTATCCGATCGGAAAAAGTTTACTTTGATCCCAACAATTCAGCGAATCCAAATTTTGAGGCTTGTCTTAATGTTGCCCGGATTTTGAAGCTGAACGAGCAGATTTCAAAGAAAGTGTTACAGGAATTTCGCGGAATCGACCATCGAATGGAAGAGCTTAAAGCGAAGAACGGAGTTTCCTATATTAATGACTCTAAATCGACCACAATCGCTGCTCTCGGGTGGGCGCTTGACCGGATGGAGCGGAAAGTGGTTCTGATTATGGGCGGTCTCCACAAAGGCGGAGATTTCGGGCAGCTCAAAGATAAAGTTGCTGCCAAAGTAAAACGAGTGATTTTAATTGGAAAAGCAGCTGCAGAAATTGAAAGCGCGCTTCATTCATGCGCTCCGATTGAAAAAGCGGGCTCTTTAGAACGCGCGGTCAAGCGGGCGCGCGATGAATCGAAAGCTGGAGATACGATTTTATTTTCTCCCGCCTGCGCAAGCTTTGATATGTTTCAAAATTATGAAGATCGCGGAAGGCAATTTAAAGAAATTGTGTCGCATCTTTAAATTCCATTTTATTTTTTAAATTGTTTATCTAACTTTTTAGGTTGAAATGTCGAGAGAGTCCCGCGGTATCGTTTTAATCATGTATGTCCTGATCGCTTTTGGGATTGTTATGATCTACAGCGCAAGCGCTGTTTATTCCGATCAAATTTACCACAGTGCGACGTACTTCTTCAGGCGGCAGCTTTTTTATGTGATTTTGGGTTCCCTCGTCTTTTCTTTTTGTATGAATCTTAATCCCGATTTACTCCGTGAACATTCAAAAGGACTTATCATTGCCGGGATCTTCTTTTTACTGCTTGTTTTTGTTCCAAAAATTGGGCATTCGGCAGGTGGCGCCAGACGGTGGATTGGGCTTTCAATTTTTAATATTCAGCCGGTTGAATATATCAAACTCGCGATCTGTCTTTATCTTTCGGATTATTTAACGAGAAGACTCAAGCCTTTGGCGGAAGGGGACCCGAGCATTCTTCTTCCTCCGCTCGCAGTTCTTGGAGTGACGCTTGGATTTTTGATTTTGCAGCCGGATCTCGGGTCGTGCATCTTTATTCTGCTCGTTTCCGGAATTTTATTTTTTCTTGCGGGTATCAAACTGCGTTATGTGGCGATGGCTCTCTTCCCGGTGATTGGGGGAGTTGTTATTTTAATTATTAAAGCTCCGTACCGATTAAGCCGGATTTCTGCATTCTTAAATCCATGGAAAGATCCGGGCGGAAGTGGTTTTCAAATCATCCAGTCATTTATTTCCTTTGCGATGGGTGGCGTGAAGGGCGTGGGGCTCGGGCAAAGCACACAAAAACTTTTTTATTTGCCGCAAAGTTATACGGATTTTATTTTTTCAATTATCGGTGAAGAACTCGGTCTCATCGGAACTTTTTCCATCCTGCTCCTTTATCTTTCATTTTTCTTTCTGGGAATTCGAATTGCCAATAAATCCCGCGAACCTTTTTACCGTCTCTTTTCTTATTCTTTAGTGCTGGTGGTGGTGCTCCAAGGGCTCATTAATGTTTTGGTCACTACAGGGCTCATTCCTACAAAAGGTTTACCACTTCCTTTTGTGAGCTATGGAGGAACATCGCTTATTTTTAATATGATCACGGTAAGTTTTTTGGTCTCCTTAGACCAAAAGGTAACAAGCCGCTCCTCATTTCATCACGACACATGAGCGCGCAGAAGGTTTTGATCGCAACCGGCATTACGGGCGGACACTTTTTCCCGGCTGTCCGGTTTGCGGAAAAATATCTGGAAGAACATCCGGATTCAGAAATTACTTTTGTGCTCGGGCGCACCGTCTCTACTGTTGTGGTTTCTAAATATCTTGGACGCTTTCAGGTGAAACATATCCCCGTCGATCCTTTTCCTGTGTCTTTCTCTTTTAAGTTGCTTTCTTTTTTGATAAACTACCCAAGAAGTCTTTTTAGGACATGGTCTTTTTTGAAAGAGCTTAAACCAACAGTGCTTGTCAGTTTTGGAAGTTACAGCTCATTTCCTTCTGTTCTGGCGGCGTGGGTAAGCGGGATTCCCATTGTGGTACATGAGCAAAATAAAATATCGGGTTGGGCGAACCGGGCTTCAGCGGTCTTTGCTAGATTTGTGGCAGTTAGTTTTCCGGATACGCTTGGTCATTTACCGGCAAGGAAAGTGCGCTATTTGGGTTATCCTTTGCGGTCGGAAATCAGACGTTCTGTTGCATTAAATAGCGGGAAAGATATCGGGGGAAAGTCTCGAATTCTTGTTTTGGGAGGCTCACAAGGCTCTCAAAGGCTGAATCAAGCAGTCCTTGAATTTTTTTCTTCACTTTCTTCTGAGGAAAAGAAAAGATTTGCCGTTATACATATAGCGGGCGATAAAGAGTTGGAAAGTGTTAAAAATCGCTACGTAGCGCTTCATATTGAAAATGAAGTGAGTGCTTTTTCAGAACAAATTGGTGAACTTTACAGGAGATCAACTCTCGTGATTGCGCGGGCGGGTGCAGGAACTATTTTTGAATTGGCAGCTTTTGGATTGCCGGGGATATTAATCCCATATCCACATGCGTATGCTCATCAGTCACTCAATGCTCGATGTCTTTATAAATCCCGCGCCTGTTTAATGATCGAAGAAAAAGAATTAAATGCGGAACGTCTCAAGCTGGAAGTGACGACATTGCTCAGCGATCAAAATTTTTATCAAATGCTCTCAAACAATGTGAAACGTTTTGATGTGCTTGATTCAGAAAAAAATTTAGTCAATCTAGTAAAAGAGGCTGCTCAGAATAGCGCCTTCACTAAATACGGGAGCTGACTATGACGACATCTTTGGTTCAAAACGAGTTCAAACTTCAGGATTTTTTGAAAGCGGGAAAGCGCGCCTATTTAATCGGTGTCGGTGGTGTGGGAATGAGCGGGCTCGCGCTAACGCTTAAACATCTCGGTCTTCAAGTGTCGGGTTCGGACGCAAAATCAAACCGTTTTACGAGCGATCTCACCCGTGCTGGAATTCCGGTTTCTGTCGGCCACGATTTAACGCATGTATACAATCAAGATTTTGTAATTTATTCCTCTGCCGTATCAGTTAAAAATCCGGAAAGAAGAGAAGCGATTTTACGCGGCGTTCCTTTATTTCATCGAGCCGAAGTGCTGTCAGCGATTATGAATCAAGCCATTTCTGTTGCGGTGACGGGAACGCACGGAAAAACTACCACGTCAGCCATGATCGGTTTTCTAATGATGCGCTCAGGATTAAAACCAACGTGCGTTGTTGGCGGACATGTGATTGATTTTGAAGCTAACGTTTTATTGGGCGATCCTCATTTGATTGTTGCTGAAGTTGACGAAAGCGATAAGACGCAGCTTTTTTTTCAGCCTGATTACACAGTTTTAACGAATTTAGAAGAAGATCATTTAGATACCTATCAAAATATGGATAATTTAAAAGCCTCGTTTAAGGATTTTGTATCGCATTTAAAAACAACAGGGCACGTGATTTATTCGGGGCATGATGACAACTTGAAAGAAATTGTGGACGAGATGCCAAGGCGTGCTGATTTCGGATTTTCTAGGAAGTTTACCTATGGAGCCGAAGATGTTGCGCTTCAAGGTTTCGGTTCCCGTTTTGTGCTGTACGAAAAGGGAGAGCGCGCGGGTGAAGTGAAGCTCAGCGTTCCGGGGAAACATAATATTTTGAACGCTTTGGGGGCAATTGCGGTTTTGCGGCAATTTGGGGTTTCTATCCAATGCATTTTGACCGCTCTTCCTGATTTTCGTGGAGTAGGAAGAAGGCTTGAGATTAAGCATGAGTCAGAGCGTTTCTTAGTGATTGATGATTATGCGCATCATCCGACAGAAGTTGAAGCAAGCCTTCAAGCGATTCGCACATTAAAGAAACCAACGACAGTTATTTTTCAGCCGCATCGTTACTCACGTACTAAATATCTAGCCTCTGCATTCGCCAAAGCTTTTTATTTGGCGGACCGTTTAATTTTGACTGATATCTACGGAGCGGGCGAAGAAAATGTGGATCAGATTGAAGTGGAAGATTTGTATGACATGATTAAAGAAACCAACCATCCGAATGTTTCCATCGTTTCAAAAGATAAACTTTTAGAGCATCTTTGTTCCGATGAAACCCTCCGGGGAACCGTTGCCTTTTTAGGTGCCGGAGATATCACAGAAATTGCCAATGAATTTGCCAAACGAATCGCTAATCCAAGGTAACGTCCCGCTTTGCCGCTATTCGACTTTTCAGATCGGCGGACTCGCACAGTTTTTCTCGCAACCAACCCAACGCGAGCAACTGGTCGACCTTTTTGAATTTCAAAAGAAAAGCGGAGTTCCTTATGTCGTGATGGGGCGCGGCTCGAACGTGCTTTTTTCAGATGATGGTTTCCCCGGCCTTGTGATTTCTCTCCAAAAATTTGAAGCAGACAAAATTAATTTCTCACCCGAAGGTTTGGTGAAAGTATCCGCAGGATTTAATCTGTATCGCCTTTCCAGACTTTGTCAATTGCAAGGCGTTAGCGGACTTGAGTTCGTCTGCCATATTCCGGGCACAGTTGGCGGGGCGGTTTGGATGAATGCGGGTTTCGGCCGTCCGGATAAGCCTTACACAGAAATTAAAGATGTTTTGGAATCAGTGACCGTTCTCGGAAAAGACGGAAAAATCCGAATTTTAAATCGAAGCGATATTAATTTTACCTATCGAGAAAGCAATTTGCACGGCTATATGATTTTGGACGCAACATTTCGGGTTAAAAAATCTACCACGGAAAAAGTTTTAGCTGACGTGCAGGCAAATTTTACTTATCGGAATGCCGTACAAGATTTGCGTTATCCAAGTGCCGGCTCAGTTTTTAAAAATCCAAATAAAAAAAGTAAATTTTCAAGCGGACAATTAATTGATAAGGTTGGTTTGAAAGGTTACCGTATCGGCGGGGCCATGATTTCAGAGAAGCACGGTAATTTCATTGTGAATGTAGGTCAAGCGAAAGCGCGGGATGTGCTTGCGTTAATCGAACTTGTGCAAAATCGTGTGAAAGAATTTTTTGACGTTGAGCTTGAGCCCGAAGTAAAAATTATAGTTCCAAACGCAGAGTTTAAATCGATCGAGGTAGGGGCACTCGTGTGAGCGGTGGTGGTGAACGCGTGTGCGTTCTTTTCGGCGGCTCTTCCGATGAAAGGGAGATTTCGCTTAAATCCGGAAATGCAATTCTCGAAGCGTTGAAGCGTAAAGGCGTTCATGCGGTAGGCCTTGATGCACAAACCGGCTTTGAGAAAGAGCTTACCTTAGAAAAACCTCACTTTGTCTTTATTGCCATTCATGGTAAGGGTGGAGAAGACGGCGCAATTCAAAAGAAACTGCAGGCGAAGAGAATCCCATTTGTCGGCTCTGATTCAAAAGCAAGTTTGATCGCGTTTGATAAAGCGAAAGCAAAACGAATTTTTGAAAAGAATAAAATTCCCACTCCCGCCTGGGTCTTGCTTAGAAAAAAAGAAAATTGGCAGAAATCCATTTTATCAATTCCACTTCCGGTGGTGGTCAAACCCCTCTGCAACGGTTCTTCCATTGATATCATGATGGCAGAGACTCGCGCACAGCTTAAAAGTTCTCTTCGGCGAAGCTTTCTGAAATACGATTCCATTATGGTAGAGCAAAAAATTAAAGGCAGGGAATTTACGGTTGGAATTCTTGGCAAGCAAGCGCTGCCCGTGATTGAGCTTAAACCCAAGCGCTCTTTTTATGATTTTAAGGCAAAATACACCAAAGGCCTGACTGACTATTTGATTCCCGCTCCGATTCCCTCTCAAGTTGCAAAAAAAATTCAAAAAATTGCAATCAAAACTCATCAGGCGCTCAGACTCAGAGATTTTTCGCGTGTGGATTTTATGATGGACCGCTCAGGGCGGCCCTATGTTCTTGAGGCGAATTCAATTCCTGGCTTTACCGAAACAAGTCTTTTGCCAAAGGCGGCACAAGCAATCGGAATCGATTTTGATGAATTATGTTTCACGCTTCTTAATTTTGCGAGAAAGCGGGCAGGAAAAAAATGAAAAGACGTTCTGCGGGCGGCTATAAAAAATCCTCGTTCCTTAAATGGCTTGGGAGCATTTTTCAATCGATTATTTCTTTGGTATGGAAAATATTGCCCTTCGGTTTTGCGCTCGCACTGATTTATTTTACTTTTTTTGGCATTCACGAGGTCCTGCACGCGGATCCTTATTTTCAAATCAAAGCCATCAAAATATTCCCGCGCGGAATTTTAAGCACCGAAGAATATCAAACTCTTGAGCGGAAATGTGCGCGGACTAATATTTTGGATTATAATCTAAAAAGTCTTTCTGATTTTTTACTCGCGAACCCCCGCGTGAAAGAAGCGAAAGTGTACAGGCGCTTACCGAGCGATCTCGACATCTTTATTGTTCCGAGAAACCCTTTTGTCCAGCTCCATTTATCGCCAAATGGAGATTATTACACGGTGGACGAAGAGGGAATTGTTATGGCAAAATCCAAACAGAAAATGCCTGAAATTCCCGTGCTGAGTCATTACGAATACTCAAAAAAAAGTTTTAATATTCTCGAACGCTATCAATTTGAAGCGTTCAGTAAGCTTTCCGGAATTGTGAAAGAATTTCAAGCAAACCCACTTACAAAAACCGAACAAATTTCAGAGTTTTCGGTAGATCATTTGGGAAACTATTCCATTTTTTTAACCAACGGTCCGGAATTAAAAATTTGTCAGAACGCTTCTGAGAATCTTCAGAAGTTGGATGTGGTTCCGGAATTGCTCGCGCGAGAGAAGCGTACAGCGATTCAATATATTGATTTGTGTTTTGATAATGTGATTGTCCAGCCAATCAATGAGGCTCCTGTTAAGACCAAGGTAAAAAAAGCCGTAAAAAAAGTGCAATAAAAATCATGAAAAGCCCATTTAAATACGTTCTTGAAATTGGAACGGTTCAGTTGGTGTGTTTAAAAATTATCCCGGCAACTCAGCTAGAGCCTGCCAAAATCGTCTCTTTTTATACGCGTCGAGCAGATGGTTTTGAACGGGGGGTTGTCAAAGATTTGTCCAAGGCCTCCGAGACTCTGAGGCAACTTTTCCAAGAAGCAACTGGGGACGCCAATGAAACTATTATTCCCACTCGCGTTGTTGTTTCTCATGACCATTTGCAAAATTTTATTTTCGGAAGCTCCGTTTATTTTTACGGAAATCCGCACACGCTCACGATTAAGGATGTGCGGGACGTGATTGCGCAAACAAGAAGTGTTGCGACCATTCCTTTAAATGAAATGATTATCCAGGCAGTTCCGCAGGAATTCTTGGTGAATGACCTCTCGGGCATATCCAACCCGATCGGACTTGAAGCTACCCGGCTCGGAATTATTCTGCGCCTTTTTACCATGAGTTACACGATTTACAGCAATCTGATCAAAGCGATGGAGCGGGCAGATGTTGATGTGGAAGAATTTATTCCAATTTCTTTAGCATCGGCGCATGCGGTGTTATCTCCGGAAGAAAAGGAAGAAGGAATTATCCTCGTGGATATGGGCGGATACACAACGCGGATTGATTGCTACAAAGGTTCCATCTTAGCTCAATCAAAATCAATTCCGTATGGGTCGGAACAAATCACAGAAGTGATTGCGTCGAAACTCAACATCAAAACGGATATCGCACGTCATTTAAAGGAAACCTTTGTGTCAGCGCAGGGCAAATCCCAATTTGAAAATGAGTTGATTCCGGTGGCTGAGAAAGAGGAAAAGAAAAGCCACCATATTCCGAGAAAACAGCTTGAGAAGGAAGTGGGGCCGATCATTCAAACGATTATCACTCAAGTGACGGATACGATTCAGCAAATTGCGAATAATTCCGCTCCGGTGACCGAGGTCGTGTTTACAGGCGGCGGCGCCAAACTGGACGGCCTTTTAGATGCCATTCAGGAGAAAATTTCTTTTACAGCCAGATTAGGAACACCACGCAATATTGCGAATGTTCCGCCGGTTTTAGCGGACGCTTCGTATACGGGTGCTGTGGGCGCTATCGATTATTCGAGCCTGGTTGCGGATCCGGGAGCCTATCACTCTTTATCGAATAACGTTCTTGTGCGCGCTGTTGATTCCGCCAAGCGCTGGGTCGCTGAATACTTCTAGTTTTCTTCTTCCTTTTATTTTCTGGATTTTCTTGATATAATTCCTCCTTATTATTTTGCTTTTATGATTGAAAATATGACTCAAATCAGAAGATTACCGCTTCATGCCGTTCACCAAAAGCTGGGAGCAAAAATTGGCGCTTTCGGCGAATGGGAAGTCCCTCTTTATTATGAAAAGACAGGGATCATTTCCGAACACGAAGCAGTCCGTGCAAAAGCCGGTATTTTTGATATTTCTCATATGGGTGAAATTTTTGTGGAAGGGCCGAAGGCGCGCGAAACGCTCGAACATCTTTTATCCAACCATATTTCTAAATTAATCCTCGGTAAAGCGATCTACAGTCCTATGTTGAATGAACAAGGGGGATTTGTGGATGATGTGATTGTTTATCAAATTGGAAACGAATCATACCTCGTGATTGTGAATGCGTCTAACGTAGCAAAAGATTACGAGTGGATGCTTTCGCATAATCCGTACAATGCTGCTATCACAAACCGCAGTGAAGAATTTGGTCTTCTGTCGATTCAAGGTCCGAACAGTTTAAAAATCCTAAAAAAGATATTTCCTGAACCGCTTGAAATATTGTCTTACTACTCAATCGCAAAAAGTTCTAAACCCTGGGCGGATACTTGGATTGCGCGCACGGGGTACACGGGAGAACTGGGATATGAAATTCTTCTCAAAAATCAGTATTTAGAAAAAGCGTATGAAATGATGATGGATCAAGGGAAGGAATTTGGAATCCTGCCCATTGGATTCGGTGCCCGTGACACTTTAAGACTCGAAGCCAAAATGCCTCTTTATGGCCAAGACATGAATGATGAAACGACGCCGCTTGAAGCAGGCCTTGATTGGGCGGTTTTTTTTGACAAATCCTTTATTGGAAAAGAAGCGCTTCTCAAACAAAAAAAAGTTGGCCTTCCTAAAAAATTAGTTGGTTTTGAGATGATAGACCGTGGTTTGGCTCGTCACGATTATGCGGTAACGAAGAACGGAAAAACTGTAGGGCGTGTGACGAGCGGTTCGTTTGCGCCGACGCTCAAGAAAAATATCGGGCTTGCCTATGTTGAAACAAACGAAGCGGTGATCGGAAATGAAATTGAAATATTGATTCGGGGAACTCAAACAAAAGCACGTATCGTTAAAACCCCTTTTTATAAACGAAATCAGAAGGAGCTCGTATGAACATTCCAAAGAATTTAAAGTACACAAAAACTCACGAATGGCTGCGTGAGGAGTCCGGACGTTCGGTAGTCGGAATTACGGATTACGCACAGCATGAAATTTCAGACATTGTATTTGTTGAGCTGCCAAAGGTAGGCCAAGAGGCCAAACAAGCAAAACCAATCGGTGTGGTGGAATCCGTGAAAGCAGCATTTGATATTTATGCGCCTGTCTCAGGAAGTGTTAAAGCGATCAATACGGCGCTTGAAACAGATCCTGCGCTTGTCAACCGCGACCCTTATGGAAATGGCTGGTTTTTTGAAATTACAATTCGTTCAAATGAAGCGGCCAATTTATTAACCGCCGAGCAATACGAAGAATTTCTAAAGCAGGCTGCACATTAATATGCATTATTCACCGCTTACCCAAGAAGATCATCAGGCAATGCTCGAAGCGATTGGCGTCGAGCAATTCAGCCAAATGCTGGGCTCTATTCCGTCCAGCCTTCGCAATCCGAACATTAAAATTCCCGAGTCATTGAGTGAACAGGAAGTGAGAAGTCTTTTTGCGGCGCTTTCGAGAAAAAACCCTCATCTTAAAAACAGACTTTCTTTTCTGGGCGCCGGTGCATACGAACATTACATTCCAGCGGCGGTGGGTGCCATTATTTCCAGAAGCGAATTTTACACGTCTTATACACCGTATCAAGCCGAGGCCTCGCAGGGAACTTTGCAAGCCCTTTTTGAATATCAAAGTTTAATGTGCGAACTCACCGGAATGGATGTTTCGAACGGATCGCATTATGACGGTTCGACAGCGCTTGCGGAAGCGGTTCTGCTCAGTCTCACAAAAACAAAACGCCACAAAATTTTAATCGCGAAATCATTACATCCGGAATACCGTAAAGTGATTGAAACTTATGTCGCTAAAACTTTTGTGGTGATTGAAGAAATTCCATGGACGGAAAGTTTTGATATTGATCGGAATGCGTTAAAGCAAAAAATGAATCAGGACGTTGCTTGCGTCGTAATCCAAACCCCTAATTTTTTAGGACTTGCCGAAGATTTGACAGGAGTCGCAAATTTGATTCATGAACACGGC
>ORMF010346168.1_pt1 | contig 10802 bp, 9 predicted proteins | sample 1779871 | NCBI WGS metagenome assembly ORMF01 (sample SAMEA104232316, study PRJEB22302) | groundwater metagenome | biome: forest; feature: aquifer; material: groundwater | place: USA | collected 2011-08-07 | depth 5.4 m
ATTCACGGCTCCAAAGGCCGCTGTCCTACCATTAGACGACCGGGGATTGGGGTTGGCGCGGCCACTGGGCTGCGTATTTCTCAGTTTACCATCATATCCAGCGGGGGCTATCTGATCTTCCTTGGCCGCCGGTACCCGAGCCACCAGAGAATGGCGGACAAACCCATGGTGCATCCGAAGATCACAGCTGCGCCGCCCGGCTCCACTGACCGCGCTCCAGCGTACGCGTAAACGAACGCAGGGGGCAGGGTTCCCACCAGTGAGTAAACAAGGAGCGTCCGCCAGCCAACCGAGGTGGTTCCGGCGGCAATCGCAATCGATTCGGCCAGCAAGGGCACTGGGCGGGATGCCGCGATGGCTAGCGGACCCCAGCGCAACAACCACTCATTCACCTCCTCTCCGTTTCCACTGGATGCAAGGATTCCTCTGGCGCGCCGCCCGATCCAAAATCCGGCTGCGGCCGAAACAACGCTTGCAATCGTGGACAGCATGGCGCCAGCCCAAACGCCGAAGATCGCTCCATTCGCGATCATCAGGAGGCTGGATGGCACTGGGAGTACTATGTCGCTGGCCAACAACCCAAATGACAATATAGCAGCGGCGTTTTCATGTCTGCGAAGCAAAGGGAGCGGATCAGCGAGCAGAGCCCACCCCATCCAATCCGCAATGAAATACACTAGCAGCAGAAGGGTTGCGATTGCGGCTGTTTGTACCAGGGTCCTGCGCATTTGTCTGGGAGGAACCAGTATCCCATTTGACAACGGCAATCCGGGTCGGGCAGGATGAACGTATCCTGGAATTAGGGTAGACTTGAGCAGTAAAGCCGGGAGGCCGTTATGAATCGTTTTTTTGCCCTCTCAGTGCCCGCGCTGCTGGTTCTCAGTTTGGCGCAGGGTCAGACCAAGAAGCGCGTTGCGGTTCTTGATTTCGAATACGGTACCGTTCGAAACTCGGCGGCGTCGGTGTTCGGCACCGATCGCGACATCGGAAAAGGTGTCGCGGACATGATCATTGATCGTTTAGTCAAGGGTGGCGTCTATTCTGTCATCGAGCGCACCCATCTCGACAAGATCCTGGGCGAGCAAAACTTCTCCAATAGTGACCGCGCCGACGCCAGTTCGGCCGCTAAAATTGGACGTCTGTTGGGCGTGGACGCCATCATTATCGGCAGCATCACACAGTTCGGCCGGGACGATTCCAGTATTGGCGTTGCCGGGGGCGCATTGGGAGGGTTCGGCCGCAAGTATGGCCTGGGAGGAGTCCAAAAGAAGGACTCGAAGGCGGCGGTAGGACTTACCGCCCGCGTGGTGAATACCGACACCGCGGAGATTCTGATCTCAGCGCAGGGCAAAGGCGAATCCAACCGCTCCGGAGCATCCTTGTTGGGCGCGGGGGGCGGTTCCGGTACTGCCGCTGGCGCAGGGATCGACATGACCAGCAGCAATTTCGGATCCACCCTCATTGGCGAAGCCACCAATACCGCCGTCACCGCCTTGGCTGGCCAACTGCAGCAGCAATCGGGAGCCATCCAAGGGAAGAAGGTCACCATCAATGCCCAGGTGGCCGATGTCGCCGGTGATGTTCTGATTCTCAACGCGGGCACCAAAGGTGGAATCAAGGTGGGCGACAAACTGGAGGTGCGGCGCAAGATCCGCGAAGTGCGTGATCCGGCCAGTGGCAAGGTGATCCGCTCCATCGTCGACAAGATGGGCGAGGTGGTGATCACGGAAGCCGACGAGCAGTCCTCCGTCGGCAAGTTCACCGGGGCCACGCCACCCAAGGTGGGCGATCAGGTGCAGACGCCCTAGCTGGCCCAGGAGGTTATCATGACGCGAAACTTCTGGATGGCCGCCACTCTGGTTGTGGTCTGCCTGGTGCCGATGGCCGCGCAAAAGCCCGCTAAGCCGAAGCCGCAAGCCGGTGGCCAGCGGATGCTTGAGTTGGAGGGACACAAGAGCGTCGCATTGATCATGGGCAACGACGCCTATCCCAAGGTTCCACTGGCCAACGCAGTCAACGACGCCAAGGGCATGGCCGGCGCGCTCACGGACCTTGGCTTTCAGGTGGACCTTGTTGTCAACAGCGACATCAAGACCATGGAAAAGGCTGTAGACCGTTTTACCGCCAAGCTTTCAGCCGGGGACACCGCTCTTTTCTTCTACGCCGGACATGGCATCCAGATCGATGGTGAGAACTACCTGGTGCCTACCAGCTTTGACGCCAAGGATGAGGCGGACGCAAAGTATGAAGCCTACTCGGCTTCCCGTGTGCAGGAGCGCATGGAAGGCACGGGCGCTCGCGTCAACATCATCATCCTCGACGCCTGCCGCAACAATCCGTTTCGATCGGCGCGCGCCGCGGGCGGCGGGTTGGGGGCGATGAACACCGGACGCGGAACTTTTATTGCGTTCGCTACTGCGCCAGGCCGCACGGCCAGTGACAATCCAAAAAGCAACAACGGGCTGTTCACCGGCCACTTGGTGGAGTCATTGCGCGTGCCGGGCCTTTCGATCGATCAACTCTTCAACCGCGTCCGGGAACGCGTGTATGCTGCCTCCGGTCAAAAGCAGTTGCCTTGGACCGGTTCCAGTGTCATCGGCGAGGTCTACCTTTCGCAACCTCCAATCGGTGGTGGTGTTGCCGAGCCGGCTCCGCTTACCTCGGCCGAACCTGTGCCCCGCCAGGCTAGGCAATCGCCGCTCCAAACCCGCGAGCCTGCCGCAACCGGTCCCTCGCTGGATGATCTTGGAGAAAGACTGGCGCAACTGGCCGCCCGCGCCCAGGCCGTGCGGAGCAGTCTCCAGACCTTGGAGGAAAGCCAGCGGCGCTCCGGTCTCAATCTGCGAGGCGACATTGCGGCGAGCCGCACTCGCATGGAGCAACTGATGGATCGCGGCGAGGCTCTGCTCAAGCAGCGCGATGGCGCGGGCGCGGCTAAAAATCTTGACTCCGCGGAGAAGGAAATCGACAAGCTCGAACAATTTCTCGGCCGTTGAGTGGATGCGCTACCTTTAATAAATGGATGAGCAGGACTTCAAGCGGAAAGCCGACCAGGCCCTTCAGCGATTGTTCGACGCACTTGGCGAGGCCGGTGAAGAGTATGACTTCGATTCCGATTTCAATGCCGGAGCGCTGAGCGTTGAGTTTGAAGATCCGCCCGCGCGTTTCGTGGTGAGCCCCAATTCCCCGGTCCGGCAGATCTGGGTTTCCGCCAACGTGCAAAGCTACAAGCTGGATTGGAATGAGGAGGAACAGGATTTTGTACTCGGTTCCACTGGCCAAACGCTGGAGCGCTTGATGGAGACCGCCATCGGCCAGCATCTGAATCAAACTGTACACTTGTAGCGTAAAGAACCGTGCCCGGCGTCTATCTTTCCTATCCTTTCTGTTCGCAAAAATGCACTTACTGCAACTTCGCCTCCGGTGTTCTGCCGGCCGCTTTGGAGCCTCAGTACCTCGACGCGATCATCGCCGAATCGGTCCGTCACAACTGGCAATGGACGCCGGAAACCGTCTACCTCGGCGGCGGCACACCCAGCCGCATGAATCCTGACGATCTCTGCCGGCTGCTCGAGTCGATCCCGGGCAGGCCCTGGCTTGAAGCCACCATGGAGGCCGCTCCCGGCGGGATCACGCCAGAGCTGGCCAAGGCCTGGATTGCGGCTGGAATTACGCGCGTGAGTCTCGGCGTGCAGTCGTTTGTGGAGTCCGAGCTGCGCCTTACCGGACGCAAACACACCGCCGCGATTGTCTCCGGCGAGATTGCCATGCTGCGCGCGGCCGGGCTCGATGAAATCAACGTCGATCTGATCGCGGGGCTCGCCGCGCAAACCGAGGCAAGCTGGCTGGAATCGCTCGACTGGGTGGAACGGCTCAGTCCTCCGCACGTTTCCATCTACATGCTGGAGGTCGACGAGGACAGCCGACTCGGGTTGGAGATTCTCAACAACGGCCCGCGGTTCGGCGCGGCGCAAGTTCCAAACGACGAAGACACGGCTCGCTTTTATGAAATGGCTGTGGACAGACTCGCCTCGCTCGGTGTCCATCGCTACGAGATCTCGAACTTCGCCCGCCCGGGCCACCAGTCCCTCCACAATCTCAAGTATTGGAACCTGGAACCCTACGCCGGCTTCGGCGCGGACGCCCATGGCTTTGACGGACGGATGCGAGTCCAGAACACAGACGATGTGCGCGACTACATTCAGCGAATCCAGAGCAGCTTCTCCGCCCAGGTGGAGGAGCTGCCGTCGGATCCGGCTGCCGAGCGTTTCTTTGTGCGGTTGCGGCTCACCGGCGGCATCGAGCCGGATCCCGGGGAGTGGCAGCGGCATCGGGGAACCATTGAACAATTCCTGGCCGATGGACTGCTGGAACGCGAAGGGAACCGCCTCCGGCTAACGCGCCGCGGCGTGTTATTGTCGAACGAGGTTTTCCAGGAGTTCCTATGATCGATCTACGCAGTGATACTGTAACCAAGCCAAACCCGGAGATGCGACGCGCCATGGCCGACGCCGATGTCGGCGACGATGTCTATGGAGAAGATCCCACCGTCAACCGGCTGGAGGCGCGAGCCGCCCAGATTCTCGGCAAGGAAGCCGGCCTGTTTGTGCCCACCGGAACCATGGGCAACAACATCGGCATCAAGATCCACACCCGGCATGGCGAAGAGGTGATCTGCGAGGCCCGGTCGCACGTGCTCAACTACGAGCTTGCGATGATGGGCTGGTTCAGCGGCTGTCTGGCACGCCCCATCCTGGCCGAAGACGGCATCCTGCGCTGGAGCCAGATTGCCAAGGAGATCCGCCCGCTCGGCCCGCACTGGGCGCCCACCGGCCTGATTGAGATCGAGAACACGCACAACATGGCCGGCGGCGCCGTCTCGCCCATCGCGGTGGTGAACGAGATCTGCGACGGCGCCCATGAGCGCGGTCTCAACGTGCATATGGACGGGGCACGCCTATTCAACGCCGCCGCGCATCTCGGCCTGCCTGCCAGTGAAGTGGCGGCGAAAGCCGATTCGGTCATGTTCTGTTTGTCGAAGGGGCTCGGGGCTCCAGTGGGCTCCATGCTCGTGGGGAAAGCCGAGGCGATGGACCGCGGCCGCCTCTACCGGAAACGGCTGGGCGGTGGAATGCGGCAAGCCGGAGTGCTCGCCGCCGCCGGACTAATCGCGCTTGAGAAGATGCCCGCGCGGCTGCCGGAGGACCACGCCAACGCGCGTTTCCTGGCCGAGGGGCTGGCCCGCATCGAGGGCCTCCGCATCGATCCGGCCAAGGTCCAGACCAACATCCTTTTCTTCGACGTTTCCAGCACCGGGTTGGACTCCAGCCGGTTCAGCAAAGGCCTTAAAGACCGCGGCGTACTCGCCAATCCGGTGGGCCCGGACTCCATTCGAATGGTCACTCACTACGATGTCAGTCGCAGCCAGTGCGAGACCGCTCTCGGCGTGTGCCACGAGTTGGCGCGGGCGGCCGTGATGCGCTAGGGCCGTGGATCACCGCATGGTACAACGTCCTTATGCCCTCTTTCTTCGTGAGGACTCCGCGCCAGGAGTATGAATGCCTGGTGGCGCGAGGAGCCTTGACTGAGTTGTCCTCCCGCATTCCCACCTCCGCGGGTAACTTGTTTGCCGTTACCACCGCCGATGTCTGGCGGCTTCATGGCGAGCGATTCACCGCGGCTCTGCGGGGACGTCCGTGTCAAACTCTCCTCTTTCCCGGTGGCGAAGAGAACAAGCGAATGTCCTCCGTGGAGGCGCTGGCCGAACAGATGGTACAAGGCGGTGCGGACCGCACCAGCATCGTCATCGCCTTCGGCGGAGGCATTGTCGGCGACCTCGGCGGATTCCTCGCGGCCATCTTCATGCGCGGCATTCCGCTTATCCAGATCCCCACCACGCTGCTGGCCCAGGTGGACGCATCCATTGGTGGCAAGACGGGTGCGAACCTGGTTTCCGGTAAGAACCTCATTGGAGCATTTCATCAGCCACTGGCCGTTCTTGTGGACCCGGATCTGCTGGCGACTTTGCCGAAACGCGAATACCAGGCCGGGCTCTACGAGGTGCTCAAGTACGGCGTCATCAGCAGCCCAGCCTTGTTTGACCGCATGGCGCTCGAGCCTGATCGTGTTTTGGGCATGGACCCTGCCGTCGTCGGGGAATTGGTGGCCGAATCGGTTCGCATCAAGGCCGAGGTGGTCTCCGCCGATGAAAAGGAGAGCGGCGTGCGCCGCATCCTGAACTTTGGGCACACCATCGGCCACGCGCTGGAGGCTGAGTCTTCCTACAAACTTGTCCTGCACGGGGAAGCTGTCTCGTTCGGCATGCGCGCGGTGACGCACCTGGGCCGCTTGATAGGCTCGGCATCGACCGCCGATTGCACGCGCATCCTGCAGGCCATTAACGCCTACGGTCCCATTCCCAGTCTGGCCGGCATCCGCGCGGAGGCACTTGTAGCGCGCCTGGGGAGCGACAAGAAGACCATTCAGGGCAAAATCCACTTTGTGCTGCCCGAGGCCGTTGGGAAAGTTGTGGTGCGCTCCGGGATCGATCCTGCGTTGGTCCTCAAAGCCACGAGAATCGCATTGGCCGAAACAGGACCAGCGGCATGAACGCTGGCACCACGCCGGAAGGCGTGCAAGGTGAGGAACAGATTGGCCGCTGGGTCCGCCGCATGTTTGACTCCGTGGCCCCGCGCTACGATCTGCTCAATCACCTGCTCTCGCTGAACATTGACCGTCTCTGGCGCAGAGCCGCTGTGAATCGTCTCTCCCACATTCTGGAACGCAAGGGAGCGCGCGCCGCGGACCTCTGCTGCGGAAGTGGTGATCTCCTGCTGGCACTGCAGTCCTGTTCCAGCGGCGTTGTGCTGGGTAGCGACTTCTCCCATCAGATGCTGCGCGTGGCCTCCGCAAAGATTCTCCTCCGGCGCAGGCCCTGCGTCTTGTTTGAAGCCGACGCCCTGCGCCTGCCGCTGGCGGAGGCATCGCTCGATCTGGTCACGGCTGCCTTCGGCTTCCGGAACCTGGTCAACTACCGGCTCGGTCTCGAAGAGATGTTACGCGTGCTCAAGCCTGGCGGCACGGCCGCGATTCTCGAGTTCTCCACACCGCCCAACCCCCTCTTCCGCGCTCTGTACCAGTTCTACTCAACGCGCGTGCTTCCACGGATCGGCGCAATGGTCTCCGGATCGCGTGAAGCTTATTCCTATCTTCCCGAATCGGTCCACAAATTTCCCAACGCCCAGGAGTTGGCGGCTCAGATGCGGCAGGCTGGATTCGCCACAGTGGAGTTCCAACGCATGACGTTCGGAATTGTTGCGCTCCACATCGGCACAAAGCCGTAGCCCTGTGTACGAGCACGTTCCAAGCTAGCGCAGGAAAATGTCCGCGATCCCATACTGCATCTCGTCGGCTCCGGAACCGTTGAGATTGGTGAGAACTGCAATCGACAGGCGCTCCATGGGAAAGTGGGCGATCCACACCGCTCCACCGCCTTCGTGACCAACAACCTTGCGTCCGGCGTGCGTGCCGACGGTCCAACCGAGTCCGTAGTCGGTCACAGTCCCGTTGTTCAGCCGGAAAGGCGTCCAAAGCGCCCCCAGGCTCTCCGGCTTCAACAAATTCCCTTTGTCCATCGCCACCAAAAACTTCACCACGTCCATGATGGATGAGTTAAGCGCGGCTGCTGAGTAGCCGGATGATCCGAACTCATAGGTCCAATTTCGGAGGACGCCGTTGGTGTGGGCGTAATTGGTGGACGGCCGATTGGGAATCACGGCGAAGGTGTCGCCGAACCGGGATGCGCTCATTCCGAGCGGAGAAAACACTTCGCGGTCCAGGAACTCCGCATAGCGCATCCCTGAGACCGTTTCCACGACGAGAGTAAACAGGCTGTAGGCGGTTCGATGGTACGAGAATCGCTCACCGGCCGCCGAAATTCTTGGCATCTGGGCGGAAAGTTCAACGGCCCGGCGGGCGGGTAGATCCGCCTTCTCTTCCTCCGGGATCTCCGCTCCCCGCGGATTGGAGCGCCATTCCGCTATCCCAGATGTGTGCGAGAGAAGGTGCTTGACGCGAATGTCAGCCCAGGACTCCGGAAGCCCTGGGATCAGTTCCCCTATGGGTGTCTCCATGGTCAGCTTCCCCTGTTGTGCCAACCTCATCGCGGCCACGCCCGCCCACATCTTGGACACCGAGAACAACTGGAACACCGTGTCCTTGGTGACGGGGACATTCTGTGTCACGCTCGAAACGCCATACGCCTTGAGAATTACTGGTTCGCCATGCCGCACCACAGCAACGGCCATACCTGGAATCCCACGGTCTTTCATCTGCCGCGCGACGTAGGCATCCACCTGCTGCTCGGGCCCGGCCGCGAAACCGGAAGACGACATAATTACCGCGGTAATGAAGGGGATAACAATGACGGCGTGCTTGTACATTACGCCTTAGACGCTCGCTTCACCCCAATGGTTAGGTTGTTCGAACAGGTCTTGACCCAAGGGCGGGCCGTACATGGCTAGAAAATCAATTTTCCGCCAATCTGTATCGAGCGATTTCCGCCTGCCCCGTTGATAAAGCCGAAGGTGGTGTTGCCGATGCCAGTATCCGGATTGTTCCAGACCGGATGATTGTCAACGCCGAAGGCCTCACATCGAAGCTGGAACTGCGCGCGCTCGGAAATCCGGAACGAGCGGAAAATCGAGCCGTCCAGCGACCAGGAACCGGGCCCGCTGATCACATCCAAGCCGAGATTACCAAACTGCAAGGGTTGCGGCTGCGCGAAGCAGTTGGTGGTCACCGTTGAGCTACAACGGGTTGGATCAAACCATGCATTGCTGCGGCCAGTCCCTTTCAGAATGGCGATCGGGCCGAAGCGATCGAGCGTGTTTCCATTGCCGGGAGCCCTAAGGCCGGAGGAGTTCCCGCCGAAATTGAGCGGGCTTCCGCTCAGGATGGTGAGCACTCCATTGACCTGCCAGCCTCCCAGAATCATGGAGGAAACCCCGTTGCCGGCCCAGCGCTTGCCCTTGCCGAAGGGTAACTCATACACAAACGACTGAGTGTAGTTGAACTTGCGATCGAAGTTCAGCCGCTGCCAGTTGCGGTTTCCGTTGATGTAGAAGGTGATGCCGGCATCTTCGGGCTGATGGCCGAGCGCTTTGCCGTAAGTAATGGCTGTTGTGACAGACAGGCCATTGAAATAACGGCGGTCGATCTTGATTTGCAGTGAATTGTAGCTGGATGAGTTCCCCACAAAGCGCAGGTTCGTATCGGCGTTCCGCCGGAACTGTTGAAATAGAGGACGGCCGTTGTTGTCGGCGCCAATGGTCGTGGAGGCGTTAAGGTTGAACACGGATGGCTGATTCACCCCGTGATTGGCGACGTAGGCCGCCTCGAATGCAAAGTGGCCCGGCAGCGCGCGCTGGATGGCAAGATTCCACGATTCCACATACGGCTGCCTGAATTGCCTGTGGATTACGTCGTAGGTCTGATTAACGTCGGCATTCGTAATGATGCCGTTGGAGGGGATAATGGCAGGCGTCGGGGCTGGGAATCCAGCCGCCAAAGTTGCCACCTGGCCATTGGGGAGTACCGCTGGGCAGAAGCTGCATGCGGTATTGTAGGCGTTATTTTGCTTGATCGGGAAGTTGTAGGCGTAGGTGTTGTCCGGGAACGGTGAATAGCTGATGCCGAAGCCACCGCGGAAAACCGTCTTCTCATTGAAGCGGTAGGCCACGCCGACGCGCGGAGCAAAGTTGGCGCGGCGCGCCTCCATCCCCAGGTTGGATGGGTTGCCTCCGACCCCAGCGATCACCAAGCTGTTGGTCCCCGGATCATAGTTCGAGAAGCCGCCGTCGTGCGCCGGAAGCCCGGGCGGATAATATTCCCACCGCAGGCCAAAATCGAGTGTCAACTTCGGGCTGACCACCCACTTGTCCTGTACGAAGGTGAAGAACTGCCAGGCACGGTAGGCCGGGAAAATGATGGGCAGATCGCGGCCCACTGACGTGGGTTGGTCCAGCAGGAAACCGGCTATGTTGTTGCCGAAACTGGTCGCCGCGCCCGATATCGAAGTGGTCGAGTTGCCGTAACTGTAGCGGCCGCGCGGGCTGAAGGTCTGTGTCTGCAGGAGATCGTCGCGCACGCGGCGCAGGTCCGCACCCCATTTCAACGTGTGGTTGCGGAACGACTTTGTCCACGTGTTGACCAGGTCGATGTTGGTTTCCGAGCGAATCCAGGGCAGGCTTGCCGAATATCCCACCAGCGGGCTGGAAAAACCGGGAACATCGATACCCACCAAGCCGCTGGTGAAATCCGACGTGTTGACGCCGGGAACCCCCAAGCCATCCGAGGACTTTGTGCCATAGTCGGTTTGTTGCGCGTCATTGCGGTAGCGGCTGACCCCGGCGCGGAACTCGGAAATCAAAGTTGTTGTGAAAATGCGGTTGTAGTTGATGGCGCCATTGTGGGTCTTCTGTGTTCCCGTCCCTTGGAAGCCGCCGCCGTGTGGACCGCCGGCTAGCCCAAACGAGGATCCGTCGACGGTCTTGGGGTTCGAGTAGCTGTAGCGCCCCGAGATGCGATCCTTTTCGGTCTGGTTATGATCTATCTTCACGTCAAATTGCGGGGTCGTGCGAATGAACGGGATGAGCGAGAAGTAGTTGTTGTTCAGCCCGGTCAGATTAGGCGAGGGAACCAGCCCCAGAATCTTTCTTGGAATGGCTTGAATGCGGCTGCCCGGAATCTGCTTATTGGCAAACGGCTGGCGCCCCGAACCGTCCGGATTGCCGGTGGCCGGG
>ORMF011601405.1_pt1 | contig 10802 bp, 8 predicted proteins | sample 1779871 | NCBI WGS metagenome assembly ORMF01 (sample SAMEA104232316, study PRJEB22302) | groundwater metagenome | biome: forest; feature: aquifer; material: groundwater | place: USA | collected 2011-08-07 | depth 5.4 m
GGATTTCATCCATCACGGCCTTGATGCGTTCTTCGAATTGGCCGCGGTATTTGGTCCCGGCCACCATCAGCGCGAGGTCCAGCACCACGATGCGCTTATCGAGCAGGATTTCAGGGACGTCGCCGCTGACAATGCGCTGCGCCAAACCTTCAACAATCGCGGTTTTACCCACGCCGGCTTCGCCGAGCAGCACAGGATTATTCTTGGTGCGGCGCGCCAGGATTTGAATCACGCGTTCGATTTCATTTTCGCGGTCCACAACCGGGTCCAGCTTCCCTTCACGCGCCAGCTGCGAAAGATCGCGGCCGAATGCATCGAGGGCCGGGGTCTTGGTCTTGCCTTTCGCTGCGCCGCTGCCGCCGGCAGGTGTTGCGGTTCCGCCCGTGCCCGCGCCGCTGCTGCCGCCCGGGGTCGAGGAACCCAGGAGCTTAATGACTTCCGCGCGGACCTTGTTTAAATCCAAACCGACGGTCATGAGCACATGGCTGGCCACGCCTTCGCCTTCTTTAATGAGGCCGAGCAGCAAATGTTCGGTGCCGATATAGTTGTGGCCCAGGCGCCGGGCTTCGTCCATGGCGAGCTCAATGACTTTCTTGGCCTTGGGCGTAAACGGGATATCGCCCGAGACGATCGTGCTGGGTCCGAACTGGACCAGCTTTTCGACTTCCAAGCGGATGGTATCGAGCGAAAGCCCGAGGTTTTGCAGGACGGCGGCCGCAACGCTTTCCCCTTCCTTAATGAGACCCAAGAGGATATGTTCGGTGCCGATGTAATCGTGATTAAAACGTTTGGCTTCTTCCTTGTCAAGAATGATGACTTTCCGGGCGCGTTCAGTAAAACGATCAAACATCACAACCTCCAAAAGTTAGAAAGAAAATAGCTAATATCTGGAACCATTGTAAGGCATCCCCCCAGGCTTTGTCTTATTTTTTTCAGGAGGGCCGGGAGGACGGATTAGAGCTCCACTTTCGCCAGCCGCTCCCGGATTAGCTCGGCGCGGCGTATATCCCGGTCGGATGAGTTTAACGTCATCCCTTTCAATTTCTGAAGATGGGCAGGCTGGGTCAGGAGGAAGAGGGTGTTCATTTCCTTGCGCGTCAGGGTGGTCTTGATCTGCCCCATAACACAGCCCAAATAAAGCAGCGACAAGAGCTGGGTCGCCTCCTGGGAGGAAATAATGCGCGCGGATTTAAGGGTGCCCACGGCGCGCCAAATCTGGTCGTCAAATTTCGCCCGGCGTTTGTCTTGAAGGTATTTGCGGGCCTCGCGCTCATGTTCAATCACCTGACGGATCACGGATTCCAGATTTTCAATGATCTCTTCCTCGGGCTGGCCGAGCGTCATCTGATTGGAAAACTGAAAAAAATTGCCGACGGCCTGCGTGCCCTCGCCATAAAGGCCGCGCGCGGCCAAATTTAATTTTGAGAGCGCCTGCAGAACTTTATGGATTTGCTTGGTCAAAACCAGGCTGGGCAGATGCAGCATGCATGACGCGCGCAGCCCCGTGCCGAGATTGGTGGGACAAGCCGTCAAATATCCCAGCGAGGAGCGGAATGAATAATCCAATTTCTGTTCCAGATCATCATCAATTTGATTGGCAATACGCCAGGCTTCACGCAGATTAAAACCGGACCGAAAACTCTGCAGGCGCACGTGGTCCTCTTCCAAGACCATCAGGCTCACCGTTTCATCGCGCGTAATCGCGACGGCCTTTTCCCCTTTTTCGCCGGCGTGTTCGCGGCTCACCAGGTGCCGCTCCAGCAGGAATTGGCGGTCTATTTCGCCCATTTGCCCCGTCAAAAAAAGAGCGTCTTTCATCGTCGGGCTGGTGCGCAGAGCATCCCCGACCCTGCCGATCAAACTTTTGCGGTCTTCGGCCGTCATCTGATGAAGAAAATTAAATCCTGAAATATTGCGCGCCAAACGAATGCGTGAGCTGACCACGACTTCGCTTTCAGGGCCTTCGGCGCGCAGCCATTCGGCAGGCTGGTGCACGAGAAAATCCAGTTCGCTCATGGCTTGCCCTTGTCCGCTTTTTCTTCGAGTTTACGGATTTCATCGCGCAGGCGCGCGGCATCTTCAAAGTTTTCGCCGTGAATGCTTTTCTTAAGTTTTTCCTGAAGGATCTGAAGCTGGGATTTTGCCGGCGCCGCGGGTTCACTGGGAGCTGCCGGAGCGTGCGCGGCGGGCAAACTGCCTTTAAAACGCGAAGGGATTTTACCGTTATGCTGCGTCGAGCGCTGAACGCGTTTGATGAGCGGCGTTAAAAATTTTGAAAATGCTTGATAGCATTCCGCGCAGCCCAACCGGCCGATCTTGCCGAATTCGTCATAGGTCATGCCGCAATTGGGGCATTTGCCGGCGAATTTTTTCTCGCCCGTCTTGGAGGTTTTGCCCGTTTCGGCCAGGCCGGCCAAAAGATCGCTCAGATTAAAATGCGTTTTAAAATCCGTGCCCTTTTCCTGCGCGCAGGCCTCGCACAGATGGATTTCCATCATCTGGTCATTGACGATTTCCGTCAGATGGATAGTCGCTTCCTGGGCACCGCAGACATTACAAATCATAGTAAATTATATCACGGCCGTCGAATCGCGGAGACGGCGGTGAGCCTCGGCATTTTTATAATTTATAACGGATTCCGTCGGTCTTCGTGCGCTGGTGAAAAGCCCGCAGCAGTTTGCCGGTGACAGGGCCGGGTTTACCCGTACCGATCACCCGTCCGTCGATTTTGACCACGGGGATCACTTCCGCCGCCGTGCCGGTCAAAAAGACTTCGCTGGCGTTAAATAGATCATGGCGCGTGAGGACCCTTTCTTCGAACGGCAGCTTGAGGTCGTCCGCAATTTCAATAATGGCCTGGCGCGTAATGCCTTTGAGCGCGCCTAAATAAGTCGGCGGCGTAATCAGCCGGTCCGCGGCGCGCCGGCCGCTGCCTTCTTTTTTGACCATGAAGACATTGTCGCCCGTACACTCGGCCACATAGCCTTGATGATTGAGCATCAGCGCTTCAACGCAGCCGGAATTTTTGGCCTCGATTTTGGCCAGGATGTTATTCAGATAATTCAAACTTTTCACGGAAGGATTCACGGCTTCGGGCAGATTGCGCACCGTGGGCACCGTGATAATCTGCAGGCCTTCCTTATAAAGTTTTTCCGGATAGAGCACAATTTTATCGGTAATAATGAAGACGGTCGCAACTTTGCATTTGTCCGGGTCCAGTCCTAAGTCCCCGGCCCCGCGCGTGACGACAACGCGGATATAAGCATCCATGAACTGATTGCGGCGCAGCGTTTCGATAATGGCCTTTTCCATTTCTTTCGGCGTGAGCGGGATGCGCAGCATAATCGTATGCGCGGATTCCCAGAGCCGCTCCAGATGCTCCTGCAGCCGGAAGACCAAACCGCCGTAAGCGCAGATGCCTTCAAACACGCCGTCGCCATAAAGCAGGCCGTGATCAAAAACCGAGATTTTGGCCTCGCTTTTCGGATACCATTTTCCATCTAAAAAAATCTGCAATTCCATCGAGTGCACCTGTATCTCGTCATTGCGAGGAGGCCCGAAGGGCCGACGAAGCAATCTGCTTTAAAACCAGATTGCTTCGGCACATTGAAAGCTGCCTCGCAATGACGTTGATTTATTAACGGACTTCTTCGCTGGCGTTTACGCGCCCATGAGTGTCTTTAAGCAATACCCCGTCGACCAGCCGGTAAACTTGCGGATAACGCCAAGCCAAAGCTTCGTCGTGCGTGACAATCACAAAGGCCTGCCCGTGCTTTTGATTGAGTTCCGTGATCAGGGAAAAAACCGATTCCGCGGTTTCTTCGTCCAGATTGCCGGTGGGTTCATCGCACAATACCAGCGAAGGCCGGTTCGCCAGGGCCCGCGCAATCGCCGCGCGCTGTTTTTCTCCGCCTGAAAGCTCGGACGGATAATGTTCCAGCCGGCTCAATAATTTGACGCGCCGCAGGACTTCTTTGACCCACTTATCGTCGCGCCGTCCCGCAATGATGGTCGGCAGCAGCACATTCTCATAAAGCGTGAGTTCGGGCAGCAAATGGTAAAACTGGAACACAAATCCCACGCGCCGGTTGCGGATGCGCGCCAAGTTTCTTTCGTTCATCGCGGTAATGTCTTGGCCTTCGAAAATAATCTTACCGCTGGCCGGCGTATCCAGGCCGCCCAGCAAATGCATCAGGGTTGATTTGCCGGAACCCGAACGGCCGACGATGAAAGCCATCTCCGCGGGACGCAGCGTAAAATAAACGCCTTTGAGGACTTCCACACGCGTCGCCGGCATCACGTAATCTTTTTTCAGATCGTAGGTGGTGATGAGCGTGTTCGAATCATTCATGACGCAGCGCCTCCACCGGATTCAGCGACGCGGCGCGCATCGCAGGATAAACTCCGGCCAATATGCACGCCACCAGCGCGAAACAGACCGTCACAATCACGTCTTCCGGATGTACGTCGGCCGGGATGCGGTCAAAGTAATAGATGTCGCTCGGAAAAACTTCGAGTCCCGTCGTCTGCTTGATGAAGTCCGAGATGGGATTCAGATTGAATGCGAGAAACAGCCCTAAAATGGTGCCGGAGACAATCCCCAGGAAACCGATGCTGAATCCCTCGATCAGAAAAATCCGGCTGATCGCAGCCCGTGTGGCGCCCAGCGCGCGCAAAATACCGATATCTTTGGTCTTTTCCATGACGACCATCGTGAGTGTAGCCACGATATTAAACACCGCGACCATCACGATCAAAGCCAGCAGAATCGTCATCACGGATTTTTCGACTTTAAGCGCTTGAAAAAAATTATGATTCATGTCAAACCACGAACGGATGAAATAATTCGAAGGAAAAACGCCGCGGATCTGGAATTTCCATTTCTCCGCATCGTCCACATTCCGGAAACGGATGCTGATGCCGGTGACGCTCGAACCCAAATGATACATTTCCTGCGCCTGAGTCTGGTCGATCAGCACCAGCGCCGAATCAAAATCGCTCATGCCGACGCGGAAAATCCCGCGGATGACAAACGGGCGGTTTTCGGCGCGCGCGACAAAAAAGGGTTTGTCCGGGTCTTGAAAGGGCGAGATGAGATTCACCACATCGCCGACCCGCGCTTCAAGACGCGCGGCAAGCTCTTCCCCCACCACCATGCCGCCCATATGTTCTTCGCTTGTCGTTTTAAAAAAAAGCATCCGGCGCTTTGTCTGCGTCGTCACCGCGTCCTGCAAATCAAAAAAGCCGTGGCGCATGTGCTCTTTGTAAACGCCGAGATCTTCGTTGCTCGGATCCAGCCCCTTGATAATGACGCCGGTGGCATTGGCCTCGGAACGGATAATGGCCTGCCCTTCGACAAAACCGGCCATGCTGATAATTCCGGGGATGCGCTGTTCGCGCAGTTTGGCCAGGTCTCCGTCAAGCGTGTTGACGCCGCCGATTTTTTCGATGCGCAAGTGCGGCTGAACGCTGACGATCTTACTTTTAAGCTCGCGGTCAAAACCGCTCATGACCGCCAGCACCACGATTAAGGCCATCACGCCCACCGCCACGCCCGCCACCGAAATCATAGAAATCATGGAGATGAAGCCCGTCTTTTGTTTATGCGTCAGATGCTTCCGGGCCATGAAAAATTCAAACGTCATCGGATTTTTCCTGATTTTTAATTTCCGCGGAGGCCTGGACTTCCGGCTTAAGCACCGGGAACAGGATCACGTCGCGGATCGAAGCCTGATTTGTAAGCAGCATGACCAGCCGGTCAATTCCGATCCCCAGCCCGCCCGCGGGCGGCATGCCGTATTCGAGCGCCATCAAAAAATCTTCATCGATCACTTTGTGCTCGCCGATCATTTCGCGCTGCGACTCAAGCCGCTCGCGCTGGATATGCGGGTCATTAAGTTCCGAAAAGGCATTGGCGATTTCCATTTTGGCCATGAAAAGCTCGAAACGGTAAACCAGGTTTGGGTCGTCCTTTTTGGCCTTGGCCAAAGGCGTCATGATCGTGGGGTAATCAATCACGAAACAGGGGTCCCATAAATCTTCTTCGACGAATTTGCCGAAAGCTTCATTGAGAATATCCGCGTCTTCCCAGCCCGCAATCTGTTCTTCACTGCCCAGCCGCAGTTTGCGTGCAGCTTCGCGCAGGTTGGCGGTTTTGAAGTCCACGCCGCTTTTCTCTTTGAGAGAATCATAAAAAGAAATCCGTTTCCAAGGCCGGCTGAAATTAATCGTCTTACCTTCACCGAAAGGCAATTCTTCCTTGCCGTGCAGGTCTTTGACGAGCGACGTGATCAGTTCCTCGGCGATGTCCATCATATCGTTATAATCGGCATAGGCTTGATAGAGCTCGAGCATCGTAAATTCGGGGTTATGGCGGACCGAAATGCCCTCATTGCGGAAATTACGGTTGATCTCATAGACCTTCTCAAATCCGCCGACCAGAAGCCGCTTAAGGTAAAGCTCAGGCGCCACGCGCAGGTAGAGATCCATATGAAGCGTATTGTGATGCGTCACAAACGGCTTGGCCCGCGCGCCGCCCGGGATAGGCTGCATCATCGGCGTTTCCACTTCCATGAAATCACGTTTATCCAGAAAGGCGCGGATATCCCGGATAATGCGGCTGCGCATGCGGAAGGTCTCGCGCACATTATCGTTCACGATCAGGTCAACGTAGCGGTGGCGGTAGCGGGTTTCCACATCCTTAAGGCCATGCCATTTCTCAGGCAGGGTCTTGACTATCTTGGACAAAAGGGTGAAATTCGTGATCCGGATGCTCTTTTCGCCGGTCTTGGAAATAAACAGATGGCCCTCAATGCCGATAATATCGCCTAGGCTGAGCGCGGTAAACGGATCGTAACTCTCTCCCAACTCGTCTTTCTTGCCGTATATCTGGATACGCGCGGATTGATCTTTGAGGTCGCCAAAGGTGCTTTTGCCCATGACGCGCCGCGCCATTAAGCGGCCGGCCGTACGAATCCGGCGGTCGGGCTCAAAATGGGTTAGAATAGAAGTGAGGGATTCAACCGGCAGGTAGCGGTCGCCGTATAGGGAATTTTGGCTGTCCATTTTTCCTTAGGTATTGATTCTTAAGCATTTAGGTAAAGTGCGGCATTATATTACGGGCCCCCTGAGGTGTCAACGCGGCCCTAAGGAGCAGTGGAATGACTTGGCGTATCGGAGAAATTCTGGTGCGAAAGAGGCTGATCAGCTGGGAACAGCTTGAGGAATGCCTGAACGAACAGAATAAGACCCGGGAAATGACCGGCGAGATTTTGATTAAAAAGGGCTATATCTCGGCCCAGCTTTTTTATATGGCGCTGGCCGACCAATACGGTTTGAAATTTGTGGACTTGCGGCGCGCCCACGTAAACCCCAAAGCCATTGAGCGCGTGCCGCGCAGTGTCGCGGAAAAATATCTGCTGATCCCGCTTGAAATCATGAAGGATACTCTCATCATCGGCATTTCGAATCCGATGAAGGTCCTGCCGGAAGAAGAATTAGGCAAGCTGTCCGGATTACCAAGGATCCAGTCTGTGCTGTGCATGCCGACGCAGATCCTGCACGCCATCACCGAACATTACCCGACCCCGTCTTCGCAGCAAAATTAAAGGAGACAGGTCTTAAGACCTGTCTCCTGCTAGTCCCAAGCGCCGGTAAATTTCCTGCGCCGCGCGCGATTTGTTAAGCGTATAAAAATGAATGCCGGGCGCCCCGCCCTGGATCAGTTCGCGGCATTGCCGCACCGCAAAATCAATCCCGTAATTTTCGACCGAAGGCTGGTCTTCTCCGAATTTTTCAATGGCCTGCTGCATTTCAGCGGGAATTGAAGCGCCGCACATGGACGCAAATTTCTGGATTTGCGGCCCGTGCGTCACCGGCATAATGCCTGCGACAATCGGAATCTTGATCCCCGCTTTGCGCGCGCGGTCCACAAATTCAAAATAGCGCGCGTTTTCAAAAAAAAGCTGCGTGACCACCGCGTCCGCGCCCTGGTCGACTTTATGTTTTAAATGCTTCAGATCAAGCGCCAGATCACGGCATTCCATATGACCTTCCGGATAACCGGCCACGGCCAGCGCGAATTGGGAGCTGTAGCGGGGATGTTTGCGGATAAATTCCACGAGTTCGGAAGCGTAACGGAAACCATTGGGAACGGGCTTGAAGGTGGTCTCGCCTTTCGGCGGATCGCCGCGCAGCGCGACGATGTTTTCAATCCCCTTTGCCGCAAGATCGCCCAGAATGACCTCAATTTCATCGCGGGTATGGCCCACGCAGGTGAGATGCGCCGCGGCCTCAATCCCGATTTCACTTTTAATGCGGCTGACAATGCGCAGCGTATTGCTGCGCGTGGTGCCCATCGCCCCATAAGTCACAGAGACAAAGGCCGGGCGCAGGCGGCGCAGTTCCGCCACGGTCTCAAATAATTTTTCTTCGGCCTCTTGCGTCTTAGGCGGAAAAAATTCAAACGAGATTGCGGGACGTCCCGGACGGTAAACTTGCGGAATTTTCACAGCGGCATGATAGCGGAGCGCGCTCCGCTTGGGAACAAAAAAAAGCTAGACGCCGTACGCAAGATTTGGCGACAGCCACTTTTCAATTTCGGCAAGCGGCATCCCCTTGCGCCGCGCGTAATCCTCGACCTGGTCTTTTGCGATTTTCCCAACCGCAAAGTACGAAGACTGCGGATGCGAAAAATAATAACCTGAGACGGACGAGGCGGGCCACATGGCAAAGCTTTCCGTAAGCTTCACGCCTGTGGTTTTTTCAGCCTGCAGGAGATCGAATAAAATCCGTTTTTCGGTGTGATCGGGACAGGCCGGATATCCGGGCGCGGGACGGATGCCTACATATTTTTCGCGGACCAGTTCCTGGCGGGTCAGCGATTCATCCTTCTGATAGCCCCAAAACTCCTTGCGCACGCGCTCATGCAGGTGCTCGGCGAAAGCCTCCGCAAACCGGTCGGCGAGCGCTTTGGCCATGATCGCCGAGTAATCATCGCCTGCTTTTTCGAAGCGCTGCGCGACTTCATCAAGCCCCTGTCCCGCAGTGGTCACAAAAAAGCCCATATAATCGGCGGCGCCGGAATCCTTGGGCGCGATAAAATCGCTGAGCGCGACGTTGGGCTGGCCTTCGTTCTTTTTCGTCTGCTGGCGCAGGGAATGGATAACGGTCAGGAGTTTTTTGCGCTTATCATCCTCATAGATTTCAATATCATCACCAACACTGTTGGCGGGATAAAATCCGATCACGCCCCGGGCCGTCAGCCATTTTTTGCCGATGATTTCCTTCAATAATTTCTGAGCATCATCGAAAAGCTTTTGGGCTTCTTTGCCGAGCTTCGGGTCCTTCAGGATTTCCGGATAACGTCCTTTTAATTCCCACGTTAGAAAAAACGGTGTCCAGTCAATGTAATCGCGCAGCGTTTCAAGCGGATAATTATCCAGCACACGGCCGCCCAGAAAAGACGGCTTGGTAATCTCCCTGTTTTTCCAATTGTCCTGAAAGCGGTTGGACCGCGCCTGCTCCAGCGTTAAAAACGGGATCTTGGCCTTGCGCGCTTCGTGCTCGACGCGGATTTCCTCATAATCAACTTTCTTTTTCGCCGCGTAAGCAGGCCGCTGTGCGGGATTCATGAGCTGGCTGACGACCTCCACGCAGCGTGAAGCGTCAACGACGTAAACCGTCGGGCCCGTATACGCCGGAGCGATTTTCACCGCCGTGTGGATGACAGAAGTCGTAGCTCCGCCGATCAGCAGCGGTGTTTTAAGCTTCCGTTTTTCCATTTCCTGCGCCACGTAAATCATTTCCTCAAGGGATGGCGTGATCAGTCCGCTCAGGCCGATGATATCAACCTTGCGGTTCGCGGCTTCCTCCAGAATTTTTTCCAGGGGCACCATGACACCAAGGTCCGTGATCTCATAATTGTTGCAGCCCAGCACCACGCCCACGATATTTTTACCGATATCGTGGACATCGCCTTTGACCGTGGCCATCAGAATTTTTCCCGCGGCCCTTCCTCCGCCCGCTTCTTTTTCCTTTTCAATAAAAGGGGTCAGATAAGCCACGGCCTTTTTCATAACGCGCGCGCTTTTGACGACCTGCGGCAGAAACATTTTTCCGGTGCCGAAAAGGTCGCCGACGATCTTCATACCGTCCATCAGCGGGCCCTCGATCACCATCAGCGGCTTCGGATATTTCTGGCGCGCCTCTTCAACGTCGATATCGATAAAGTCGGTGATGCCGTTCACAAGCGCGTGTGAAAGGCGTTCTTCAACCGGCTTTTTGCGCCATTCAAGCTCCTTGGCCGCAGACTTCTTTTCGCCTTTCAGGGATTCCGCAAATTTCAGCAGTTTTTCCGTCGCGTCCGGCGTGCGGTTTAAAACCAGGTCTTCCACCAGTTCGAGAAGGTCCTTAGGAATTTCCTCATAAACCGTGAGCAGTCCGGGATTCACAATGCCGGTATCCATGCCGGCCTTGATCGCATGATATAGGAAAACGGAATGGATGGCTTCGCGGACCGAATGGATGCCGCGAAATGAAAACGAAAGATTGCTGACTCCGCCCGAAACGTGGACATGCGGCAGCTTGGCCTTGATTTCGCGGCAGGCTTCGATGAATTCCACCGCGTAGTTGTTGTGTTCTTCCATGCCGGTCCCTACGGTGAGGATATTCGGATCAAAGAAAATGTCTTCAGGCGGAAAGCCGGCCTTTTCCGTAAGGATTTTGTACGAACGCGAACAGACCTGCAATTTGCGCTCCGCGGTGTCGGCCTGGCCTTTTTCGTCAAAGGCCATGACCACGAC
>ORMF011544966.1_pt1 | contig 10801 bp, 4 predicted proteins | sample 1779871 | NCBI WGS metagenome assembly ORMF01 (sample SAMEA104232316, study PRJEB22302) | groundwater metagenome | biome: forest; feature: aquifer; material: groundwater | place: USA | collected 2011-08-07 | depth 5.4 m
CCGCTTCGCCCAGGTCGTAGCGGCCGACGACCGACGCATGGGCGCGCTCGAGGATGCGGATGACCCGCCCCTCGGCGCGGGCGCCCTCCTTGTAGCTTTCGATGCGGGCGACCACGCGGTCGCCGTGCATCGCTTCGAGGAGGTTCGCGGCCGCGACGTAGATATCGCCCCGCTCGTCCGTCACCTCGGGGACGACGAAGCCATAGCCGGATGGATGCGTGGTGAGGCGCCCGACGACCAGGTTCATGCGGTCGGGCAGGCCGACACGGTTGCCCCGCGTCTGGACGAGCGCCCCGTCGGCGACGAGCGCTTTGACGAGCCGTGTGAACGTCGCGCGCTCGTCCGTGCCGATTCGGAGCGTCCGCTGCAGGTCCCGCACGGTCGCGGGATGCGTCACCCTGTCACGAATGAGCTGGAGGACCTGGTCGCGCGAGAGCATCTGTTGACTATATGCCAGAGGCGGCTGCCCGTACTCTGCCGCACGAACCCAATCGCCGCAGCGTATAATGATTCCTACACCACTCCGCTTTCCTGAGCCCTGCGGCCGTTTCGGCCTCCAGCCCTCACCAGAGCACACGCGACGAGGGCTCGTGAACGACTCAACCGGCATCCGGATTCTGAACGAATTGATTGCGGCGCTGGACCGCCGGCTCCCGCGGGTGCAGCATGCAGGCGAGGCGGCCATCGCCGCGGACGCGGCGGCGCTCAGGGCCCGGGCGGTCGACCGGATCGCGACGCTCGAACAGGAGCTGGCTGCCACGGAGCCGCGCTAGCCCATGAGCATCCCGTGCGTGCTGCTGTCCTCGTGAGGCCGCTGGCGAGGTGGCGATCGCGGCGTCGGTCGCGGGCGGTCGAGCGACCGCTGCGCGACGAACTCCTGAGCATCGAGCGGCTCGAGGAGCGCGCGCTGGCGCTCGCGGCCAGCCTGACCACCGATCCCCATCCGCGCCACCGCGCTCGCGACACGTTCCCGCGGTTCGAAGACAACGTCCGCGTGCTGCGCGCCGCGTACCGCACGTTCGCGGACGATGTCCGCACCGGGCAGTTCGTCGTGCCGGCGGCCGACTGGCTCCTCGACAACTTCCACCTCGTCGCATCCGAAATCACCGACATCCGGCGGAACCTGCCGCGCACGTATTCCCGCACGCTGCCGGCGCTGGCCTCCCGTGAGCACGCCGGACACGCACGGGTCTACGCGGTCGCGGTCGAACTCGTCCGCCACAGCGACAGCCGCCTGGATCACCACCAGCTGGTCCAGTTCCTGAACAGCTACCAGCGGGTCGCGCCGCTGACCATTGGCGAGCTGTGGGCGTGGCCGAGCATGCTGAAGCTGGCGCTCATCGAAAACCTGCGCCGGCTGGCCGAAGAGCTGCTGTCCGGCCGCGCCGCCCGCATCGCCGCCGACGACTACGTGGCGGGAGCCGAGGACGCCAGCGGCGTGGGACCGCTGCCGGTCGACACCCACCCGGCGTTCATCGTCCAGCTCCTCCACCGCATCCGCGAGTACGGACTCCGCCTCTCGGCGATTCGCGTCGCGGTGGACGAGGCCCTCGCGTCGCGGCACACCACGGCCGAAGAGACGATCCGCGGCGAGCACCAGCGCCAGGGCGTCGCCCAGGTCTCGGTGGCGAACGCCGTGACGAGCCTCCGGCTGTGCGCGACGCTGGACTGGCAGGAGTACGTCGAGTCGGTCAGCCTGGTCGAGCGGGTGCTGCAGCGCGATCCCGCCGGCGCGTACGGGCGCATGGACTTCCTGAGCCGGGACGAGCAGCGACGGGCCGTCGAGCAGTTGGCCAGGTCGAGCGGCGAAGGCCAGGTGCGCGTCGCGCTCAAGGCGATCGAAAGCGCCCGCGAGGCGGCCGCCACCGGCTCGACGGGCGATCGTGCGGCGCACGTCGGGTATCACCTCGTCGATCACGGGCGCGGCGATCTCGAAGCGGACCTCGCGTATCGCCCCAGCGTGGCGACGCGGGCCAGACGCGTCCTGCTGCGCCATGCCACGATCCTGTACCTCGGCGCGATCGCGGTCGTGACCGGGCTCCTGCTCGCCGCCGCCGTGGCCTACGCCGGGCACGCGGGCGGCTCGCCCGCCGTTCAGCTCGTGATCGCGTTGTTGGTGCTGCTGCCGGCGAGCGATCTCGCCATGGCGTCGGTCCAGCAGGCGGTGGTCCGCGTCATCGGCCCGACCCGGCTGCCGCGCCTCGACTTGTCGGACGGCGTCCCGGACCATGCTCGGACGATGGTCATCGTCCCCACGATGCTGACGAGCACCGCGGGCATCGACGCGCTCCTCGAGCACGTCGAGGTGCTCGCGCTCGGGAACCTCGATCCGTCGATCCACTTCGCGATACTGAGCGACTACGCCGACAGCCCCACGTCGGACGCGCCGGAAGACGGCGGGCTTCTGGAGCGCGCGCAGGCGGGCGTCGAAGCACTCAACCGCAAGTTCGGCGTGGACCACGCCGACCGGTTCTTCCTGTTCCACCGCGACCGGCAGTGGAACGAGCGCGAGCACGCGTGGATCGGCTGGGAGCGGAAGCGCGGCAAGATCGAAGAGTTCAACCGCCTGCTGCGGGGCGCCACCGACACGAGCTTCTCGACGCAGGTCGGTGAGCTGGACGTGCTCCCGTCGGTCCGCTACTGCATCACGCTGGACTCGGATACGCGCCTGCCGCGCGACGCCGCCAAGAGTCTCATCGGCATCATCGCGCACCCGCTGAATCAGCCGCGGTTCGACCGCCGGCTCGGTCGCGTCACCAGCGGGTACGGCATCCTCCAGCCTCGCGTCAGCGTGACGATGGCCAGCGCGGCCGGGTCGCTCTTCGCACGGACCTACGCCGGCCACACCGGCGTCGACCCGTACACCACGGCCGTCTCGGACGTCTACCAGGACCTCTTCCACGAGGGCATCTTCACCGGCAAGGGGCTGTACGACGTCGACGCGTTCGCCGCGGCGCTCGAGGGCCGCGTGCCCGAGAACGCGCTGCTGTCGCACGATCTGTTCGAAGGGCTCTACGCGCGCACGGCGCTGGTGACCGACATCGAGGTCGTGGACGACTACCCCTCCAGCGTCCTCGCCCACACGCGGCGGCAACACCGCTGGGTGCGCGGCGACTGGCAGATCCTGTGGTGGCTGTTCCCGTTCGTGCCGGCGCGCACCGGCGTGACGCGCAATCGTCTGCCCCTCATCGCCCGGTGGAAGATCCTCGACAACCTGCGGCGGAGCCTCCTGCCGCCCGCAACCCTGCTCCTGCTGGTGCTCGGCTGGACCGTCCTGCCGGGCCACCCGGCGGCGTGGACCGCGGCCGGTCTCGCGGCGCTGGCGTTCCCCTGCCTGTCCCCCACGCTCGCCATGCTGCGTGGCCCGCGGCGGGGACATGCCTGGGGCGTCTTCCTGCGCACGACCACCGAGGATCTGAAGACGGCCGCGGCGCGCTTCGCGCTGCAGCTCGCCTTCATGGCCAACGAGGCGTACGAACGTCTGCACGCGATTGGCCTCACCCTCGTCCGTCTCGGCGTGCCACACGGCCGCCTGCTCGAGTGGGAGACAACGGCGGCCAGCGCGGCCCGGGGTGGGCCGGTCCAGCTTCGCGCGTTCCTCAACGACATGCGGGCGAGCCCACTGCTCGCCCTGGCGATTCTGGCGGTCGTCGCGGCGATGCGTCCGGCCGCATGGCCCGTCGCCGCGCCGATCCTGGCGCTGTGGACCGTCGCGCCGTGGATCGCGTGTGCCCTCAGTCGTCCGATGCCCAGACGCCGCGCGGCGCTGTCATCCGCGGACCGCGCGTACCTCCACGCGATCGCGCGGAAGACCTGGGCGTACTTCGACGCATTCGGCGGCGCCGAGGATCACTTCCTCCCGCCGGACAACGTCCAAGTCGCTCCCGAGCTGACCATCGCACACCGCACCTCGCCGACCAACATCGGCCTCGGTCTCCTCGCCACGCTCGCCGCGCACGATCTGGGATTCATCGAGAGCGCCGAACTCGTTCAGCGGCTCGACCGGACGCTCACGACGATCGAGCGGCTCGAACGATGGGAAGGCCACCTGCTCAACTGGTACGACACGCGGACGCTGGCGTCGCTGCCGCCGGCCTATGTGTCCACGGTGGACAGCGGCAACCTGGCGGGCGCGCTCGTGGCGCTGTCGGTCGGGGTCCGGGCCGTCGCGCCGCTGCTCGCCGCGCGCGCGACGGCGATCGTCGACGCGATGAACTTCCGGGTCCTCTTCGATCCGAAGCGCCAGTTGCTCGCGATCGGCTACCGCCTGCCCGATGCCGACGGCGCCGGCCGACTCGATGCGTCGTACTACGACCTGCTCGCGTCCGAAGCCCGGCTGGCCAGCTTCCTGGCGATCGCCAAGGGCGACGTGCCGGAGACGCACTGGTTCCACCTCGGACGGTCGATCACGAGCGTGCGCGGCGCACCCGTCCTGCTCTCGTGGAGCGCGACGCTGTTCGAGTACCTGATGCCGCTGCTGGTCATGCGGACGTACCCGAACACGCTGCTCGACGAATCCTGCCGCCTGGTCGTCCGCCGGCAGATGGACTACGCCGCCCAGTGCGGCGTGCCCTGGGGGATCTCGGAATCCGCCTACAACCTCGTCGATCGACACGGCCACTATCAGTACAAGGCGTTCGGCATCCCCGGGCTCGGCCTGAAGCGGGGCCTGGGCGACGAAGTGGTCGTGGCGCCGTATGCGACGGCGCTCGCCGCCATGATCGATCCGGCGGCGAGCACGGCCAACCTGCGCCGGCTCGCCGAGGCCGGCCTCGAGGGCGAGTACGGATTCCTCGACGCGATCGACTACACGCCTCGCGGGCCGGACGCCATCGCCCTCGATGCGCCTGCACACGGCGTGGTCGTGCCGACCTACATGGCCCATCACGAGGGCATGACGCTGGTCGCGCTGACCAACGCCCTGCTGGGCGACCGTATGGTCGAACGCTTTCACGCGGAGCCGAGGGTCCAGGCGACGGAACTGCTGCTGCAGGAACGCGTGCCGCGCGAAGTGGCGACCATCGAACCGCGCCCGCTCGACGACATGCGTGTGGCCTCGCCTGTTCCGTCGGTACCGGTACGCCGCTACCGCTCGCCCCACACGCTCGTCCCGCACACGCAGTTCCTCTCGAACGGCAACTACGTCACGTCGGTGACGCATGCGGGTGGCGGCGCCAGCGTGTGGCGCGGGCTTCCGGTCACCCGCTGGCGGCGCGACGCCACGCGCGATGCGGACGGTCAGTTCATCTACCTGCGCGACGTGCGCACCGGCGCCGTCTGGTCCGCGACCTATCAGCCGACGCGGCGCGAACCCGACGACTACATGGTGACGTTCTCGGCCGACCGGGCGAGCGTCCGGCGGCGCGACGAGGACGTGTCGACCGAACTCGACATCGCGGTCTCGACCGAAGACGACGTCGAGGTCCGGCGGCTCACGGTCCGCAACCGCGGGACACGGATCCGCGAACTCGACGTGACCAGCTACGCCGAGATCGTCCTCACGTCCGCGGCGGACGACCTCGCCCACCCGGCCTTCGGCAAGCTCTTCGTCGAGACCGAGTATCTGGCGGACAGCGCCGCCCTGCTCTGTCATCGACGGCCGCGCAGCGCCGACGACGTCGCCGCGTGGGCCTTCCACGTCCTCAGCCTGGAAGGTCGTCCGCAAGGGCCGCTCGAATGGGAGACCGATCGCGCGCGCTTTCTGGGCCGCGGCCGAAATCCCGGCGACCCGCTCGCGCTCGACGGACGCGCGCTGTCGGGAACGACCGGGGTCGTGCTCGATCCGATCGTCAGCCTGCGCCAGCGGATCCGCCTTCCACCGGGTGCGACGGTGCGGCTCGCCTTCGCCACCGGCATGGCCTCGGATCGCGAGACCGTCGAGGCGCTCGCGCGGAAGTACCACGAACCCAGGGCCACCGCGCGCACGTTCGCCCTGGCGATGACGCACGCCGAGAGCGGTCTCCACCATCTGGGCGTCTCGGCCGACGATGCCGTGCTGTTCGAGCGCCTGGCGTCGCGGGTGCTCGGCACCGACGGCTCGCTTCGCGCGAGCCCCGAGACGATCGCCTCGAACGAACTCGGTCAGCCGGGGCTCTGGCCGCACGCGATCTCCGGCGATCTGCCCATCCTGCTCGTGCGCGTGGTCGGCGACGACGACGTGCCGCTGGTGCGGCAGGTCCTGCAGGCGCAGGAATACTGGCGGCTGAAGGGGCTGAGCGCCGACGTGGTCATCGTCAACGAGCATCCCATCGGTTATCTGGACGAGATGCAGGCACAGCTCACGGCCGTCCTCGACGACGGCCCGTGGAGCACCTGGCAACATCGACCCGGAGGCGCGTATCTCCTCCGCGCCGACCGGATGGGCCGCGCCGAGCGCATCCTGCTCGAAGCGGTGGCCCGCGCGATTCTCTGCGGCGACCGCGGCGACCTTCGGGAGCAGCTCGATCGGCCGGATGCGGGGCTGCCCCAGACGTCCCCGCTCGTGCCGACGGCGTCGCCGGGCGGCCACACGGCACCGGCAGACCTCCCCGGCCCGCCGATGACGCTGGCCAACGGGCTCGGCGGTTTCACCGACGACGGACGGGCCTACGCAATCGCGCTCGAGGGCGCCGACGAAACACCCATGCCCTGGGCGAACGTGATCGCCAACCCCCGGTTCGGCACCATCGTCACCTCGTCCGGTGCGGCGCACACGTGGTCGGGCAACAGCCGTGAGAACCGTCTGACACCGTTCGCGAACGATCCCGTCGCCGATCCCACCGGCGAGGCGCTGTTCGTGCGTGACGACGACACGGGCGAGTCGTGGTCGCCGACGCCGGGCCCGATGCCTCGCCCGGCGACCGGCCGGTGCCTCGTCCGCCACACGGCCGGATTGACCCACTTCTCCCGCGTGACGCACGGCATCGCTCACGAGCTGGACGTCTTCGTCGATGCCGACGATCCCGTGAAGTGCTCGCTGCTCACCCTCGTCAACGTCGGCCCCGGGGTCCGGACGCTCAGCGTCTTCGCGTACAACGAGTGGGCGCTCGGACCGCCGCGCGACAGCGACCACCTGCACGTCGTCACGGAGGTCGACCAGGCGAGCGGAGCGCTGTTCGCGACGAACGCGTACAACCAGGAATTCGCCGGCCACGTGGCGTTCTCGTACGCGAGCGAGGCGCCGTGTTCCTTCACGGCCGATCGCCGATCGTTCATCGGCCGCCATGCCGACCTGTCACGCCCGGTCGCCATGAGCCAGGCGGTGCTCTCCGGCCAGATCGGCGCCGGGCTGGATCCGTGTGCGGGCCTTCACATCCGATGCGCGCTGCAGCCCGGTGAGAGCCGCCAACTGCTCTTCCTCCTGGGAGAAGGCACCCATCGCGATCATGCCCGCCGCCTGATCGCGCGTCACGGAGATCTCGACGCCGCGGTGGCCGCGCGCGCGCGGGTCCTCACGTCATGGGACGACACGCTCGACACGATCACGGTGCGCACGCCAGACGATTCGTTCGACGCGCTGCTGAACCGCTGGCTGCTCTATCAGGCCGTCAGCTGCCGACTCTGGACGCGCGGCGGGTATTACCAGCCCGGCGGCGCGTTCGGCTTCCGCGATCAGCTGCAGGACGTGATGGCGTTGTTCCTGGCGCGGCCGGATCTGGCGCGCGAACACCTGCTGCGCGCGGCCGCACGGCAGTTCGCCGAAGGCGACGTGCAGCACTGGTGGCACGAGCCGACCGGCCGTGGACTCCGCACCCGCTGTTCCGACGATCTGCTCTGGCTGCCGCACGTCGCCGCCGAATACGTGCGCGCCACCGGTGACGCGGGCGTTCTCGACGTGCGCGTGCCGTTTCTGAGGGCCCCGGTGCTCGCGAGCGATCAGCACGAGGTGTATGGGCTGCCGAGCGTCTCCACCGAAGACGGTACGCTCTTCGAACATTGCCTCCGCGCGATCGACCGCGGCACGACGGCGGGCGCACACGGCCTGCCGCTCATCGGCACCGGCGACTGGAACGACGGGATGAACCGCGTGGGGCACGCCGGGCGGGGCGAGAGCACGTGGCTCGGCTTCTTCCTGCACGGGGTGCTGACGGATTTCGCAGGGTTGTGTGACGCGCGACACGACGGCGCGCGAGCGGCGCGCTATCGGGCCGGCGCACGCCGCCTCGCGTCACAACTCGAGCTGACCTGGGACGGCGAGTGGTATCGCCGGGGGTACTACGACGACGGCACGGCGCTGGGATCCGCGCAGAACGACGAATGCCGGATCGATTCGATCGCGCAGTCGTGGGCGGTGCTCTCCGGCGCCGTTCCGCGCCGTTTCGCGGAACGTGCGATGGATGCCGTCCGCACCGCGCTCATCGCGCGAGGCCCACGGCTGCTCCTCCTGCTCGATCCGCCATTCGATCACTCGGCGCAGGATCCCGGCTACATCAAGGGGTACCCCCCGGGTATCCGGGAGAACGGCGGTCAGTACACCCACGCCGCCGCCTGGGTCGTGATGGCGCTGGCTCGCCTGGGCAGCGGCGACGAAGCCGCGGAGCTGTTCCACATGCTCAATCCGATCAACCACACGCGCACCGCCGCCGATGTCGAGCGCTACAAGGCGGAGCCGTACGTGGTCGCGGGCGACGTGTACGCCCGGGCGCCGCACGCCGGCCGCGGCGGATGGAGCTGGTACACCGGATCGGCGGCCTGGCTGTATCGCGTCGGCCTCGAGAGCATCCTCGGGCTGCGGCCACGCGGCGACACGTTCGGCGTCGACCCGTGCATCCCCTCGGCCTGGCCCGCGTACGAGATCGCGTGGCGTGTGAAGAGCACGCGGTATCTGATCTCCGTGGAGAACCCCGACCGGCTCTGTCGAGGCGTTCTGGCGGCCTCCCTCGACGGCATCGCGGCTGACGCCTCGGCGATTCCGCTCGTCGACGATGGCCGGACGCACCAGGTGCGGATCGTGCTCGGCCGGACGCCTTAGGCGCCGAGGAGCGCGATCTGCAGGTCGCCGACGTTGGCGCCGGTCGGCCCGGTGCGCACGAGGTCGCCGACCGCCTCGAAGAACCGGTACGCGTCGTTGTTGTCGAGAAACTGCGCCGGCACGAGCCCCGCCGCGCGCGCGCGGCGGGCGGTGGTCGTGTCGACGATCGCGCCGGCGGCGTCGGTCGGCCCGTCGATGCCGTCGGTGCCGAGGCTCAAGAGGGCGACCTCCGACCCGAGCGTCGCGAGGTCGTCCACCACGGCCAGCGCGAACTCCTGGTTGCGGCCCCCTCTGCCCCGGCCACGCACGTGCACCGTGGTCTCGCCACCCGACAGGATGCACGCGGGACGCGGCAGCTCGCGCGCGACCGCGCGAACCTGGCCGAGGTACGCGGGGGCTCGGTCGCGCGCCACGCCGGTGATCGGGGCGTCGAGCACGTGGACGTGGTACCCGAGCGCCTCCGCTTCGGCGCCCGCGCCGTCGAGCGCCTGGCTGCGCCCTCCGATCACGTGGTACGTCGCCCGCGCGAGGCGCGCGTCGCCCGGCTTCGGCGTCTCGGGACGCGCGCCGGCCGCGCCGTGCTCCAGGCAGGACTGCACGCGCGCGGGATACGCATCCCGTCCGCCCCATCGGTCGAGTCGCGCCAGCGCATCCCCGAAAGTCGTCGGGTCTCCCACCGTCGGACCGGATCCGATGACCGACGGCGTGTCGCCGACGACATCCGAGATCGCCAGCGTCAGCACGGAGCCGGCGCACGTGGCGGCCAGCCAGCCGCCTTTCACCCGCGACAGATGCTTGCGGACGCAATTGAGGTCGTGGATGTCGGCGCCGCTCGCCAGCAGGCGGCGGGACGCCTCCTGCTTGTCGGCGAGGGGCACGGCGGCCACGGGCGCCGACAGCAGCGCGGACGCGCCGCCCGAGAGCAGTACGACGAGCGTGCCCTCGTGCGGCACGGCACGAGCGAGAGCGAGGGCACGCTCCCCTGCGGTCACGCTGGCGGCGTCGGGCACCGGGTGGCCCGCCGCGATCCAGGCCACCTCTGGGCTCGCGTCCGTCGGCACGGCCGGCACGACCGCGACGGCCTCCCGGACGTCTGAACGGGTAGCGCGCAGCCACGCGCGCATCATCGGCGCCGCGGCCTTGCCGACGGCGAAGACCGACACCGGTGGGCTCGGGATGTGGATGCGGAGGTGACCGACGGCCTGTTCGACGAGAAGACCGCCATCGGCGGCGGCGAGCGCGGCGTTCGCGATGCGGTCGAGATCGGCGCGGAAGCGCGGGAGCGTGCTCAGTGGACGTGCTGCGGATCGCTCCAGGCCGACAGGCCCGTGGCGATGTCGAACTCCCGAAGCAGCCGGCTCACGACCTGGTCGGCGTCGGCCTTCGCGCACAGATGTTCGAGCTGCGCCATGATGCGGGTGAGCGCGGCCTGCATGTCGCTGATGGCCTGCTCGGAGTAGAGATCGCGCTGCTCCTCGAGGCGTTGCTGGTACTTGAGGAATTCTTCGCGGGAGAAATCGGCCCGGGACGAGAAGGCGGGTGCGTCGCGTCTGAGCTGGTCGGTCAGGAAATGCGGCATACGATTCCCGGACGGAGACATGGACCGAAATCAGTGTAATCGGGCCCCGGTGGGCTGTCAAATGGTCTGACCACCCTTGACGGACGCGCCTATCGGATCGTGCGCGCCGCCACGAACCCGCCGAGTGCGGCCGCCACGACGTTGGTCGCGCTCGAGATCGCGAACTGGAGGGCAAAGAGCTCGCTTCGATGCGCCGGCTCCGAATGCTCCGACATGTACGGCACGGAGACGACCTGGAAGGCCATGTTGCCGGCGCCGAACACGGCCACCAG
>ORMF011672286.1_pt1 | contig 10801 bp, 10 predicted proteins | sample 1779871 | NCBI WGS metagenome assembly ORMF01 (sample SAMEA104232316, study PRJEB22302) | groundwater metagenome | biome: forest; feature: aquifer; material: groundwater | place: USA | collected 2011-08-07 | depth 5.4 m
ACCGACCGAGCGGCATCCGGCGTGTAGGCAGCGCGAAGCTCGACCAGGCTTTTGTACGGAACGTGAGAACCTGGCCGGCGATGCCAAGGGAAAAGGCACAAGCGGCTACAACCGCGAGGCCGAAAGTACCGATGCGCCGGAGAGGGGCGGACTGCCTCGTAGTAGCGATGAAGCGGGTGTAATGCTCGTGGAGCGAAGGGGGCGGGTCACCGACGTTGGGTCAGGTCAACCGGCAACGGGAGGAACCTGACATACAACGGAAGGCGGCAGCCTTCGCTCGGTGGCACGAGCCGGATGATGCGAGAGTATCAAGTCCGGATCTGTGAGAGCAGCAGTTCTCATTGTGACGTGAGGTCGTGGTTTTGCACGGGCAGCGGCGCGGCCGGGTGTGGCGGATTGAATCATCGACTTGGGGCGGGCCGGCTGATTCAAGCGGGGCCGTGGTTCTCGAATCGCTGATCGCGGGTTTCAAGGCCCTGTGCGCGACCTTCCCCGACCGGCGGACGGGTGAGAACACCGTGTATGAGATGATCGATATTGGCATGGCGGCGTTCGCCACGTTCTTCATGCAGAGCCCGTCGTTCCTGGCCCAGCAGACGGCGCTGGAGCGCGGGCGCGGCACATCGAACTGCCAGACGCTGTTCGGCATGGTACGCATTCCGACCGACAATCACATCCGCTCCATGCTCGATCCTGTGCCGCCCGAGACGCTGCTCGCGATGTTCGGCGCGACGCTGGCGGCGCTGGAGAAGGGCGGTGGTCTCGCCCCGTTCCAGCGCCTTGGCGGCCATGTGCTGATCGCGCTCGACGGTACTGAGTACTTCTGCTCGCAGAACCTGTCCTGCCCCAACTGCTGTTCGCGCGCCCGCGCCAACGGCCGGACCGAGCATTTCCACAGCATGGTGTCGGCAGCGATGGTGGCACCGGGGCACGAGCGTGCGCTCCCCTTGGAGCCGGAGTTCATCGCGCCGCAAGATGGCGCGCAAAAGCAGGACTGCGAAACTCGCGCGATGCACCGTTGGCTCGCAACCCATGGGCCCAAATACGCGCGGCTGAACCCGATCTATCTCGGCGATGATCTGTCCTCCCGGCAGCCGACCTGCGAGGCCGTGCGCGCCATCGGCGCACATTTTCTGTTCACCGCCAAACCGTCCTCGCACAAGACGCTCTACGAATGGCTGGGCGGCGCCGAAGTGCCCTCCAAGCAGCAAAAGGTCAAGCAGGGCGCGCGTTTCATCACGCATCGCTATCGTTGGATGGAAGGCGTGCCGCTGCGTGATGGGAAGGATGCGCTCATCGCCAACTGGCTGGAGATCGAGATTGTCGATGCCAGCGGCAAGGTCACGTACCGCAACAGCTTCGTCACCGATCTGCCGGTCGGCAAAGACAACGTTGCCGAGTTGGCCGCCTGCGGTCGTGCCCGCTGGAAGATCGAGAACGAGAGCTTCAACACGCTGAAGACCAAGGGCTACAACCTCGAGCACAACTTCGGCCACGGTCAAAAGCATCTGGCCATGGTGCTGGCGACGATGAACCTCATCGCCTTCGCCATGCACACGGTAGCCGACCTCGTCGACGAGGCATGGAAGGCCGCACGCGCCACGGTCGGTGCGCGCAAACGCTTCTTCGAGGACCTGCGCGCCATCACCACCTATCTCGTGTTCCCGACCTGGGCCACCCTCGTCGAGACCCTGCGCAGCGGACAGCCCCCACCCGCCGTTCGCGACGGATAACTCGCACCCAATCCACCCCGACCCGTCAAACCACCCCAATAATGCACTGCCGATGCTCAAACGCTCACAATGAGAACTGCTGCCGTGAGAGGCTCGGGGTGAAAGTCCCCGGGCCTACTCGGCAGACCCAGAAAGGCTCGTCACGAGCATAACGCGTCAGGAGTCCACCCGAAAGCGTACGTGACCTGCGAGACCTGCAGCCACGTCCCAAGACGCGCGGGGCGTGATCGCGGGGGGCTATCGATTTGGCCTAATCCGAAACTCCACCATAACGGGATGATGGTCGCTCGCCCGGTTGCTGGCCGGGCTGTGGGCCACCTCTCCGGTGACGACCTCGATCGCGTCATTGGCCAGGATGTGATCGATGCGGATGCCCGAGCTCTTGTCCGCGTTGATGAGGTCAGTCGGAATGGAGTAGCGCCGTCCGGCCGGCGGGATCGCATCCTTCAAGCCGAGCCTGCCCAGGCCGGCAAACACCAGCTTGCCGCTGTCGATGAACTGGTCGACCGCCGTTTCGGCGTCGCTCGAGAAGCTGCGGAAGGCTGCGATCAGCTGGCCCCGATCGACGGCGTCCTCCGGACTGATGCAATTCAGGTCACCGCAGACGATCAGCGGCCCGGTCAGGCCGGCAACCAATTGTGTGAAGTCGAGAGCCTTGTTCTCGGGATAGCGATGCGGATGGGGATGATAGGACGCGACGGTAAGTCGACCCGCCGGGGTGTTGATGACGGCGGTGAGCCCGCCACGATTGTAGATGCGCAATTCCTGGGACCTTGCAATCGGGTGGCGGCTCAGGATGGCATTGCCCCAGGCGCCATCATAGAGCGCAGCGGCCTCATAGGGAAAGGCAAAGAGGCTGGCATAGTCGACCCTCCTGCCGGCGTGCGAACGACAGAAGAGCGCCTCGTTGAGAACGAGAATGTCAGGGTCGAGCTCGGAGACAACCATTCTTGCGGCCTCGGCCCGTTGACGATCGAGGAGGCGACGCTCGGTGTCGTCGCCCGACAGCGGCCGGAACCCTTCGAGGATGTTGAACGAGACGAGGCGCAATGATCTCGGCATGGGCCGCTCCGGGAAGGAGATGACCACTTCAACAATGGCCTACCACGTGGACGATCGGCTGGTTAACCCTACGCGCGTATGAGTTGTACAGCTCAACTCAGCGGAAGGTCTCCGTCGTGCCTACGAAGGCCCTCCGCGGATGGCGGGCTCGGATAGCCACCAGCCCCTAAACAACGTTCGTGGGGCTCAGGGTCAGCCGGGAAACGCATTCTGTTCGCTAGCGGCAGCTTGGCAACGATGCCCGGGCTGCAATGCACCGTGCCTCACGCGAGTTGCAGCATCAAGGCTTGACGTCAGGCTGTCCGCACAAGCGCCGACGCAAAAAGGGATGTGGCACAGGCGCGAATATGGGCTACCTCCAGCACGGTGCCCGCGCGCATGGGCGAACCGAGGGAAGTCGTAAGGCGCTTCATGCACCGACCGGACAAGCAGATTGGGTGGCCTATCCTTGCCGGGTTTGGCCTCGTAGTGGTTGCCTTCATGGCGCTGTCGCTGCTGGTGACGGCCACCGGCACGGCGCGCTTCGCGGTCGCCATGGGGTATGACGCCAACGTCGGCTATGCGGTGAGCGCCATCTTCGATATCGCGAAGGGCATCCTTCCTGTGGCGGTGCTCGCGTTGGTGGCCCGGCGCGCGCTCGGTACCGCTGTGCTCCTCGGCGCTGCCTGGATCTGCCTCGCGGCCTACAGCTGCCTCGCAACGCACGCCACAGTCAGCACGGCCATCTCAGCCATCGAGCGCACCGGCACCTGGAAGATGGAGGTACGCGGTAGCGCCAAGGCCGAGCTGGGCACGGTCGAGCAGCAGCTTGCCGCTTTGAGCCGGCCCACGGCGCCCCGGCCGGCGAAGACCGTGCGCGAGGCACTGGCCGGCACAAGCGTGCCGCCCGGCATCTGGAAGGACAGCCACGAGTGCGCCAACATCCAGGAGAGCGCTTACTTCGCGAAGGCGTGCGCCCAGGTCGTGCAGCTGCGCCGCGAGCTGGCGGCGGCCCAGGATTACGAGCGGCTGTCGACACGTGCGGCCGAACTGCGCAAGGCCCTGACGGAGGCTCCCATCGTCGCCACCGCGGACCCGCTGCCGGCAGCCTTCAGCGGTACCCTGGGGCCGCGTGCTGCCAATCGGGGGCACGGAGGGCGTGGCACTGCTGCTAACGATGGTCGTCGAGATCATGAGCTCCTTTGGGCTCGCCGAGCTCGCGGTGCTATGCAGCGCCAGGGACCAGGACCGTGCGCGCGCGCCCAGCAACGGCTCCATGGTTAGGGACAGGGATAATGCGGTTGCCACCCTGTCTGTCCGGCGCGACGTCTCGCAACTCCTCCCTGACGCGTCGCCTCCAACCCTCCCTACCTCCTCCCTAAATGCCAATTCTACCGGCGTTTCCAAGCCCAGCGGTCGACGCAGGGAGGAGCGAATAAGGGGGCACTCGAATATTCTCCCCTTGAGGCCGCGCACATCCTCCCTGAGCGGTGGGCAGGGAGACTCGCTGCCCTCACAGGGAGGGCGTGCTAGTGGCCTTTCCCTGATCGGCTCCGATGTGCGGGCCTTTGTCCAGGCGCGGCTCATTAAGACCGAGGGCGTGTCCCTGGCGGCAAGTGAATTGCGTGCGGCCTACGAGGCTTGGTGTGCCGCGCGCGATCACGCTCCGTTGTCACCACAAAGGTTCGCCGCCGAACTCAAGGCGCTCGGGTACGACAAGTGGAAGAGCTACGGCCTCATGCGGTATCGCGACTTACGCCTGGTAGCGTAGGTCAAACGAGCTGCGCCAGCGCCGCTCAAATTGGCCATGCTGTGCGGAAATAGTCAATCACTGACATACCATTCAGGATGGTCCAGGGGGTACGGTTTCCGTCAGCTCTCGCGATTGGTATCCAGACTGCGCTGCAAAGGATCTGAGAATGACCGTCGATGGCGCTACGGATCTGAGCCTCGCCGTCCTCTCCGACATACACGGCAACGTACGTGCGCTCGAAGCTGTCCTCGGCGACATCAAGCAGCGCGGGGTCGACTCGATCATCAACCTCGGCGACTGCGTGACGAGCCCGCTCTGGCCCCGGGAGACCTACGAGATGCTCCAGTCGCTCGCGCTGCCGACAGTGCGGGGCAATCACGACCGCTGGATCGGCGAGCTTGAGCGCGGCAAGCTCTCGCCTGCCGGTCAGTTCGCGCATGATGCGCTGGAAGCCACACAGCGCCAACAACTTGCCGCCCTGCCCCCTCGGTTGGAGCTCGCGGGCGGCATCCTCGCCGTCCACGGAACGCCCGAGGATGACAGTTGCTATCTTCTCGAGGAGATCGTCGACGGGCGGCTGGCGCCTGCGACGCGCCAGGTTCTTGCGGACCGGCTTAGGCATCGCGGCGAAGCCGGAGTGGTCCTCTGCGGCCACAGCCACAATCAAGGCCTCCGCCTCGGGCCTGGAGGCTGCCTCATCCTCAATCCGGGCAGCGTCGGTTGTCCAGTGTTCGCCGACAGCCCCGCGGCGCCGAGCCTCGAGTACCGCTCGCCGCACGCGCGCTATGCGATCCTGACGCGTCGGACGGGCCGCTGGAGCGCCGAGATGCACGCCATCGACTACGATTGGGTGTCGGCTGCACGCCGCGCCATTGAGAATGGCCGGCCGGATTGGGCCGAGGCGATCTCGACGGGGACGGTCGGGTCTTAGAGGGCGGTGCCGGGGAAGATCTCTCGTCGCGGCAATGTGCGTCGGACAGGTCGCGAACCTGCAGTCGCGCGATGTCGTGCCGACGGTGATTGTACAGCATCTCATCCCGCTCTGGGGCCTGACGACGAGCGAGGCGGCCTGATAGCGAGTTCTTATGCGCTCGGCTACAGCTACATGATCGCCGTGGCCGTTCTCATGATGCTGACCGATCGGGTCGATGCGCGGATAGCCGCAGCGTTCCAACAGAGAGCGAGAGTGCGAGATGAGAACGATATGGGAGGCCGTAGGGAGGTTCTTTGGGCCCTCCCAGAATGACCGGTTCGTCCAACTCCTGCTTCAGCTTGGTGACACGGCGCTCGCGTGCGCGGCTCACTTCCGACAGACGGGCGGACAAGACCCCTCCGGCGTCATCGATTTCGAGCACCGCGGCGACGCTATCGTCGACGAGATCCACGAGCTCTTGGACAACGCCTTCATCCTGCGGTTCGACATTGCTGATTGCATGCGGTTGACCGACGATCTGGACAATGTGATCGACGGCATGCGCAAGGTCGCCGTTCACATCGATATCTACAAGCCGATCCTTGCTCCCCTGCGCCCCGAAGCGATGGACCTGTTTGCGATCGGCGAGCGCATGATGGGGGGCGTGCGCGAGCTCGTCGCGATGCTCTCCGAGCCGAAGCTGGCGCTTGACCGCGTGCGGGAAAAGGCAACAACGATCGACGAGGCGGAGGCCGAAGCCGACAAGCTCGTCGCTGTTGCGGAGCGAAAACTCGTCGCGCAGTACATCGCGCCGGCTGCCAACCACCTCGAGTTCGTCGCCTGGGACAAGCTCTACCAGTTGCTCGAGGAAATGACGGACGAAGCCAACCACTGCGGCAAGCTCATTTTGTCGCTCGCCCGCAAGGAGGCCTGAATGAGCGTCGTGACGGTAGCCCTGGTTGTCGCGCTGGCTACTGTTCTCGCGGCCGAGTTCGTCAATGGCTGGACGGATGCTCCCAATGTCATCGCCACCGTAGTGTCGACCGGCGTGCTCTCGCCGCGCTTAGCGGTGGTCATGGCGGTCGTCTTCAACATGCTCGGTGCCATGGCAGGAACTGCAGTTGCCGCCACGGTCGGCAAGGGGATTGTGGAACCCTCAGCTATGACGCTGCCCGCCATCACGGCCGCGATGCTCAGCATCATCGGCTGGGGCGCGATTGCGGCGCGGCTAGGTATCCCCGTGAGCAAGTCGCATGCGTTGCTGGCGGGACTTGCTGGCGCCGGGCTCGCAGGTGGTGGATGGGCCGCTTTGCAGTGGACCGGCTGGCAGAAGGTCGGTGTCGGCCTCGTCTGCTCGCTGGGCCTCGGCTTCGGTGGGGCCTTCCTGATAGGCAGGCTTGTCGTCGCACTGGCCGGCCACGCGCGGCCGATGCCGGCGAAACGAACCTTCGACCGGCTGCAACTCCTTTCGGCGGCCTTCATGGCTTTCAACCACGGTCTCAATGATGGCCAAAAGTTCATGGGTGTCTTCGCGCTCACCATGTTGGCGGGTGGTGCGACCCAGGTGTTTGAGATTCCCCTCTGGGTCATGCTCGTGTGCGCACTAACGATGGGCATCGGCACGAGCTTTGGCGGCTGGCGGATCATCGAGACCGTCGGCTCGAAGTTGGCTCGCATCACGTCGTGGCAGGGCTTCGCGGCGCAGACCTCGGCGGCGTTCACGATCTTCGGTGCCTCGCACTTCGGCATTCCGCTCAGCACCACGCATACGATCACGACGGCAATCGTCGGCGCGAGCGCATCGGTACGGACCTACGACGTACGGTGGGGCGTCTTGCGCCGCATTGTGTTGGCTTGGTGCGTGACGTTCCCTTTCTGCGCGTTGATCGCATTTCTGGCTGCACTGATTGCGAACCGATTGCTTGCCTGAGCGGCTTGCCTCTGGTGACCCTCGAGAAAAAGACTTTTCTCCACAGGCGAACACTTGCATATATGAGCAAATGGAATTCGCTCGACAGATCGCCGCGTTGCCGGTGCGCCGCGAACCGGACGGCTCCCTGTTGGTGCTCCTTGTGACCTCACGCGAGACGAGGCGCTGGGTGATTCCAAAGGGCTGGCCGTGGCTCGATCGCGAGGACTGCGTGGCGGCAGCCGAGGAAGCCCGAGAGGAGGCTGGTGTCCTCGGGCAGGCGCATGCGCAAAGCATCGGCTTCTACACGTATGACAAGCGCCGACCTGACGGGCCAATACCAGTCCGCGTCACCGTGTATCAGCTTGAGGTGACCGAGGAGCTCACGAGCTGGCCGGAGCGCGACCAGCGGGAGCGGTCGTGGTTCACGCCGACCGACGCGGCCGCGGTGGTCGAGGAGCCGGAACTACAGGACCTGCTTCGGCGTTTGGCAAGTGGCAGTCTGCGCTAATGTGATACTCAGTGCCATCGTTTAGCCGGCCCAACTGTAGGGTGCTGTTGTAAGCACCTCTTTCCAGACCGCGAACGTTGGCCAGAGCTCCCGGCGTCTAATAACCCCTTTTCCAGTCGACGACATTCCGCAGCGGTCGGCCATCGAGGTAGGCGCGGAGATTTTCGCAGAACACATCGATAGCGCCATGGCGATCCTGATCGCTGACGCTCGAGATATGGGGCGTGATGAGCACCCGCGGGTCGGACCAAAGCCGCGCCATGGGCGTCTGCTCGAATTCACCGACATATACGTCAAGGGCGGCGCCGCGCAGATGATTGCGCTGAAGCACATCGGCGAGGGCCTCCTCATCGACGATCTCGCCGCGGGCGACGTTGACGAGCACGGCTCCCGGCTTCATTGCGGCGAAGCGGTCCGCATTGAATAGACGGGTCGTCTCGGGTGTCCATTGACAGCAAATCACCACGAAATCGCTGTCTGGCAAGAACAGATCGAGACCCTCGGGGCCGCTGAGTTCTTTGAAGCCGGATGGTAGGGGCGCGCCTGGGTCCCGGTGCCTGCGCGTGCCGACGACCTGCATGCCGAGCGCAGCGCAGAGCCTGCCGACATCGCGCCCTATCCCGCCGGCCCCCACGATGCACGCAGTCTTGCCTCGTAATAGAAGCGGCCGATAGGCGCGATGGGCAAACTCGCCCGCATCACGATCGACGGCGGCGCGGTACAGGCCCTTGGCGAAGTGCAGGATGCCCGCCACCGCGTATTCGGCTATCGCAAGCGTATTGCCTGAGCCTCGCGAGGTCGTCACCAGGACGTCGCTGCCCCAGAGATCGCCTACCAACAGATTGCTGGCGCCCGCTGGGCGCTGGTGAAACCATTTCAGCCCCGGTGCCCTGGCGCGCAGGTCGAGCGGAAACGGCCAGCCGCCAAGTATCACTTGCGCTTCGGCCAGGAGGCGATCGCGCTCCTCGCGCGTTCCCGAGCCTATGTCATTTGGTGCCAGGTAACGCGCCAAAGTGAAAGCGGGCCAGGTCTCGCGAATTTCGCCGTCGTACCAGCCGCCTGCATCGATGAATTGGATCGCCGGATCAACGGCCTCGATCTTGGCCCGATCCTCGGGGCTGACCCGCTGAATGCTGAGGACATTGATCCTTTGCATGCACAGTTCTCCCAAGCACTGGATGTTCGTCGATGGCACAGGCGCTGGTTCGCGGCGCTGCAGCATTCCGGCACGCGCAATCCTCGTCCCTACCGCGACCGTGGACGACAGTTGATGATCGCCTAATCCTATGTGACAAGGTGATCCGCATTGACCACGCGCCGAATTTTCTCCACGTCGAGGAAACCCGAGGAGGACAGCCCAGATGACCAAATTCACCTTCGACCATATCCACCTATTCACCCGTAACCCGGAAGCGACCGCCGCCTTCTACGAGCGTATGTTCGGCGCCGAGGTGATCCGTAGCATGCAACAGGGCAAACCGCGTATCGACCTGAAGCTTGGCGGCGCCAACATCTTCATCCTGGACGTCAGCCAAGACCCGAAGGCCGTGGTCGGCCCGGCACATCCGCATCAGGGCCTCGATCATTTCGGGCTTGAGGTCAAAAACATCGACGCGGTCTGCTCCGACCTCAAAGCCAAGGGCGCGGTCTTCACTCGGGAGCCGGTGATGATCCGGCCCGGCACGCGTATCGCATTCCTCACTGGACCCGAGGGCGCTTCGATCGAGCTCCTGGAGCGCACGCCGGTCGCGTGATGGCGTGGTGCAGGTGGCGATGGCGCCGAGTAGGATCTGGTCGTCGTCCACAGCCTTTTCCGCGGCAACCCGCAGGACCAAGGCATGGCCATAGCCAAGACTTTCTGCTTATTGAGGTCGTGCGGAAGAAGACGATGGCGCTCTTGTTCGGCAGCCCGTGACCCGCAGGAGACATCAGGGCCGATACAAAAAGACCATCTATCGACGCGCCCCTTCAGGGGGGTGTAGCCTGGAGGCGTGTAACGACGCCAGAAGGTCGGCCCCATCTGAAGGGTAAGCTCAGTCCATGTCCGAGCCGCGTCACGTGAGGGTTTGCTGTGCGCTCCGCGTTGCGGCGCGCGCGCTGCCGCCCCGCATCTCTTTCCGTCAGCATCAAATCACAATGACCGCCCGGCAAAAAACGGGGGTCGCAAAGGGAGGACGCCATGGAATACGACAGCCGGAGGTCGGCTAGCGCGATTGCGCTGACCAGGAGGGACATGTTGGCCGGCAGCGCTGCGATGCTGGCGCAATTGCCAACGCTCGGCGCCACGACAGCCAAGGCGGCTCCCAATGGGGCCATGACGCTCGCCTGGCACACGGCCATGGTACCCCGGTGGCTCGACCCGCAGGACCATGACGGCACGGCAACGCCTGACAATTTCCTCACGGCGCTGCACGATGCGCTGATCAAGAACTCCGGCACCGACCTCTACGACCATCCCTCCCTCGCCGAGCGCTACGAGTTTCCCAAGGACGGCCGAAGCGCCACTTTCTGGCTTCGCGATGGCATCAAGTTCCATAACGGCGAGCCGGTCACCCCCGAGGACGTCAAGTTCAGTTACGAGAGCTACCGCGGCGCGCTCGCCTCCGCCTTCAAGGCCAAGACCGAGGCCGTCGACATCGTCGACCGGCGCACCGTCCGCTTCCGCTTCAAGGAGCCGTTCCTGGATTTCCTGCGGAACCGGTCCATCCTACGAGCGCCCAGTCTTGATCATCCGAGGGCTCAGCCCGTACGTCTGTCTGGTGGTGCCGCTCACCACTTCCAAGAAACGCGATCGTTTCTACATCACAGCGGGGGTGGTTGAAGGCAAGAGTGCCGCTGCCATCGTCTCTCAAATCCGACTCATTGATACCCGCCGCCTCATCAACAAGGTGGGGAGGCTCGACCGAGCCCTCTTCGATCCAATACGAAAAGCGGCCAGAAA
>ORMF010517459.1_pt1 | contig 10799 bp, 10 predicted proteins | sample 1779871 | NCBI WGS metagenome assembly ORMF01 (sample SAMEA104232316, study PRJEB22302) | groundwater metagenome | biome: forest; feature: aquifer; material: groundwater | place: USA | collected 2011-08-07 | depth 5.4 m
CTTATCTATGTTGCAATGAGACTAGGTAGCTTAAGTTTTTTAAATCTCAGTCTTTATGTGCTTCTCCTGATGAATGGCTTCTTGATTGCCACAGGGTTTCATATTTTAGTTTTGGCCCTTGCTATTATGACCACAGAAATTGATCATACCATCATGATTTATCGCGATTTGACGAGTATGGGACGAGTGCCGGTAGATATTTATCGAGAGCCACTGCGAGGTATTATTACGTTTATTATTCCCGTCGGCGTCATGATGACGTTTCCGGTGAAAGCATTTTTCGGTCTTCTTTCGCCATTTGTCGTCGTATTATCATTGGGATTAGGTATATTCTTTTTACTTCTCTGTCTTCGCATTTGGCGATATTCTTTGCGCCAATATGCTTCTGCATCTAGTTGACCCCGCCAGGCGGGGTTGAATCTTGTAGCACGAGTAGTATACACTACGTATATGGCGATTAAAAAGAAAACTACAAAAGAAGAAACAGAAAAAAAAATATCAACACAAGCTCCAATGGTCACCCAAGTTGTTGAGGTGATTGAAGAAGAAATTGTTTCTCCCGCCCAATCAGTCGAGGATGCTATTGCGCAAGCGGCAAAAGTTAGTGAAGAAGAAATAAGCGCTGTGGCGGCACCGCCAGAAGAAAACCTTTCAGAAGTGCTAGCAGAAGAATCTGGTGCAGTGCTCGAAGATCACCTCAATATATCCAAAGAAGAAGAACAAAAAGAGACCGTTGCAGAATTGTTTAAAAAATCTCAAACCCCCATTATGCCGGAAATTGCCATGCATACCAAAGATACGTCAAAGAAAAATTTATTTCTCTGGGCGCTTGTTTTGATTCTTATCGCAGGACTTATTGGTGGCGGACTCATGATGGCAAAAAAGAAATCGTTTTCTTTACCAAAGTTGACTATTATTCCAAGTCCCAGTCCAACTCCTACCCCCACACCGACTCCCACTCCTATGCCGCCAAATAGGGGTGACATTACTATTCAAATTCTTAATGGTGGTGGCGTATCTGGTGCTGCGTCCAAAATGAAAAAGCTCTTGGAAGATAAAGGATATAAAGTTGGAGACGTTTCTAATGCCGATGCCTATACATATGACAAAACAGAGCTCCATATGAAAGCGGCAAAGTCTGCGTATCAAAAACTCCTTATCGATGATTTAAAAGATACGTACTCAATTTCTACCAATACCGCAGCCCTCACTGACAGCGTTTCATATGACGGCCGCGTCATTGTAGGGACACAATAGATCGATTTAGCTTCAATTCTGGCTCCAAACTTGGTACAATTGCTCCATGAGATATTTTATAAAGACTTTTGGTTGTGCGGCCAATGAGGCGGATAGTGAACGGATTGCGGCACTTTATGAGGCGCGTGGATATACGCCGACTAAAAGTATCAAACAAGCTGACGACGTGGTGATCAATACCTGCATGGTTCGGGAATCGGCAGAGAATCGGGTCTATGGACTGGTGCGTAATTTGACTGTTGAAAAAGATAAGGGGAGAGACGTCAAAATTGTCGTTACCGGTTGTATGATCGGCATGGCCATGCGAGAAAAAACAGGACGCATGTTGTCTCTCCTCAAAAAGAAGATGCCGGGGGTTGACGAGTTTTTACCTATTGAAGAAGTCGGGTTTGATAACGCGCCAGTGCGGACAGATAAAAAACATGCTTGGGTACCGATAAGTAATGGGTGTAATAATTTTTGTACGTTTTGCGTGGTGCCGTTTACCAGAGGCAGAGAAATAAGCAGGCCTTTTGATGATGTCACCCGCGAATGCAAAGAGCTTGCGCAAAAAGGATACACGCATGTCACATTAGTTGGTCAAAACGTGAATTCCTATGGCGCAGATCTCATCGTGGGTGAAAAAAATATTCAGGTCATGCGAGATTTGGATGGAAAAACATATTTTGATACAAAAGAAGCACTTCAAAAGTCATATGCGATCAATGGTAAACTGGTGAGGCCAACGTTTGTAAAACATTTAGGGAGGCTCCGTATTCCTACACTCTTTCCTTATCTTTTGGAAGAAATTTGTACCATTGATGGGATTGAGTCTGTTGATTTTATTTCCAGTAACCCCTGGGATTTTTCCGATGAGCTTATTGAGGTGATTGCAAAAAATCCAAAAATTTCTCGTCATATTCATTTACCGATTCAATCCGGCGATACCCAACTTCTTAAAAAAATGAATCGGTGGTATACCGCAGAGGAATACACGTTGCTGGTAAAAAAACTGCGAGATAAGATTCCCAACCTTACTATTTCTACAGATATCATTGTTGGATTTTGTGGTGAAACTAGGGAGCAATTTCAAAACACTGTTTCTTTATGTAAAGAAGTTGGGTTTACGAAAGCGTATGTTGCGATGTATTCTGATCGGCCTATCACTGCTGCGCATAAAGCGTACAAAGATGATGTGCCGCACGAGGAAAAAAAGCGGCGATGGAAAATCTTGGAAGAACTTATTAACAAAACAAACCTTCGCGCCGGCACGTATCAATAATTACAACATAGTAACATGGTAATACGTTAATATGAATAAACTCCTTATTGTTTGTGGACCCACCGCAACCGGAAAAACACAGCTTGCACTTAACCTTGCTTATCAATTTGGTGGCGAACTTATCTCTGCTGATTCCCGACAAGTGTATAAAGGTTTAGATATCTTGACGGGAAAAGATATTCCTTCAGGTTTTCAATGGCAGAAGTCACATCTAACGCATCAACATGAATCGATTGGCTATTACGGAGATGGCACGAAAATTTGGTTGACTGACCTGGTCTCTACAGATCAATCATTTCATGTATCGTGGTATGCGCATGTTGCTTTTCTTGTGTTGCGTTACTTGTGGGATAGCAATGTATTGCCTATTGCAGTGGGAGGAAGTGGATTGTATCTGAAAGCTATAACACAATCTCTTTCTCAGATTCATATACCGCCAAACCAAGCGCTTCGAGAAAAGTTCCGTGATGTAAGCCGAGAGGCATTGCAGAAAGAATTGCAAAATATAGATAAAGATAAATGGGAGAAGATGAATAAGTCAGATCGAAGTAATCCGCGCCGACTCATTCGAGCTATTGAAATTGCATACGCGTCCCATCAGACGCAGGTTGCAGATTCATCAACGATGGATATTCTTTGGGTAGGACTCACGGCACCACTTTCTTTTTTGGAACAGGCCATAGAACAGAGGGTTGTCAAGCGTTGGCAACAAGGAGTCGTTGACGAGGTGGCGCAATTAAAAAGTGGCGTAGCCGTTCTCGGATGTTCGCTTATTAAACAATATATACAAGGAAAATTATCAAAAGAAGAAGCATTACATCTTTGGATGCGGGAGGAGCGACAGTATGCCAAACGACAGTTGACATGGTTTAAAAAACAGCCCTCCATTTATTGGTACGACGTCACCCAAGAGGGATATAAAAAGAAGATAACGCAACTCGTAGATGCGTGGTATACTGGTAATATATGACATCAAAGATTGAAATTTCTCATCGGACTATTATTTTCACTGTCGTTCTTATCGCAGGAGTTTTGCTTCTTATTCAAATTCGAGATATCCTGTATCTTCTTTTTATTTCTTTTATCCTCATGACGGCACTGCGTCCGCTTGTCGAGTGGCTCGCGCGATTTAAAGTTCCGCGGGTTCTTGCCATTTTGGCAATTTATTTTTTTGGTTTCGGATTTTTAGGTGTTTCTATTGGGAGTGCCATTCCATCTTTGGTACGAGAGTCCGCAAAATTTATTGCGGCATTTCCTTCTTTTGTGTCGCGCTTGTTGCCCTACTGGGATATTGACGTCCGAGCATTCACCCAACAAATCGCACCAATCAGTGAAAACGTGGTTCGGGTCACTGTGGGGATATTTTCCAATATCGTCACAACACTTACGGTGTTAGTTTTTACGTTTTATTTTTTACTGGAACGACGGCGTACCGAAAAATTTTTAGTTGATACGATGGGTGAAGATGGAGCAAAACAATGTATTCATATCGTCCGAGCCGTAGAGCAACGATTGGGGTCGTGGATACGAGGACAAATTTTTCTGATGGCAACCATAGGCGTATTGTCGTATATAGGTTTAACCATTCTTCATGTTGAGTTTGCGCTGCCACTTGCTATTTTAGCGGGTATGTTTGAGATAATACCCATGATTGGTCCGATGATATCGGCAATACCCGCAGTATTGGTGGCTCTTACCGGATCACCTTTTCTGGCATTGAGCGTAGCTGCACTATATTTTATCTTGCACCAGGTTGAAAATCATGCAGTGGTGCCATTTGTTATGAGGAAGAGCGTGGGGTTGTCCCCACTTATTACCATTGCATCATTGATGATTGGAGGGAAATTAGCCGGAATTATGGGAGCAGTACTTGCTATTCCTATGGTTTTAGTCAGCCAGATTATTATTGCTGAATATCTCGCCAAGACTTCTTCATAAGTCATAAAAAATCCCGGTCAAACCGGGGTTTTTTATTGTACATTGGAATCTCGTAAGCCAGATTCTGTTTTAATGATTCTCATTTCTCTAAGGGCTCGTTTCCCGATGTAAATTGGGATTACGGCCCTTTGTGCTGCATTTTTATGCGGCCTTATGCCCGTACACTTCGTCCCGCCTTCCTTATGGAATATTTTGAATGCGTATTGATGGCGGGACAGTCGCCGGTTGCAGCGGGTGGGATTGTCTTGCCCCGTTTGCGCGGGGTCACGTTTCACCCATTTCCCATAGCCGTCAGGCTGTAGGGTAATGATCGTCTCTGTGACTCTCTCATCCTGTTAATTCAGGAGTTGTTTTTGGCACCTTTCGATGTCAAAATACCAGCGGTTACCCGTCAGTGCTTACGCACAGTCCCCTGCATTCTGCTGTCTGGACTTTCCTCCCCGCCAAGGCGGGGCGAGAATCCGAATTCCAATGTACGTGTTGATTATACCATATTTCTGCTAAAATAGCATATATGAAAACAGGAAGGAAAAAGAGTGCAAAGGAGAAGCTGTTTTTTGGAATCGCAACTTTAGGACTCATTGCTGGTGTTATTTTTTTCTTGAGTAATAGATTTCAATCATTCATGGGCTATCATTTTTGGGGTAGCCCCAAGATTTCTCCTCGTCAAACTTTTGCTCACCTTACTCCATTACCCACCGTCTCACCAACGCCCACCTCTACCCCTACCCCAACACCTACCCCTAAACCGCTTGTTCCCGATCTTGTCCCTGGGGAGCGGGGAATGAAGGTGCCGGTTCTGTTGTATCACTACATTAGTGCCAATTCGAACGCGGCAGACGTGATGCGCAACGGCCTTTCTACGCCACCAGACATTCTCGATACGCAGCTACAAACGTTGAAATCTCATGGGTTTACCACTATTACGTTTGATGAGCTCGCTGCTGCTTTTGCTGGTAAAACCACCCTTCCTTCAAAACCCATAATTTTGACCTTTGATGATGGGTATATTGATTTTTACTACAATGCGCACCCTCTTTTGATAAAGTATCAAATGAAGGGGATTGCGTTTATTCCCACCGGCCTTATTGGCGGCGGAAGCTATATGACGTGGGGGCAGATTGAAGAACTTGCCAAATCCCCATACGTCGTCTTTGGTGCCCACTCTATCCATCATTATTATCTACCAAAAAGTTTGCCGCAGGTGCTTCATGCAGAAGTGGCAGAAAGTAAACACGTCCTTGAACAACACGTCGGCTATGTGGTGAATTGGTTTGCCTATCCATATGGTGCTTTCAATGATGCGGTTATTAGTGAAGTGAAGCAGGCGGGATTTATTGGCGCAATCACGACCATCCCGGGTGCCTGGCAATATCAGAGCCGTTTTTTCTACATCCCTCGATATCGCGCGGGAACGCGAGTAGGAGAAAGCCTTCTTAAATTAGTGAACTAATTCAGTGTGTTTTCTAGTGGTTTGTATTGTAAAGCTTCCGCAACATGGGCAAGACCAATCTCATTATCGCCGGCTAAATCTGCAATGGTCTGGCTTACTTTAATTATCCGATAGAAACTCCGCGCAGAAAGATGCATTTTGTTTGCTGCTTGGCGGAGAAATGCCCATATGTCATTGGTTATCGGGCAAAGTTCCTTGACTCCTTTCGTAGACATTTCTGCATTGGACTTCCATTTCAGTTTTGTAAAACGAGCAAGCTGTCGTTCCCGCGCCTTTTGGACGCGTGAGCGGACGCTTTGGGAACTTTCGGCGCTTTGCGTCGATATGGCTTCTGTCAGTTTTTCTACATTCACCGCAGGGACGGTGATGTGAAGGTCGATGCGATCCATAATGGGTCCAGAAATCCGTTTTTGATACCGACTGATGCTGCCAGGTAGGCAAGTGCAGCGTTTGGTTTCGCTTCCAAAATTGCCGCAGGGGCATGGATTGGCCGCAGCAACTAAGGTAAATTTTGCTGGATACGTGATGGTGCCACTCGCTCGAGATATACTGACAACGCCATCTTCAATGGGTTGGCGCAGTGCCTCCAACACATGGCGAGGAAATTCAGGAAATTCATCTAAAAAAAGGACGCCACGATGGGCGAGGGATATTTCCCCGGGTGTTGGATGCGTGCCGCCGCCAATCAAGCCTATTTGGCTGGTGGTATGGTGGGGTGCGCGAAACGGCCGATGCGTAATAAGTGACTGACTATTTGGCAAGTTCCCAGTGACGGAGTAGATTTTGGTTACTTCGAGTGCTTCACTTTCGGTAAGATGCGGCAAAATAGACGGCATGCAGCGCGCAAGCATCGTTTTGCCAGCTCCTGGTGGTCCTTTCATAAAAAGATTGTGACTACCAGCAGCAGCAATTTCGAGTGCCCGTTTGGCTTGTTCCTGGCCTCGTACATCCGACAGATCAAAATCAAAACTTTGCCCTTCATTTATGTCGCTAAACGGAACATAAGGATGGGCAATAATCGGCTGGGCGTGGGTAACATGGCGAAATAATTCGATCAGTGACACTACCGGGTATACAGAAATTCCTTCAATAACAGCAGCTTCTTTTGCATCAACTGCTGGAAGGTAAATAGCGGGAGTCTCTGTATCTTTTGCCAGAAGTGCCAGAGACAATATGCCGTTGGTATGGCGTAGTGTCCCATCTAAAGAAAGTTCGCCCACATAGAGGGCTTGACTCTCAAGAGGAGAGAGTTGTCCGGAAGCAATGAGGATACCCACGGCAATGGGTAAATCATATGCAGGACCCATTTTTGGTAAATCTGCAGGGGCTAAATTGACGGTAATGCGTTTGGCCGGAAATTCAGCGCCGCTATTTCTAATGGCAGCCCGCACGCGTTCTTTGCTTTCTTCTACAGCTTGATCAGGAAGGCCCACGATGGTGAATGAGGGAAGTCCTTGGGTAGCAATATCTACTTCAACCGTCACCATGACGGCATCAAGACCCACTACTGCGCCCGACAGTATTTTTGCAAGCATGTTGTTACTATACCATAGTAAAAACCCCGTACGCTGACGGGGTTTTTAGGAAATTTCTTTGCAAAAAAATTTTAGGGCGCATTCTAAAATATCAAATACATTTATTCGTCGATGCGCCACAAAGGGCCGTAATCCCAAATAACCTTTTGGTTATTTGGGAACGAGCCCTTAGCCACCGATTTTATACATGCCAGTACCACAGACTGGGCATTTCCCTTTCATTGCCGGTTTGCCATTTTTCATGGTGACTTTTTGTGCATTTGGATCTTCACGTTTTGTGCGACATTTGACGCAATACATACTTGCCATAGATTTCACCTCCCTTCGCCCCACGAAGCTTTAGCGAAGTGGGGTCTCGCTCCCAAATAATTTCTCTTATTATCCCGTTTTGGGTCGGGCTATGGGAGGCAAGCCTCCCTTTGCACTTTGTTACCGTACTATTTTTGATAAAAAAAGTTCAGCGCTTATTGCAATCAATGCAAGAATCATTGTTTTTATTAAATCGTTTTGGATGCTCACGAGTTCTCCAGTAATTTGTTTTATAGATAATAGATCACCGGACACGTGAGGCCGTATCCCAAAGGAATCTTTATAAGTTTTGAAAGGAAGGTGCGGCACAAGGGATCGTAACCCAAAATAATTAGAAAAGTTATTTTGGGACGTTCCCTGAGTACGAAATTGAAATTGACCAACAGGTGAGATGTGTGCTGGTAGATCGTAGGTAGGTGCTTTTGTGTGATGAGCATTATGAGAGATGTCTTTACGGCGCATTTCTGCAGTTATTTTTTCCTTTTTTGTTTTTTTAGGCATAGGCCAGCTTTATGCGGTTGAGCGTAGCACAGCTTCATTTCGCTTGTCAACCCCGCCAGGCGGGGTCAACTCATTGACAAATACTTTAGAAGAATCGTACTATTATGAATACCAATGGTGTTTTCCGGAACTACTTTCGTAAGTGTCGTTTTTATTGTTCTCGTGTGGGTGGCGATACTCACGCTCTTTGTTTTCCGGATGATTGGCCACTATAACCGATTAACTGCTGGAATCACGAAAACGGGTTTGAGAGATTTACTCGAATCGCTATTAAGTAGTGAAGAACGTTTTAAAAAACAACTGGTAGAAGTTGGCGAAGCGATTGGGCGAGTAGAAGCTGATGGCACATTACATACGCAACGATTAGGGATTGTCCGATTTAACCCATTCTCTGATACAGGAGGAAGCCAAAGTTTTTCTCTGGCTCTTTTGGATGCACAAGAGAATGGAATTGTGATAACATCATTATATGCGCGTACCGGCAATCGTTGGTATGTAAAAGAAGTTCGCAAGGGGAGAGGAAAGGATTTGGAATTGTCAAAAGAAGAGCAATCGGCGATTAAAAAAGCCCACCAATATGAATAAACAACAAATAAATAAACAAGAGTTGATCACTTACGGTATTATCGGTCTTGCAGCATATCTTATTGTCAGTGGCATATCGTTTGGATTGTTTAGTTATCTGGGGCGATCGGGCGGTGGAATACCAGTTACATCACCTATTACCACTGGCCCACAAGGACATTTTGTCGTTGATCCTAATGCCCCAAAGACCGAAGCATGTCCCATCAATGGTGCGTACTTTACCAAGCAAGAAGCTGATATTTGGAGTAAACGCCGGCCGCTTGCGGTGATGATTGAAAATCATGCGGAAGCACGGCCACAATCCGGTTTATCTTCTGCGGATGTGGTATACGAAGCGGTTGCTGAAGGCGGCATTACGCGCTTTATGGGAGTATTTTACTGTGGTGCTGCTGGATCACTGCCGCTCTCGCCGGTTCGCAGCGCCCGAACGAATTTTCTCCCATGGGTACTTGAGTATGATGCCTTGTATAACCACGTAGGAGGAGCAGGCAATTGTAATGATCCGACGGTTGATGAACGAGTAAAGGCACTGTGCCAAATTGAACAATGGGGTATTAAAGATATGGATCAATTTGGCATTTCTTTCCCGACGTGTTACCGCAATTATGATCGATTGGATCATCCCGTTGCTACCGAGCACACGATGGTCTGTTTTTCCGATAAGCTTTATAAGCTTGCGTCGGAGCGAGGATGGACGAACGTCGATGCAAAGGGGATAGCGTGGGATAAAAATTTTGTTTCATGGAAGTTTAAAGATGATGCAAAAGACGCTGACCGTGGTGCGTCATTTTCTGCCAGCTTTGTGGCATGGAAAGGATATGAAAGCGATTATGGGGTGCGGTGGGAGTATGACCGGACAACAAACTCATATAAACGATTCAACGGTGGAAAACCACATCTGGACCTTGAGACGAAACAGCAGTTGACTGCAAAAGTTGTGGTTATGTTATTTGCAAAAGAGACTGGCCCACTCGATGAGCATCTTCATCTCCTCTATGCAAATATCGGCAGTGATACTATGATGGTCTTCCAAGACGGAAAAGTAACAAAAGGAACGTGGAGCAAGCCAAGTCGGACTTCACGAACAAAGTTTTATGATGTCAATGGAAAAGAAGTTATGTTTAATCGCGGTCAAATATGGATTGAAATGGTGCCTACTGGGACGCCAGTGAACTACTAAATTCCTTCCTCCTGCCCCGGAACCTTCGCCTGCTCAAGGGAAAAGGAGAAGTTATGTTGGAAGATCTTGTCATTTCGCGAGTCCGGGTAAAAATGCTTACCCTTTTTCTTTCTCATCCAGGGACGATATTCCATGTTCGTGATATTGTTCGTAAAGTGGATGAAGAAATTAATGCCGTGCGACGGGAACTTTCTCATATGGAAAAAGCCGGCATGGTGACAAAAGAACAACGGGCAAACCGATTGTTTTATGCCTTTCGGAAAGATTACCTTCTCTATTTTGAACTTTTAAATTTGATAGGAAAAACATCGGGAGTGGGCGGGGATATCATCAAACAAAAAGCAAAATTGGGAAAGATAAAGTTTGCTATGCTTTCGGGGCGATTCTTGCGAGGACTTCCCAAAAAATCTGGTACTGATGTCGATATCCTGGTCGTGGGCACTGTGGTGCTTCCAGAACTCTCTCAGTTGGTAAAAGCAGAAGAAGTGCGTCGTGGGAGAGAACTGAACTATACAGTGATGACGGAAGAAGAGTTTGCTTTTCGTAAAAGGAGACGGGATCCATTTGCGCTTTCTGTTTTAGAGGGTTCCCGCGTCATGCTTATTGGTGACGAAGAGGAGCTCGTAAGTTAAGAGCGGCTTGCCCGTATGTTTAAAAATCCCAAACATGTCTTTATATTTCTTATTTTTCTTGCTGCACTTTTGATTCTTATTGACCTGCCGGAAAAATATCCCTTCAAGTTTTCTTTTGGATCCTTTCATATTGATAGGGTCATTAACC
>ORMF011155634.1_pt1 | contig 10798 bp, 8 predicted proteins | sample 1779871 | NCBI WGS metagenome assembly ORMF01 (sample SAMEA104232316, study PRJEB22302) | groundwater metagenome | biome: forest; feature: aquifer; material: groundwater | place: USA | collected 2011-08-07 | depth 5.4 m
ACCGGGCAACTGCACCAGCGTCACCGTGGTGTCACCGAGCGTCAGCTTCTGGCCGTCAGCGAGGTCCATATCCCGCTTCGGCTGCGGTCTGTCAGGCCTGGTGTTCCTCGCGACCATGTCCCAGTCCGGCGCTGCCATCAGAACCTTCGGGCTGTACTTGGTCTGCAGGTGAGACGCACCGCCGGTATGGTCGTTATGACCGTGCCCGAGAACGATGTACTTGATCTGCGCAGGATCGAGGCCCACCTTCTTCAGACCCGGCTCGATGACGTTCTTCCCGTCATCAGTGCTGTTCAGCGTGTCGAACAGAATGATGCCTGCGCTGGTGGGGACGGCCCAGGCGCCGACGTCATTGAAACCAAGGTAGTAGAGGTTGTCGAAAATCTTGATCGGCTCCAGGGTCACGTCCGGAATCGGCGGCAACCCCGCGGCCTGCCTCGCCAGCGCGACCCTCTGAGGACCGGTCGGCGTGCAGAACGCCTTCGCTTCGTTGACCAGATCGGACCTGGCAAGCGTCACGGCCGCGGCAACGTGTCGCTGCGCCTCCTTGGATTCCCCGAATTGCTTCGCGGTCGGGAACTCAGGACGCGCGGCCTGCCCGCCTCCACGGCCGGCACCCTGTGACTGCACGGCGGCCACCGCGCATGTGGCAACAACGATTCCGGCCAACAGATTCTTCAACATCGAGCCTTCCTTCCGCGAAATCGACATGCGGCGGATGATATACCCGAACTCAAACCCCCAACCCCTATCCCCTAACCCCTAACCCCTACCCCCTAACCCCTACCGAGAGACGATGACGTAACGGCCGGCGGCCTGACGCGAAGCGTGCGCGAGTTGGGGAACACGCGACAATCGGCCGACCAGATCCGCAGGAAGCGCGACCACGGCATCGACGGGAAACGGCTGCATCGCGGCCAGCTGTTCAACGCTGACGCTTTGGATCTGATCGTCCCGTAGCTCGCGCCGCACGTCGGGGCGGAGGTAGTACACGAACGACACGCGCCCGTCCATGATGTAGATCGTGCGTGGAAGTCGGCTCGGTGTGCTGAAGTATCCAGCCAGATCGCGGGCCGAGTGTGCCTGCGCGAGGGGCGGCCCGAGCAACGCGAACGCCAGCGCATACGTCACGCCGGTGGCGACGACAAGTCTCGGCCACGCATGCGCGGCCGGGCGCCGCCTGAGGGTGATCACCAGCCACAGCCACGCGGCGCCCAAAGCGGCAAAGGCGACTGCCTCCCCTAACCTGACCGGCTGGTCACCGAAACGGCTTGCCGCCCACGGCGTCAGCGCAGCAATGACGAAGAAGAGGACCGTGTGGACCAACACCCCGGCGCGCAGTGGATGAGCGGCTCGGTCCTCCGATTCGGCAGACAACCCGAGAACCCAGGAACGCGCCGCAAGGATCGCGACTGCAGGCATTGCCGGCAGCACGTAGGTGACCGCTTTCGATCCCGAGAGGCTCAGCAGGGCCACCGCCCCCACGAGCCACGTCCACAGCAGTATGTCCACGCTTCCCCCTGCCCCGCTCCCCCTATCCCCTAACCCCTTCCCCCTATCCCCTTTAAGGTTCACATACAGAATCCACGGCAGACCGCCGAAGACGGCGAGAGGAACGTAGAACCACCACGGCTGACCGCCGTGACGCTGCGTGTCGGTGGCGAACCCGAGCAGATGCCGATCGATGAAGTAATACCGGAGGTATCCCGGCTCATCCGCCTCCATGGCGAGGTACCACGGCAGCGCAATGACAACGGCAATGGCAAGGACCGCAATTCCCTGCCATACAACCGTCCACGTGATCGCGCGTGTCAGCAAGAGATATGCGCCGTAGCCAATCCCGACGATCGCGACGCCCTCGAGTCCCTTTGTCAAAATCGACAGTCCCAGTGCCACTCCGGCCAATCCCAGACCAAGACCTTGGGATTTGGGATTTGGGATTTGGGATTTGGGATTTACCCTCGCCCGCCACAGAAATCCCAGGGCGAGATTGGTAAGCGGCACCAGCGCCATGTCGTGGACCGGCGCCTGCGCCAGCAGGAACGGCAGGACCATCGTCGCGTAGCACGTTGCGGCAACCAGGCCGATTGCCCTGTCGAAGAGCACCCGCGCCAGCCAGCCGGTCGTGACAATGCCAAGGAGCGCGAACAGCATCCCGGGCAGTCGCGCCGCGGCGGTGTTCATGCCGAGCGCGTTGATCGACGCCAGCTGTGTCCAGAAGAACAGGATTGGCTTGTCGGGAAACGCGCGGCCGAGGAAACGCGGCACGACGAGGTCGCCGCGCTCGTGCATCTCCTGGGCGATGACCGCGTGGAGGCCTTCGTCGGGATCAGTGAGGGGGGCGTCGAGGAGCAGCGGTACGAGGTAGAGGACCGTCGCGAGACAGATGACGAGCGGCGCCGTGATCCTTGCGATCGTGTCAGAGATCGGGGATCGGGGATCAGGGATCAAAAGCTCGTGATCGGGGATCGGGGATCGGAGATCAAAAGCTCTTGATCCCTGATCCCAGATCCCTGATCCCCACAGAGTTACTTCCAAGCCACGCGAATGGGCTTGCCCATCAAGTACGCCGGATTGGCACCGGCTCGCGGCCGGAACTTCTGCGCGCCACCGTTATCGACTTCGGCGACGTAGAAGTTGCCTTCGGGATCCACGCTCAAGCCGTGCACGCCCCAGAAGCCGCCAGGGAAATCGCCCCATGTACCCCATGAGTACATGAACTTCCCGCTGAGGTCGTACTTGAGGATCTTGTTGGTGCCGCGATCGGCGGCCCACAAATAGCCATCGCTCATGATATGGAACAGGTGAACGTCCGACGGGTTGTCGCCGAATCTCCACTGATCGAGGAACTTGCCGTTCTTGTCGAACACCTGCACGCGGTGGTTGCCGCGGTCGTTGACGAAGATGCGCTCGGTCTTCGGATCGATCGATATGCCGTGCACGTTGTTGAAGAAGGCGGGGCGTGTGTCGTTCATGTTCGAGCCTTTCTCGCCCCAGGCCGCCACGAACTTGCCGTCCTTGTCGAACTTCGCCACGCGCGTGCCGTTGTATCCGTCGGCCACGACGAAGCCGCCGTCGGGGAACCAGTCCATGTACGTCGGACGGTTGAAGTGCGTACCGTCTGCGCCCGGCACGCCGTATGTGCCGATCGTCATCAGCTTCGTCTTGCCGTCGTGCGTGAACTTGTGAATGGCGTGCTTGTGGTCGTCGATGATCCAGACGTTCTTCTGCGCATCGTAGGGGCTGATCGCCACGAAATGCGGACGCTGCATCATCGAGTCCCACTGCGTCCAGTCCTCGATCAGGTTGCCTTGGGCGTCGAACACGAGGACGCAGTGCTCCCAGCGGGCGTCAACGCCCATCTTGTTGCCGGCGCGCTCCCATGCCTGGATCCCTTCCTCCGCAAGCGCCCCCGTTCCGCCATTTCCCGGAGGGCTGGCGGACGTCGCGTCGCGCCACGGCAGGCGGCCGATCGGAAACGCGATGCTGGGACCGAACTGCGGCAGCTTCTGGGTGCGCGGCGTCTGAATCGCGGGCAACTCGCCGCGCTCGAGGACGAACACGTGGTTCGCGCTTTCGGCGAAGACGCTCTGGCCGGCGCCAAACGTCCACGCCTCGTGACCCGGAATCGTCTTCAGGTCCTTCGGCCAGTCGGCGGCGACTTCATACGGTCCGAAAACGTCCTGGCCGCCTTTTTCACTGGCGATGGCGGCAATCGTCGGCGCGCCGGCCTGCTGCGCGGTGAGCAACTGATCGTTCAGAAGGTAACCGGCGATGAGACCCGTCAGCGCGGTCAGCAGCATCGGTAAGCGTCTACACATGTGCGCTCCTCGAGTTGGTTTCGTGTACGACTGCTGTCAGGAACATGACAACAGGAGCCGTGGTCCCGGCAATGTACACCCCTGGCGTCGGGCGCGGCAAGTCAAAGTGTTCTACGGCGCGAACCAATAGCTCAATTTGATCGCCACGACGTTGGCGCCTGGCGCGCCGAAGGCGCCGCGGAGGTCTCGCAGCGGCGAGAAGACGCCCGGGCGCGCGGCCTCATCGGAGGTCGCGATGTTCCAGACGGCGAACAGCGTGCTGCCGCGGACGTACTCCCATCGCAGAACGACGGTGCCGCGCACGGACTTCTTGTTGAAATCCGGGTTGTCGGCGAGCGTCACGGGCGCGAAATCGAACGACTTCGCCCGCGCGAGCCTGACGATATTCGAGTAATCACCCACCGCGACGAACGGCTGCAGGTACGCTTCGAGCGTCATGTCGCGCGTGAACGAGTACGTTGCGCGTCCCGTGATGTTGACCACGTGCCGGCGGAGCCGCCCGTAGACATGATCGTCGATGGCGTCGCCATCGGTGTCGACGTTCTTGATCCACTGCGCGCTGTCAATGGCGGAGGTGTACTCGACGCCAATCGATCCGGTCAGCCGCGGCGACAGCTGCACGCGGGCCTCCGGCGCGACGGAGGTCCCCCAGCCACCCACCGGATTGCGATAACCGTTGGCGCGGACACCGTAGCCGTACTGTTTTCTGGAGTCGCTGAAGACCCCGCCGTTGAGAAACGTGTTGGGCTGACGCAGGATCGGCGGCCCCCCGCGCGTGTCGAGATCGTCGAACGTTGTGAAATTGCGCTGAGCGTGGAAGTAGACCCGCCAGAAGTTCGTGAAGTTGAAGTTGCTGAACACGCCCGCCCACTTCCCGATCACCAGCCCTTCGTTGGTCCATTGCCGTCCTCCGTAGAAGTTGTAGAACGAGCTCCGGATGAAGCCATGCGGATCCGGCTGCGACAGATTCCCGCCGCCGTTCAGTTCGCTCTTGTTCGTGCGGCCGCCGAGAAAACCGAGGTCCGTGTTGCGAAATGTCGGCCCGAAATGGTCGACGTGGGCGTTCACGCTGGCGTATTTCCTCGTGAAGTTCACGTTCATGGCGCCGCCAAGCCCGTCCTTCATGACCCCTGAGATAGGCGCGCGCGTCCCGACCCAGTGCGTGCCCCACTGGAAACGGTTCGCATCGCGGCGGATCATGACATCGCCCCCGACGGTGACGGCGTCCAGATCCTTCTCGCGCGCGACGCTGGTCGCGATCAGACCGATGTTCGACGAATCGCCAAGCACGTTCCGCTGCAGGCGCCCCACGCTGTAGAGCGCGCGCGGCTCGACCAGTTTCTCGACCCGCCGCACGACCGCCGAGCCGTTACCCATCGCCTCTGCAGCATCGACGGTCGCGTACTCGCGCGACGTCAGCGCCGTCAGCCCGCCGTACGTCCAGCGCGACGTGCGCCCGGTCAGCTTTGCCGCTCCGATAATCGTCGTCTGGTCCGGCTTGTGGACGAGCGTCTCGCTGTCGGAGAGCCTGAAGTGATCCGGCGTCTGGCCGACGCGGCGCGAATAGAAGTCCGGAAACTGGCCGTACTGCGAGAGCGCGATCGACTCGCTTTCTTCAAGGAAGAACGATCGCTTCTCGGGAAAGAAGGTCTCGAACACCGACAGGTTGAGCACCGACGGATCGGCTTCGAGCTGGCCGAAGTCAGGGTTCATCGTCGCGGAGAAGTTCGCCGACGTGCCGAGTCCGATACGCACATCGACACCACCGTTGGCCGATCCAGTGGACGGCACGCGGCTTTTCGTTTCGACCTGGCCGAGCGTGTACGGCGTCACCTCGAGCCGGCGCGGCGGCGTCAGCCGATCGTCGAAGACGAGGTGACCGAACCGCGACACCGTGCCTTGCGCATCGCGCGGCCTGGCGATCCACCAGTCGGACTCGCCGCGCGAGAAAATCTCGCGGCGCACGTTGAAGCCCCACACCGTCCGGGTGTCTGAGGCCGCCGGGAACCGCATCTGAGAGAACGGAATCCTGAACTCCGCGTTCCAGCCCTGGAGCGACCGGAGGGTGCCGACCTCCCAGACAGCCTCGTAGTCATTGTTCGTCCGGGTGTCGTCGACCACCAGGAAGTCGTTCTGAACGCCGGACGCGTTCGCCTCGAAGCAATATGCGTTGGTATGGTCGTGTACGGTGTCGAAGCCGATCTGGATCTTGTCGCTTGGCGGCGCGCTGCCGCGCCGGCCGAGGCCGTCCCTGATGAGCGACGGATCGCGCATGAACATCTCGACGGCGACGTACACGTAGCGGTCGTCGTACGCGACGCGGATCGTCATCCGCTCGGTCGCCGGCGCCATGTTGTCGGGATCTTCCTGGATGAAGTCGGAGATCGCCTCGGCGCGATTCCACACTTCGTCGTCCATGCGGCCGTCGATGCGGATGGGCGGAGAGGTCGTGGCGATGCGAAGTGCGTGGAGCTCTTTGCCGACCTTGTCCTGCGCTGCCGGCTCGCTCGAACTCGTGGTCTGTTCACCTTCGCGCGCGCTGCGCGCTACGGCGAAAACTCGCCGAAGCATGGACGCGGAGGTGGGTTCGCCCCGGCGGGTGTGGCGAGCAGTAGCCCCTTCAGCGAGGCACGCCCCGGCCGCCAACGCAATCCATACGAGGGTCGCTGCGGTCCAGCGGCAAGCAGCCCGCATTGGTCCACGCTATTAGACGCCACTCATGCAGAATCGGCTTACGCCGATTCTGCAGAGTTAGAAGTGCAAACTTCGCACTTCAAACTTCCGGCGGCGCTGCCAGGCGCCGCCGGATCTGCGCCATGTGATGCTTCAGGTGGTTCAGGTAGTCGACGATCACGAATTCCAGGGTCACCGGCTCGGACTCGCCTATCGTGCACGGCACTGAGTATCGGTCGGTCGGGATCCTGGCAATCACGTCCGCGAGGTGCAGATTGAAATGCGTCCACAGCGCAACCAGATGCGGCCAATCCGCATCGTTGTAACCCTGCGAGCGGACCCAGTGATTCTGTTCGTACCCCGGCAGGCTGAGCGCGTCAGCCTCCTGCGCGCGCACGAAGCGCTGATGATTGTTCGCCGCCGAATCAATGAGGTGGCCGAGGACTTCCTTCGGCGACCATGTCCGGGGATCCGGACGACGGGCGGTGTTGCGGGGATCGGCCGCCAGCAGCTCGCGTGAGAAGCTACCGGCAACCGAACGAAGCTCTACGACGACATCGGCGACATTCATTGCCGAATGGCCGAAACAAGCCACGGCTTGCACGGCGAAGCCCTGCGGGCGAAGGCGCGAGACACGGAGGCGCCGAGAAACCAAACCGCCACTCCGTATCTCGCTGACTCCGCGGCCTGCATCACCAAGTCCCGAACTCCGGATCCCCGATCTCGGATCCCCGATCCCGGACTATCTACGGCTCGCGCGAGGCTACGTACGCCGCGAGCGCGATGATGTCGTCTTCCGTGAGTTTCTGGACGACCGGCTTCATCAGCGCGGCCCAGTCGCCGTGCCTGGCCCCGACCTGCATGTCGTACAACTGCCGCGCCAGGTAGCTCGCCGGACGCCCCGCGATCGCAGGGACGGGTCCCAGGCCGCGCAGATCGGTACCGTGACACCGGGTGCACTCCATCGTCCTGCCGTTACCGCCCTTCGTGGCGAGCACCTCGCCTTTGGCGAGAGTGCCCGGGGGCGCGTAGGCGATCATTCCGGAGCGAGGGTTCCGGAGGTTACCGGTCTCGTCAGGATTCGCCGGTGTCTCGATTAGCCGCTTGCCGAGCGGCACCATGCCACCGTCCTTCACCGGCATGAACAAGCCATTGACGCCCGCCGCCACCTTCGGGATCTGCGTGACCTCGACGACTTTGATCCACGGCTTGTACTTGATCGCCGCGAAATAGTCGGCCGCCTCCCGGGTTTCCTTGTCCGTCAGCGCCGCCGCCATCGCGTTCATCTCGAACGCGTTGGCCTTGTTCGGATCGGCACTGTGCCGCACGCCGCTCTTGAAATCGGCCATCTGCTGCATGATGTAGCTCACGGACGTCCCGGCAACCGGCGCATTTTCCGGCTTGCCCTGGCCATTCGGATAATGGCAGAGCCCGCACGCGCGGATGCCATCCTTCTGTCTTCCGCGGCCCACGATGTCAGGCATCTTCGGGTGGTCGCCGGGATACCAGTCGACCGGGCCGTAGTCGTTGGCGATCTCGGTCACCGTCCACTCGCCCGTACCGCCAGGCAGCGTGCGCTTGCGGCCGTCGTCAGCGGGAGTGCCGCCGCGGGCGCAATCGAACGGACGCACGGCCGCGCACTTGTGGGTGTAGTCGCCGACGGTCGCTTTGTCCCAGTAGCCGTACGCCCAGAGCGGAAGCCCCGCAGCGTTCAGGAGTGCGCTTCCAAGCACCGCGCATGCGAACCCGATGGCCAGGATCCCAATGACCTTCCTCATCGCTCGCCCCTCTCTTGGATTTGTGATGCCGACGACCATACCACGGCATGACCCGATGTCAAGCGTCAGTACATTACACTGCGCGGCGTGCGCCGCGTCCGTGTGTTCCTCCTGCTGTACTTCCTCTCTGGTGCAGCCGCGCTGCTGTATGAGGTCGTCTGGCTGCGTCTCCTGGCGCTGTCAATGGGACATGGGCAGGCCGCTGTCGAGCGGTTCTCGGAGGCGCTGTTTCTATATCCGACGCTCGCGCCGGCGCTCGACGGCCTCGCCCAGGCATCCGAGCAGCAAGGGCAGACCCGCCGAGCGGCCACCGTTCGAACAGTCAGGGGTCCCGGATCCCTGATCCCCTACTTCGGGCTATTCGGCGCCGGCCAGCTTTGCTCGAGAGAGTACGCGTAGCACTCGTACTCCAGCAGCGACATGTTCTTTTCCTGCCGGCGGTAAAGCGGCATGCTCATCTTCCACGGACGCGTGAACACCTTCGGATCCTCGATCGTGACCTCGTAGTTCAAATGATCCGGTCCGGTCGGCGTGTAGCGCTCGACGAGATGCAGCGCATCGCTGTGGAAATTGCCCGCGCGATCGAACCATGTCTCCTCGTTGAAATCGACGACGTCGACGACGAGGGTGTTGCCTTCCCAGTGGCCGCGCGAATCGCCCATCCACCAGTCGATGTGACCCTTGGGATGTTCTTTATTCATGTACACGTAGCGGAGAGTGTGGATGTACTCGTAGAGGAAGGTGACCTGGTCCTTGCTCTGCACGATCTGAAACGGGTACGGCATGTACGTGATACGAGGAACGCCGGGCAGGTAACACTTGGTTTCGGGGTCGGCCGTCTTGCGGTTCTCGTAGTTCTGCTGTTTCTTCAGCAACGCCGCCGGCGTGTACGGGATCTCGTTGCCCTCGACCACACCTTTGCCGGCGGGAACACCCAGCCAGGCGCCGTGGTCCTGGACATCCCACGCGGCGGTGTTGACGACCTGCCAGATGCCCTCAAGGTTCGGCTGGCCGTCGGCGGTTTTCGGCGGCGCATACCCCTGGGGAGTTGTGGCTGGAGCCTGGCCCGCCTGGACCGCCGGCGCGGTGAGGAAGACGAGCGCCGCGATCGGCGCGGAAATCATGAGCCCGATGGACCGGTGTGTCACCCGTGAATCCTCCGTGGGAACGCGGCTGTGGCGACCTGTGCGGGAAACGCCGCTAGCGTAGACGCGCGCACCTGGAGTGTCAACACGATGCGGACCAGTGAACCGCCGTTTGCTTGACGAAACAGGATCCAAGGTGTAGGTTCACGCGCAGTTCAGGCTCTTCCGCCTTCAACCCGCTCGACGCACAAGGGTTGTTCCAGAACACATCTGTTGCAGAGGGCCTGTTTCGGCAAGTGCATGTCATACAACGTCCCAGGAGGATCGATGTTGAGATTGTGTAAGGTGTTCGTCTCACGACAGCGGACCTGTCAACTCCTCGTGCTGACCCCTAACCCCTAGCCCCTTCCCCCTAACCCCTTCTTCTCGTCCAAGTCGTATTCCCTACACGTTTTAGCCGCCCGGACCGATACCGGATCGTGTCGGAATTCCGGATCGAAAAAGAGCGCGTCCAGGGCACGCTGATGCTGGCGCCAGGCACGTCCATCAGCGGGTCTTTCTTCGTCGCAGGACACAGTTCCGTCCGTCAAGGGCGCGAGCGCGTCGGCGACCTTCTCAATTCGCAGGCAGGCTTTTTTCCGTTCGAGCTGCGCGACGGCAGCACGGTTCTATACAACCGTGCACACGTCGTCGCCGTAGCGCTCGACCTGCCTATCAGCGAAGCGGCACAGGATTCGGGGTACGAGGTGGCCACGCAACGCCACGTCGACGTGGTGCTGTCGACCGGGATGCACGTGAGAGGCGTCGTGGCCGTGTACTCCCCGCCGGGCCACCAGCGGCTCAGCGACTACGCGCGATCGCCAGAAGCCTTCCGCTATCTCGTAACGCGGAAGAACACCTTGATCATCAATGTTGCCCACATCGTAGAACTGACGGAACTGGCGGACTGACAAATGGCGACCGACGTAGCGACCCCGTATATCGAGACCTTGCTCAAGCGCGTCGTGGCGCGCGGGGGCAACATGGGGGTCCGTTTCGAAACAGGCGCACCGGTGCGCGTCACCGACGGCAGCGGCGCGCCGCGCGACGTCACGACCCGCCCGCTCTCAGCGCAGGAGATCTTGAGCGCCGTCGCGCCGATCGTCCCCGAGGATGTCAAACCCCAACTCCATCAGCAGATGGAGACCGCGTTCGACTACGTCTGCGCGGGCGTGGGTGCATTTACCGTCATGGTTCGCCGCGAGGGCGAGCAGGTGTCGGTCGCGATCGATCCGGCCTCGGCATCAGCACCGGCGGCGGCGCCAGTCAGAGCGCCGGCCCCGGAACCCACGTTCGTGGTGGAAACGACGGCCGGGCAGGCGATTGTCATTGGCGCGACCGAAACTGCCTCGGGAGTCGGGATTCGTCCCTCGATGGGCTCGGGACGCCCTGAGCTTGTCGA
>ORMF012155387.1_pt1 | contig 10794 bp, 8 predicted proteins | sample 1779871 | NCBI WGS metagenome assembly ORMF01 (sample SAMEA104232316, study PRJEB22302) | groundwater metagenome | biome: forest; feature: aquifer; material: groundwater | place: USA | collected 2011-08-07 | depth 5.4 m
TGTTGCAGGGTTATTATCCAAAATTCAAACGACCTGACACAGGAGAAACCCTTCGTCACGTAAAAAACCAAAAATAGTTTTCATTTTTTTCAAAGAACGAAAAATTAACACCAGGCTTCGGTGTCATGTGACCCAACGTGAGAGGTCAGAAGTCACAAGGCAGTAGTCAGTAGTAAAAAGTCAAAAGTCATAAGTAAAAACAAAAAGATACGATCCCCCTAGTATCGCAAAGGAGGGTCGTATTATGCGTATCAAAGGATATAAACGGTTAATTGTTTGGCAAAAGGCAGACCAATTTGCTTATCAGATTTATTTAGTCACCAAGAAGTTCCCTAAAGAGGAGCAATACGGACTAACATCCCAATTACGACGGTCTGCTATTTCTATTCCGACCAATTTAGTTGAAGGAAGTGGTCGACAGGGTAAGAACGAAACCAAGCAATTTGCGAATATTGCTTTAGGTTCACTCGCAGAAGCTGAATATTTAATGGATTTTTGTAAAAGGTTGGGTTATCTTTCCGACCAAGAGTATTCTCAGCTAGATCTTTTACGCGACGAAGTCGGTGCTTTATTGTGGGGATTTTATAAGAGTTTTTAATCTTGTGACATCTGACTTCTGACATCTGACCCTAAAATGACCTTTATTCCCAAAATCATCCTTATTACTGGAACCTCCAGCGGCTTCGGGTTATTGACCGCCGTCCATCTTTCCTCCAAAGGCCACAAAGTTTACGCCACCATGCGCGATTTGCGTAAACAGGATTATTTAAAAAGTAAAGTTGCCGAAGCCGGGGGAGAGGTGACGATCCTGCCTCTGGATGTGACCCATTCTGAAAGCATCACCAACGTTGTTAAAGAAATTGCTTCCGACCACGGATATCTGGATGTCGTTGTCAACAACGCCGGTTACGGCATCGGCGGTTTTTTTGAAGATATGACCGACGAGGAGATCCGCCAGCAGATGGATGTGAATTTTTTCGGCGTGCAGAATGTCACGCGCGCTGTCATTCCTTTGATGCGATCCCGCCGCAAAGGCACCATCATCAATATTTCCAGCATCTCGGGTTTGAACGCGAGCCCTTGTTTCGGCGCTTATAGCGCGAGCAAATGGGCGCTGGAAGGATTTTCGGAGAGTTTGTATCATGAGCTTAAATTTTTTGGGATTAACGTATGTTTGATCGAACCAGGAACGTATCGTACGAAGATATTTTTCGAAAACGCACGGTATGCGAAAAATTTCGATAACCTGGACAGCCCGTACTATGCCATGAGCCAGCATTTAAAAACCATGGTGCTGGATTACGTCAAGAAAACGGATAAAGATCCCAAGCGTATCGCGTTTTTAGTGGAGAAGCTTATGAACGAAGCGCATCCGCCGTTTCGTAATTTGCCGGACATGGAAAGTCAGTTTTTGATCTTTCTGCGACGGATTTTGCCGTTTCGCCTGTACGCTTCCTTTATTCAAAGATCGCTCTATCAGGACCGCATCCTTTAGGAGGAAATAATGAACACGAACCCAATGCCCTACCAACGCCAGATCTTTGTCTGCACCAATGATGCGAAAGGCGAGAAAGCCAGTTGCGGGGATCATAAAGGGGAAGATGTGTTCCGGCAGCTGCGCGAGATCGCCAAGCAAAAAGGCCTTCACCCCAAGATCCGCGTAGCGCAGGCCAAATGCCTGGGCCAATGCAATCAGGGTGTCAACATTATGGTCTACCCTGAAAATGTTTGGTTCAATCACGTCCGGCCTGAAGATGTTCCCACCATTGCCGACGAGTATATTCAGTAGTTTTACGTATTGCTAAATAATCCTAATGATAATAAATATATGGATACGTGATTGCTTTTTGTTTTCAATCCCCTATACTTAAATCAGCTCGACGTCATTATTATATTCTTTATATAAAAGAGGTGTTTCATGAGCATGTTCGATAAAAATATCAGCGAAGAAAAACGCAAATCTCTGGAATTTGCCGAGGACGCGCGTGAGCAGGAGTGGAAGCATCCGAGTTTTGCTCTGCGTTTGTTCCACGGCGCTGTTGATTTTCATTTGATCCATCCGTTCCCGCAACAGACCGAGGCTGATAAAAAAGAGGGTGACCAATACCTTCAGGCGATGGAAGAGTTCTTGCGCAAGAATCTTGATCCCGACGAGGTGGACAGGACCTATGAGATCCCTAAAGCCGTTATGGAAGGCTTGGGGAAACTGAAGGCCTTTGCGCTCAAGATCCCCAAGGAATACGGCGGGATGGGATTTTCGCAGGTCAATTACAACCGCGTCATGCATATGATCTCAAGCTATTGCGGTTCGACCGCGGTTCTGCTTTCCGCTCATCAGTCGATCGGCGTGCCGCAGCCATTGAAACTGTTCGGCACTGAGGAGCAGAAGAAAAAATATTTTTCCATGTTCGTACAGGGCAGCGTTTCGGCCTTTGCTTTGACCGAGCCTTCTGCCGGTTCTGATCCCCGGCAGATGACAACGACGGCAATCCCGACGGAAGACGGCAAATATTTTGTCATTAATGGCGAGAAATTGTGGTGTACGAACGGTAATATCGCGGACGTTATCGTTGTCATGGCGGTCACGCCGCCAAAGATCATCAAGGGTAAGGAGATTAAACAGATCACGGCGTTTATCGTCGAGTCCAAAACGCCTGGTTTTGAGGTTGCGCACCGCTGTTCGTTCATGGGCCTGCACGGCATTCAAAATGGTCTGCTGCGTTTTAATAACTTAAAGGTTCCAAAGGAAAATATTATTTTAGGTGAAGGCGAAGGATTGAAGTTAGCGCTTATGACGCTGAACACCGGACGTTTGACCTTACCGGCTGCTTCAACGGGCATTGGTAAATGGTGTCTGCATGTCGCCCGTGAATGGTCAACCAAGCGCCATCAGTGGGGATCCCCCATCGGCGAGCATGAGTCGATCGCTCTAAAACTTGGATATATCGCCGGGCATACCTTTGCGCTGGATGCGGTCACCTGGCTGACGTCGTTCATGGCGGATGACAAACATTGCGATATCCGTATTGAAGCGGCGATCGCCAAATATTTTTGCACACTGCATTCCTGGAAGATCGTCGATGAAACGCTGCAGATCCGCGGCGGCCAGGGATATGAGTCGGCAAGTTCTTTAAAAAAGCGCGGCGCGGATTATTGGCCGGTCGAGCGCACCATGAGGGACGTGCGCATCAATTTGATCATTGAGGGGACGAGCGAGATCATGCATCTGTTCATCGCGCGTGAAGCACTGGACCCGCACCTGGGCCGCATGAAGCCTTTGTTGAGTTCGCGTGTCCCTGTTGGGAAAAAAATCGTCGCCGCGTTTAAAATGGCGGCCTTTTACGCGACATGGTATCCCAAGCTTTGGTTTCCGTCGGTATCCAGCGATGGACAAGATTTGCCGGAGCCTTTGAATCATCACATGGAATATGTTAAAGGTGCCAGCAAGCGTTTGGCCCGGTATGTGTTTCATAAAATGGCAAAGTACCAGCAAAAATTGGAAGGGAAGCAGAGCGTTTTAAACCGCGTCGTGGATATCGGCACGGACCTTTTTGCGATATCCGCCAGCTGTGCTTACGCGGCGGTACTTATCAAGAACGGGCAGGCGAATGCGGTCGATCTCGCCGATGCGTTCTGTCTGGATGCGCGTGTCAGGATCGAGAATGCCTTTAAAGAAGGATGGCATAACCATGATGCGTCCCATCTGAAGCTCGCTAAAAAAATATTGGCTAAGGAATTTGAATGGATGGAGAATGAGATTATAAAGTAACAACCTTAGGGTCAGAAGTCTGAAGTCAGATGTCCGAAGCGGTGTTGTGATGCTTCTGACGTCAGACCTCTGACTTCTGACCAGCTATAAATAACCTATGACCTCAATGCCTTCCTATCTCAACAAACTTTCGATCGTTAAACAGATCCCTATTTTTGGGCAGCTTAATTTTTTTGAATTGAACCGGATCGCGCGCAAGTCCAGCCTCGTCGATTATAAAAAAGGCGATATCATCTGCAAGCAAGGCGCACCGGCGGATGCTTTTTATTGCCTTGTGAGCGGGCGCGTGTATTCTTACACCCTTAATAGTTTTGATCAGAAAGAAAACATTGAGCCCATTCACCGTGGCATGCATTTCGGGATCCTTTCGGCGTTAACCGGGGATAGCCATTCGCATAGTTTTGAAGCCATCAATGATTCGGTTGTCCTCAAGATTGATCGGGATGATTTCAGTAATATCCTTAAAGCAACGCCGCGCTTGGGCGTTGCCGTCAGCCAAAGCCTTTCCCGACGGATCCGCAGCCAGGCTGTGCAGGCTAAAGGTAAAATGGAAAGTATAATCCTTTCGGTCTATTCGCCGGTCAAAGGATCGGGCTGTTCGACCTACGCCATTAATTTGGCTTTGAGCATGGAAAAGGAAACTGGAAAGAAAGTTCTTTTCATCAGCCTGGAATCTAGTCAAAACGTTCAGATGTCTTCATCGCAAGGGCATGATGCCGCACCGCAGTGGAAGTCCACGGGTGTGCATTTGCAAAGTATCGTTGATGACCCGGAAAAGATCCGTCAAAACATCAGCAAGGGTGAACTAAAGATTGATCTTTTAAACGCTACTTTTGACCCAGGCGATCAGACGCTGGTCAATAAGATCAGCCGTTTTGTGAGCGCACCCGTCGATGAATACAATTACATTGTTGTTGACCTTCCCAATGAAATGGACGACATGGTGTTAAAGACTTTGACCCAGTCGGATCATGTGCATCTGGTGGTGGCGGATCGTGAAAAGGACCTGGAGATAACACGGCAGGTCATTGACCGTTTGCATGAGAATTTGAGTTCTAATTTTAATTCTGACATGGTTTGTGTCATCTTAAGCGGCGCAAGTACCGAAGAATCCCGTTCCCGGGAAGAGATCAAAAAAACTTTAAACTACGACATCTACGCGGTCTTGCCGCATATTGAACACTCTGAGCTGAATGTGGCGGTGGTGAGTAAAGGAGTGACTGTTATTACCCCCGACCCTAAAAGTGAATACGCAAAGATGATTGTCAGGATCGCGCGCAAGGTGAGTGGGGTTTTAGTGGGGCTGGTGTTAGGCGGCGGAGCGGCTTTAGGGATGGCGCACGTCGGCGTTATCCGCGTGCTGGAACGCGAGAATATCCCCATCGATATTGTGATCGGAAGCAGCATGGGCGCGCTTGTCGGAAGCATATGGGCTATGGGCAAGACGGCTGACGAGCTGGAATTCATCGCCCGCGAGTTTAAAAAAATTTCCGGTCTTTTTAAATTGGTTGATCCGCCCGTTTTGCCAATTATTTCTATCCTTTTTGTGTCCTTTCTCCTTTTGCAGTTCGGATCTGGATTCACTAAAGGAGTGGTTTTTTTATTGACCATTATGATCCTTGGGTGTTTAGCTGCGGCATGTTCCGGGTTGATTCGCGGACAAAAAATCAATAGTTGGCTTAGAGGAAAGATTGGGAAAAATACTTTTCAAGACACCAGGATCCCTTTTCGAGCGGTGGCGTATGACCTTGTGCATCGGGAGGAGCTCGTCTTGGATCGTGGATTGCTGGTGGATGCGGTCTCGAAAAGTATCTCTATTCCAGGCGTTATTCAACCGATTCACAACGCCCGGCAAGTGATTATCGATGGCGGAGTTTTGAATCCATTACCGACCAACGTGCTTAGAGCAATGGGTATCAAGAAGATCATTGCCGTTAATGTGCTTCAGTCTCCGTCCCAGGTGGCCCAGGGGAACGAGAATGATTTAAAACAGCTCGAACTGGAAGGCCGTATCGAGTTTCATGATGATCCGATCCGATTCGTGCAGTTTCGCATCAAGAGAATGCTAACCTATTTTTTTACTCCTAATATTTCCGACATTATTGTCAGAACTCTCCAGGCGACAGAGTACGTGATTGCTGAGAAAAGTAGCCGCGAAGCGAACGTTATGATTCATCCTAATCTGGTTGGGATCAAGTGGTTTGAATTATACAAAGTTGATGAGCTCATCCGCCTTGGGGAAGAGGCGACCATGCAGCAATTGCCTGCCATTAAAGAGCTAATTAAAGAATGATATCCGTAAATCGTTGTTCGTTACTCGTTGTTCGTTGATCGTTTGCTGAACGGTTACGAACAACGATCAACGATCCCCCGGTCTGCCGACCGCAACTTTAGGTGGATATAAATATTCCTGACGAGACCGCACCTCTTTTGTTATAATACCCGCCATGACTTCAAGAAAAATTATCCGTATTGGTTCGCGCAAGAGCCGGTTGGCGCTTGTTCAAGTTGAGGAAGTGATAGCGCTTCTTAAGGCCCGCGGTATCTCTCCAGATTTCAAATACGTAACGTTTGAAACCTCCGGCGATAAAGATAAAAAAACACCTTTAACAGCACAAGCGGCTGATGACTTTTTTACCGACGAGATCGACCGCGCGCTTCTTCGCAATAAGATTGATGTTGCTGTGCACAGCGCCAAAGACCTTCCGCAAAAACTTGACCCCGGCCTTCAGATCTATGCACTAACCAAAACATTGGATGATACTGATGCTTGGGTAAGCCCTATGCATTTTCGTGATCTGCCCAAAGGTGCAAAAGCAGGGACGAGCAGCTTTTTGCGTCAGCAATCCATTCAGTCGTTGCGTCCTGATATTAAACTGGTGAGCATCCGCGGGACCATTGATGAACGCCTTGACCTTATCCGTGGAGGTAAAGTGGACGGGATCATTGCCGCGACCTGCGCGCTTAAGCGTTTGGGTCTTGCGTCCCTGATTAAAGATATTTTTCCATGGGAAGGAACACCATTGCAGAGCCAGTTGGCTATCGTTGGCCGTTGGGGAAACGCGCAACTTCAAAATGTTTTTAAAGTGATCGATGTGCGTCAATATTACGGCCGGGTCACGCTCGTTGGTGCCGGGCCCGGAGATCCCAGGCTTATCACTGTGCACGGCATTAACACCCTTGGCAAAGCTGATTGTGTTTTTTACGATTATTTGACCGATCCGGCGTTATTAAAATATGCGCCGAAAGCCCAGCATATTTATGTCGGCAAACGTAAAGGATGCCACGCGCTTTCGCAGGCCGAACTGTCGCGTCAATTGCGGTTGAAGGCGATCGAAGGCAAGCGCGTGGTGCGCTTAAAGGGTGGTGATCCGCTTATTTTTGGGCGCGGTGCAGATGAGATACAATATTTACGCTCTTACCATATTGAAGTTGATGTTGTTCCGGGTGTGAGTTCCGCGACCGGGATCCCGTCGAGATTAGGTGTTCCTTTGACGGCCCGTGGGGTTTCTTCCAGCGTTTCGTTCGTGAGCGCTCATGGGAAAGATGAAGGCCGGCATTCCCAACAGACGTTACGTATTCCAGAGAGTGACACTATTGTTTTTTTAATGGGGCTTACGAAGCTTCCACAGATCATTAAATCGTTGCGCAGTAAAAAATGGCCGATGGATACGCCGGCCATGGTCGTCTCCAAAGGAACACGCCGGGATGAGGTTGTTTTGACAGGGACGCTGGCGACGATCGAGCGCATTGTCCAACAAGAAAAACCTGATCAGCCTGCTTTGATCGTTGTTGGGAAAACAGTGAGTTTTTATCAGCCGCCGCGCCACCCAAAAACAGTTTTGTTTTTAGGCACTCATCTGCAGGAATACCGCTCTTTGGGGCGATTGGTCCATTGGCCGATGATCCAGATATCGCCGGTTAGTTTTAGTGTTCAAAAACGAAATACTTTTTTGCGTACGATCAGAGAAAGCGATCTGGTGCTTTTGACCAGCGAATACGCCGTTGAGCATTTCTTTAATTTTTTAAATAAGCATGCTGCCAGAGTGTTGGAATTTATCAAAACCAAAGATTTCGTCGTGATTGGAGGGCATACGGCGCAAGCGCTTTTGGATCATGATGTTCATCCTAAGTTCATTGCTCCCGAGGAAACCGCTGAAGGTGTTTTCAAAATTTTGAAACAGAACTATAAACTTAAAGGAAAACGTATTGTTTTCCCGCGGTCGTCTTTGCCGAATCCTTATTTAAAAAATGTTTTAACGAAAGAAGGGGCGAGAGTGTTTGAGGCGCCAGTCTATCAAAATACGAAACCAAAAAAACGTCTATTGCCAAAAGAAGACATCCAGGCTGTGGTCTTTACCAGCCCGTCAACCGTCGTGAATTTTATCAAGGATTATGGTAAGATACCTGCCTCTTGGGAAATTTTGTGCAAGGGGCCGGTGTCGCAAAAAGCGCTTAAGAAATTTGGGTATGAGGCTAAGATTATTGTTAATTAATGTGAATTCGGTATAGAGTTTATTTTGTGTCATGCCCGCGAAAGCGGGCATCTACTCGTTTTTGGATTCCCGCTTACGCGGGAATGACAATTATATTAAATACCTTATGGTGAACTGACGTTAATTAGGAAATGCAATGAATAATCGTTATCGACGTTTGCGTAAATCTGAGGCCATCCGCCGGTTGGTCCGCGAAACAGAATTAAACAAGAGAGATCTCATCCAGCCGTTTTTTGTCATCGATGGAAAAAATAAGGAACAACAGATTGCGGCCATGCCTGGCATCAGCCGTTTTTCGGTGGACCGTTTGCTCCAAGAGGTTGAGGGGTACATCAAGCTCGGTGGAGAAAGCGGGCTTTTGTTCGGTGTTTCAGATAAAAAAGATCTTAAGGGTGTTGCGGCGCATAGTGACGAGGGGATTATTGCGAAAGCCATCCGCGCGGTCAAAAAGAATTTTCCTGAATTTATTGTCATCACCGATGTCTGTTTGTGCGCCTATTTGACCCACGGCCATTGTGGTATCTTAAAAGGCCGGCATGTTGATAATGACGCAACACTCCCGGTCCTGGGAAAGATGGCGTTGAGCCATGCGCGGGCAGGCGCGGACCTGGTTGCTCCATCGGATATGATGGATTTTCGTGTGCAGCACATCCGTGAAGTTCTGGATCAAAATCATTATGAGAACATCGGCATCCTTTCTTATGCTGTTAAATACGCCTCCGCGTTCTATGGCCCGTTCCGTGAAGCTGCGCAATCAGCGCCGGAGTTCGGCGACCGCAAGACATATCAAATGGATTATGCCAATAGCCGCGAAGCCCTGAAAGAAGCCCGTCAGGATGTTTGGGAGGGCGCCGATATTGTTATGGTCAAGCCCGCGGTTGCGTATCTCGACGTTGTTTCGCTTCTTCGTAACAACCTTTCCGTTCCCATTGCCGCGTTTCATGTCAGCGGTGAGTATTCCATGATCAAGGCTGCCGCTCAAAAAAAATGGATCGATGAACAAAAAGTGGTTTTGGAAACATTGACATCCATTAAAAGGGCAGGGGCAGATATTATCTTGACGTATTACGCGAAAGAAGCGTTGCGATGGCTTTGACCAATTCCATCCGGGAATATAAAAAAGCAAAAAGCGTTTTAGTCGGCGGAGTCAACAGCCCGGTGCGCGCGTTTAAATCTGTCGGCGGCAGTCCTTTGATCGTTGACCGCGGCAGAGGCGCACGGTTTTTTGATATCGACGGCAATGCATACACCGATTACTGCCTTTCCTGGGGAGCGCTCATTTTAGGCCACGCACACAAGGACGTGGTTCGCGCGGTCGAGGAAGGCATCAAACACGCGGTCAGTTTTGGGACGACGACAAAACCGGAAATTGAGATCGCGCAGTTTATTGTCAAGCATGTGCCATCGATCGAACAGGTCCGCTTTGTAAACTCCGGGACCGAGGCAACGATGAGCGCCATCCGTCTGGCCCGCGGATATACCAAACGGGATATGATCGTTAAGTTTGACGGATGTTATCATGGTCATTTTGACGATCTTTTAACGACAGCAGGTTCAGGCGTTGCCAGTCTTCAAGCCTCGTCCAGTCAGGGTATTCCGCAGAGCCATGTTCAAAATACGATCAGCCTTCCCTATAATGACATCAATGCCCTCGAACGGGTGCTTGATCAGCATGGCAAAAGAATTGCTTGCGTTATTATTGAACCAGTAGCCGGGAATATGGGTGTCATTGTTCCTGAAAAAATGTTTTTAAAAACGTTGCGTGTGCTGACGAAAAAGCATGGCATTGTTTTGATCTTTGATGAGGTGATGACGGGATTCCGGACGAATAGAGGATGCGTGCAGTCAGATTTTGATGTTATCCCGGATCTGACCTGTTTAGGCAAAATCATCGGCGGCGGTTTTCCCGTTGGTGCTTATGGCGGACGCCGGGATATTATGAAACATCTGGCACCGGAGGGCGGGGTTTATCAGGCAGGGACGTTTGCCGGCAATCCCATTGTCATGCGTGCCGGCCTTGCTACTTTGAATAATCTCACACCGGCATTTTATCAATCTCTCAACCGGACCTCCGAACATTTTGCTGAAAACCTTAACGCTTTTTTAAAGGGAAAAAATATTGACGTTCATTTGTCGCATTATAAAGGTATGATGAGTTTGCGATTTCGCGCCAAGGCCGTGCGTAACTATGAAGATGCCAAGGCTGCGTCATCCAAGGAGATTTACAGCCGTTTATTTCACCATTTGTTAAAACAACATATTTATCTTCCGCCGGCTGATCTAGAGGCATTTTTTATTTGTGAAGCCCATGCGTCCAAAGATCTGCGCAATTTGGCCTTGGCGATCCAATCTTTTTTTGTGCATGCCTGAGAAATTTTTTGTGGCACCTGTTACCAACTTTTTAAAAGTGGACACCTTAGCGTTTAAAAGTGGACAGGTAAAAAGTCCTTCATTTTGATGCGTTCGACCTTGATGAGTTTAGCGTTATACCAGAATCTCAGTTCGTAGAAGTCTTGATCAAGGATGTAA
>ORMF011006501.1_pt1 | contig 10792 bp, 11 predicted proteins | sample 1779871 | NCBI WGS metagenome assembly ORMF01 (sample SAMEA104232316, study PRJEB22302) | groundwater metagenome | biome: forest; feature: aquifer; material: groundwater | place: USA | collected 2011-08-07 | depth 5.4 m
CCAGAACAGGTGCTGCCAGAGGATCGGGTCGCCGCCGGTCCCTGGGTCGTAGAATCCCGTGCCGAGCACCTGGTCGAACAGGAGCATGACCGCGCCGGCGATGAGTGGACCGACCGATGCCATGAAGAGGATGCTCGCGATCACGATCATCCACACGACAATCGGCACGTCGAACATCCGCATGCCTGGTGCCCGCGAATTCATCGCGGTCGTCACGAAATTGATGCCGCCAAGCAAGAACGCCACGAATTCGAGCGCGACCGCGACGACCCAGAGCGTGGCGCCGTCTCGCGTCAGGTTGTACGCGGCCTTGGCTGACAGTGGAGGGTAGGCCGTCCATGCGCCACCGAACGGGCCGCCCGGAACGACAAACGACGCCACGAGCACGACCGCGCTGAGCAGGAAGATCTGATACGACAGGCGATTCACCTTCGGGAACACCATGTCGTCGCAGCCGAGCATGAGTGGGATCAGAAAATTCCCGAACGCGGCGAGGAGCACCGGCATGGCGACCCAGAAGATCATGATGGTGCCGTGCATCGTGACGAGTGCGTTGTACTGCCCGGCCGACACCCGCCCGAAGAGCGGCACCGATTGACCGGGAAAGGCCAGCTGCATCCGGAACACGTAGACGGCGAATCCGCCGATGAGCGCCATGAGCATCCCGGTGAACAGGTACTGCATGGCGATGACCTTGTGGTCCGTCGACCACAGATAGGTCTTGACGAAGCCCGTGTCGTGGTGGGCGGGCTGCGCCGCCTGGCCGCTCATCGGTCGCCCCCGTGGTGCTCTGCCGGTACCCCAGGGGTGGCCGCCCGCGCGGCGAGCGATGCCTCCGCATCCGTGGCCGTCACGGCAGGCGTCACGGAGGGACGCTGCCGCATCCGCGGCGCCGTCTCCATCCAGCCCGCCTGTGCGGTCGCCGACCGAATCCGTACACGCCCCGGCATCAGCCCGTGTCCGATCCCACAGATCTCGGCGCACTGGATATCGAACTCGCCGGTGACCGTGGGCCGGAACCACCCCACGATCGCACGCCCGGGCACCGCGTCCTGCTTGAGGCGAAATGCGGGCACGGAAAAGCTGTGCAGCACATCCTTCGAATGCAGCTCGTAGTGATAGAGGCGATTGACCTGCAGGTTCAGGACATTCACCGTGCGAATGTCGTCGGCGGTGTCGAGCTGGCCGTCTGGTCCCGCGTGGACGAAGGTCCACGCCCACTGCTGCGCGATGATGCGGACGCGCTCCTCGGCGGGCGGCAGATCGATCTTGACGTCGGACCACACCCGAAGCGCCGCCGCGACGATGAAGATGTCGAAGACCAGGACAAGATAGTGCGGATAGTTCACCCACTTCGTCTCGCTCGTCTTCTCCCCGGTGATATATCGGGCCTTCACGCCGGGACGCGCGCGGAACTTGAAGATGAACCAGACCAGGACGAACTCGGCGGCCAGGAAGAAGGCGCCGACGATGAGAGCGATCTGCAGGATGAGGCCGTCGACGTCAGCCGCGTACGACGACGCCTGCGTGACGTACCAGGAAATCATGAGCGCTCCCTCATGAAACCAGCAGGTAGGCCGCAAGAGCGAAGGCGAGCGCGCTCACGACCGTAATCAGGAACACTCGGCGCCCAATGACGACGGGATCCGGGTGGGGGTCAGAGTACGTCATCGGAGAGTGGCTCGCTCACCTGGGCAGGGCATGCACGTAGGCCGCGATTTGGTTGATGTTCTCGGCCGACAAGGGTGCCGCGACGGCCCGCATCACGGACCCGAACGCATCGTCGGGCATCGTGCCGCGCACGCCGTTCTTGAACTTCCGGATTTGGGCAGCCACGTACCAGTCGTCCATGCCGGCCAGCGGTGGGACACTGCCAGCCTCAATGCCCCTCCCGGCGACGCCGTGGCACGACGCGCAGAGGAGGTACGCTCTCTGCCCCGCGGAAGCGTCGCCACCGCCGAGGGACGCGGTGGTCGTGGCGTGGGGCAGCGATGCGACGTGCCTCGCCACTGCGCTCGTCTCCGCCTCGGAGCGCAGCTGTCGAGACATCGCCTGCATCCGAAGGCCTTCGACATCGTCGGCGTGTTGACCTCGAACTCCCGTCTGGAACCGCTCGAGCTGGGCCGAGACGTACCAGGCGGGCAGGCCCGCGATCGCCGGCGCACCAAGGGCCGTTGAACCCTCGCCGGCGGCGCCGTGGCAGGGAACGCACGCTTCGAACAACTCGGTTCCGGAGATCGCGGCGGCGACGGAACTGCGTGCGCAACCGGTCATCGTCAGGACGCCCGTGAGACTGCCAACGGTCGCAATCATCCGTACTAGTGGAATGCCCATCAGTTGTCGCTTCACGGGATCAGCGCGTGCCGCGCATGACACGCCGGTTCGATCACTAGGCACCGCGCGCTGTGTCGCGCGGGAGCTTAGCATAGCCGAACACTCCAAAACCCATTCGGTCGGAAAGTGTTACCTATGTCTCCGGAATGAACTGTTACCCATGTCAGCGTGCCGGATCGAGCCGCGGAGCACGCTGCGGAGCGGGAAGTTCAGGCGAAGCTCCGGCCTTGGCGATGGTGTGGCCGAACGGCCACCGGCCTCCGATCACCGAGTGAGAGCAGAGCCGCTGCCCTCGCCGTCAGTCCTCGCGGGAGCGGAGCCGCCGGCGTGCGCTATTGAGGGTCAGCCTTGCAGTTCCCCCCGGAACACCGGTTGTTCTCCTCGCAGACATATTCCAGCAGCCCCAGCTTGTCCCAGTCCGGGCGAAGCGTCAGCTCGAAGTCCTGCGAGAACGGACGGGTGAAGATCTTTGGATCGTCGATGGTGATGCGGTACTGCAGCTTGTTGCCTTCGCGCCGCAGGTGTTCGGTGGTGTGAAGCGCGTCGCTGTGCCAGCGGCTCTTCGTGCGATCGGTGTAGTGATAGTCGTCCAGAATCCAGCGCCTGAAGTTGACCGTCTCGATGACGAGCGTGTCCCCTTCCCATCGTCCGACGGAATCACCGTAGTACGTCGGCTCGATGCCCTCCCGATGCGGACGGCCGTCGAGGGGGATGACCCGGGCGGCCCGCTGGAGCTCGGGAATGATCACGATGTACTTGGAGTTTTGCACGATCTGAATGGGGAGGATGTATAGCATCCCAGACGGAAACCCCGACGGCATGCATACCGCTCGCGGCTCGTCGTGACGCGCATCGCCCGTGCGCGGCTCATAGAGCAGACTTTCGGCACCGGGCTTGACCGGGGCCATCTTGTCGGCATTGAAAATGAGGTTGCCCCGTGGGCCTTTCGCGTTGACCGTTGACGGCGCGGTATAGATACCCGAGAAGTCGGGTTTGCCGTCCGGTGTGCGGGGACCATCCTGGCCGTGTAACGCGGTGGTCGCAGCCAGCATCACGCCGGCGGCGAGACACGCCGAAACCATCCACTTGCTGTTCATCGTGCATCTTCCCCGGCCATCAACACGTTCCTGCCATCGGCGAATGTCACGCTCCGCCCCGACGCGTTGCTCGAGCCATCACGCGCGCGCGAGCCCTGGACATTCACCACCGCCCCGATCTTCAGCGCGTCCTTGGTGACGCCTCGTCGGAGCAGCGCACCCGGAGGCGCCGTGGAGAATCCCCACGTGGTGACCGTGCCCTGCTCATCCTTCACGTCGACGTAGAACCAGACGTGCGGATTCTGCCATTCCACTTTCGAGATCGTGCCCGTGACCTTCACCGGCTTTTCGGGATCGTACTCCGCTACCTCGGAATGATGTGCCAAGACCGATTGCCTCATCGCGAGACCCCACACCAGGAAGGAGAGGATCAGAACGTAACGTGTCATCACATACCTCGTCGCTTGAAACTGTAGGTAAAAGGTCCTCGCGTCGTCAATCTGAGGAGACAGCAGGATCGAGCCGAAAAAGGGTGATTTCTCGCGGCGACGCTCGCGAAGATACCGGCGGGGAGTTCTCCGGCGCGGTCGGAAACAAACCATTGTCCTTGCTGGAGCCGGGGCAAAGTGTCGTGCGCTCGGAAGGCCGCCTTCCGATGCGGCACCCGTCATCGCTTCGGCGCGCCAGGGACTCGTCCACGCTCGCATCGAGCGAAGCGAGATGCGGCGTGAGCTAGAGACGTCCGGGAGCGACCGACCCTCGAAGCGGGTTGGCGCGCCCGGAATGACTCGATCACGCTCGTCCCGAGCGCAGCGAGGGACGGCGTGACCCAGAGACGTCGAACCTTCGACCCCCGGGCTTAGAAGGCCGCGTTCACAGCCCGGACGCGGCTTTATTGTCTATCGTTTGCAGCGTTGCCCACGCGTCCTGCCCACGCGATTGCGCGAAGCGACCCGCCTGAAGACTTGCGCGGGTTCAAGGTCCTTAGGTACGGTGCGCCGCGACCTGCTCGTAAGAAAACTCCGGAATGCCTGCGCGTTCGGACGCATGCTCCACCGTAATCGCCGAGATGTCTCCCTGCGCGTCGAGGTCCAAGGTCGTGTTCTCGTCCAGATCGCGAGTCTCGCTCACCGGTACATCACGGAACTCGATGTAGAGCGTGTCGGTGTCAGCGAAGTAGCGGATCTTCATGGCTTGAATCCACGATCGAAAAAGGCATTGTGAACTGTCTCTCCATCCGGCAGCAGAATCACCCGCAGGTAACGACTTTCCATCTCCGTCACTTGTGTCCAGCGTCGGATACGACCGTCGGCTTGGACGTATTCGCGAACGGGCTGTCGGATCGCCCGTTCGATCCACTCCTCTCGAATCACCGCTCGATCTGCACGCTTGCGTATCGCCTCGAAATAGGCGGTGACCTTCACCGTTATCACCCTACCAGATGAAACCGCAGGCTCCAAGCATCTTGGATGCGAGGGCGCTGAGAGGTCACAATCGGCGCGAGCGGCGTACCAGCACAGTCACGATTGTCTACTGCGTCCTCGCCGGCCAATCTGGGACACCGCGTTTCCAGCTGGCGTGCGCGATCGAGTCGATGCCTGTTCTACGCGCCGCGTCACGGCGACGAGCTTCTCAGGTAACCGGCAAGGCGGGTGCCGGCAAGACCGGGTGCGTCATAGAAGTCGTCGATTTGCTGAGAGCGCAAGGAACACCTGTCCTTGCATTCCGGCTCGACCGACTCCAATCCGCGACGAGCACAAGGGACCTTGGCGTTCGCCTCGAGCTCGAAGAATCGCCAGTCCTCGTCCTCGCCGCTGCCGCGGAAGCGATGAGCAGGCCAGGCGTCCTTGTGATCGACCAGCTGGACGCGGTGAGCACGATGTCGGGTCGTGCGTCTGATGCCCTCGATATCGTCGAGCAACTGTTTCTTGAAGCGCGAGGTCTCCGAGCACGGACTCCGATTCACGTCGTGGTTGTGTGCCGAGCCTTCGACTGGAAGAACGATGCCCGTCTTCGTCAGCTGATTCCGAACGACGAGGCACAGGTTAACGTCAAGGAGTTCTCACTCGATCAAACCAAGGCGATTCTCGTAAGCGCAGGCTTCGATCCGGCCCTCTTTGCGCAGCGGCAGCTCGAACTGCTGCAACTCCCGCAGAATCTCTCGCTCTTTCTCGAGGGCGGCGCTGATCCGTCTAGGCCGCCGACCTTCCGCACTGCGACCGAGCTCTTCGATCGGTACTGGGATGAGAAGCGCCGTGCAGTTCAGGCTCGCGTGGCCCCCAGTCCGGACCAGTGGATGGAGGTCTTGGAGACACTCTGCAGCGAAATGGGGGCGACGCAGCAACTCTCAGTACCACGGGAAAAGCTCGATCACATTTCGGCGCCGTATCTTGAGCAATTGGCGTCCGAGGGCGTGCTCGCGTTCGACGGCCGGCGCTACGGATTCGGGCACGAGAGCTTCTTCGACTACTCCTTCGCACGCGTGTTCTTCAAGCGTGGCGACTCTCTCGTGTCGTTCCTTGTGGCGTCAGAGCAGCATCTGTTTCGTCGCGCGCAAGTGCGGCAGGTTCTCGTTTATCTGCGCGACGCTGATCCAGGTCGATACATCGCCGATCTACGCGCGCTGCTCTTCGACCCGCGTATTCGACCGCATATCAAGGATCTCGCGCTCGCACTGCTCGCTGCCGTGAACGAACCGACCGAAGAGGAGTGGAAGCTCTGGGAAGAATTGATCGTGCTCGCGGTCGCGGCGATTGAAGCTGGCACGCCGAATCAGGACAAGTTGTCGGCAATGGCGTGGAGCCGGTTCTGGAGTTCGCCCTCGGGCTTCCTCATTGCCAACAAGCACGGCGTGGTCGAGCGATGGCTGGCGAACGAACGCCTCGCGAAGACTGCCGTCACGTATCTGCGCGCCCACCAACGTCACTCCTGACCGTATCGCGGAACTCCTCGAGCCGTACGTCGATGCCGGAGGTGAGTGGCCGGCGCGGTTGCGGTTCGTGATGGAGTAGCGAGAGCCTTGACTCGGGCGAGCACAGGGTCATGCTGATGACAGCCGGCCGGGTGCGGCAATGCGCTCATTTCGTGCGATGACTGACCTCTATCGCGGCGCTTGATCCCGGCTCCATCTACCCACGCGACTGCCCACGCTAATCGCTCACCCACGCGGTTTCCCACGCGGATTTTGACCCTCTCTGACGGGTTCTGCGGGCATCTGACGGAAAACGATCGACGCGTTTTCCCAAGGAAATCGAAAATATTGGCGCGCCCGGAAGGACTCGTCCACGCTCGCGTCGAGCGCAGCGAGACGCGGCGTGCGCTAGAGACTTCCGGGAGCGACCAACCCGCGTTGCGGGTTGGCGCGCCCGGAAGGACTCGAACCTTCGACCCCCGGCTTAGAAGGCCGGTGCTCTATCCACCTGAGCTACGGGCGCGTGCGCTCAGTGTAGCGCGCTCGTGAGTCCCGCCGCGCGATCGCGCACGTCGATGCGCGATTCGCGACCCCCGGCCGCAAGGCCCTTCTCCGCAGATCCCTCCGCGTGTCATACCCGGAATGAACTCCACGGCGGCATTGGGCTCCATGAAAAACGGCTCCGCTGACGAGGATCCTCTGCGGAGAGCGCCCACGTGCTTCGAGAACGTCACCGGCCTCACAGGTTTCGCCTCCGCGCACGATTCTTTCACGACCACGGAAGACGTCAACGCGGTTCCAGAACCGGCGTCGTTGACGCTGCTCGGCGGCGGGCTCCTCACGGTTGCACGGACGGCTGCGCTGTTCACGTCGGACAGCAGCCTGAACGGCCGTCCGCCCTCGCTCCGCGAAACGAGCGCCCGACGATCGTCCCGTCGTGATTGCAGTTACGTCCTCTACGAGCGTCGCCCGTTGGCTATCGACGCCGCACCAAGACGTTTAAACACGGCACTTATGTGCGGAGATCTCCTCTGGCAGGCACCTTGCTCCACCGCCCACCGGGCTCCCCGCCCAGTAGGAGGGACGAATGAGGACCGTGATCAATGTGATGGCCGCCGTACTGCTCGTGGGAGTGCCGCTCTCGGACGCCGCACAGAACGGCCGCGGCAAGCGCCCCGATGTCCGCGAGGATCGCGGGGCGATCAGCGGAGACGTTCACGTCGTGTTTTCCACCGGGGACGTGCGGGTACTTCGACAGCACTACGCGCCGCAATACCGAAATTTCCCCCCCGGCCTGCAGAAGAAACTCTACCGCACGGGTCAGCTTCCCCGGGGTTGGCAGAAGAAGCTGGCGCCGCTTCCTCTGGTGTTGGAGCGCCAGCTCGTCGTGCTGCCTTCGGATTACCGGCGGGGCGTCATCGATGGCAACGCGGTGATCTACGCGCCACGGACCGGTGTGATCATCGACGCGACGGTGCTCTTCTGAATGCGGGGTTGTGAAGGTTCGCCAGAGGCTCGAGTTTCCGAAGGCTCTGGCTGCACGATCAGTTTCATCCCGAGGTCCGCTCGAGCGCGGCGCGATCCCATCCGGCAAGGGTCGCGGCGTTCGTGTACGTGCTGTCGATGAATTTCTGAAGTGCCCCATCGGGATCAGCAGCCGTTCGCACCGCGCTGTACGGAAGGACGAACTCGCCGAACTCCCGCTGATAGGACGCCGACGGCGGCTCGACCGGTATCTGCTCGAACCCTGGCGGAGCCGGCACCGCGTAGGCGTAGAACACGGGCTCTTCGATCGGCCCCGGCCCGAACATCGTGGCGGCTCCGCCGCCCGGCCAGAACCCGTGACTGATCACTTCGTGCGAGTACGCCTCACGCATGAACGCGGGACCGTCACGGGGCGGCGCGGGTCTCCCTGAAAAGCGCGTGACCGCCAGATCGAAACTGCCCCAGAAGAAGTGCACCGGGCTCGACTTCCCGATGAACTGGCAACGGGCCGACGAGAACACTCGCTCGCACTGCACGACGATGCGCCAGAACTGGTTGGCGTGCGCGGGGTCGTACGAATGGTGGATCGTATCCTCCGTGAATCGTATGGGGTTCGGAATCTCGACCGGCATCGGCCAGATGTGCACCGGCAGATTCATCTCCTGAAGCGTGCGCATCACCAGAGCGTGAAAGTCAGCGACCGTGCGAGGCTCGAGGCGCAGCGCCCGGGTTATCCCATCGGACGTCCCGATCTGAAGCTGATGGTCGATGAAATCGAAGCCGATCGTGAACGTGCGACGGCCGTGCGCGAGCGGCCGCGTGAACAACCCGCGTGACGTGACCTGCAGGGCGATTCCCCACGAATGATTCAGCGGCGGAGCCTGGGCGAGCGCGATCTTGCCGACGACCTGCGTCCACATGTGCAGCGTGGCGTACGTGGCCTTCCACGCATCAGGCAGCTCCGGCCAGCGTTCGTCACTCACGACCGCCATGATACGCTGCCGCGGAATGAACCCTGAGATTGACGAATTTGCGAATCGACAAGTCGTCGGATTGGGATTCTTGGAGTATCAGATTCGTGAAGTCCGTCAATCTCATGATGGACACCGTGGCCCCATCTGACCCCGATGCTCCCGTTGTCGCCTTCGTTGGCGTACGACACGCGTATGGAACGCGCGTCGTGCTCGACGATCTGAACCTGTCGATTGGGCGCGGCGAAGCACTGGCGCTCGTGGGACGCAGCGGCGCGGGAAAGAGCACGCTTCTGAAGTTGATCAACCGGCTGCTTCTGCCCGAGTCGGGTGCGGTCCTCGTCGACGGCCGCGATTCGCGCCAATGGGATCCAATCGAGCTGCGGCGGCGTACGGGTTACGTGTTGCAGGAGGTCGGCCTCTTCCCGCACCTGACGGTCGAAGACAACGTGACGCTCGTCCCCCGACTCGAGGGATGGGCCGACGCACGGCGCCACACACGGGCCCTGGAACTGCTCGCGCTCGTCGGCTTGCCGCCCTCGGAGTTTGCCGGCCGCTGGCCTCACGAACTGTCAGGCGGCCAGCGACAACGTGTCGGCGTGGCGCGAGCGCTCGCGATCGATCCGCCGGTCCTCCTGATGGACGAACCGTTTGGCGCGCTCGATCCGATGACGCGCGTCGAGCTCCGCGACGAGTTCCAACGCATCCGGCGTCTTCTGAGGCAAACGGTCGTCCTCGTGACGCACGACGTTGTCGAGGCATTTGCGCTCGGCGATCGTGTCGGCGTCCTGGATGATGGGCGACTGATCGCGTGCGATACGCCTGAACGAATTGCGCGCGCAACCGACCCGAGGGTGCGGCGGTTTCTGGATGCCCTGGTGCCGGGAGCCAGGGCGTCTACCGTCGATCGTCTACCGTCAACCGTCACGGACTGATGCGTTTACTTTCATTCTGGGCGTCGCATTCGTCAGAGCTGGCCGCGATGGTCGAGCGGCATCTCTTCCTCGTGGCGATCTCCACGCTGGTCGCGATCGCTATCGGCCTGCCGGCAGGCATCATCGCCGCGCACCGGCCGCGCGTGGGACGGCCCCTGCTTGCGGTGGCGAGCATTGCTCAGACAGTGCCGAGCCTGGCGCTGCTCGGATTCCTCCTGCCGATCCCATTTATTGGCGGCATCGGTCCGCGCATCGCCGTGGTCGCGCTGATTCTGTACGCGCTGCTCCCGATCGTCCGATCGACCGCGGCGGGCCTCAAGAGCATCGATCCCGCGGTGATCGAATCGGGCATCGCGATGGGCATGACACCGCGGCAACTCCTGTGGCTCGTCGAGCTGCCGCTGGCGCTGCCGTCAATCGTTTCCGGAATCCGCATCGCGACGATCGTCGGAATCGGCACCGCGACGATTGCCGCTGCGATTGGCGCCGGTGGCCTCGGGGAGTACATCTTCCGTGGCCTTTCCATGGTCGATTCCACCGTCATCCTTGCAGGCGCAGTCCCCGCTGCGGTCCTTGCCCTGATTGCCGACGGCGCGCTGACGTGGCTCGAGCGGCGGCTGTCACCCGGCCGGCGGGGATTGGCACGCACGACCGCAACTGCAATCGGCGCCGCGGCTGTCATCTCTGTCACCGCGCTGGCCGGCGGCTTCGCCTCCGCACGACCGGACGCCATCGTCATCGGATCGAAGAATTTCACCGAGCAGGTGCTGCTGGGCGAGCTGCTCGCGCAAACGCTCGAGCGCCGCGGGATACCCGTGACGAGGCGGCTGAATCTCGGCGGCACGTTCATCTGTGATCGCGCGATCCGATCCGGCGACATCGACGCGTATGTCGAGTACACAGGCACCGCGCTGACCGCGATCCTCAAGCAACCCGTGCTGAAGGATCCCGACGTGATCCTTTCGAATCTCCGCGAGGCCTACAGTCGCGGCGGGCTGAGCGTGCTGGCGCCGCTCGGCTTCAACAACACGTTTGCGATCCTGGTCCGCGGGACGGACGCGCGCGAACGCGGACTGCGCACCATCGACGACGCCGCACGCGAGGCGCCGCGCTGGCGCG
>ORMF010037048.1_pt1 | contig 10789 bp, 10 predicted proteins | sample 1779871 | NCBI WGS metagenome assembly ORMF01 (sample SAMEA104232316, study PRJEB22302) | groundwater metagenome | biome: forest; feature: aquifer; material: groundwater | place: USA | collected 2011-08-07 | depth 5.4 m
CTGACCAACATGTATGGCGGCGCCCGCGCCGACTTCGTGTACACCGTGACGCGCGATTTCGTGCGCAATTGCCAGACGCCGATCCTGGTTTTGCCGGACGACGTGCCAGGGCACCCCTACGCCGTCGCGATGGAAAGCGTGCGCCTCGCGCCGAACGCGCAGGTCAGCCTCTACCCATGGAAGGACACGCCGGACAAAATCCCGCTGGCAGTGCGCCACGTGCGCACCTTCCTGCGGGCCCATACACCCGCGGCAACGGCGCGGCAAATGGCCGCCGCCGCCCAATAACGGCGCGGGGACATCGACGTAGGCGGCAGAACCCGGCTCCGCCGCTCGGTGCCCACTCGCGGCAGCCGTCGGGCGGGGGAGGGCAGCGGCATCCCCCAATGGCCGGCACCGATGGTTTGGCAGAATGCGCTGCTCCGGCGTTTGCCGGAGCCACAGCGGATTTCGCCGATTTTGAATCGGCGCCATTGCGAGCGCAGCGAAGCAATCTCGTGCCGCCGGAGGCTCGCCGGACCGAGATTGCCGCGTCGCCCTGCGGGCGCCTCGCAATGACAATTCAAGTTCACCGGAATCTGGGCTAAAGGCTGTTTCGCGATGCGTTCTCAGGCGGCGCGGGCGCCTCAATACGCGTCCCGCACGAAGATGAACGTGGTGCCGGTGACGATCGGCGCGCTGGCGCCGACGAACGAGACGTTGGCGTCCTTGACCTGGCGCGAGCCGGCGCGGCCGGAGGCCTGCAATACGCCTTCGATGATATGCCACAGGCCGTGGATGCGGCCGGTGCCGAGGCTGCCGCCGAAGGTATTGAGCGGCAGGTCGCCGTCAAGTTCGATGCGCCCGTCCTGGATGAAATCGAGCGCCTCGCCCTCCTTGCAGAACCCGTAGGATTCGAGGCCGTAGATCACCGAGGCCGAGAAGCCGTCGTAGATCTGCGCGACATCGACATCCTTCGGGCCGAAGCCGGAGCGCTCCCAGGTCAATTTCGCCGAACTGCTGCCGCCCTCCATGTAGGAACTGAGGCTGCCGATGCGGCCCGCCACCTCGAAATGCAACCGCTGGCCGTAGCCGGCGAGGTAGGCCGGTTGCGGCTTCAGGTCGCGCGCCCGCTCGGCCGTGGTCAGCACGATCGCGACCGCCCCCTGCACCGGGATGTCGCAATCGAACAGGCAGAACGGGTACGCCACCATGCGCGACGCCAGATAGTCCTCGCGCGTCAATTCCGTGCCGTGGAAATAGGCGTGCGGATTGTGCTGCGTGTGGCGGCGCTGCGTCACCGCGAGCGTCGCCATCTTCTCGCGGTTCTGGTGGTTGCGCTCGAGCCATCTGGTATAGGCGACCGCCATGCCCTGGCCCGGCCCGCCGAACCCGTAGGGCGCGGTGAACTGCGTCGCGCCGGCGGCCATGCCGCTGGGCAGGTTCTGATAGGTGCCGCGCGGGTTGTGCATCGCCCGCCATACCACGGCGTATCGGCACACTCCGGCCAGAAGTGCGTTGACCGCCTGCTGCACGGCGCCGCCGATATTGGTCGTGCCGACTTGGATGTGCCACGCGAGGTTGGGCAGTTTCAGCATCGCCATCATGCAATTGACCGACACGATCGAGATGCCGTCCACCTCGGCGTGGCCGGTCGCCGGCAGTTCCGGATAGGTCGCCAGCCCGTCGATGTCGGATATCTGCAAACCCGAATCCGCGACCGCCCCCTTGACGGCAGTCAGCGCATGGGCGGCGAGCGGAATATCGGCCGAACGGGTGACCTGGGAAAACCCCACGCCGCTGACGGCTATCTTGCACCGGTTTTCCCACATGGTTTCTTTCCTTCTCAGGGCGCGAGGCGGAACTGCGGCAAGGTGATGTCGTCGCTCAGTTTCTCGAAGACGATTTCGACGCGCCGCCCGACCCTGGCCTCGGTGTATTCCGCTTCCAGCAGATTGCCGGCCATCAATGCGCCGGGCGCGTCGTCGAGTTCGACGATGATGCTGGCGTACGGTACCGCCGAGGCGAAGCGCCTGTCGCCGGTGTGATACATGATCGTGTAGGCGTAGATTGCGCCCGCGCCGCGCACCGGCTCGAATTTGAGGTCGGTCGAGACGCATTGGGTGCACGTCGCATAGGGCGGGTGCTGGAAATGGCCGCAGCTCTGGCAGCGCTGCAATTCCAGAACGCCCCGCTTTGCCGCCTCCCAGAACGGCTTCGTCCATTCGTTCGGCACCGGGATCGGCCGGGTCACCTTGCTCCAGTCGCTCATATCGCCTGCTCTGTGCCTTGTCAGGTTGGCGCTGCTGCTATCGCCGCTCGCGATCGCGCAGATGCGCCGGCGGCGGCATCCGCGGCAGCAGCGTTTCGCCGGCCGGGTCGGCCGGTTTCGCCGCCGCAGCTTCCGACCCGGACGGGCGTTTGGCAAGCTCCTGCGCGACGATCGCGCGGATTTCCGGGAACGCCGCCGGCGCGCTAAGGCCGAACTGGAAAATCTGCCGGAACGTCTCCGGATGGCTCCAGATCGCCGTCAGCACCGCATAGCGCATGTTGGGGACCGGATGCCGGACCGCGCATTCGACCAGTTTCGCAACATCGGTGTCGTCGAGCGTCACCTCCGTCGCTATCTCCGGAGGTTTTTCGCGGCTGGTCGGATTGGCGGTCAGCCGGATTTGCGGCAGCTGCGTGTAGTAATCGGCCGTCAGCAGGCTGTCGGCGAATTCCGCCTTCGCCCGCACCTCCAGCAAGGTGTCCTCGCCCTGTCGCACCCGCATCGTCGTTCGCCTCGCACCGTCGCCGAACTGCGGTGTCCCGCGGCGGCCGCAGGACCGCCGACTTGACCGCATCGGCTTGCGCGAGGTTATCTTTTCCGGGCATTCGGGAAAGCCCGCAATCGTGATGCGAAAGGAAAGCGCCTTGGCGAACCAGGCTGCGATCGCGCCGAACCCGTTATCGACCGGACCGGGCGACATGATGGGCAATGCCGGGCCGGGCATGCTGGCGGGCCTCAGGGTGATCGAGATCGCCGACGAGCGCGCCGAATATGCCGGTCTGCTGCTGGCCGGCCTCGGCGCCGAGGTAATCAAGATCGAGCCGCCCGAAGGCAACGCCACGCGGCGGATCGGGCCGTTCCTCGACGACGCGCCGGGACTCGAGCGCTCGCTGTTCTTCTGGAACTACAACCGGGCCAAGAAATCTGTCGTGCTCGATTTGCGCGAGCCGGCGGGCTGCGAGCGGCTGCTGGGGCTGCTCGGCGGCGCCGACATATTGCTCGACTCGAGCGCGGGCGCGCTCAACGAAGTGCTGGGGCTCGACCACGCCGCGCTCAACGCGCGCTTCCCGGCGCTGGTGACGGCGCGCATGACGCCATTCGGCGATGACGGACCGTGGAAGGACTTCAAGGGATCGGACCTCATCCACCTCGCCTTGGGTGGACCGATGATGAATTGCGGCTACGACCCGGACCCCAATTTCGCATACGACACGCCGCCGATCGCGCCGCAAATCTGGCACGCCTATCACATCGCCGGCGAACAACTGGCGACCGGGATTATCGGCGCGCTGATCCATCGCGAGCGCAGCGGCGAAGGGCAGGACGTCTCGCTCGCAATCCACGAGGCGGTGTCGAAGAACCCCGAGCAGGATTTGATGTATTGGGTCTGTCGACGGGTGCCGCTGTGGCGGTTGACCTGCCGTCATGCCTCCGAGGGGCCGAACCACTCTCCCAGCATCTGCCATACCAAGGACGGGCGCTGGTTCATCACCCACGGCATGGGCGCGCGAGATCTGAAGAACCTTGTGCCGCTACTCGCCAAATACAACGCGCAGGCCGATCTGCAGCCGCCGCCGCCCGATACCGATCTGCGCGCGCGCCAGGTGCCGGGCACTGCGGGAAGCGACGAAGCGCGCAGTCACATGCTCGATGTCGTGCAGCGCTTTGTCCGCGCCTGGGCCTATAAGGACATGCCGTGGCTCGAGGCGCAGAACGCCGGGCTTCTGTGGGCGCCGCTGCGCAAGCCGCACGAAAATGCGCTCGACGAGCATTGGTGGACGCGCAAGACCTTTACCGAGGTCGAACATCCCGAGCTCGGCCGCTCGTTCCCGTACCCGACGAGCAAATGGCTCAGCAACAAGACCAGCGGGCAGGTCGGCCGCCGCGCGCCGCTGCTCGGCGAGGACACCGATGCCGTTCTTGGCGAAGCCGGGCGCCGACCGAACGTGCCGGCGAGCCCGCGCCAGGTCGAGAACCCGCGTCTCTCGGCGATGCACAACAAGCCGTTTCCGCTGCAAGGCATCAGGATTTTCGATTTCGCGTGGTTTCTCGCCTCGGCTGGCGGCACGCGGTTTCTCGCGGCGATGGGCGCGGAGAGCTACAAGGTCGAGTGGAAGGACAACCCCGATACGCGGCTCGCCGGGATGGCGCCGGTCGGGGGCCGTGCCGCGCGCGAAGCGGCGACCGGCCCGCTGCCCGGGGTCAGGGACCCGGACATGGGCGGCAACTTCCTCAACAAGAACTCGGGCAAGCGCGGCATCTCGCTCAACATCCGCCACCCGAAGGGTTTGCAGATCGCCAAGGACATGATCCGCATCTGCGATGTCGTGGCGGAGGGGTTCTCGCCCGGCGTCTTGCAGCGCCTCGGCCTCGGCTACGACGTGATGAGGTCGATCCGCCCCGACATCATCTACATCCAGCAATCCGGCATGGGGGCGCACGGCACCTATGGGCGGATGCGCACGGTCGGCCCGGTCGCGGCAGCATTCGGCGGCCAGGCCGAGATGTCGGGGCTGCCCGAGCCCGCGATGCCGGTCTCCTGGGGCTATTCCTACCTCGACTGGATGGGCGCCTACGGTTATGCGCTGGCATTGCTCGGTGCGATCTACCACCGCGAGCGCACCGGCAAGGGCCAATGGATCGACGCCTCGCAATGCGAGAGCGGCATCTTCCTGACCGGCGCGACGATCCTCGACTGGGCGGCCAACGAGCGCGTGTTCCGCCGCTATGGCAACCGCTCGCCGTACAAGCCGGCGGCGCCGCACGGAGCCTATCGCTGTGCGGGCAAGGACCGCTGGATCGCGATCGCCTGCTTTACCGACGCGGAATGGCAAGCGCTGGCGCGTGTCGCCGAGCGCGGCGACTGGCTCGACGACCGCCGCTTCGCGACGCTCGATAGCCGGCTGCAGCATCAGGATGCGCTCGACGCCGCGGTCGAAACCTGGACCCGCACCCAAGACCGCTTCGACTGCATGATGAAACTGCAGAAGGCCGGCGTGCCGGCCGGCGTCTGCCAGAACGCCGAGGACCGGGTCGATACCGACCCGCAGCTCCGCCACCTCAAATGGCTGACCGAGGTAACCGGCACCAAAATCGGCACCTGGCCGGTGTACGAAATCCCGATGAAGCTCAACAAGACCCCGGCCTATATCGGCGGCCCGATCAACCGCGGCGCGCCGTGCTACGGCGAGGACAATATGTATGTCCTGACCGAGCTGCTCGGCCGCAGCCCGAGCGAAGTCGAGCGGCTCGCCGAAGAGGGCGTCATCTGAGTTTCCGGCGCCCCTCGCCCGGACCGCGGCTCCAGCGGCGTCGCCGCCGCGACGCGCCGCTGGCACGAGCGCTGGGCTGTTCGATCGGCTTGAACGTGTCTCGCGACCCGCAGCGATAATCGATCCAACCGTAATGAACGTCCGCAACGCGTCGCAATCCCGTGTCTGCCACTCAACCTATATGCCTCAGCGGGGTTGATTCGCCGGCCGAAACCCCCATGCTAAAGGCGCTCTCTTCGCCACCCGCACCGTGGAGCCAGCGATGTTCATCCAGACCGAGCAGACCCCGAACCCGGCGACGCTCAAATTCCTTCCCGGCTGCACGGTCATGCCTTCGGGCACCGCCAATTTTCCCGACCGCGAATCGGCGTGGCGCTCGCCATTGGCCGAGCGGCTGTTCCAGATGGTGGAGATCGGCGGCGTCTTTCTCGGCGGCGACTTCATTACCGTGACGAAAGGCGAGGACAGCGACTGGCACCAGCTGAAGCCTGCCGTACTCGCCGTGATCATGGAGCATTTCACCGCCGGCCGGCCGGTCGTGGCCGAGCAGACAGGCGATGCGGGCGCCGCGGCCGACGAGGCGGAAGACGACGAAATCGTCGCACAGATCAAGGAATTGCTGGAAACCCGCGTGCGCCCGGCCGTGGCGATGGACGGCGGCGATATCGTCTTTCACGATTTCGAGGACGGCGTCGTCTATCTGCACATGCAGGGTTCCTGCTCCGGCTGCCCGAGCTCGACGGCAACGCTGAAGGCCGGCATCGAGAACATGCTGCGGCATTACATTCCCGAGGTCGTCGAGGTGCGCGCCATCTGAGCCGGCTCGGTGCGTTGAACAAGGCGGCGCGATAGGGCGCCTGCGCGATCCGGCACGGCGGATGTATGGATCGGATCGTTAACGACGAGGCGCTCGACATTCTGTTCCGCGCCGCGCGCAACCACCGCTACTGGAGCGAGCGGCCGGTCAGCGACACGCTGCTGCGCGCCGTATGGGAACTGGTCAAGCTCGCGCCGACCGACGGCAACAGCCTGCCCGCGCGCATCGCCTTCGTCCGCTCCCGCGCCGCAAAAGAGCAGTTGTTGCCGGCAGTGCCCGGCAACCGCCGCGAGGCGGTGGCCGCGGCGCCGGTCACCGCGATCATCGGCTATGACGTCCGCTTTTTCGAGCGCCTGCCGCGCCTGTTGCCGCGCAACCCAACGGCGCGGCGGCGTTTTGTCGGCCGCCCGGCCCAGGCGCGCGCCTCGGCGGCGCTGAACGCCTCGCTACAGGCCGGTTATCTGTTGATGGCGGCGCGGGCATTGGGGTTGGATGGCGGGCTGATCTGCGACTTCGGCAACGCCGTCGTCGATGCCGCCTTCTTCCCCGAGGGCAACCCGCGGTCGCTGCTACTCTGCCAGCTGGGCTATGGCGATGCCAGCCGCCTCGGGCCGCGCAACCCGCGGCTTGATTTCGATGAAGCCTGCAAGCTGTTGTGAAGCCGGCTCACGAAGCCCGCTCGACGCTGGCACCGTCAAAACTGTGGCAAATATCGGCGAAGCGGTGAGCCGGCGGTGCGAAGGCGATATCGCCGCGACGATCCTTGCGTTCGATACCGCCGGTTCCGCCTGCTCGGTCGCGGCCGCGCGCGGCAGCCGGGTTCTCGCCGCCGAGCGGAGCGCGCTGCGCCACGGCCATGCCGAGGTGCTGATGGGCATGATCGAGCGGGTCATGGCCCAAGCGGGTCTCGCCGCCGGCGAACTGGACCGCCTCGCAATCTCGACCGGACCGGGGGGATTTACCGGCATCCGCGCCGGAATCGCCGCCGCGCGCGGCATCGCGGTTGCCTGTGGTGTGCGTCTGGTCGGGGTCAGCAGCTTCGATGCGGTGGCGGCCACCCTCGCGGACCGGGCGGCGGCATTCCGTCTCGTCGCGCTCGATAGCCGGCGGGCCGAGCTTTATGTGCAGATGTTCGATGCTGCGTGCGCTGCGCTCGGGGCCCCGGTGGCATTGTTGCCCACGCACCTGTCCGGCTATGTCCGGGAACTGAGCGGCGACGCCACGCTGGCCGTTGCGGGCGACGACACGGAGCGCGCGATGGCGGCGCTGGCCGGCCATGCCGCCACCGTCGTCGTGGCGCCGGACTCGGCGCCCGATGCGCTCGGTGTGCTGGAGGTGGCGCGCCGCCGCCTGGTTTCCGGCGCGCCGGACGGTACGGCGGCGCCGCTCTACTTGCGCCCGCCCGACGTCACTTTCCCGAAAACCGGTTCGCCGGCCGGCAGCCGGCCGCGATGACCGTATCGCTGACGCCGCTGCCGCCCGGTGCAGCGGTGCCGCTGTCGCTGTTGCACGCCGCCTGCTTTCCGGACGAGCCGTGGGATGCCGCGGCGCTGGGCCGCATCCTGGCCCTCGCGGGGTGCTTCGGATGGGTCGCCTGGCGGCAGGACGAACCGGTCGGCTTCATCCTTGCTCGCGATCTCGGCGAGGAGTGCGAAATCCTGTCGCTCGGGGTGGTCCCGCAATGGTGCCGGCGCGGCATCGGTGCGGCATTGCTGCGGGCCGCCTGCGGCGAGGCGCGCCAACGCGCCCTGCGCTCGATGGTGCTCGAAGTCGCCGCCGACAACGGCGCCGCCCGACATCTTTATACAGCGTGCGGCTTTGTCGCGGTTGGGCGCCGGCCGCGCTATTACCGGCGGCGCGACGGCCTCGCCGACGCTCTGATCCTGCGTTTGGCGCTCGCCGACCCCGCTCCGATCCCGTGAGTCGCAGCCAGAGCCGGTGCTGAATTTCCGGTGTGGAAACTGCTTCAGTGCCGACCGCCCCGACGTTTTGTTCACGATCCGCCGGAAAACATCGACGAACGACCGTATTGCACCGCTAACAAGCATTATCTATATTTGGCGATATCGGTGATCGTAGGAACATCGCAATGGACAGCGCAGAGCAAGCGACCGATTTGCTGGCCCTGACCACGGAAATCGTGGCGGCGCACGTATCGAACAACACGGTGTCGGTGGGCGATCTGCCGGTGCTGATCAATCAAGTCTATAACTCGCTGGCAACGATCGGCAGCGTACCGGCACCGCCGGCGGTGCGGCCGCAACCGGCGGTCAATGTCAAGAAGTCGGTGCAGCCGGGCTACATCGTCTGTCTGGAAGACGGCAAGAAGCTGAAGATGCTGAAGCGGCATCTGAAGACCGCCTACAACATGACCCCCGAGGCATACCGCGAACGCTGGGGTCTGGCGCCCGACTACCCGATGGTTGCGCCCGACTATGCCCTGCAACGCAGCCGTCTGGCCAAGGAGATCGGCCTCGGCACCAGGGCGCGGCGAGGCCGCGGCTGACGCGGAGCGGAGTGGCGCGTCACGACCGCAGGCACGCCCCAAAGGCCGGCCGTCGGCGTCCCACAATCGTCGCCGCGGCCTTCGGCGGGATAGGCTAGCGGAGCGGTTTCGGCTATCATGGCGCCGATGAGCCCGGCTCCGATCGCCACGCGATGATCTCCCGCATCGAGCAGCTGTGTCTCGACAAGGGCTTAAAGATGACCGAGCAGCGTCGGGTCATTGCTCGGGTCCTCTCGGATTCGGCCGATCACCCCGATGTCGAGCAGGTTTATCGGCGGGCCACCGAGGTCGATCCGCGCATCAGCATCGCGACCGTCTATCGCACCGTGCGGCTGTTCGAAGAGGCGAACATCCTGGCGCGGCACGATTTCGGCGACGGCCGCTCGCGCTACGAAGAGATGCCGAGCGCGCATCACGATCACCTGATCGACCTCCAGAGCGGCCGCGTCGTCGAATTCCGCAACGAGCAGATCGAGAAGTTGCAGGAATTGATCGCCAACGAACTGGGTTACGACCTGGTCGGGCACCGGCTCGAACTGTACGCGGTGCCGCAGGGCAAGCGGCCGGTGGACCGCGAGTGAGCACCGTGCCGCGCCAGCACCGAGCGACAAGGCCAGGCTGCCGCCCCCATCACGGCCGAGGATATCGCGCATGATCGCCGGCTCGACGATCGACACCTCGCTGCTTCCGGCTGAACCGACGGCACCGCGCGGTGAAGCCGCGCCGGGCCGCGATTGCGGCCGGATCGTCGATCTGCGCAACGGCCCGCTGCAGGTGCGGCTGGCCGAGAGCACGCGCGAGATCGATGCGGCACAGGCGCTGCGCTACCGCATCTTCTACGAAAAGATGGGGGCAAAGCCGCTTCCCGGCATGGCCGAGCGGCGGCGCGACAGCGACCGCTTCGACGACATCTGCGACCATCTGCTGGTGCTCAACGGCAGCGGCAGCGAAGAGACGATTGTCGGCACCTATCGGCTGATCCGCCGCGCTGCGGCGCAGCGCTGCGGCACCTTTTATTCGGCCGCCGAATTCGACCTGGCGCCGGTGCTCGCTTATCCCGGCGAGATACTCGAACTCGGCCGTTCCTGCGTCGCGCCGGCCTATCGCAACCGAGGGGTGCTGCAACTGCTGTGGAGCGGCATCGCCGCCTATGTATTTCACTACGACATCGCGATGCTGTTCGGCTGCGCCAGCCTGCCGGGTACCGACCCGGACGCGTTGGGCCAGCAGTTGACCTATCTTTACTACCACCATCTGGCGCCGCCGGCATTGCGGCCGCGGGCATTGCCCGAGCGTTACGTCGATATGCGCCGCCGCGAGCCGGCGACGATCGACCCGGTGCGCACGCTCGCCGGGCTGCCGCCGCTGATCAAGGGATATCTGCGGGTCGGCGGCTTTGTCGGTGACGGCGCGGTCATCGACGAGCAGTTCAACACCACCGATGTCAGCATCGTGCTCAAGACCGAACTGATTGCGGAGCGGTATTCGCGCCATTACGAGCGCCAATCCCGGGACAATTGGGCGGCGTAGGCAAGCCGATGGGATCGCACGCCCTGCGGCTCCGGCGCTTCTCGATCTATCTCGCATGGACGCTGGCATTGCTGCCGGTGCAGGCGATCGGGGTCATGCTGAATGCCCCGTGGATCGCCAGCCTGCCGCGCTTTTACCACCGCACATGCTGCCGCATTTTCGGCCTGCGCATCCGGCGGATCGGCCGACCGACGCCGGCGCGCCCGGTGCTGTTTGCCGCCAATCACATCTCGTATATGGACGTCACGGTGCTGGGCTCGCAGATCGGCGGGTCGTTTGTCGCGAAGAGCGAAGTGGCTGGCTGGCCGCTATTCGGCTGGCTGGCGAAATTGCAGCGCTCGGTCTTCATCGATCGCCAAGTGCGCAGCACCGTGCAGCAGCGCGATGCGATTGCCGAGCGGCTGGCCGCGCGC
>ORMF010520284.1_pt1 | contig 10789 bp, 6 predicted proteins | sample 1779871 | NCBI WGS metagenome assembly ORMF01 (sample SAMEA104232316, study PRJEB22302) | groundwater metagenome | biome: forest; feature: aquifer; material: groundwater | place: USA | collected 2011-08-07 | depth 5.4 m
CAGCCGCCTGCTGCATTACCTGAATTCAGGCGGGCAGCGGATCTCCCTGCAGTTCCTATCCGATCCACCTGGCCTCCTGACCGGCACGAGGGTCCGCGTGCGCGGCACCCTCGTCAACGCCACGCTGATGGTGGTCTCGGGGAGCGCCAGTGTGCAGACGATTGCCCCGGCTCTTGACGTCAGGGTGTGTCTGAACAGTGCGTGCGTGGACGGTGCGAGCTACAGGCGCCATGATTCGGTCGCCATCCAGGTCAACGTTGCTTCGGGGTCGTCAACGCTGCCTGGCGCCTCGATCACCTTGAGTATTACAAAGCCGCGGGGCGGCACCACGAGGTTGAGCGGCAAGACCGGCACGGATGGCTCGGCGACGTTCAAGTTCCGGGTCAAGCTGCAGGATCCCACCGGGTTGTACCGGGTCACGGCGACCACCAACGCGAATGGCGTCAATGGAATCAGTTCAGCGACCTTCACGGTAGGCCCGTAACGCAGAGCCGCCGCACAGCCCAGCACCTGCTCGGGTCAGGCCCGGGGCAGACGTCCGAACCCAGCCATTCGACGTCCAGCACGGTCTCCCCCGCTCCGGGGCACGTGACTCGCCGATCCAGAATTTGAAGCTGCGATCACAATTCTGAACATCCTGCTGTCAGGTCGAGCGGGACCGCCTCCACCGCTGAGAAACCTTTAGGTCGTTTCCTGGAACAGGTTCCGGAAAGTGTGAAAGCCCCGCTCGATGGGGCGACTATATTGCACCAGTATCGGCGGAGCGACAGATGCGAGCTCAGCGTTTCGCATTGGAAATGCCCGTTCGTTACCGCCCAGTCGGCGAGATGGAGTGGCTGGAAGGCACGACCCAGAACATCAGCTATTCAGGACTATTGTTCCGCGCCGGCCGAGCGCTCGACATTGACACGCCGGTCGAAATCAGCATTACGCTTCCCGTGAGCACTGCTTCGCAACTTACCTGTCAAGCGCGAATCGTGCGCGCGGAGACGTATCTCGCGGAACCGCCAGTGGCCCTGGCGGCGGCGTTCTCCGAATATCAACTTGTTCCCTTTTTGAACCAGGCTTGATGTCCTCTCTGTCATATAGTTCGCACGGCTAGTCCCGTGGATCGGTGATTCTTAAATTAATCGGTCGCGGCCCCGCCCATCCCCTTGTTCACGAATTCCTGTAGCCAATTGCCGTTGATCGTCTCGCCAGCATCGATGTTGCCGGTGCGGTCCACGGCAATGCTGTCTGGCCTTCCCCTGGACCGCCCCAGCTCTTGACCAGGTTGCCGGCCTGATCGAAGACGAGCACCGGCAGTGCCGGCACGCAGCATTTCGCAGTGGGAGCGTCAGCGTAGCGCCTTTTTCATCGTCGGTCAGCGAACTGGGCCGAAGAAGCATCCAGATCGGGTTCTTGGAAGCGACCCCGATACCAATCACATTCACGACAACCCAGTGTTCGGGAGCGGTTTGGCCGCATCGGATCGACCTGAAACGTGGGCACCTGACCCGCGGACGGATTCCCGCCGCCGCCGCGGTCTCGCCCGCCTGCGCTGCCGCTACCGGTTCCTGACTGGCGCTACTGCACGCCGCGGCGGTCATCGCCAGCGCAAGACATGCGGCCACGACCTTTGAATCCCTCGGGCGCCGAAATGGGCAAGCGATTAAGAAGCGAAGGTGGTTCGCTGTAGCGGTGGACGAGCCCAGCCTGACGAGCCACTTCCCTCAATTTTCAGCAGAACTAGCTTCGGTCGCGCCTGCCGACAGTAAGACCAAGTAATGAATTGACTAACAGGTGCGGCACACTGATACTGTGCCGTGAACTGACCCGAATTTCTGGGCTGGCCAACGACGCTCGAGCACGTCGCTGATCACCAGAATCGTGGAAAAATCCGTTTTGCGTCTCCCTGAGCCGGGCCCCCATTCGCACAGAGAAGAGCTGCACATGGCTTCTAAGGATGTTGCTGATGTCTTGATTATCGGGAGCGGGGCCTCGGGCGGCCCCTTCGCTTGGTTTCTAAGCAAGGTCCCGGGAATCAAGATTGTCTGCTTGGAGCAGGGCGACTGGGATCGAGACCCACGCGACCTTCATCGGATTGTCAAGGAACGCTATAGCGCCACCGGAAGCGATAGTCGCGAGGGCGACGAAAACTGGCAGCGACTTACCAAGGCTCCGAGACAGGCCGGAGCCAACTATTTTCTCAACGGCTATCCCTACGATTACACCGAATCCTACTGGCAACCGATTCTCGGGAACCACGTGGGGGGGGCCACGGTCCACTACGGCGCCGGCTGGTCCAGGTTGCGACTCTCCGACTTCCTGTTGCGCAGCACGACCGGAGTGGGGGACGACTGGCCGATCACGTATTGGGATCTCGCGCCGTATTACGACCTGAACGATCAAACGGTGGGAGTGGCCGGTGTCCCTGGCAACCCGCAGCTCCCCAAGAAGAACGTGGACCTGTTGCCGGTCCCCGGCTTCAACTGGAGTTCAAACAAGTTCAGAGCCGCGGCTGACAAGTTGGGATGGCACTGGTGGCCCGGGGAGAGCGCGCGGCTTACCGTGCCGTTTCGGGGGCGAAAAGCCACCGACGTTCGGGAAGCCAAGAATCGCGCCGACATCGTGCATTGGCCAGAAGCGATCCGCAACGGAGTCGTCCTGAAGACCAGGGCGACGGTCCGCGAGATTACCGTCAGCAAGAAGGGGCTTGCCGATGGCGCGCTTTACTACGACGCCGAGGGTCGTCTGAATGAGCAAAAAGCGCGCATCGTGGTCGTGGCGTGCAATGGCATCGGCACCCCACGCCTGCTCCTCAATTCCAAATCTGCGCGGTTCCCGAATGGACTCGCCAACGGGAGCGGGCTGGTCGGCAAAGGCCTCATGGGACATCCGAAGGCAAACGCCGTCGGCCTATTCGAGGATGAGGACCCCTCTCCGACGATGGAAGGGGCTGGCGTGGGGATCGATGAGTTCTATGACGTCGAATGGCGCGGCTCCTGTGTGGGCGGCTTCACGCTGAGCGCGGGCGGGTTCAGTGGACCGGTTGCGGCGGCGCTGGGAACGTCTCCCGAATCCCAGGTGACGATCATCCCGGCCTCCCTCGAGAGAGGCCCCATTCGTACCGGCAACGCTGTGCCGTGGGGGCGGGCCCATCACGTGGCGTTTGCGGAACGGTATCGTCGTACGGCTACTGTATCGATTCTGACGAGCGAGCTGGCTGACGACGCCAATCGCGTGGAACTGCACCCGACGCTGACCGACGATTATGGGATTCCGGCACCGAAGCTGATCACCAAGCGAAGCGAAAATCACCAACAGCTGATTGCGTATGCCCTCGAGCGCGCGAAGCTGCTGTTGGAGATGGCTGGAGCGGTCAAGATTCTCCAGGCCGGAATAGATACAGAGAGTGGTGGACGAGGTGCCGCCCCTGGGCACTACCTCGGGACGGCGCGCATGGGGAACGATCCGAAACGCTCGGTTGTGGACAAATCGTGTCGCGCCCATGATGTCAAGAATCTCTTCATCATCGATGGCAGTGTCTTTACCACCTCCGCGACGACGGTCCCGACCTCCACCATTCAGGCGATCGCGCTCCGAACAGCTGATTACGTCAAGACCAACTTCAAGCTGCTGACGTAGATCGTTCGCACGCATGGAACTGGCACACGAGGAGAACTGACGATGGCAGACCAGCGAGAACGGGACGCAGGCCCAGCAGACGGTCATGGCGGCATCTCTCGGCGGCAATTCATCCAGGGTGCGGTCGTCGTCGCTTCGGTGACGACGACGGGTGCGTCGGCTCCCGCAACCACGCCAGAGACGGCCGTGCCGGCCTCGCCGGCGACGAAAGTCTTGACGCTGGAGGAGCGATCGTTATTGACGGCCGTGCTGAACCGGATCATCCCTGCCGATCGCCTCATGCCGGGTGCGGGCGACATAGGGGTTGTCAACTTCATCGACGATGCTCTGGTGGCGGCGCCGCATCTCAGGGCCCATATTGTTGGACTGTTAACGAAGTTGCAGATTCTGGGCGGCTCCCCCGACGTGTCCGAAGCCGCGCTCGACGTCTTACTTCACCGGATCGAGCACGAAGAGAGCGACTCATTTGACCTGCTTGTTCAGGCCACCTATACGGGCTACTACGGCCACCCGCGGGTGCTAGACGCCCTCGGTTGGATGCGTCCTGAGGAAGTAGCCTCCAAACTCGGGCCGTTCGACGTCACGCTGCTGGAAACAGTGCGGACGCGCGGCCCGGTCCAGAAGCATGTGTAGCGTTTTAAGACGAAAGGAAGCTACAATTCTGGCGGCCGATAGATTGAGCGGAAACGTCACTGTCGCGTCGAATCAGCCGGATCAGGGATCAGTCAGAAGGGGTCGGCGGTGTCAAACGGGTAATCTTGATATCTGGTCGCTGCTCGTGCAGCGGACTGGCGCGATTGGTCGGCAGGAGGGCTCGATGAGAGCGGCGTCCGTCGTTTTAATACTGGCCGGGATGGTGGTGGTAGCCACCTCCGGCTCTGTTCGCGCGGTCAGCACCCAGCTTCAACCCTCCGGCGTGGCTGGTCCGGCGGTCGCGCCGCAACATGACCTCCTCAGTCGGTACTGCATCACGTGTCACAACCAGAAAACCAAAACCGCAGGCCTCACGCTCGATACGCTCGACTTGAGCAACATCGGCGGGCACGCGGAGGTCTGGGAAAAAGTTGTCCGCAAGCTGCGCGCTGGCCTGATGCCGCCGGCCGGCCGCCCGCGACCAGATAACGCCACTCTCGACAACTTTGCGTCGTGGCTGGAAACGGACCTCGATCGCGCGGCCGCGGCGGCACCCAATGCTGGCCGGACGGAGGCCTTTCATCGGCTCAATCGGGCCGAATACCAAAACGCGATTCGGGATTTGCTGGAGCTCGACATCGACGTGACTGGTCTGCTGCCGGCCGACGATGTGAGCAGCCACGGCTTTGACAACATCGCGGCGAACCTCACGGTCAGCCCGTCGCAGATGGAGCGGTATCTCTCTGCGGCGCGGAAAATCAGCCGTGCGGCGATTGGGAATCCTCTCGCCGGTCCAATAGTCCAGGAATTCAGTGTTCCCGACTCGCTGAGCCAGTACGAGCCCATCGAGGGGCTGCCGTTCGGGACGCGCGGAGGGATGCTCGTTCGCTACAACTTTCCCCAAGACGGGGAGTACCTCATTGAAAGCGAACTGATGTGTAGGGTCAGCGGAGGCTGTGACGGGGGGGCTGGTTTCGTTGACGAACACCAACTCGAGGTCACAGTCGATGGGACAAGAGTGCAGTTGTTCACCTTGAAGCCGTTTCAAGAGCCAAGGCCCCCGGGGGAAAGGATTTGGCAAGTTCGCGTTCAGGTCGCAGCGGGTGTTCACAGCGTTGGAGTCGCGTTCCTCGCGCTCCCTGCGATACGCGAAGTCGACTCGCGAATGCTGCGGCACCTGAGGCCCTATCACCGAAACGAAAACATAGGATCGCCCGAGCAGACGATTTACCAGCCGTTTCTCGAGCGGGTGAGGATCGCGGGTCCTTTCAACGCCGCGCGGGCTGGAGACACCCCGAGTCGCCGGCGTATCTTTGCGTGTCGTCCCGCGAATGACGCCAGCGAAGCTGCGTGCGCGAAAAAGATCCTCACGACGTTGGCCCGCCGCGCCTACCGACAGCCTGTGAGCGATGCGGAGCTACAGCCCCTAATTCGTTTCTACGATGAAGGTCGGATCGAGGCCGGATTCGAGGGTGGCATTGAGCGGGGGCTCCGAAGACTTCTGGTCAGCCCGGAGTTTTTGATCCGTGTCGAGCGCGATCCATCCGGAATCGCAGCGAATACGAACTATCGCATCAGCGACCTGGAGCTGGCGTCTCGCCTGTCGTTTTTCCTCTGGAGCAGCATTCCGGATGATGAGTTGCTCGACGTGGCCACGCGGGGAAAGCTGAAGGATCCAGCGGTACTCGAAAAGCAGGTTCGCCGCATGATGGCAGACGCCCGTTCGCAACAGCTGCTCAATAACTTTGCCGGACAGTGGCTGCAGTTGCGCAACCTGGATGCGGTCTCGCCGTCACCTCCCTTGTTTCCGGACTTCGACGAGGGCCTGCGACAGGGGTTTCGGCGTGAAACGGAGCTCTTCTTCGAAAGCATCCTGCGCGAGGATCGCAGCGTGCTCGATTTGTTGACGGCGAACTATACCTTCGTTAACGAACGGGTGGCTCGCCACTACGGCATTCCGAATGTGTACGGGACGCGCTTCAGGCGGGTCACGCTCACCGACAAAGGACGTCGCGGGTTATTGGGTCATGGGAGCATCTTGACCGTCACATCGCGCCCGAACCGAACCTCTCCGGTGCTGCGGGGCAAATGGATATTGGAGAACGTGCTGGGCACACCCCCGCCGCCGCCGCTTCCGAATGTGCCGCCCTTGCAGGAAACGAAAGACGGATTGAAGAAGGTGCTCTCCGTGCGCGAGCGGCTGGTCCAACACCGCACCAATCCTGTGTGCGCCAGCTGCCATTCCATGATCGATCCGCCCGGGTTCGCGCTCGAGAACTTCGACGCGGTGGGAATGTGGCGGGATGTCGATGAGGCCCGTACGGGGATTGATGCGTCCGGGGTGCTGCCAGATGGCACCAAGTTCGATGGCATCACGGGCTTCCGGGAAGCGCTTCTCAGCCATCCTGATCGTTTTGTGACGACCGTGACCGAAAAACTGCTGACATATGCGCTGGGCCGTGGGACGGAGTACTACGACTTGCCGGCCATTCGCCGCATCGTGCGCGAGGCCGCGCCTAGCCGCTATAAGCTCTCGTCCCTGATTCTGGGCATCACGAAGAGCACACCGTTTCAGATGAGGCGATCGGCTGACGGAAGGCAGCGACCGCGTGTCGCGGCCGTCCGCCCCGGCGCGACGCCTCTCGCGTCTAATCCTGGGCATCCCCGCGCGGGCGCGGCCACCGAAAAAACGAGGAGATCGCAATCATGATCATCACAAAGACGGCGCTGTCGCGGCGCACGGTTCTCCGCGGCATCGGCGCGACGCTCGCGTTGCCATTGCTGGACGCGATGGTTCCGGCGCTCTCCGCCACCACGAAGACGGCAGCCAAAGCGGCTCACCGTCTTGGTTTTGTGTATGTCCCCAACGGACTCCAGTTGACAGCGTGGTTGCCAAAGACGGAAGGCAAGGGTTTTGAGATTCCACCGATTCTGAGCCCATTGGCGCCGTTCGCGGACCAACTCACCGTCGTCAGCGGACTCGCCAATGTGCAGGCGGAAATGTTGGACGACGGCGGTGGCGCACATGCCCGTCCGTCCGGGACGTGGCTCAATGGGGCGCGCATCAAGCGCACGACAAGTGAGGGCGAGACTCAGGCCGGGACGACGGTCGATCAATTCGCCGCGCAAGTGTTCGGGAAGGAAACCCCCCTGGCGTCGCTCGAGCTCGCCTTGGAGCCGAACTTTATCGTCGGCAACTGCGCGAGCGGCTATAGCTGCGCCTATCTCAATACGTTCTCTTGGCGGACGCCCACGACGCCTCTGCCGATGGAGACCAACCCGCGCGTCGTGTTCGAGCGGCTGTTTGGCGACGGTGGCAGCAGCTCGGCGCGCGTTGCGCAGATGCGCGTGGATCGCAGCATTCTGGATTCGGTCACCGACGCGATCGGTCAGCTGCAGCGAACGCTCGGCCCGAGCGATCGCGGGCGGGTTACCCAGTATCTCGACTCGATTCGCGACGTGGAGCGCCAGCTGCAAAAGATCGAGGAGCGCGCGGCGACATCGCTAGCACCCGCGGCGCAACCGCTCCGCATGCCGGATTCGTTCCGGGAGCACGCCGAGTTGATGTTTGATTTGCAGTTCTTGGCGTACCAGGCCGACATCACGCGCGTCGTGTCATTCCAGATTGCTCGTGAGCTGAGCTCTCGGCCCTATCCTGAAGTGGGCGTGCCCGAGTCGCATCACGATATCTCGCACCACGCAGACGATCCCGAGAAAATGGCGAAGAACACGAAAATCAATACGTATCACGTAGAGTTGTTTGCGCGCCTTGTGGAGAAAATGCATGCCACACCTGACGGCGATGGCTCTCTGCTGGATCACGCAATGTTGCTCTATGGGGCCGGCATGGGCGATGGCAATGTGCACAGTCCACACAACCTGCCGCTCGTAATCGTGGGCGGGGGTTGCGGCCAGTTGGAAAGTGGCCGTCACATCAAATCCCCACTCGACACCCCGATGATGAATCTTGGGCTCAGCCTGCTGGATATCGTTGGGGTCGAGCGTGATTCCATCGGCGACAGCACGGGACGGCTCGTCGGTCTGTAGGGGCTTAAGAACATGACTCACAAACGCCTCCACAATGTGTGGATCGTACCGATGTTGGCGATCTTCGGGATTGCCGCCGCTGGCGAGGTACGGTTCATCGATGCGGTCAAGACGGGAGACAAGGCCGCGGTGCGCGCCCTGTTGCGGGGAGGCATCGATGTGAATGCCGGCGAGGCGGATGGCACAACGGCGCTCCACTGGGCGGCGCACCGCGATGACGCGGAGATGGCAGACCTGCTTATCGGCGCGGGCGCCAACGTCAAAGCGGCAAATCGCTACGGGATGACGCCACTCTTCTTGGCTTGCACCAGTGGGAACGCCGCAATGATCGAGCGGCTGTTAAAGGGCGGCGCGGAGGTGAACATCCCTCTCGCCGGTGGCCAAACAGCCCTGATGACCGCCGCTCGCACGGGCAAAGCGGACGCGCTGAAGGTGCTGATGGCTCACGGTGCCGATCCGAACCTGCGGGAGAGCACTCGCGGGCAAACGGCGCTGATGTGGGCGTCCGCTGAGGGCCACGCCGCAGCCATCCGGGTGTTGATCGAAGGGGGAGCTGACGTTCATGCGACCTCGCACGGACCTGGCGTCACCGTTTCGCAGCAGCCAACGGCGTCCGAAGGGAACGCGCAGCTCCAGAGCCTGAAGAAGAGGATGGCCGCCCGGCTCGATGCGTTTACGCCATTGCTGTTTGCGGCGCAGGGGGGCCATATAGACGCGACGCGCGCCTTACTCGAGGGGGACGCCAACGTAAACGACACGGCGCCCGACGGCACCAGCGCGTTGGTGCTCGCGATCGCCAACTCGCACTGGGAGTTAGCCGCGTTGCTGCTGGACCATGGGGCCGATGTAAACGCCGCGCGCCAAGGATGGACGCCCCTGATTCAGCTCGCCCGATCACGAAATCCTAATTTCGCGCGGTTTCCGCCGCGCGTGCCGACCGGCCAACTGGACAGCCTGGAACTCGCCAAGAAGCTCATTGCGCGCGGGGCCGACGTGAACGCCCGCGCCGCCAAGCGGATCGCGGATTGGTACAACAGCACGCTGGATCACACAGGCGCGTCGGCGTACATCATCGCGGCCAGGGGGGGCGATTTCGAATTGATGCGTCTCCTAGGCGTTCATGGCGCCGACCTGCGGGGGAAAACCGCGCGCGGCGTAACGGCGCTGATGGCCGCCGCCGGAGTGGGGTTGGACCGCCTGGATGAAGACGGCGGGACCAACGAGGACGCCCTGGAAGCAGTCAAACTGGCCCTCGAACTCGGCGCAGATGTGAACGCCATCGACGATAAAGGGGATACATCGCTGCACGGAGCGGCCTTCAGAGGCTCGAACCCGATGGTTCAGCTCCTCATCGATCACGGCGCGCGGCTCGATGTGAAGAGCAAGGGAGGATTTACGCCGTTGATGGTCGCCAACGGCGAAGAAGTCAAAGGTATGAACATCCAGCGGCGGCCTTGGACCGTGGAGCTATTGCGTGAGCGAATGGTCGAGCGCGGGGTGCCGGTGGAGATGAAGAGCGAGAAGGAACTGTTCTCCTTTGGCACGATCGAGACGAGCACAGGAGAAAAGAACAAGAACTAATTTGCGGTTCCACCAAGGAGGACACATCCAGAGGGACACACGATGACTTCGACATGCGACGTGTTCAGGCGGTGGTTTTTGGGGGTGGCGGTTTTCAGCTTATGGGCATTTGCCTCCTCTGCTCTGGCAGGCCAGGGGAGCTCTGGCAGCATTATCGGCCAAGTCACAGACGAGAGCGGCGCTGTTCTCCCAGGCGTGACGGTGACTACGCGAAGTCCGGCCTTGCAGGTCCCGGCGGTCACGAGTGTCACAGACGCGAACGGGGAATATCGTCTGACCCCCTTGCCGATCGGTACCTACGAAGTGGAGTACGAGCTTGCAGGCTTTCAGCCCATCCGGCACGAAAACCTGCGCCTGACGGTGGGCTTCGTCGCGAAAGTCGACGTCGTGCTGAAACTGGGCACGCTTGCGGAAACGATCACCGTGTCCGGAGCGGCGCCCGTGGTTGATGTGACTTCGACCACGACCAGTTTCCAGATCACCCGAGAACAGCTCGAACTCCTTCCATCGACCCGGAACGGGATCATCGGGTTGCTCAGTCAGACGCCCGGAGTGCGCACGAGCTTGGATATTGGAGGCGCCGGCTTCAACACACAAACCTCGACCCATGCGTTCGGGCAAGGCGGCGAGCCGTATTACACCATGGAAGGCGTGCACACGACCGACCCCACACCTCAAGGTGGAGGGGGCAATTATTTTGACCAGTCCCCGATAGAAGAGGCGCAGGTCAAGACCATCGGTGGTGACGCGGACGCACCATCCCGTGGCGTGCAGGTGCACATGCTGACGAAATCTGGTGGCAATGACTACCACGCCAGCGGGTGGTGGACCCAGTCGAATCATCGTTTTCAGAGCAAGAACATCGATGAGGCCCTGGCGGCGCAAGGCATCAGGACCGGCA
>ORMF010246265.1_pt1 | contig 10788 bp, 10 predicted proteins | sample 1779871 | NCBI WGS metagenome assembly ORMF01 (sample SAMEA104232316, study PRJEB22302) | groundwater metagenome | biome: forest; feature: aquifer; material: groundwater | place: USA | collected 2011-08-07 | depth 5.4 m
ATTATTTCGGGGGGTGGTGGGGGTGGTGGCTAATATATAGACCCCTTCCAAACTCGGGCACAACATCGTATGGGGGTTCGGGGGGAGCCAGCCCCCCCCCCCCCCCCCCGGGGGGGGGGGGGCGGCAGGGGGGGGGGGTTGCAATATCCTGCCTTATATCAAGATTGGACTGTGTAGAAAATTCACACGAATTTGTAACCCCCTTTTCAACTCCCCCTTCCCCCTCTTTGATTAAAGAGGGTGGCTGAGGGGGGCTATATGCCTCCATTACAACCGTGCCCATTTTTTCAAATCCAGACTTAAACTCCATTACATCCATATAAAACTCTTCCGGCTTTACAAAAAACTGCCTTTTCTCTTCAATCTTTATTTTCCCATCCAACACCTCATTTTCAAACCCTCTCCCGGCCTCCTCTATCTCATTTAGATTGTTGAGAAAGAGCAGGCAATCTTTAGGAAGATAATCAAACAGCGTGTCAAGTCCTTCGTAAAAAAGAGGCGAAAGAAAATCAATGCCGGCAAAGAGCAGCCCATCCCTTATTCTGTCAGAAATAGACTCTCTTACATCCTTTGGAAGCTCCAGTTCATCAGCCCTTTTTCTGAGCTTATCCAGCGCCATCTCCTTTACATTTTTTGAAAAGATACTTTCCCTTGCAGGCAGGATTACAGCCTCTTCCAAATTTTCTTTTGACCGCTGGGTTGCGCTGTCAAATGTCCTGATACTATCAATTTCATCTCCAAAAAATTCAATCCTGACAGGAGCGGAATATGACGGAGGGAAAATATCTAAAATTCCGCCGGTAACCCTCATCTCTCCTCTTTCTTCAACTAAGCCTGTCCTTGAGTAACCAATCTGTAAAAGCCTTTGCAATATCTCTTCCCTGTTCACTTCCTTTCCAACTTCAAACCTTTGAACAGAAGGTATTAAGACGCCCTTTGGTATAACTCTTTGCATAATGGCCGAAGGTGTTGTAACAATTATCAGTTCGTCCGCCTGAGGCGGATCACGATGCATCTGATGGTTTCCCTGAGCGAGTTTATATAGGATGTCTATTCTTGCAGCGATTATATCCGGATGCGGAGATTGGGCCTCAAATGGCAAAATCTCCCATGATGGATAGAAAAGTGCAATGTTTCTGCCAAGGAAAAAATTTATATCCTTTGCAAGATTCTCCGCCTCTTCCTGAGTTGGAACTATTATTAAAACAGATTTGAGATTTGATCCCTGCTTAAACTTGTCCACGAAATCTTTAATCGGGGAGCTTGCAGGGACAGGACCTTGAGATTGAAAAAGAGAGGCAATAAAAAAGGCCTTTGACGAACCCAAAAGACCCGAAAGGGCACACCTTTCCCCCGATTTTAGAGTTGATATAGCCTCTAAAGCCTTGAGAAAGGTGTTATATTGCGGAGAAACAGACACAAATAATATTATTGCAGGTAGTGCGAGGCTTTAGCCTCGCTATAGGCGACCCTAACGGGTCGCGCTACTTGAATTTTTAACTTCTTGGCCTTGCCGGTGACGCATTAACCTTCCTCCCCCCTATCATACTCTTTTGCAAAGCATCTATTACCTTTTCAGCCGAATCCTTCGGCACCTCAAGAAAGGTGAACTTTTCCATAATTTTGATATTGCCGGCGGTATTACCGCTAAGTCCTGTCTTTTCTGCAATGAGTTTGACTAAATCCCCAGGCCTTATCTTCTGCTCTTTGCCAACAGTTATAAAAAGCCTTGCCATGCCAGGAGGGGCGCCTGTTTCATCAAAGGATACAGCCCCACCCCCTCTTACTGTCTCCGTTGCTGTGCCAAACCCTTCAAGCTGGAATTTTAAAAGCGCTGCTGCAACCTCTATTGGCTGAAGACCGTCTGAAAGTATTTCAACCATTTTAAGATATTTGTCAAAGCGCTTATCATCAATGAATTCCTGAATCTTTTCTTTCAGGCGAAGAGCCCTTGCCTCCTGAATCTCCTGAACAGACGGCAGCTTTCCTCTTGTTATTTTTGTCTTTGCGACTTGCTGTATAAGCCTGAGCTGCCTGTCTTCCCTTGGGGTGACAAATGTTATGGCGATGCCTTCCCTTCCTGCCCTGCCTGTCCTTCCTATCCTGTGCACATAGGATTCAGGATTCTGCGGGATGCTGTAATTAATAACATGCGTAATCTTACTTATATCAAGGCCTCTTGCAGCTACATCGGTTGCAACCAGCACATCTATCCTGCCTTCACGGAACTTTTTCATCACAGCCTCTCTCTGGGACTGGCTAAAGTCGCCGTGTATTGCCTCTGCCTCATACCCTCTGAGCTTTAAATCTGCCGCAACATCATCAACCTCCCTTTTTGTATGGCAGAACACAAGAAAGAGGTCTGAATCCTCTGCATCTATGAGCCTGCACAGGGCATCTGTCTTTTCAGACTGCCTCACCTCATAAAATATCTGGTTTATCTTAGGCGCTGTGAGTATATCCGTTGCAATAGTCACCCTCTCAGGACTTTGCATATAGCGGTTTGCTATCTTGAGTATCTGATCCGGCATTGTAGCTGAAAAAAGGAGGGTCTGCCTCTCCTTTGGGGTTGTTTTAAGTATTGTGGTAATATCATCAACAAATCCCATATCCAGCATCTCATCCGCCTCATCAAGCACAACTATCTTTACATAATTAAGCCGCAACGTCTTTCTCTCTATGTGGTCAATAACCCTGCCGGGCGTGCCAACTACAACCTGAACCCCTTTTTTTAACGCCCTTATCTGTCTTTCTATGGACTGGCCTCCATAAATGGGAACAGCCTGAATCTTCTTAAACCTGCCAATCTTGTTCATCTCTTCAGCGACCTGAATGGCAAGCTCCCTTGTTGGAGTAAGGATTATTGCCTGCACCATAAAGTTGTGCGGCTCTAACTTTTCTGCAATTGGTATGCCGTAGGCAGCAGTCTTTCCTGTCCCTGTCTGGGCCTGGCCAATAACATCTTTGCCTTTTAAAACTATGGGTATTGTCCTACGCTGTATTGGCGTCGGCTCCTCAAACCCCATACTTACTACAGCCTGAAGCAGTTCCTTGCTTAAGCCTAAGTCAGTAAATTTAGCATCTTCCTTCTTTTCCATTTTAACCTCCGTTTTTTATCTGCAAAATATCCGCGCCCTTACTGTCATTCCTGATTTTAACAATCCATTGGGTTTACTTATGCCTATCTTAACCCTGAATGTCCTTATGTCAGACCTGCCTCTTGTTACATCCCTCTGTGTGGCAAATTCGCCCTCTCTGCCGATTTCAATGATCTCTCCGCTGAATTCCTTATCCGGCAGAGCCGATGCTGTTATCTTTGCTTGGTTGCCGAGCCTTATCTCTCCTATAATTGTCTCCTCAATATCAACCCTTGCCCAGATGTTTTTGAGGTCGTGGATGGTATAGACAGGCGCGCCGGCATTAACTACCTCTCCTGTCTCAAATGCCTTGTATACAACAACGCCGTCTATGGGCGAGATTATCTCTGTATCCTTGAGTTGCGCCTCCAATACATTCAGCGCAGCCTGCGATTCCTCCACCTTTGCCCTTGCAGAAGACACCTGCGCCTCGGATGTCCTGATGCTGGATAAAGAGATTTTGAGTTTTACATCCGCCGCCCTCTTTCTCGCCCTTACAGAATCCAATTGGGCGTTATTTGCGTCATAATTTGTCTTTGCCGCGTCCATTTCCCTTTCTGATATTAAACCATCCTTAAAAAGCCCTGAGACCCTCTGCAGGGACTTTTTTGCATCTTCTGCCAGCGCATTAGTTCTTGCAACCTCTGCCTCTGCTGTCTGGACTTCTGCCCTGACAGCATCTATCTCAAGCCTTGCATTTTCTAAATTTGCCTCGCTTATATTAAGGGATGCCTCTTCTGCTTTAAGCGATTTCCTGCCCTGAAGAACCCTTGCCTTTAATTCCTTATCATCTAATCTTACGGCAAGTTCACCGGCCTTTACGGTATCTCCCTCTTTGCAGCAGAGCCAATCTATTCTGCCGGCAATCTTTGGGCCGAGCCCTACCTCGGTAGCTTCTACAAGCCCTGTGGTTTCAATACAGTCAGAAGGTTTTTCCGGTTTTTTGAGCTTAAGATATGTAAACAGCCCAAGAGTAATAATGAGAAGGATGGAGATAATAAGGATAGCTTTTTTCACTTTAGTTGCCTGCCCTGTAGATTTATAATGATATGAATGTAGCAGAAATAGCGCCGGCAGTCAAAGCACAAATATTTTGTGGAATCTGGCTGAAAAGACTGTTAGACTAATCATCGTAGGCGCGAATTTATTCGTGACTGTCCGTGCAAACAGGCAAAATAGTCCGTCTATGCGGATTAAAACCGTGTCTGCAAACAGACCATTACAGGAGGAAGCTTATGGCTCTCAAAGGCGCTATGGAATATTATCTGACCTGCCCCATGTGCGATGCAGATGTCCCTGTTTCAGGGGATGAAAAGATCGGATCAGAGATATATTGCTCTTATTGCCAGACCCCCTTAAAGCTCAGGAAAACAAAAGATACGGAAGATTTGTATCTGGAGGAAGATTTTTAACAGTAAGCACGAACGGCCGTTAGCCACTACCATTCATCCCTTTACACATATAAGCGGCCTTACCCTTGCTACCTTTTTATTCACCCCGGCGCTGTGAACTATATTTACAACCCTGTCAACATCCTTATATGCGCCAGGCGCCTCTTCGGCAACTCCGGACTTGCTCCTTGATTTTATTAATATGCCTTTTTGAGCCAACTCATGTATAAGTTCCTCTCCGCGCCACTGTCTCTTAGCCTTTTCTCTGGACATCGCCCTGCCTGCGCCGTGAACCGCACTGCCAAAGCAATCTTCCATGCCTTTTTGGGTGCCGCATAATATATATGATGCTGTGCCCATTGTCCCGCCCACAAGGAGCGGCTGGCCGACATCCCTGTATGCTATTGGAACCTCCTCTCTGCCAGCAGCAAACGCCCGCGTCGCCCCTTTCCTATGGACAAGGAGTTTCTTCATCTTGCCATTAACCTCATGGGTCTCAAGCTTCACAGTATTATGCCCAACATCATACAGAAGTTTTATATCCCGCATGTCTATGCCGAATACATACTGGACAGCCTTCCTTGTAAGATGGCTTATGACCTGCCTGTTGGCAAAAGCGCCGTTTATGCCGCAGTTCACTGCGGTAAAATATCTCTGGCCTTCGGGACTTTTGAACGGCGCGCATACAAGCTCCCTTTCCCTGATGGGAATATTATATTTTCTGCTCGCCTCTGAAAGCGTCTGCAAATAATCCGTGCCTATCTGGTGTCCCAGTGCGCGGCTTCCGCAGTGGATTGCAATGAGTATCTGATTTTTGCGGATACCGTAGGCCTCGGCTGCCCTGATGTCATAAATCTCTTCAACCCACTGCACCTCCAGATAATGATTGCCTGAGCCGAGTGTGCCGACCTGTTTAAACTGCCTATCCTTCGCCTTTTTGCTCACATTGTCAGGGTCAGCATTGCTTACCTTGCCGTTTTCTTCAATATATTCCAGATCCTCAGGAAAACCATATCCCTTTTTTACCGCAAACTCGGCGCCCTTTATTAAAACCTCATCTATCTCATCTGCGGTCAACCTGATATCCCCGGTAGAACCAAGACCTGCCGGCACATCCCTGAAAAGCTGGTTTGCAAGCTGTTCCTTTTTTGCCTCCACATCCTCTTTATCAAGAGATGTTTTCAACACACGCACACCGCAGTTTATGTCAAACCCCACGCCGGCAACGCTTATCACGCCCTCGTCAAGATCAAATGCGCCAACTCCGCCGATGGCAAAACCATAGCCGGGATGAATATCCGCCATAGCAATGGACGCCTTCTGGATGCCGGGAAGCATGGCAACATTCATGACCTGCACAATTGCAGGTGTGAATCCGCCGCCCTTTTTTTCCTCAACATCTTTCAGAAGGCTCTGGATTGTCTCTTCATCCCCATAAATCCTGCCCGGGACAAGCATATCCCCCTTTTTGGGTATCTCCCAGAGATACGGTGTTATCTTTTTTATTTCAATTGATAATGGTTTTTCTGACATAGATGGCTCTCCTTCTGTTACCTTCTAATTTAACTATAGTGAAATTGGATGGTCATGTCAAATTTGATTTTGCAATTTATTTGAAATGACAGATAGATTCTGATAAAGTCTGGAAGCTGTATAATTACTTGTTAGAGCTATGAATTATGGAAGACATCAATTTAAATAGTTGGGAAGACTTCGTAGAGCAACTCAAAAGACTTGAAAACGAGCGACTTCAGAAAAAGTCCTCGTCCAAGTTTCTTTATCGCGGGCAGGGGGATCACGCTCTGAACATGTCGACTACGCTTGAACGGAATGGACAAGAACGCCTTTCGCTGAAGGAATACCACCATTTGATTTCTGTAGTAAAGCCACAGATTGAGTCTTTTACCGGCGTTAATTGGAACATATTGTCATACACAGCGGGCATTGACAAATGGCTTAGCGAGAACGACACTATCATACCACATGAGTTTGGTTGCTCTCCTGAATTCCAAGATACATATAGCTACATGGTGTATCTTCGTCATTATGGTTTTCCATCACCAATGATTGACTGGACCATCTCACCATATGTCGCGGCCTACTTTGCATTCAGACATGCCTTGCGGGATGTGAAAAATGTGTCGATTTACGTTTATTTGAATTCTACAAGCGGGTTTGGATTAAAAAGTAGGGGCAGTAACGAACCATGTATTCACCAGCTTGGGCCGTATGTTAGGACAGATCGACGGCATTTTCTTCAACAGAGCCAGTATACAATCTGCGTCATTCATGATGGTGAGTGGCAATATGCACCACACGAAAAAGCTTTCACTCGCTGTGTCCCAGATCAAGATGTTCTATGGAAGTTCAATATTCCCTATTCTGAAAGGTTGAAGGTTTTGAGACTACTGGACGGTTATAACATAAATGCCATGTCCCTTTTTGGTTCGGAGGAGAGCCTCATGGAAACCATGGCATTACGGGAGATTCACCTTAGATACAGGGAGCTCTAACCACACGCTGGAGTTGAACGAGTGCCACAGGACGCTTTTTAGCTTGCATTGTAATGCGGTGTGCAATTCAGTTTCAGGCAAGTATAAGTTTTACAGGGGCACTTGTCAGTCATAAGGGCGTTGTGCACAATCACAATAAATCCAATAAAGGAGAATTAAATGAAAAATAAAACTATTTTTTATTTACTCGTTATATGCATTATTTGCCTGTCAGCATGTGCTCGCAACTTTGGTGTATTACGCATGGGCAATAATAAATACCAAGTTATGACTAACGCAACTTGGGAGTTCGGTGGGGTGGATGGCGCTAGGCGGATGGCGGTTGAAGAAGCAACTAAACACTGCGCTAGTCTAAACAAACAGTTCGAGACAATTGGCTTCTCTTCAAGTTATGGACACTATGAGGGTGGCACGGTAACGCTTGCATTCAGTTGTGAATAAATTAAAGAATAAAGGGGACACAATACTATTAAATATATGAAGAACAATGAGGCATAATACAGCTCATAACAAGGTGCTACATGAGATTGTGCGAAACTGCCGCGATCCCCATGAGCTTGTGCGTTAGCCATCATAGGGGATATATCATGAACCAGAAAAGTTTCTATACATTGCGGCCGAATGGTATTTTGGGCAACATACCATTAACTTCACACATCTAAAATACACTGCACGATATGCTGACCCTCTTTTTCCTCATAGCGAAGCCCTGCATAAGTTGCTGCCTTGACCTCTGTTTTTACAGTATGCTTCTCAAGGTTTAATGGTTCGCCAAATACAGTTCCTTTAAGTCTATATCTCTCATCCGCCTTTTTTATCTCTTCTACCTTAAATCTGCTGATTGCAAGACCATTAACATCCTGCTTAAAAAGTATTTCATTCAAGGCCTCTACAAATAGTTCAGGTATATCTCTTGCCTCGCACTCTATTGAAACATTTTGTCTTTCCTCAATCGTTAATATGTCCCACATATAATTGAGCATTGCCTTTGCGCCCTCTTGAAAAGCCTCCTCAAGTGTTGAGCCAACCGCTCTGATTCCAACATCAGCTTCGTGATCAAGATATGTGTATGGCATAGATAAAGTCTAACAGGCAAATTGAGGGGAGTCAAAACACTTAATAAATTACTTTTCTGTAAATTCCTTGTAAACCTTCTCCGCATTCACCGGCAGCCACTCTTTATACTTAATCCAGTTTTTATATTTCGGCAGGTTTATTTCCTTTTTCATCTCATCCAGTGTCTTTCCATTTTCAATATACTTCTTTACCTCAAGCTGTAAATCCATGAGATACTGCTGAAGGTTTTGCAGTATGGCAATATTTCCAATATCACCATGGCCGGGGACATAAATCCCTGCATCAAAATGCTTCAGCTTGTTGAGTGTTTCTATCCACTCACTTGTATAGGCGTCTCCAAGCCAGGGGAGCCTGTCCTTATAAAGCAAATCTCCGCCAAACATAATGCGCTCTATTGGAAGGTAAACAATAATGTCGCCGTCTGTATGGCCCCTGCCAAGATATGCAAGTTCCAGGGTTTTGCCGCCTGCCCGCAGGGTGAGGGTATCCTTAAATGTTTTTGTTGGAAGTGTTAGTTCAAAACCTTCAAGAGCGTTCTCGCCAAATAATTTTTTGAACTGCTCTCTGTGCTGACTGTCCTTTTCTACAAGATTTTTCTTTGTATTCTCGTGGCTTATAATCTCCTTTGCCTCTTTAAAATATTGATTTCCGAATGTATGGTCTCCATGATAGTGGGTGTTTATTACATAGATAACAGGCTTGTCTGTGATTTCCTGCATCTTCTTTTTTAAAAGGATTGCCAGGTCTTTCGACCCTTGCGTATCAATCACAACAATACCTTCATTGGTTACAATAAACCCGGAATTTGTCGCGCCTTCTTTTCCGATAAAACCGTAAACACCATCTGCCAATTTTACCAACTCTGGTAGAGCGGCATTTGCTGGATTTATGAGAAGCAAGACAAAGAAAAATGCCAGTCTAAATTGATTGAGCACCTTCAAACCCCCTTCGCTTACCGATATAGTATATCAGACAATCGGCCCCTTTGCACTATCCCCCAAAAATAGACATTGATTTTACGGTATCCCAAGTTATTAGACAAACAAGCTGCAAATGTGCTATATGCTACAAAAAGGTTATATCCCTGCTTGAAGCCCCTGCTTACTACCGCTGGGGCAGGCTTTGCAGGGACAAGTGTATGACGAGGGGATAATGAAATCTATCTGGCATTTTTTTGCATCCACTGAACTTACCATAATCCTGGCAGGCCTTATTGTTATTGATGCTGTATGGGGTTCTATTGTATCCATGAAAAATCCAGCAACCTTTCAGGCGCTGGATCAGGCAATACTATTTCCGTGGCTCTTTTCCATAGGGATAGCGCACCTCAGTATAAGTTTGTGGATTTTTATACTGGTCTTTCTTATAACCATATTTGCCATAAATACTACAGTCTGCACTTTGGACAAGCTCTATTCCATATTCAAAGATAAAAGACCGTGGCAGTCGTTATTCCCGCAGATTGTGCATATCGGCTTTCTGATAGCGCTCCTTGGACATCTTGTTGGAAGCATATACGGTTTCAGAAGCCCTGGGAATTTCGTGTTTCAGGGGCAAACCGTAGAGGTTCCTTCCCGGCCGGGGCTTTTTCTCCGTTTTGACGACATAGAGATGAAGACATCGAGGAGGGCCGGTTTGGAAGATTTAAAAACAAAGGTTGCCTTGCTTAAAGATGGAAAAGAAATTCTGAAGTACAATATCCAGATAAATGGCCCGTTAATCTATAGAGGCATTGCCTTTTACCATGCTGACCATGGCGAGGCGCCTACGGGGCTTATCCTTAAAGTGGACGGTGAAGATTTTAGAATGAAATTTGGCGGGGCCTTTAGGGCAAAGCAAGGGGCGATGTTCAAACTCGGCAATATTCTCCCTGATTTTGCGATGGATGAAAAGGGGAATCCATATTCCCATTCTGAAGAATATAGAAATCCATATCAGGAGATTATATCCAGAAGCGGCAAGACCGCATGGCTTCCATTATCCGGTGTTGGCAGCAGTATAAAACTTGATGGTCATACCATAGAGCTTGCTAACTATATAAACACGCCGTATGTAGCGCTTCATATAAATAAAGACCCGGGGATTGGATTTATAATAGCAGGCTCTGCTGTGCTTGTAATAGGCATGGCGCTTTTGCTATTCTTACGGGGAGAACGGGCAGAGCTTGTGCGGCGGATAGAAAATTAGAAATTTTCAAATCAATTCTGCAAACACCTCGTTGGACAGGGTAAGCCCTTTACGGGTCAGCCTTATGATGCTTCCATCTTCATAAATTAACCCACCGGTTTTGAGTTCGGCTATTTTTTGATGGCACAGGTTCTTTAGCGACGTATTAAATCGCGCCGCAAACCAGTTCATATTTATCCCTGATGTCCTCCGCAGCCCTAAGAATATCCCTTCCTCCAACGCCTCTTTCTTTGTTAATCTTTCTTTTCCTGCAATTGCCTGCCCCTGCTCGGCAGTCGCCTTTTTTATCTGCTGCATGTATGCGTCAGGATCTGATTCATTCCACCATCTGATGCCCCAATCAGGGGATGAAATATATGAATGAGCGCCTGCCCCCAGCCCGATATAATCCATACACGACCAGTATCTCATGTTGTGTTGGGATTCAAAACCCGTTAATGAAAAATTGGAAATCTCATAATGATTATAGCCTGCCTCTTTTAA
>ORMF011180283.1_pt1 | contig 10788 bp, 11 predicted proteins | sample 1779871 | NCBI WGS metagenome assembly ORMF01 (sample SAMEA104232316, study PRJEB22302) | groundwater metagenome | biome: forest; feature: aquifer; material: groundwater | place: USA | collected 2011-08-07 | depth 5.4 m
AGCCTTTCCAGGTCTCGCTCCGAGTAGTAGCGGCGGTTGCCCACGGAACGGGATGGGGCAATAAGCCCGGCCCTTTCGTAGTAGCGGAGGGTCTGGGCATGGAGGCCCACCATGCGAGCAACTACGCTGATGACGTACAGTGGCTCATCACGGCTGGTGGTCATGGCTTCGTGCTCCTTCCGCTGCGGCTGAGGCTCAGCTCCTCGAAAAGCTGACGCTCCCGCTCGGTCAGGTTGGTAGGCAACACCACCTTCAAGGCAACGAAGAGGTCGCCCAGCGCAGTGGGATCGTCCAGCCGTGGCATCCCCTGGCCGCGCAGGCGGAAGACCTGGCCGTTCTGACTCTCATGAGGCAAGGTGAGGAGAACCTTTGCGGCGTTGCCGATGCTCTTCATGGTCTGGACCTCCTGCTCGCCGCCCAGGATGGCATCCACCAGGGGCACGGGCAGGTCTACATAGAGGTCAGCCCCCTTGCGGGTGAACCGATGGTGGGGCTTGACGGAAATGACCAGGTACAGGTCTGCGCCATCGCCAAGAGAAACGTGGACCCGCGAGCCGATGTCCACGCCGGGAGGTATCTTCACCTCCAGGCGACGGGCCTGACCGGCCACCGAGGCGGGAATCTGCACAATGCGCGTGACGCCGGCGTATGCCTCTTCCAGGCTAATCTCCGCCGGTACCTCCACGGGGGTATCCCGTATCACGGTGCGGCGACCGCTGCGCCTTGGGCCGCCCCGGAGGTCACCGAAGAGGTCGCCAAGGTCCAGGTCACCCATATCAAAGGAGACATCTCCAGGGCTGGAGGTCTGCCTGTAGAAAGGCCCTCGGGGTGCACCGTCGGCGGCGCTGGCGAACCGGTCGGCGTACTTCCAGTTCTCGCCGTACTGGTCGTACTTCTTCCGCTTCTCGGTGTCGGAGATGACCTCGTAGGCGGCGTTGATCTCCTTGAACTTCTCCCCTGCGTCCTTGTCCTTCTTGTTGACGTCGGGATGGTATTTGCGGGCCAAACGGCGGTACGCCTGCCGGACATCCTTGTCCGAGGCGTCGCGGGCCACTCCGAGGACGGTGTAATAGTCTCTAGCCATTCGGTTCACCTGACAAAGGCCATTATACATACCCACAGCGGCAATGTCAATGTTAGTGCTAGTTAAAGAGAGAGAATCATAATTAGCTTTCATCCTTACTCTTGATAATATGGTATCATGTTTGTATAATCCAGCCTTGAGTAGTGGGATTGACGCTCAGCATCATGCTTGCTATCATGATGTCATGGAACGCACCACTATCTCGATTCCGGACGAATTGCTTCAGCGCTTGCGGGTGATCGCCGCAGAGCGGCATACATCCATTGCCGCTCTGGTTCGAGAGGCCATAGAAGACAAGACCAGGAGTTATCGCCCACAACCCCGAAGTTGGGGGATCGGCGCCTCGAGGTACACAGACACTGCGAGCAAAGCAGGCGATATGCGGCCGGAGCCTCGGTCATGGCGCTAGTCCTCGACACGGGGCCGCTGTACGCAACCCTCGACCGGAACGATGCCCAGTATCGGCGGTGCCTTGATCTTTTGCAGGACACTGCGGAGCCGCTGGTGATCCCCGCGCCTGTCCTGGTTGAAGTGGATTGGCTAGTGCACACCAGGCTTCATGCCGGAGTCTTCCTTGCCCTTCTCGACGACATCATTGCCGGCGCTTACAACGTGGAGGAATTACAGCCCGAAGATTACCGGCGCATTCGCGAAGTGTGCGATCGCTACGCAGACGCCGACGTGGGGTTTGTGGACGCTGCGGTTCTTGCGGTTGTAGAGCGGCTCAACGAGCCGAAGTTGGCTACCCTCGACAGCCGCCATTTCCATATCCTCCGGCCCCGTCATGTGGACGCGCTACGGCTACTCCCAGAAGGGTAGCAGCGAAGCAATCAGGTTTGCCCGTTCCCATCCTTCCTCAGCGCAGCCACTTGCCGCCACCCCACCAGATTGCGAGCCCCGATTCACACGCTCTCGGAATGACATGGTGAAGGCTATCCAGCCCACCTACCTCCTCCTTGCCCTCAACTCTTGCCAGACGGCCTCTGGGGAGGTGCCGGAGGCAGCCAGCAGCACCAGGGCGTGGTAGAAGAGGTCTGCCACCTCCTGGGGCACCCGCTCGCCGCCTTCCACCGCAGCAATGGCCGACTCGCCCGCCTCCTCGATGACCTTCTGCGCCACGCGGCCAACGCCGGCCTTCAATAGCTCCGCCGTGTAGCTCCCTGCTGGCAGGTCGCGCTGGCGCTCTTTTATGACGGCGAACAGCTCCTCCAGCACGCCGGAGCCGTGCTCTGCCGCCTGGTACTCCGGCCTCGCATCCAGAGGGGTGAAAAAGCAGGTGACGTTGCCGGTGTGGCATGCGGGGCCTTCCGGCTCCACCTGGAGCAGCAGGGTATCGCCATCGCAGTCCACCCATGCGGCTTTGACGTTCATGTGGTTGCCGGACTCCTCGCCCTTGTGCCACAGGTCCTCGCGGCTGCGGCTGTAGAACCATACCTGGCCGCTCTCCTGGGTGCGCTTCAAGGAGCCTGGGTTGACGTAACCCACCATGAGCACCGCTTTGGTGTTGATGTCCTGGACTACGGCCGGCACCAGACCACGCTGATCAAGTTTTATATTCATACGACCATCCCCCTAACCCCCTTCCTGGTAGGAAGGGGGAACAAGATTACATCTGGGGGACACCCCCATGCCCCCGCCAGAGAGGGCCATGCCCTCTCTGGACTCCTGCTGGAACAGCTTGTTAGCGGCCACAGCAAGAACTTAAGCTACCCCGCCCCAACGTAGTTGTTCCCTCCCAGCCCACCCCGAACGCTGTTCGCATGCTGCCCACCCCACCGTATGTCCTCGGACACGCTAAAGCAATAATTCACGCTACTTCCAGGACTTCCAGGATGTCCAGCACCTCTGCCAACCCCGTGACCTGGTAGTCGGGCAGCGACAGATGCGTGTCCAGGGGCGTTCCGCTGCGGTTCAACCACACGGTCCGCATCCCGGCGGTGTGTGCACCGTGGACGTCGTCGTACTGGGAGTCGCCCACGAACATGCAGGCCGCTGGGGGGACGCCCATCGCCTGGATTATGAGGCGGAAGGGCCTCGGATGCGGTTTATAGGCCTGTGCCGCCTCCGATGTCACCACGCCGTCGAACTCCAGGCCGTGGCGGCGCAGCAGCGGCCACAGCGAATCGTTGTCCGCGTTGGAGAGCACGCCCAGGCGGAAAATGTTTGCATTTCGAAGACGGGCGATGACGTTCGTGGTCTCAGGAAAAAGCTCGCGCTGGCCCAGGGCGACAACGCACCTGTGGGCAGCGTCGGCGGCATCGCCTTTGCCGATTTCGTGGAAGACCTGAGCAAAGCAATCCCGCCACGCCTCTTCATAGGTCTTGAAGGGCGACGTTTTCCCTGAACCGTCGGCCTGGTTCCGCTCCTGCCGGAAGCCAAGCTCCAGGGGTTTCCACAAATCCCAAAGTTCCTGGCCTGTCAACGGAAGTCCCTGGTCGTGGCAGACCTGGTCAAAGATGGGCAGCCACAATTTCGGGTGGTTGTGGGCCAGGGTCTCGTACATGTCAAAGATGACAGCTTTTATGTCAGGCACGCGTAACTCCTACTAGCTTTCCACAAAACCTGTCAAGACCAAGGTTTTCCTTCCCACCTTCCCGGCCTGGGGCGTTGCGAGAAAGGGGGACACCCGGAGTCCTGAAGGGGAACAAAGTCCCCCCTTTCAGTGCTTCCCCCCTGGGGGAGTTCCGGGTTCTCGGAATCCCATCGGTGAAGGACCCCTGGCAGGAAATCCTTCGGCAGGCTCAGGACAGGCTCTGAGTTTGCTGTGCTTGCAACACGCATAGTACCTGGTATCCTCATGGCGGCGTGAGTAAGGTTCGCCATGACTATAGCTATCGGTTCCGCTACCGCCGTAGGATACTTCAGAGTGAGCACTCCTGGCCAGGCGGGAGTGCTCCAGGTCTCCCTGGAAGTCCAGCACGATGTCTTCTCCCGTTTCTGCCAGGAGCATCATCTTCAACCTGTCGCCAGCTTCACCGACGTTGCCTCTGGCACAAGTGACGATAGAGCTCAGTACCAGGCTATGCTCCGGTACATTATAGAACATGGTGTGGGCAACGTTGTGGTGCTCTTCCTGGATAGGTTCGGGCGCAACCCTCGCGAGATGCTGCGCCGATATTGCTGGGGCAGAGTCCAGGCGGAGTATAGGCGGTTCCTGGCTGGGTAGCCGGCACGCCGAAACGCTCAGCGTCGCTGCCACCTCTCCGGGGATCTCCCTTCGCATGACCTGATTCAGAACCAACAACCGTTGCTGTTCCTTCGCGTTCCTCGAACCCTGGTTCAGCCCCTTCCATCGGCCCGCGCGTAAGATCTTCGGCGTGAAAGCCCCCATCGTGCTACAATTCTGGCGTCACGCAGGCTGCCAGCAAGTCGTGCACCAGTAAGAGGGTGCCCGCCGAGACCGGAGAGCGGCTCATGCAGACCCAGCACCTAGACGGCAGGATATCCCGATGACTTCTCCGCGAGATGTGGGGTCTATGGCTGTGATGTGGTTCCGCCGCCTGGGACTCCAACGGCGGATCATGCTGTACGTGACCATAGGGCTGGGCCTCATGCTTGCTATCGGCGTTTACCTGGGCATCATCGCCATCCGGCAAGCAACACAGTTGATATACCAGGAGCGTGTGGGCATCGCCTCTGTCATTACGACAACTATGGAGCTCAATCTCCAAGAGGCGGTCCGCGAGGTCACGTCGGAGGGAGTTCGGTTGCTGAGCTCCAGCTCAGCGGAGCAGAGGGAAGAGATAGGAGGCGACCTTTTCCAACACCTATCTGTTCTCAGCCCATTCCCCTTCGTGCGAGCCAGGGCCCTCTATCTGCTGGACGGCGATGGCCAGATTCGGATGGCCTTTCCAAGGTCGGCTACAGCAGCGGATGGCTTGTACCCGAAAATGACCCTGCCTAACGTGAAAGAACCGACTTTGCTTGCTCCCGTTCCCTCCCCTGAAGAAACGCGCTTCGGGACTCTTCTCGTGCCCCTGGAAGACGCTGCCGCGATGCCCGGGAGGATGGCAGTTGTCGAACTGATGGGGCTAAACGGCAGCGATCCTTATCTTATCATCCCGCCTTCTGGCGCCGCCCAGGAGCCCGCAGCACCCCAGGCGGCGTCTAGCGCTTACCGCATGGAGGTGCTGGGTCCCGGCGGCATAGTAGCTCTTACCAGGGGAGGGAGAACGCCCATAGGCCACATCAGCGCCCACTACCTCCTCACGCAGCAACAAGCGCCAGAAAGTGGGACTACCTCTGTTTTCCTCCACAGGCCCAAGAAGGGTCAGACCTTTGCCCCACATGTGATCGCAACTCGTCCTCTGTCCCTGGGCGGCTACAAAGTCTTACTGGAGCAAAGCGAGGATGTGGCGCTGGCGCTCCCGCTGCGCCTCCGCCAGCGCCTGATTCTATTCGCTGGCGCGGGATTCGTACTAACTATGGTGGTGGCATGGGTTACCACAAGGCACGTAGTCAAGCCTACGGAGCAGCTTACCCTGGCAGCCCAGCGCATAGCCGAGGGCCAGGTGGACACTCCTATTCTCGTTGCGGCCCAGGACGAGATAGGAACTCTTGCAGAAAGCCTGGAAACCATGCGCCTGCGGCTGCATGCCTGGGGATCGGAGTTGGAGAAGCAGGTTCAGGAGCGGACAGCGCGCCTTGAGGAGGTCCTGAGGAAGGTCATATCTGCCCAGGAAGAGGAGCGTTACAGGCTGGCCCGAGAGCTGCACGATGAAACATCTCAGACACTGGGAGCCTTGTCTATTGCTCTGGAGCGGGCAGAGGACGGCCTCCAGGGGGCTGCACCGGAACCCCTGGAGCAGATTCGCCAGGCCAGAGCTATCACCGTTCGCCTGTTGGAGGAGACGCGGCGCCTTATCTTAGACCTCCGGCCAACGGTGCTCGATGACCTTGGCCTGGAACCGGCTATTCGGTGGTATGTGGAGACGCACCTGGAGGAGCAGGGAGTGGCAGCCGTTGTAGAAGTTGATCACCCGACACCAAGATTACCCAAGTACATTGAGGTTGCCCTCTATCGGGTTGTTCAAGAGGCAGTGAACAACATCACGAAGCACGCTAACGCGAAGCATGCGCACGTTCGCCTAGCCTTCCCAGACTCTACTGTCAGTGTGGTAATCACCGATGATGGCAGGGGGTTTGATGTGGATCAAGTGGTTGGACCAGATAGGCCGGTGAAGAGCGTTGGCATCCTGGGCATGCAGGAGCGTGTCGGACTTCTGAACGGACGTATTCAAATCCGGTCACAGGAAGGCAAGGGCAGTGAGGTCTCTATCGAAATCCCCATCGCAGAGGAGCCTGCCTAGATGCCTAAGATACGGATCCTGGTGGCTGATGACCACACTCTTATCCGACAAGGTATCGTTGCCCTTCTCAACGCTCAGCAAGACATGGAGGTGGTGGGAGAGGCAGAAGAGGGACAGGAGGCGGTACAAGAAGCCAGCAAGGTGTTGCCGGATATCGTGCTAATGGACATTGGGATGCCTGGTGTCAATGGCCTGGACGCCACCAAAGAGATCAAGAAACGGTTCAGTGAGGTTCAAGTCCTGATGCTGACCATGCATGACAGAGAGGACTACCTTGTCCAGGCTCTGCGGGCAGGGGCGAGCGGGTATGTCCTCAAAGGCGCCGGCATCCATGACCTCCTTTCCGCCATACGCATCGTGCAGAAAGGGGAGGTGTATTGTTCTCCTGGGATCACCAAAAAGCTGCTGGCTGACTATCTACGCAGGGTGGAGAGCGACGATGAGGAAGAGCGGGTAAGCTTCGACGGTCTGACGGAACGCGAGCGCGAGGTGTTGCGGCTGATTGCAGAGGGCAAGACGATCCCAGAGATTGCCGCGACCCTTTCCCTGAGCCCGTACACCGTTCAGGCCCACCGGGACCACATTATGGAAAAGCTCGACCTGCACCGCAAAGCAGAACTCATTAAGTACGCCATCCGCAAGGGACTTCTGAACGCATAGATATAAACCAGCCATACAGGCAGGTATCCTTCCAACGCCCTATGTGCGCGTAGGGCGTTTTTGTTTCGAATCCCTCCCCCGCCCGATACCCCTCAAGGTCTACTCCGGCCTATGCTTGTTATTAAGGAAGTCGCACCAGACCCGTGCTGTCCGTAGGCGGTCTTTCTGCCGAGGCCGAACGCTTCTTCAATATTTGAACCGTTATGGTCGCTGCGACAGGCAGGTCAAATGACACCGGTAAAAACCCTGGTCGTGGATGACTCGATGCCGATGCGAAAGGCCATCAAAGATGCGCTTCAGAGAGCCAAGGCTTGCGACGTTATCGGCGAGGCTGCGAACGGCTTGGAAGCGGTAGAGCTAGCACGGGCGCTCCGTCCGAATTTGATCGTGCTGGACGTTAACATGCCGGTGATGGGTGGCATAGAGGCGCTTCGTGTTTTGAGAAGCGAGTTCCCGTGCACCCAGGTGGTGATGGTCAGTTCAATACTGGAGGGGGAAGTTCGTGACCATGCGCTGGGACTGGGAGCGGCTGCCTGCTTGGAGAAAGGGCCTGAACTCTGGGAAAGGCTGCCAGCAATAGTCACCGAACTGGCAGTGAAGTGCCCTGCTAAGACCTAGGAAAGGTTCAACCTAACCGCTATGGACACCCAGAAGCAGATTCGGAAACAACAGGAACGCGAGAACCAACGCAAGTGGTTGGTAAGCCGCCGCAAGCTCCTGGCATTGGCTGGGATTGCCAGCGTAGCGGCTCTGGCGGGGCGCTTGGCCCCGCCCCTTTTTGCCAGAGGCAACGGGGCCTCTACTACCAAGAATGGGGATTATATCCCACCTCGGTTGCGCCAGTGGGCGATGGTGATAGACCTCCGGCGGTGCGACGGTTGTCAGGGCATAAACCAGCCTCCCCAGTGCACTCAGGCGTGTATCCAGGGCCACTACGCGCCAGAGCCTATGCAATGGGTTCAGGTCTATGAATACGACCTCCCTGGAGGTGGTTCCCAGTTCATCCCTGTCCCCTGCCAGCAGTGCCATAACGCTCCCTGCGTGAACGTCTGCCCTGTGGCCGCGACATTCACCACGCCCGAGGGGGTAGTCCTCATTGACCAGAACCGTTGCATCGGTTGTCGCATTTGCATGGCCGTGTGCCCGTACGACCGCCGTTTCTTCAACTGGGGCGACGCCCCGATTCCTCCGGAGAGCATGCTGGCCGACTATCACGCCGAGCACCAGATTCCTGCCAAGAGGGGAACGGTGATGAAGTGCGACTTTTGCCCTGACATGGCACGGGCCGGCAAGCTGCCCTACTGCGCCCAGGCCTGCCCTTCCAACGCCATCTACTATGGCGACCAGGAAGAGGACCTGGCCACCAACGGGGCCGAACTGGTGAAGCTCTCTCGTTTCCTGTCGGAGAACCAGGCCTATCAGCTCAAGGCCGATCTTGGAACCCATCCCAGGGTCTGGTACATACCAGGCCACGGCCAGGCGGTGGGTAGAGACCCCTACATCCACGGGCGCAAGGACACCCAGTGGCCCTGGCAGGAGAAGGTGAAGGGAGCCAAGACATGGAAACGGTGAAGGATCGGAGGCGAGACCTGGAGCGTACCGTGCTGCGTCCTCTTGTCAGCACGGGCAAAGGCTACTACCTGGTGGTTGGGGCACTGCTCCTGGTGGTGCTTTGGGGGCTCTATGCCTACTCTACTCAAATGAGGCAGGGCCTCATCGTAACCGGTATGCGGGACCGCATCCTTTGGGGCTTTTACATCATCCTCTTCGTCTTCTTCATAGGCATCAGCCATGCTGGCACCCTCATCTCCGCTATCTTGCGTGTGACCAAGGCCAAGTGGCGTTTGCCCGTGACGCGGATGGCGGAGTTCATCACCGTGGTAGCGCTTTCAGTAGGCGGCCTCATGCCCATTATTGACCTGGGGCGGCCCGACCGAATTCCAAACCTTTTCCTTTTTGGCCGTTGGCAGTCGCCCATTCTATGGGACCTCATGTCCATCTCTACCTACCTCACCGGCAGCATTATCTATCTATACCTTCCCTTGATCCCCGACCTGGCCCTCTGCCGAGACCGGCTTGGCTCTGAGGTGCCGGCCTGGAAGCGCCAATTCTATCAGATTGCCTCTCTGAGCTGGCAAGGGACACCCAAGCAGAAGAGGTACCTGACCATCGCCATGGGCTTCATGATGGTGCTCATCATCCCCGTGGCAGTTTCGGTGCACACCGTTGTCTCCTGGATCTTCGCCATGAGCCTGAGGGAGCCGTGGAACAGCACTGTCTTCGGAGCCTACTTCGTCGCGGGCGCCATCTACTCCGGCATAGCCGGCATCATCTTCCTCATGGCCATTCTGCGGAGGGTCTTCCACCTGGAGGAGTACATCACGGACCAGCACTTCATCAACCTGGGTTACATGCTGGGCGGCTTCACCCTCATCATGATGTACTTCAACCTCTCCGAGTACATCGTTCCCGGATACAAAATGGCGGGCGAGGTGCCTTTCCACTTCACCCAACTCTTTATAGGGGAATTCGCCCCGTTCTTCTGGGCATACATCCTGGGCGGCATAGTAGCCCCTGGCCTGATCATCCTGCTGCCTTGGACTCGGACGTTTACCGGTGTGATCATCGCAGCAGGGCTGGCGGTGGTAGGCATGTGGCTGGAGCGGTTCATCATTGTGGTCTCGGGCCTGCGGGTGCCCCTGATGCCCTACAAGCCTTCCTGGTACGTTCCCACCTGGGTGGAGTGGTCAATCATGGCGGGGACCTTCGCCATGTTCGGACTGGTCGTCGCCATCTTTTCCAAGCTGTTTCCGGTGGTCTCCGTTTGGGAGGTTGCCGAGCAGTATGGAGAGGAAGATGCGGCAGAAGAGGTGCACCCCGGGCCGGCCAGCGGGCAGTTGCGTGTAGCTGGCGCTTCCGGAACAGCCCCTGATACGGATGACACCTCCGGAGGCACACCATGACCCATCGCATGGCCAAGTGGATTGGGCTGGCCTCACTGGCACTGGCGCTCTTTCTTGCAACAGCCACTCAGGTGTGGGCCGCTGACCCGGTTACCCTGGAGCTTCAGGTTCCGAAGAAGGTTGGCCTAGGAGACCAGGTGACCCTAAGCGCCCTGGTTAGGGACGCCAAGGGTTCCCCGGTGAAGGGCGCCCGAGTGGTGTTCTGGAGCCCGGCCAGCTTCCTGAGCAACTCAGGTGCCGTGGAGTTGGGCTCGGCCGTTACCGACTCCAAGGGGACAGCTACGATAGTCTCCCAGGCCCGTATTGGAGGGGCGGTCTCGCTGAACGCCTATCTTGCTGGCGACAGCCGCTACGATGCGGCATCCGCCTCCGCCGAAATGCAGGTTGAAGGCACGGCCCAGCTAACCAAGCACCCCATAGAGGGCGTGCGGGTGCCTGGCTTGAGCGTCTGGCTGCTGGCTGGGCTCCTTGCCATCGTCTATTCCATCTATCTTACGGTGATCGTGCTGCTCAGCCTCATCGCCCGGGAAGGCTCGCAGACACCGAAGGCAGCAGGAGGCACCGATGCGTAGATTCCTCGTGCCTATGGGAGGATTCATTCTGGTCTCAAGTCTAGCCACATTCCTCATCGTGAAAATCGCGCTCAACAGCCCAGACAGCCACGCGCACCTGTGGGAAACGCTGCGCCCCGGATATGACCGGACGGCCCCAATCATCGTGGGGCAAGTAGCCGCGGATGTGGCTCTGCCGCTGAATCCGACTTACCTCAAGG
>ORMF012179305.1_pt1 | contig 10787 bp, 11 predicted proteins | sample 1779871 | NCBI WGS metagenome assembly ORMF01 (sample SAMEA104232316, study PRJEB22302) | groundwater metagenome | biome: forest; feature: aquifer; material: groundwater | place: USA | collected 2011-08-07 | depth 5.4 m
CAGCGGGAAGAAATACAAGCAGTGCTGCGGGAAGTAAGTCTGCGCTGGCAGAATGCCGGTCACCACGCCCGAGTGTATTGCACTGGTGCGGGCAGTAAATCCCGGTGACCCAAAGCCCGCGCCGCGATGCGCGGCCAGTACGGTTCGCGCAAAAATTCCCGGGCCAGCAAGACCACATCCGCGCGCCCGTTGCGGATGATTTCATCCGCGTGCGTCGGTTCGGTGATACAGCCGACCGTCGCCGTGGCGATGCCCGCTTCGCGCCGGATCCGTTCGGCGAACGGCACTTGAAAACCCGCGCCCACGGGAATCTTTGCCGCCGGCACGGCGGCGCCTGAACTGCAATCCATCAAATCCACGCCCTCCGCCTTCAATCGCCGCGCCAGCTCGATGCTTTGCTCGAGGTCCCAGCCGCCGGCCACCCAATCCGTGCAGGAAATCCGCACCGCCAGCGGAAATTTGTCCGGCCACACGACGCGGATGGCGCGCGTTGTCTCCAGCAGAAATCGGATGCGATTCTCAAAACTGCCACCGTAACGATCCGTGCGCTGATTCGACAGCGGCGAAAGAAATTCATGAGCCAGGTAACCGTGCGCGGCGTGCAACTCCAGCCATTCGCAACCCGCCGCGAACGAACGCTTCGCTGCCGCGACAAATTGACCTTGCACGCGGGCGATGTCCGCTTCGCTCATCGCGCACGGAACTTTTGTCAGTTCACCGCCGAAGGCCAAGGCGCTGGGCGCAAGAATTGGCCAGCCGCCCGCGTCGTCCGCCAGAGATGCGCCGCCTTCCCAGGGACGCGCGGCGGAGGCCTTGCGACCCGCGTGGGCGATCTGGATTCCCGGCACGGCGCCCTGCTCATTGAGAAAGCGATTGATGCGCGCCATCGGTTCGATGTGTTTGTCCGCCCAGATGCCGGCATCGCCAGGCGTGATACGGCCTTCCGGCGAAACCGCCGTGGCCTCGGCGATGACCAAACCCGCGCCACCCACCGCGCGCGAACCCAGGTGCACCAGATGCCAGTCCGTCGCCACGCCGTCATTGGACGAATACTGGCACATGGGCGACACGCCGATGCGATTGCGCAGCGTGACCGATTTGAGGGTCAACGGTTGAAATAGGTGGGGCGATTGGTCGTTCCTGCTCATCGGTCGCCAGCGTAGCAGTGGGCCGGAGGAAAACAAAAAAAACCGGCTTGAATCCGGAACATCGGGATCGGGCGCGGATGAATTCTCACAAATGGGCCGACCCAGACAGGAGCAGTTCGCCCCGTCAATCAACAATCCCATCCGGACAATTGACAACCCCGGTTTGTCATCAGGGCAAGGCGACTTTGTCTGCAAGCAAACCGCGGTCGCGTGAAGCAAACTTTGGTTTGTCTGTAGGCAGACTGGTTTTTCCAACAGCTTGGCGCGCCTTGCATCAGGCTGGTCGCCATCGTCGTTGCCGAAATGATTCCGCCGATTTACGCTGGCGACATGAGCCTGAACGCCAAAGCCCGTCGCCGCTGGTTTGGGGCGCTATGCCTGTTCACCGCCGTCGGCATGTTGGTGGCCGGCGAGACGGTGCTCAAGGGCCGGCTGTCGCCGGTGGGGTTTCTACTTTACTGGATCGGCTGTTTCGTCGTCACGGCCCTGGCCGCGACGGCGGCCTTGCTCGATGCCGCCCGGATCCGCGCCGAGAGTCGCCATGAACAGCGCGCCTTGTTCGAGGAAACGCTCCGCAGAATCGAATCCGAGAAGCGCACACGATCACTTGACCAGCGCTGAAAAGCGCCGTTGAGCCACAAACTCCCACCCCACCGTCACCTTCAAAGATGGTCGGGGCGAGTCGTAGTTTATGTTCCCTGCCTCCTCAACAAATGGTGATTCCACCCTACCCGCCTCGTGGTTTCACCGGGGTCAATTCCCGCCCTGCCCTGAATTGTTGCCGCCGGCAGCGTGAGGTCTATTACGGGAACAAGATTTTATGCAATCTGCAACTGCGAAACAGAATTGGGGCCCGCTGCCGGAGCGCGAACGGACGGCGTTGATCAACTTACTCGGCGACGAAGATCCGTCGGTCTATCAGGCGGTGCGGCAAAAGATTCTTTCCCTCGGCCACGACACCCAGGTCTGGCTCAAGCCGTGTCGCCTGAGCAGCGACCCCATGTTGCGCCGGCACGCCCAGGACTTGATCCGGCATTTTGATCGCGAGGTCGCGGACACGCGATTCATGGCGTACTGTCTGCAATCCGAGGAGCAGTTGGATTTGGAAACCGGCGCGTGGCTGCTGGCGCAGACGCAATATCCGGAGATCAACCCCACGGCCTACCGCGCGCTGCTGGATGACTACGCCGGCGAACTCCGCGAATGGCTCGCGCTGAGCAATCCGCAGGAACGCCTGCTCACCCGGATCAACGAATACGTCTTCACCCAGCTCAGCTTCACCGGGAACATGGAGAATTATTATGACCCGGAGAACACCTTTCTGAACCGCGTGCTGGACCGACGCACGGGCAATCCCATCAGCCTGTGTCTGGTTTACACTCTCCTCACGCAACGGCTGGGGCTGCCGGTCTGCGGCATTGGCCTGCCGGGTCATTCGCTTTGTCGTTATCTGTCGGCGGTGGAGGAAGTTTACGTGGACGCATTCAATCTCGGCAAACTACTGACGCGCAGCGATTGCATGGAGCACCTCGCCCGCTGCCACCACGAAGGCCGCGAAGAATATCTCAAACCGATGAGCGCGCGCCGGATGCTGGCCCGCATGTGCGGCAACCTGGAACAGATTTATCTCGAACTCAAACAAACCGACGACGCGGCCCGCGTGCAACGCTACCTCTTCGCACTGACGCGGTGAGCGGAGCGCCCAATTCCCCTCAATCCGGCAATGCACGCCACTGACGCTGCGCCACGTGCGGATCCACCCGGGCCAAAATAAAATACGCCCAACGCTCCCGCAGCCGCGTCCAGAAACTGCGCGCGTGTTTCCACTCCGCAAACTGAATCCGCCGCCCCTGCGCCTGCGCCGCGCAAAAAATCTCGCGCGCCTCGGCGACCAGGGGCGGATGCGTCAATCGCAGCATCAACTCGTAATTGATCCTCAGGCTGCGTGGGTCCAAGTTCGCCGAACCGACATACACCGCGTCATCCACGACGATCAGCTTCGCATGCAGCACCTGCGGCGCATATTCGTAAATTTCCGCGCCGGATTTGAGCAAACGCTGATACAAACTGCGCGCCGCGAGTTGCGCGAGCGCCACATCCGACTTGCCGGCGAGAACGAATTGTACCGTTCCCCCGCGCCGCGCCACCCGGCCGAAATCCCGGCGCAGCGACCACGGCGGGAGAAAATAGGCGGCCATGGCTTGCACCGCGCGCGCGGACGTGAGATCGGTGTGTAACGCGCGGCGGATCGGATTGCGTCCCAAGCCCGGTCCACCCAGTAACAATTGTTCGCTCGCCGAAATCACCCGGTACCGCCGCGCGCCGCGCCGCCAACGCAACGGCCGTTTGTGACGGAAGTCCGCTCGCGCAAACATCTCATCGAACGCCTCGGCCAATGCCACCGCCAGCGGGCCTTCGATTCGCAGCCCCAGATCGAGCCAGCCGCGCGTCACGCCGTCGCCCTCGTATTCCGTCGCGATGTTGAAACCGCCTACGAATGCCACCCGCTCATCGCACACCAGCATCTTGCGATGATCACGGATGGCAAACCGGTTTAACGCCAGCGGATTGAACACCCGCACCGCCGCGCCCGCCGCCGTCAATGGCGACCAGAAATCGCCCGGCAACCCCATGGAGCCAGCCGCGTCCACCAGCACGCTTACGGCCACACCACGCTGCCGCGCCCGCACGAGCGCATCGCAAAAGCGCCGGCCCAGCGCATCGTTGGCGAAAATATACGTTTCGAGGCGGATGGTTTCCCCTGCGGCATCAAGGGCGGCGAGCAGGGCGGGAAACGCCTCTTCGCCACTCCGCAACCATTTCCAGGCGATAATCTGAGGCGATGACATGCGACGACTTTATGCCGTCGCCAGGAGGCTGGCAAACTCTCCTGTGATTATCTGGCGTTTGGGGAAGACCGCAAAAGGCAGATTGCAGGCGGCGTGCCCGAAGTGACGCGCCCCACCGGCCCCGCGAAGTTTGAGTCGCGCAGGCCGCCCCGATCAAGCTGCCGCGTGAAATTGCGGCATCGGCGGCGGTCTCAGGGAAACCATTCCCTGCGCGATGGCGAAGCGGGTCAGGTCCGCGATGGAGTGAATGTCGAGTTTGTGCATGATGCGCTCGCGATGGGTCTCCACGGTGCGCACCCCGATCTTGAGCTGGCCGGCAATCGCCTTGTTGCTCTCGCCTTCGGCAAGGTGCAGGAGGACTTCCCGTTCCCGGCTCGTTAACCGCGACGAACCAGCGGCTTCGCCGTTGCCGCGCACCATCTGGTTAAGCGCCACACGCGCCACGTCCGGGCTGAAATGCGCCGCCCCCGCATGCACCGCCTCGATGGCGAGGACGATCTCCTCGGGGGGGGCTTCCTTCAAAACAAATCCGCGCGCGCCGCATTGGATGATGCGCAAGGCGTAATCCGAGTTGGAATACATCGAAAAAATCAGGACTTTGACCTGCGGCATTTCGCGGCGCAGCAAATCCGTCACGGCCAGCCCGTTCATCTGCGGCATGTCAATGTCCATCAGCACCACGTCCGGCTTCAACTCCCGCGTCCGGGTCAATGCTTCACGCCCATCGCCCGCCTCGCCAACGACCTGAATTTTTCCCTGGCGCACGAGGCACATGCAGATGCCGTGACGCACAATCGGATGATCGTCCGCGATCAAGAGTCGGATGGGTTCGTTCATAGAATTGTCAAAGTTCTGAGGTCAACCATCTTCGGGCACAACTCCCGGACGAAAATCGTTCCGAGGCGGACGAAAATTGCGAATGGTTGCCCGACAGGGCCGGGCTGAGAGACAGGCACGACCTACGATAACGGTCGCCCCAGAACAGCGTGATCACGGCAAAGACGATCAGCCCGATAAAAAAGATTTCTGTGTTCATTGCTCCCTACCCGATGTCGCCCGTCATTCTCGTGGCAAACTCATACGCCTGACCACTGACCGCGACAACAAGGGCGTACCAGTTTCGTTCGTCCGGTGAAGTTGGGGAACGGACCCCAGGGAAATCCCCGGGACGCATGGGCGACCGCCATCCGCCCGGGAAACAAAAACCCCGTTCTGACAAAGTCAGAACGGGGGAAACAAACCCAAACAAACCCAAACAGGAAATTTTAGGCCGGCACTTCGCGCTGCACCCAGGCGGTGGCGTACTGCGTCAACTCGGACGCGCCCTTGAGATTGAGCTTCCGCTTGATCTGCTCCCGGTAGTATTCAACGGTCTTGACGCTGAGGTGCAGTTCGCCTGCAATCTCCTTGGTTTTTTTCCATTGACCGATGAGATGGAACACTTCCACTTCGCGATCGCTCAACGATTTGACCGGTGATTCCTGCGCGTCCGTGTGGCCGCCGCGCACCTGGTTTTGCAACATCTTCCCCGCCAACGCATCACTGACGTAAACGCTGCCGACGAGAACGCGCCGGATGGCGGTCGGAATTCGTTCCAACGCCTCCTGCTTCATCAAGTAACCGAGCGCGCCAGCGCGAAAGGCGATCTCCGCGTAAATCGTTTCGTCATGGATGCTGACCACCAGGATCGGCAGGCCGGGGAATTGCGCCTTGATATTGCGCATCAATTCCAGCCCGCTGCTGTCCTTGAGCGAGAGGTCGGTCACGACCAGGTCGGGTTTGAGTTTGCCGATCAAATCCAGCGCCTTGGCCGCCGACTCCGCTTCGCCGCACACCACCAGGTCGCTCTGGCGGTTGATGAGCTGTGAAATTCCGAAACGCACCACGGCATGGTCGTCCACCAACAAGATTCGTTTCCGGCTGTCTTTGATGTCGATGTCTTTTGTTTGCATTTTGATCGGAAATTGTCGGCGACCTACCGCTTCGCTGCCGCCTTATCGCAAGTTGGAAGCCAAACGCGTTATTGCCCGAGAACCACGCACGCGACGGCCACATGCCATCCCTTTGTTGTCCATCGCCGGGACAACGCGGTGGGAGAACAAGACAAGCCGCACCCGCGCGCAAGGTGATATCGGAAGCGATGGGCAGTCGGGCGATTGGTCCTCGTTCTTGCCCTCAAATTTGAAGAAACGATGAATTCGAGGACGAGGACGAGGACGGCTACAACCCCCCGCCGTAACCCCTGAACCTGATCATCACGTTCAATCGTCTCTCGCTCTTGTCACTCCCTTGACTCGCCACCGTCCGTCACTAAACTCCGGCGATGAATTTGCAACCCCGCGCCCGCCGCTGATGAAAAAGCCCTCCCTCCTGATCATCTGGCTGACGGTGTTCATTGACCTCATCGGCTTCGGCATCGTCGTGCCGCTCGTGCCCGTTTACAGCCGCCACTTCGGCGCCGACGGATTTCTCATCGGCGTCATCATTGCCTCCTTTTCGGCCATGCAATTCGTCTTTGCGCCAATTTGGGGTCGGCTTTCTGACCGCATCGGCCGCCGCCCCGTTTTGCTCATCAGCACCGCTGGCGCGGCCCTATCTTATGTCCTGTTCGCCTATAGTTCCGGCATCGCTAACCACACCACCGCGATCTGGATGATGATTCTCGCCCGCTCCTTCGCCGGCATCTGCGGCGGCAACATCACCGTCGCCCAAGCCTACATTGCCGACATCACCCCGCCCGAGCAACGCTCAAAGAAAATGGGCCTCATCGGCATGGCCTTCGGACTTGGCTTCATTTTTGGGCCTGCCATCGGCGGCATCAGCTTGAAGCACCTCGGCGGCAGCGGCCCCGGCTGGATTGCCGCCATCCTCTGCGCCACGAATTTCATTCTCGCCCTCTTTGTCCTGGTTGAAAGCCACAAGCCCACCTCCGAACACGTCGCCGACCGCCCTCATTTGAAACAATGGATACACACCCTTGGCCAGCCGAAAATCGGCACCCTCATCTACGTCTTCTTTTTAGCCACCTTCTGCTTCAGTTGCTTCGAAGCCACCCTGGCACTCCTCGTCTGCGATCATTTCCACCTCGACATTCAAAGCGACACCACCACCGCCACCACCGCCACCTACCTCTTTGTCTTCTGCGGCGTCATCGGGGCCTTGGTGCAAGGCGGCATGATCGGCCGCATCGTAAAAAAGTGGGGCGAACCCAAAGTCATCGTCTTAAGCCTCGGGCTGACCGCAGTGAGCCTGGCCTTTCTGCCGTTTATCAAAGTCGGCAACCCCATGCCGCTCACGTGGAGAATTCTGTTACAGCCCGAAGGGCTGCCGTGGGTTATGATGCTCGCCGCGCTCGCGGTGCTCTCGGTCGGTTCGAGCCTCACGCGCCCGCCGTTGTTCGGCTTGCTCTCAAACCTCACCTCAGCCAATGAACAAGGCGCCACCCTCGGTGTCGCCCAGGCCGCCGGTAGCCTCGCGCGCATCCTCGGCCCGATCTTTGCCACGACCACGCTGCACTATTCCCCGCCTCTGCCCTACCTGACTTGCACCGTCGTGCTGCTCGTAGCGGCCTTCATCGCCGTGCAGAAGTTGTGTCGGACAAATTAGAACCCGGAAAACATTGCTTCCGTCACTTTCTGACTCTGCAACCGGCAATTCAGAGGCCGCGCCGCGCAAGAATCGGCTGGCGGAATCCAACGGGGGCGGTTATTTGCTGGGCAGACATATTGCTTTGATTCGAGCCATGAAGATCACGGACATTTTGCGGGCGGAACATACGGTGTTCCACCATCTGTTTGACCACATTGAGACGAGCGCACCGCAGCTCAAGACCTTGGCGGAGGTGAAATCGCTGGCGCTGCTCGTGGATAAAATCATGTCCCCCCACTCGCAAACGGAGGACGAGTTGTTCATCGCGCCGCTGGAGCATTGCTTTGAACAGATCGGCCATCGGGAAACGTTCCATCAGGAGCATGAGTTGATCGAGGCGACGCTGCTCAAGGTGCGCAAGGCCCGAACCCTTAAAGATGGCAAACGGCTGTTGCTCGGCGTGATCGCCACGTCCCGGAAACATTTTGAAAAGGAAGAGCGCATCGTGTTCCCGCTGGCCGAGCGGGTGTTGAAGGCGAAGACGCTGACCGATTTGGGCGACGAGTGGATGAAGCGGCGCACGGCGGCGTTGAAGTAAGATCGCCGATGGCGCATTCTACTGGCGGTTGCTCAACGCGTTGATGGAAATCGGCGTTCTGTTCACCACTACCCCGCCCAGTTACGCTTTACAGGTATTCTCCGGTTCTTCATTCATGCGATGGGAAGCAACCGGCAAGCTAACGCGGCATTGACCCCGTTGACCAAAGCGTTGATGCGCACGGTCAGCGGGAAATCCGACGGGGCTTCCAGCGTGTAGGACAGTCGTGTCTTGTGCGACAGTAACCAGAAGGCTTCGGGCCATTGCGGGCGTGAATGTGGATCAAGGTTGGGGCGGATGATGCCGCCTTTGGCTTCACGGCCCTCAATGATCTCGGATTGGTCGACAGGACAAACCTTGGCCACTCCGGCCACGATGGCTTCGGCGAGCGAGGGTTGGTGGTCGGGATTCAATTCATAGACGTAAAAGCCGTGGGCTTCCCAGTCCTCGTGCAGGCAGAGGCAGAGATCGAAACGCGGCTGCTTTTCCAGCCACGCGATATGGGCGCGGACTTCGACGGATTGCAAATCCAGATAATCGCGATTGAGGTCAATGCCCTGGCCATTATCGCGACGGTTTAGGGAAAAGCCGGCAGGGTTCAGACACGGATGCAAAATGATTTCGGCGTTCGCCGGCCAATGATTCTCCTGCAACAGACGCAACGCGGCCAGCGGCCCAGCAGGTTCGTCCCCGTGGATGCCGGTGGAAATGTAGATACGTGGTGCGTGCCGCGTGGTGCGTGCCGCGTGGTGCGTGCCGCGTGGTGCGTGCCGCGTGGTGCGTGAAGGTGAACGGCGCAACGCGAGCCATTTGAAATCGCCGCTCTCGTGGAAAATTTCCGAAGTCCAGCCGTGTTGTTGCGCCGCCGTTTCGACCTCGTGCAGCGCGGGGCGGACGCCAATCGTCTCGCCGTGGTAGCCGCCGTGATTTTTGCCGATGCGTTGCATGGTTGAAGTTTCGTGGATGCGCGAGCGAACGCGCGCAACTCAACTCCCTCTCCCCGCCAAACGGGGAGAGGGAGAGGTTACTTCGTGGTCGCGAGTTCCATCTCCGTTTCGCAGTTTTGTTTCCCGCAGCCGCAGCCGGGTTCTTCCTGATCGCTGAAATCGTGGCTGTCCCAGCTCGGATCGAGGCCGAGGTCTTTTAGCATCTGCAAATCTTTTTCGACGGGCTGGTTCAGCGTGGTGAGATAATTGCCGACCATCAGCGCGCTCGCGCCGGCCATGAAAATCATGCTTTGAGCGTCGCGCAGGTTCACGGTACGCCCGCCGGCGATCATGATTTCCTGGCGCGGCAAAATGAAACGGAAACATCCGATGGTTTTCAAAATCTCCATCACCGACAGCGGCTCGTTCTTTTCAAACGGCGTACCGGAAATCGGATTGAGGATGTTGATGGGCACGACGTTCGCGCCGATGGTCTTCAATTCAAACGCGAGATCACAACGATCCGCGCGCGTTTCGCCCATGCCGATGATGCCGCCGGAACAGATTTTCAGCCCGGCCTTTTTCAAATAGCCGATGGTTTCGAGGCGATCCTCAAAACTGTGGGTGGTGCAAGTCTGCGGAAAAAAACGGCGCGAGCTTTCGAGGTTATGGCCGTAGCACTCCAACCCGGCTTCTTTCAAGCGGTCGGCGACCTTCTGGCTCTTGATGATGCCGAGCGAGGCGTCGGGACGCGTCTTGCCACCAGCTTTCAATTCACGGATGCGGTCGCAGACTTCATCGAGCATCGGGCCTTCGCTCAACCCTTTCCAGGCCGCAACGAGGCCGACGGCCGTCACCTGGTTCTTACTCGCTTCATCCGCGGCTTCCACCACCGGTTCCGGATCAACGAAACCGTATTTCGGCGAGCCGGTCTGGTAGTGCGACGACTGCGAACAGAAGCTGCAATTCTCGGAGCACGCGCCCGCCTTGGCGTTGACGATGGAACAGAGGTGAATTTTGTTGCCCTTGAAGTGTTCACGGATGCGGTTGGCCCACGACAGCAGATCAAGAATGTCCGCCGAAGTTTCCAGATTGAACAGCCAGGTTGCTTCGTCGCGCGTGACATGGCCGCCGCCGAGGACCCGTTGGCCAAGCGCGGCGATGCGGGTGTGGTTGGTCGCGTCAACAGTTCGTGCAGTCATCCTTGACAGGTTAGCGACCAAGCCAGCAGACGCAAGATTACTCATGGCCGGGGACAAGAAATTTGCACCGGCCTCGTTCCGCGTCCACCGACAAGCCCAACCTCCGCTCCGCGAAATCCTCCGGGCGCGGGCGGTTCAGATCGCGTGGGCTGGACGGGCGTGATGGTAACGACGATCCATGACCATCGGCAATACGATGTCGAAGTGCTGTTCGTCGAACCGGAGAACGATCTGCATTCCGTTTATTTTCTGGATGGCGCAAAACTCGATGGCGCGTGAAGAACTGAGAAAATCCATCGCGTCCCAAGTGTCCCGGGTCGTGACACCGACCTCTTTGAGGTAGAGGCCCGATTCTTTGTCTTGAAGCAAAACTTTCATCGGTGCGGCGTTGTTTTTCGGTTAACAGCTTCCACCCGAATGGCACTCGACCACAACTAATTGTGGGCAGGACCGGTTGGTATTGACCCTAATAGTGC
>ORMF012596357.1_pt1 | contig 10786 bp, 8 predicted proteins | sample 1779871 | NCBI WGS metagenome assembly ORMF01 (sample SAMEA104232316, study PRJEB22302) | groundwater metagenome | biome: forest; feature: aquifer; material: groundwater | place: USA | collected 2011-08-07 | depth 5.4 m
CGTGCTGAGCGTCTCGATCTTCGGGCAGTCCCACAACTCGATGTGTTCCTTCTTCTTCGGGTCATCAAGTGTCTTGTCTGGCGGCTTGCCCAGCCAAAGAGCGAGCGCGTCTTTGAGCGGTTCGTCGGTGTTTTTCTTCAATACGGCGATGACGCCGAATCCGGCGTTCTTCGCAACCGTGAGCATCGGGCCGTTGCTGTACAAAGCGTCCATCGCAGCCCCGCCGCTCCGCGTTTTCACGGGCGCCTCCCGTGCCCGCGTCCGCTACACTTCGCGCGGATGCCGCCCGGCTACGAACCCCCCACGCCGGATCCACCCGCGCGCCTCGGCCGGTTCACCGTGGTGCGACGCTTGGGCGCCGGCGGCATGGCGGAAGTCTTCCTCGCGCGCTCGCGTGGCGCGGAGGGAACGGACAAGCTGCTGGTCGTCAAGCGCATCCTGCCTGCGTTTGCGGCCAATTCGCGGTTTCGCGCGATGTTCATCGACGAGGCGAAGGTCGCACTGCGGCTCAACCACCCGAACATCGTCCAAGTGTACGGATTTGAATCCGACGGCCCGTCGCTGCTGCTCGTGATGGAGCACATCGACGGCGTGGATCTCAGCGCCCTGATGCACGGAGTGCACGGGCGGGGCGAGAAGATTCCGCACGGATTGGCCGCGTGGATCGGCCGCGAACTCGCGCGCGGGCTGCACTACGCGCACGAACGCACGGACGAGGACGGTTCGCCGCTCGACATCGTGCACCGCGACGTGTCCCCGGGGAACGTGTTGATCTCGCACGAAGGTATCGTGAAACTCGGCGACTTCGGAATTGCGAAGGCGCGCACGCTGTCGGGCGAAGACGAGGGCGCCATCAAGGGCAAGTTTGCGTACATGCCGCCCGAGCAAGCGCGCGCGGAGGTCGTCGATCGGCGCGCGGACGTGTATTCGCTCGGCATCGTGCTCGGCGAAATGCTCGCGGGCCGGTCGCTTTTCGAAGGAGTCGGCGCGGGAATGGATCTGCTGCCACGTCTGCGCAAGGGCGATACGCCCAAGGTGGACACCGTGCTCGCGGACGTTCCGCAGGGCCTGCGCGAGATCGTCGGGACGATGCTTGCGCCCGAACGGACGCAGCGATTTTCGTCGGCGCGCGAAGTGGCCGAGGCGCTGTCGCGCTTTCTGCGCGTGCAGCACGAAGAGTGGGACAACGCCTCGCTCGAGCAATACCTCGCGCGGTACGTCGTGCGCCCGCCCCCGGCGGTCGCCGTCAGTGAACCGTCCGGCAAGGATGCCGTGCGTGACGCTCCGACGGTACCGCGCGGTGGGCCTTCGCGCGGCCCGATGCCGTCCCGACCGCCACCGACGCTCGACACGTCTGCGTTGCTTCGCGAGCGCGTGCACGTTGCCGTGCTCGTCGGTCGCGTCGTTCTTCCCACGAGCACGCTCGACACCGTGGACACGCGCGCGCTCATGGACCTGGTCGAATCACTGGCGTTCAAGGCCGATGCAACGCTGGAGCGGCACGACGACGGGCACTTCGTGATTCTCGTCGGGGTCACCCGCCCACACGTGGACCACGCGCTGCGAGCCGCGAGACTTGCGCTCGACCTCTCCGACGCCGCGAGCGCCCTGGCGGCCGATGCGCCGGAACTTACGCCCGGCCTCGCGATGGGCCTCGCGCGCGGGATGGCCGCCGCCGCACGCGGCGCGTCGGGCTCGCTGCTCGGTTGGGAAGTCGTCGACGACGCGGTGTCGTTCGCAACGGCACTCGCGGCTGGCGCCGTCGCGGGCGAAACACTCGTCGCGGGGGGGCTGTACCGACTCGTACGGCGCGCATTCGTTCTGACGGAACACGGTGGCCGCGCGAGCGTGGGCAGCAGGATCTGGCGGCTCGAGCGCGCGAAGTCCAAAGTCGAGCGCGAGCGCGAGCTCCGGGGTGATGGCCGTGCACTCGTCGGTCGAGTGGACGAACTGCGCGCACTCACGGATGCGCTCGAACGAGCCCAGGCGGGCCCGGCGGGGTCCGGGCTCCTGGTGATCGGTGAACTGGGTGTCGGCAAGAGCGCGTTGCTCGTGGCGTTCCAGAACGACGTGGCGGCTCGCGTGACGACGTTGCGTGTGCCCGTCGCGTTCGGCGGGTCCGAAGAGCCGTACCGCTGCGCGACGCAGATCCTGAACGAGGTCCTGGAAATCGCCGACGGCGCACACTCGGACCGCGCCACGCTCGACCTCGCGATCGAGCGCGCGGTGGAAATCGCGTCGATTCGATCGCCCGCCGGCATTCGAGCAGCGCGACGTGCCCTCCGGGTCGCGTACGGACTCGAGGAGGACGCCGCGGCCGGCGAAGGCGCGACGCCACGCGAACTCGTGCTGGTCCTTCGGAGACTTCTCGCGGCGCGCGCGTTGATGAACCCACTCGTGCTGCTCGTCGACGGCGTCGAACTCGCGGACCGCAGCAGCCGGCGCGTTCTGACCGAGCTGGTCACACGCCCGCCGGTGGGGCCGGTATTGGTGATCCTTGCGATGCGAGACGACGATCCGCTCTCGCGCGAAATCGTCGGAGTGCCCGTCGTGGTCGTTGCGCCGCTGCCCGCGGGCGTTCGCGGCGAGCTGCTTGCGGCGCGGCTCGGCGTCGACGAGGTCACCGACGAACTGCTGCGCGAAGTGAGCGCCGTCGCGGGCGGCAATCCGTTGATGCTGCTCGAAGTCATCGAAGCGCTCGGGGACCGCGGTCGGCTCGAGTTCGTCGCGGACGACCAGCGCTCGCGCGCCACGCTCATCGCCGCGCGCGAGGGCGAGCTGCCACTGCCCGCGACACTCGAAGAAGTGTTGGCCGCCCGACTCGATGCGCTGCCGCAAGAAGCCCGCACGATCGTGCGCTGGTGCGCGCTGCTCGAGTCGGAGATCGCCGCGGACGTGCTCGACACACTTGGCGGCGACGAAGCTCCGCGAGCCCTCACGCGGCTGGTCTCCGACGGGATCCTCGTGCGTGCCCGCGGGCGCGCGGAGACGTACGCCTTCGCGCACACGGCGCTCGCAAAAGTCGCACGGGCGTCCGTGGATCCGACGCTCGTGCCCGCGATGCACGCACGAATCGCCGCGGCGCTCGAGCGACGGCCCGAAGCCCGTGGCGTCGGCGCGCGCACCGTCGCACGTCATCGCGAAGCGGCCGGCGCAATCCGGCCCGCCGCACGAGCGTATCTCGAAGCGGCGATGTCCCTGAGAAACGCGAGTCGCAATCCCGAGTCGCTGGAGGCCTACGCGCGCGTGCTGGAACTCACGAACGACGCGTCCGACCCCGAGGGATCCGCGTTGCGCTTCACGTCGCACCTGGGGCGCGAGGACATCGCACGCAGCGTGGGTCGAACACGCGCACGCCGAGCGGAACTGATGGCGATGCGCGCGATCGCGGTGGAATCGAAAGACCCTCGCCTCGTCGCGCGCGCCCTCGCGCGGCAAGCGCGGTACAAACTGGACACGGGACTGGGCGCGGGGATCGAGCGCGACGTCGCAGCCGTCACGCGGGCGGCTCGGCGCGCGGGCGAGTTGCGCACCGAGGCCGAGGCGAAACGGATCCTCGCGATCTTCCTGTCGCAGCGGGGGCGGTACGCCGAAGCGATGAACGCGGCGGAAGAAGCCCTTTCGGCGCTCGAGACGCGCAGCGCCGTTGCAGCGCCGCCCGGTGGCACGGCCGAAGATGGCATTCGCGCGGCGCGTGTCGTGCGAGTCGAGACGTTGCTCGCCAAGGGCGTGATGCTGCGGCAGACGGGGCAGATCGCCAGTGCGATCGAAACGTACGCGGAAGTCCTGGCGATCGTGTCGCGGCACGGACCGCGCGGATTGCTCGCGAGAGTGCTGAACTCCCTTGGCGTCGCATGCTTTTCCCGCGGGGACTACGCCGACGCGTTGCGCTTGTACCTCTCGTCGATCGCCGTCGATCGCGAGATCGGGCACCGCGATCGTCTCGGCGTCGCGCTGTCGAACGCTGGGCAGACGTTCGCCGTGCTCGGCGACATCGACCGGGCGATCGCGTTTCTACGCAAGGCCGTCGAGGTCTTCGCCGTAGTCGGCGGGCGCAGCACGGGCAGCGCCGACGCCCACGTTGCGCTCGCGGAGCTGTATGCCGAACGCGGCGAAATCGAGCAGGCCCTCGCCGAAGTCGAGCGCGCGCGAACGGACGCCGACGCCACCGGTTCGCGCTACGACATGGTGCGCGTTCGGCTAGGCGAAGCTGCCGTCGCCCTCGCGCGACACGAGGACGGCGCTGCGTTGCTGCACGCAGAGGAAGCCGAGCGGCTTGCGTCGAATGCGGGCCTCGTCGCCTACGCGATTCACGCGAGGGCGTACGCCGCGCGAGCCGCGGCGGCTGCTGGGGACGCAGCGGCGGCACGCCGATACGTCGACGCCGTTCTCTCGGACTCGCACTTCGCGGATCCGATGCGCACCGAGCGAGGCGAGATGGTGCTGGCCGCGTGCGAGCGGGCGCTGCGGGCCGTGGGGGATCATGCCCGGGCCGACACGCTTGGCGCGTTGCGAAAGAAAGCGCTCGGCGCTGCACGTCCGTCCTCCCACGAGGTCCGCGCGTGAGCGAATCGGAACGTCCGCTCGCGAGTGCCAACTCCCAAGGTCCCCTCGTCGGTCTCGTCCTCTCGGGCGGCGGCGCACGCGGCGCATACGAAGTGGGCGTCCTGTCGTACCTGTTCGGAGACTTCACGCGGCTTCTCGGGCGCCCGCCACGAGTGGACATCATTTGCGGAACGAGCGTGGGCGGGATCAACGGTTCGCACCTCGCCGCGCACATGGCGAATCCGGTCGCGGGCGTGCGACGTCTCGTGGATCTTTGGCTCGCGCTCGAGCTGCAACAGGTTCTCAATTTTCCGATCACGCAGGCGTTCAGACTGCCGCGAGTGTTCTTGGGCGGCGGCGACGCGTCGGGAATCTTCGACGTGCGCCCCATGGTCGACCTCGTTCACCGCGAGGTTTCTTGGAAGGCCGTCGCGCGCTCCGTCCGTCGGGGCCACCTGCGCGCGCTGTCGATCAGCGCGACGGAAATCTCGACTGGGCGGACGACGGTATTCATCGACGCTCACCCGGACGTCCAAGTGCCCGCGATGATGGGACCTCGCGCGATCGTCGTTCAGGGACCGATCACGCCGATGCACGTGCTCGCGACGGCGGCCATCCCGATGGTGTTCCCGCCCGTGAGAATCGGATCGCTGTTGTATTGCGACGGCGGACTTCGACAGAACACGCCGATCGCGCCGGCGATCCGGCTCGGTGCGGATCGCGTGCTGGTGATCGGTGTCGCGCGCGAGATTCGTGGAAGCGCCGCCAAGGAGACACTCGCGACGAACGACAAGTCACCCGGTGCGGCATTTCTGCTGGGGAAGGTTCTCAACGCGTTTCTCATCGATCACGTGCAGAGCGATCTCGAGTTGCTCGAACGAATCAACGCCATGCTGGCCGATGGCGTGAAGGCATTCGGGCCGACGTTTCTCGAGGAACTCGGCCGAGTCGCCGACGCGCGCGGGGGCGAAGTGGCTCGGCCGATCCAAGCGCTCGCCGTCCGACCGAGCGAGGACATCGGGCGACTCGCGGGACAGCACGTGCGCCAGGCGCGGCTCAGCGGTCCGTTGACCACGCGTCAGCTGTTGAAGTTTCTCGCGGCCGGAGCGAGCGACGAGGCCGACCTGGCGAGCTATCTGCTGTTCGACGGAGCGTTCGCGCGAAGACTGATCGACATGGGTCGCGCGGACGCCGAGGCGATGCGGTTCCAACTGGCGAGTTTCTTCGAGGGAACTTGAACCGCGGAGCGATTGCGACGGCGCGCCGGGAGTTGGTAGCCTGCTGCCGTAACCGACGACGCGGACCGGCGTACTGAAGGAGGCCGAGCGCAATGGCCGGCGAGCTGGAGGCGTTGATGACGCGGTATTGCGACGGCGATGCGGGAGCGTTCCGAACGCTCTACGCACGCGCGGCGCCCGCGCTCCGCGCGTTTCTCGTTCGCTTGACGGGAGACCGGGCAACCGCCGACGACATGCTGCAGGCGACGTTCTTGAAAGTGCATGCCGCCCGCGGCGCGTATGTCCGCGGAGCCGATCCGATGCCCTGGCTGTACGCGATCGCGCACCGGACGACGCTGGACGAACTTCGGCGTCGCAAACGATCGCGAAAGCGCTTCTCTTCGAACGACGACGAGAACCCGGTCGAAGAGCCGGCGGCGCTCAGCGGCAAGCGGCTCGCCGAAGATGATGCCGATGCGGGAGACCCGGAGATTGCGTCGGCCGCGATCGCGGCGCTCGCGACACTGCCGGAAAACCAGCGAACTGCGCTCGTGCTCACCAAGCTAGAGGGTCGTTCGATCGCCGAGGCCGCGGAGATCACCGGCTCGACGTCGGGAGCGATCAAGCTGCGAGCCCACCGGGCGTACGTTGCACTTCGTGCGCGGCTGGGGAACACCCGTGCCGAGGCCCGCGGCGAGTCGCCCCACGGCGTCGCGACACGCCCCGGCGGGAGATCGCCATGAACGATCCGAACACCGACGACGCACTCGACGCCGCGGCTCGCGCCGTCGAACGACGCCCACTGCCAGCCCTGGCGCCGGAACTCGAGCGCGCGCTCGCAGAATTGTCGCCCGCGCCGACTCGCAGACCCGGCGTTGCGCTTTTCCGAACGCTCGCCGCCTCCGTCGCGTACGTCGCGCTGGTCGTCGCGATCATTCGGTTGCGGCCAGACATGCACGAGCTGCCCGCGACGTGGCTCGCAGCGGCCGGGGCGCTCTGGACCGCGAGCTTCGCGATGGCAATGGTGCGCGCGATGATTCCGCGTCGCGGCTCGATGCTCATGGATGCCGGGCGCGCGCGTGGGATTGTCTTCGGTGCGGGGATCGTCGCGCTGTCGTTCGGCCTGGTCGCGGCGCAGCACGGCGCGCACTCGGTGATGTCGCACACGTCGATCCCGCTCTTCGTCGACCGCGCGTGGCGCTGCATCGCGCTCGCGGCTGGCGTGGCGATTGTTCCCGTGGTGCTCGGAACGATCGCGCTGCGGCGCACCGCGCCCGTAGGCGAGCGTTGGATCGCTGCCGCGCTCGGTGCTTCGGGCGGCGCGCTTGGCGGCCTCGTGTTGCACTTGCACTGCCCCGTCGCCGACCGGTGGCACGTCGGATTCGTCCACGGGGGCGCCGTGGTGTTGCTGGCGGGCGTCGCAGCGGCGATGGCGGGGCCGAAGGTGCGAGTCTGACGATCGCGCTACGGCGGGATGCCCGTCGAGGAGATCGTATATCCGCCGCAGGGAAGTCCCATCGGCGCCGGCGCGAACTGATCGACGACGGCGTAGTAGGCCCCGGCGGGCAACATCACGGTGGCCGTGCGGGACTGAACCGCCGCGGGGTTCGAGTAACAGGTTCCGCTTGCGCGGCACGAGTCGTCGTTGCACGTGCGCTGCGTCGCTGCACCGGTACAGACGTCACGAATGTACAGAACGGAGTCGATGCACGTGCTCGAACACGTGTTGAGCTGCACGCTCGTCGGCGCGTCGAGCACGAAGTAGTAGATGACGTCCTGGCCAGTCGCACCGCTCACGGTGCAGCCGACTTGCGGCTCGAGGTCGTTGATGTACCCGCAGTTGGTTCCCGCCAGCGCGACGTTCGCGAGTCGAATCGGACTGCCGCAGGCTTCGCCGTTGTTCCCACTGGCGGCCGTCGCGTAGATGTCGACGGTGTAAGCGCCCATCGCGCCCGCCGCAGCGCCGTCGACGTACACATAGTATGTCCCCGCCGTGAGACCGCGCAGGGACAACACACTCGTCGTACGGCCGTCGGCGTTGTCGTTGCAACCCACTTCCGTACCACCGCAGCAGTCACGACGAACGTACACGACGGTATTGAATCCGGTGCCGTGCGTCGTGATGAACACGTCGCTCGTCACGCCGAGTACGAGCTTGTAGATCGCCTCGGGTGCCGATCCGCCGCCGCACGAACCCGTGGTGGCGGACGCACCGCTGGTCGTTCCGGTGAATCGCCCGCCGGGCGGCGACACGATCGTGGCGGTGGCATCGCACGCGCTGCAGATCGAAACGCAATTGCTGCCCACCGGGACAAACCCGGCGTTGCAGGTGATTCCGCACGCCGTACCGTCGCAGGTCGCCGTTCCGTTCATCGGCGTGGGGCACGGCGTGCACGAACTGCCACACGACAGCAGGCTCGTGTTGAGCGCACACGCACCCGCGCACGCGTGGTAGCCGGCGTTGCACGTGAAGCCGCAGCTGCTCCCGTCGCACGTCGCGACCGAGTTCGCGGGGGGCACGCACGCGATGCACGACGCGCCGCAGTTGGCAGTCCCGCTGTTGCTCACGCACGCCCCAACGCAACTGTGAAATCCAGGATCGCAGCTCAGCCCGCACGTCGTGCCATCGCACGTCGCAGTGCCGTTCATCGTCGTCGGGCACGGCGCGCACGCCGCACCGCACGTTGCGGTGCTGCTGTTGGAAACGCACGCCGCGCCGCAGCGATGGAAGCCCGGGTTGCACGTGTATCCACAGCCACCGCCGCTGCACGTGGGCGTCGAATTTGCGGGAGCGCTGCAAGTCGTTCCGCACGCTCCACAGTTGGACGGGTCGGTCTGGATGTCGACGCAGGACATGCCGCAGCGCGTAGGCGTTGCGCCGCCGCAGCCGCTGGTGCAAGTGAACGACGAGCCACTTCCGGAGCACACGGGCGTGCTGCCACCACAAACGGTTCCGCACATTCCGCAGGAGCTCGCGCTCGACAGATCGGTCTCGCATCCGTTCGCCGCGGAGCCGTCGCAGTTGGCCCACCCGGCGTCGCACGCGATTCCGCACGAGACGCCGTCGCACGTCGCCGACGCATGCGCAGCGCTCGCGCAGGCCGTACAGGACGACGTTCCGCACGAGGAAACTGCGGAGTTCGACGCGCACGCTCCCGCACACAGATGGAACCCGGCGTTGCAACTGAAACCGCACGCCGTTCCGTTGCACGTGGCCGTCGCGTTGGCAGGGGCTGTACACGCTACGCACGAGCTGCCGCACGACGCCACGGACGTGTTGCTCACGCACGCTCCCGCACACAAGTGATATCCGGCGTTGCAGGTGAAGCCGCACGCAGTGCCATCGCACGTGGCAGTCGCGTTCGCTGGCGTCGGGCACGGCGTGCACGACATGCCGCACGAAGACACGGACGTATTGGGAACGCACACACCGCCGCACGCGTGGAATCCAGGATTGCACGCGAACCCGCACGTCGAGCCATCACACGTCGACGTCGCGTTCGGCGGCGCGACACACGGCGAACACGATGCACCGCACGTCGCGATCGACGTGTTGGTCGCGCAGGTTCCGCCGCACGGATGAAAACCCGCGTTGCACAGAAACCCGCAGCGCGTGCCGTCACAGGTGGTCGTGCCATTCGCGGGCGCCGTGCACGGCGTGCACGACGTGCCGCACGTGGCGACCGCAGTGTTGTCGACGCACGAAGTGCCGCACCGGTGAAACCCGAGGTCGCACGTGAAGCCGCAACCGCCCATGGTGCAGCTCGAGGAACCGTTTGGTGGCGACATGCATGCGGTCGTGCACGACCCGCAGTGGTCAGCGTCGGTCATGAGGTCGACACAGGTCGTGCCGCAACGGGTCGGCGTCGCGCCGCCGCAGCCGCTCGCGCACGCAAACATCGTCCCGCTCCCCGAGCACACGGGCGTGGCCGCCGGGCAGATGCGACCGCACATTCCGCAATTCATGCCCGTCGAAAGGTCGGTTTCGCAACCGTTGGTCGCGTCGCCGTCGCAATCGCCCCAGCCGTCGTCGCACTGAATGCCGCACGCCGCGCCGTCGCACGTTGAACTGGAGTTGGCGCGCGAGGGACACGGGTTGCAAGACGTTCCACACGCCGTCACGAGCGTGTTGGCCACGCACGCCCCGCGGCACAGGTGGAAACCCATGCTGCACGTGAAACCGCACATCGTACCGTCGCAGGTCGCGGTGGCGTTCGATGGCGCCGTGCACGGCATGCACGAGGATCCGCACGACATCGGCGAATTGCTCGCGACGCACGCACCCGCGCACATGTGGAACCCCGTGTTGCATTGCAGTCCGCACGCCGTGCCGTCGCACGTTGCGGTGGCATTCGCGGGGGCCATGCACGGTGCGCAGCTCGTTCCGCATCCCATCGGGTCGGTGTCCCGGAGGCAAGCGGCTCCGCAGAGATGGAAGCCCGTGTCGCACGTCACGCCGCACCGCATGCCGTCACATGTGGCGCTCGCGCCCGTCGGCGCGGGACACGGATCACACGAAGTGCCGAAGGCGGTGATCGACGTGTTCGACACGCACGACCCGAGGCAGTTGTGCGTTCCCGGCATGCACGGAACGTCGCCCATGTAGATGTCAGCGGGGACGTCGGACATTCCGTCTGTCAGGGCTTGCCCGTCCGCGCCTGCATCCCGGGCGGCGTCCGGCCGTCTGAGCGCTCCGAAGTCAATTCCGCAGCCGGTGGAAACGGCGAGCGTGATCGGGAGAACGAACCAAGACGAAGGAGCCAAGCGAAAGCGCGACACGCCCGGATCGTAGCCGCGAACGACGCATGCTGGCCAGTCCGTGGGCGTTCGTGTGGGCGTCGATCCCACATGGAGTGCCGCTGTCGTTCGTTGGCGAGAGTCGCGACGGTAGTGGGCGACTTTGAGTTTCCCGCGCGCTGACACTGGCACGCTCGTTGCCAGATCGCTCACGCATCGAATCACCGTGGCACATCACGGCTCAGCCCGCGGGCGCAGCACACCGCTCAACTCTCTTGACCGACCAC
>ORMF012265350.1_pt1 | contig 10782 bp, 12 predicted proteins | sample 1779871 | NCBI WGS metagenome assembly ORMF01 (sample SAMEA104232316, study PRJEB22302) | groundwater metagenome | biome: forest; feature: aquifer; material: groundwater | place: USA | collected 2011-08-07 | depth 5.4 m
ACTGGAGATTGCAGGGTGAAAAAATCAGTTATTGTATCGGCTATTATAATGGCAATAATTGCCGTGCATGTTTTTTTTGTAATGCCGCTTGCAGGAAAAAGAGCTGAAATGAAAGAGTTGCTCCAGGTAAAATACGCTTCGCTCCGGAAATACGAGACATTTCTTAAAAGCACAGGGAGTGCAGAGACTGAGCTTGATGCTGCCGTGAAGGAAGTCGAGGCCCTGGAGGCAAATGCTTTTCAGGATAAAAACGAGTCCCTTGCCTTTGCAAAAATGCAGGGCTATGTGCAGGACATGGCTGAAAAATCAGGGATTAAAATACTCTCAATTAAGCCTTTGTCTGTGGTAAAGTATAAACACTATGCTGACCTCCCGATTCAGCTCGAAGCCAGCGGAGGAATAATCCAGCTTGGTGAGTTTTTGAAGCAGACAGACGCAAGCAAACAGCTTATCAGGATAGACAGGTTAAGCATAGGCGTGATGAATATACAGACGCCCGGAGAATTGAAAATAAGGATTCAGGTTTCAGGGCTGATGAAGGTATGATAATACGGTGGGTTATATTGGTATTTTTGTGTCTTGCTGTTTTAGTTTTATCTATTGATATGTATAAAGAGGCAATAATATATAATCCCTTGAAGAGTATTGAGATTAGCGGCAGGGAGGCTGCAAATAACGGCAAAAAGGCATTGCAGGTTTTTGAGGCGGCATGGGGCAAGGAAATAGTGGATAACAATTTATTCAGTTCCACCAGAAGCCCTGTACAGCCGCCACCACCCCAGCCCCAGGGCAAGGCCGCAGAAAAAGCCGCAGAACCGCCCAAAAGGCCGGATATGAATCTAAAGGGGATTATTCTGGACCAATTCGGAGAATATGTTGCCTATATAGAGAAGGACAAGGCCAAGGCTGTTGCTGCAAGAAAAGGCGACAGGCTTGATGATGTGGAAGTTGTTGATGTTCAGCAGAAGAGCGTTGAATTGAAATGGAATGAAGAAAATATATTATTGAGCCTTGACAGAATAAAGACTATAAAAAAACCGAGGTAGATAGATTATGCCCTTGAGAATTATTGCAGCTATTCTGGTTGTTTTCCTGCTTGTTTCATGTGCGCCAAGGCAGGTTACAAAAGAGGAGGCGAAAGAAACAGACCTGGCCCTGTTGCCTTCTGAAGATATTAAATTGCCTGAGCTTCCGCAGAAACCCCCGGAGGCTAAAGAGACAAAAAAAGTTGAAGGCATCAGGGTTGAGAAAGAGGCAGAGGAAAAATATGTGATATTGAATTTTGACGGGGCTGATATAGAGACCGTTATATCCACTATCGGAGAGCTTCTTAATATTAACTACATAATCGGAGCAGGAGTTTCAGGGAAGGTTACCATCCAGTCTTACAGGAAATTTCCTGTTAGAGACCTTTTCCAGATATTCCAGACCATCCTTGAGGTAAACGGGCTTACAGCAGTCAAGGACGGAACGCTTTACAGGATTGTGCCCATAGATACGGCAAAGCAGCAGCCTGTGTCTGTTCAGATAGGCAAGGATGTTAAATTGCAGCTTGATTCGAGCTTCGTGACGCAGATAATACCATTGGAATATGTTAAGGCAAATGATATAGTTAACGTCCTCAGGAACCTGATGCCCCGCGGCACAGACCTTACTGTGTATGAACCGACCAATCTTCTGATAGTTACCGCGCCTCCTGCAGGGATTGTCAAATTCATGAAAGTGCTTGAGGCCCTTGACATATCATCTGTGGACCGCGAGTCCATAAGGACCTTTGTTTATTATGTTGAGAACGGAGAGGCAAAGAAGCTTGCAGAGATATTGAAAAGCCTGTATGTAGAAAAGAAAGACGGCAGGGCCTCTTCTCCAAGGCTGACTTCTCCGCTTCCGGGCCTGCCCAAGGGCACCGTAACTACTGCTGCGGCAGAGGGACTGCCCGGAGAAGTTGAAGGCGAGATAATCATTACTGCGTATGAAGATATAAACGGCCTTCTTATTAAAACTAATTCCAGGAGTTATCTTGCCGTACTTGAGATTCTGAAAAAACTTGATGTGCCTGTAAAGCAGGTTTTGATAGAGGTGCTTATAGCAGAGGTTACCTTGACCGACGATTCAAAACTGGGACTCGAATGGATGTTGAAAACAGGCCTTCATGCCGAGGGCCAGAAACTTACGATGTTAGGCGGATATGAGACGGGTCTTACTGATGCTGTTTTCCCTGGCAGTGTTACCGGCGGCAACACAAGCATTGGAACCGCGATTTCGACAGTTCCTACCGGCAACCCTTTTGCCTCTGTCATCAAGACCGAAAAGTTCGGGGCCATACTGACTGCATTTGCAGGGGTTGGAAAGCTGAACGTCCTCGCAAGCCCGCACATACTTGCAATGGATAATAAAGAAGCCAATATACAGATCGGCGATGAGGTGCCTATAGCTACAGGGCTGAACCAGCAGCCGTCTACCAGCACAGGCGCGACTACCCTTGTTTCATCGGGACAGATTCAGTATAAAACAGTGGGAACGCTTTTGACAGTGAAGCCTCATATAACAGAAAAAGAGCGCGTTACCCTTGATATAACTCAGGAGGTAAGTCAGCTTGGCGCCACAGTACAGGTTGCGGGACAGAGCTTCCAGGGGTTTAATACAAGAAAGGCCAAGACAAGCGCTGTTGTTCAAAGCGGCCACACGCTTGTCATAGGCGGGCTGATAAGGGAATCGAATAGTTATGGGAGGTCAGGAATTCCATGGCTTAGCAAGATTCCTATACTTGGCTATTTGTTTGGAACAACAACCGATTCATACAGCAAGACGGAGCTGCTGGTTATGGTGACCCCTCATGTTATAAGCAATCAGGAAGAGGCAGATGCTGTTACCAGGGAATTTCAAAATAAGGTAAAGACGGTCAAGGAGAGGCTTGAAAAAAATAAACCTGAGGACGAGGAATCAACTGCTAAATCCGAGGCGTCAAACATAAAAAATATCGTAACAGTTGCAGTTGAAAAAGACACGCCTTTGATAGAGCTTATCGAGGCACATGGCTATACCCTGAAGGATGAGGATTTGAATGTTTTTTTAAGCGAGTTTATTGCTTTGAATGAAGACATAAAGAGCATTAAGATGATTCCGAAGGGCAGCACAGTCAAACTGCCCTTAACGCATCTTAAAAAAACAAAGAATAAAAGCTGAAATTTACGGCTCTATAGAGAAGGGAGGTGAATAACGTGAGTATGCCATTGATGAGACATATATCATGGTATTTGATCATTGCAATGTTCATAATCGGAATTACGCCAAAGGCTGATGCAGGCCTTGCGCCGTCAGAGTTGATTGCCATGTCGCAGGCAGACAGGGCTGCCGACCTTGAAAAGATTCAGAAAGTCATTGAGGTGAAGATGGTCAGCGAAAGGCTTGAGAAATTCGGATTTACTCAGGATGAGATACAGGCCAGGCTGGGCAGCCTCAGCGACCAGCAGATACACAAATTAGCCCTTCAGATAGACGACATAAAGGTCGGAGGCGATGTTCTCGGAGTGATAATCGCATTGCTCGTAATAGCTGTGCTCGTTGTTGTGCTGCTTCAACTTACCGGTCAGAGAGTCATAGTAACAAAATGATAAGAGGTTATAGGTGGGAAGTAAGAAGTGTGAACTTAAAGTTTCACTTCTTACTTCTTACTTTATATTTTTTACTTTCCTGTGCTGCCGTCAATACCGTTCCCGAATCCGCACAGAGCCGCATAATTCCCGATGTTCCTTTTTATGCACAGGAGGCATATCAGTGCGGCCCTGCATCCCTTGCGGGTGTAATGAACTACTGGAATGCCGGCATAACCCCTGATGAAATTGCAAAGGAGATATACAGTAAGCCTGCCGGAGGCACCCTTGACCTTGATATGGTTATCTATCCCCAAAGGAAAGGGATGCTTGCAGAGCAATACTCAGGAGGAATGGACAGCCTAAGGAAAAATATAGATGCAGGCTATCCGCTTGTAGTGCTGGTTGATTACGGTTTTTGGGTCTTGCAGTCAAATCATTTTATGGTTATTATCGGATATAATGAACGCGGCGTCATAGCAAATTCAGGAAAAGAAAGGGCCGTGTTTATCGCAGAAAAAGATTTTTTAAAAACATGGGAAAGGACAAAATTCTGGACACTGCTGATAAAAAGAAAGTGAACAGTGAACAGTATTCAGTGAACGGCTTAAAGAAAAGAGCGTTATATTTTTTTATCTATTCACTATTCACTATTCACTATTCACTGCTTTCCGGCTGTGCTCTTCCGCGCATTATCATCCTCGAAGACCCTCTGACTCCAGAGGAGCATATAAACCTTGGAGTTGCTTATGAAAAAAGCGGGGAGACTGACAATGCCCTGAAGGAATATAAAGAGGCTTCAAAGAAACTTCCCTCTGCATATCTCTACATGGGCAATATATATTTTCAGAAGAACGAACTTGATGAAGCTGAAAGATATTACAGGAAGGCGATAAAAAAAGATTCCAAAAACGCAGATGCATATAATAATCTTGCGTGGCTTTATTACACAAAAAAGGAAAACCTCGATGAGGCAGAAGTCCTTGCTTTAAAGGCGATAGAGCTTAATCCCTTGAAAAAAGAGACATATCAGGATACGCTTGAGAAGATAAGGGGAGTAAGAAGGAAATGAAGTGGGCATCATTCTTGGTATTTTGTCATTCTTGCTGTCATTCCGACTTGTTCGGAATCATTCCGAAGAAGGATGCTGGACAAGCCAGCATGACAGATAGGGAAGGATTGAGGAAATTATAATGTCTGACAAATTAGACATACCAAAAAACCTTCATGATGAAATGATTTCCCATTGCAGGGAGGCATTCCCGAATGAGGCTTGCGGGATTCTCGCGGGGAAGGGCGATGAGGTCTCAAAGATATATAAGATGACGAATGTGGAAAAATCTCCTGTAAGTTATTTTATGGACTCAAGAGAGCAGTTCAAGGTCATGAAAGACATAAGAGAGAAAAACCTCTCTATGCTTGCGATATTTCATTCCCATCCGTCATCGCCTGCATATCCGTCTGCAAAAGATTTATCCCTTGCATTCTATGAAGACTCCATCTACATCATCGTGAGCCTGATGGAAAAAGAACCGGTGGCAAAGGGGTATTCGATGAAGGAAGGGAAGATTGAGGAAGTCGCGATAGCCGTGAAAGGATAAGGCCGGCCTGACAAAATTCCTATTTTAATTTTCATCCAGTTTAGAGTAAAATATTACTCATTTTTCAATTGCAAGAAGGAGGTGCTTATGGGATATGTAAACGGTCTTAAGTGCAGAGAATGCGGCAGGAAATATCCTGTTGATCCAATATATGTCTGTGAATTCTGCTTCGGGCCACTGGAAGTTGTTTATGATTATAAGAAAATAAAGAAAGTGCTGACCAGAAAGAGTATCAAGGCAAGGGAAGAGAACCTCTGGCGCTATAAAGAACTTCTGCCTATTGACGGAGAACCGCAGGTAGGCCTTGACTCAGGCTTTACCCCGTTGGTAAAGGCTGATAACCTTGCAAGGGAGCTCGGGGTAAAAGAATTGTATATAAAGGACGATACTGTTGCCCATCCGACCCTCTCATTCAAGGACAGGGTTGTTGCAGTTGCTCTTACAAAGGCAAAGGAATTCGGGTTTGATACAGTTGCATGCGCCTCTACCGGAAACCTTGCCCATTCTGTTTCTGCCCACGGAGCAAGGGCAGGCTTCAAGAGATTTGTCTTTATACCTGCAACGCTTGAGGCAAGCAAGATAGTTGCGTCATTGGTTTATGAACCTAACCTGGTTGCTGTTGACGGCAATTATGATGAGGTAAACAGGCTTTGCAGCGAGATAGCAAATAAATATAAATGGGCCTTTGTGAACATAAACATAAGGCCGTTCTATGCAGAAGGCTCAAAGACGCAGGGCTTTGAGATTATCGAGCAGTTAGGGTGGAAGGCCCCTGACAATGTGGTTGTGCCCTGTGCAAGCGGCTCCTTGCTGACAAAGGTGTGGAAGTCGTTTAAGGAATTTAAAACCATAGGCATAATAAAGGAATTAAATACAAAGGTCTTTGCTGCCCAGGCTACGGGATGTTCTCCAATAGCAGCTGCAATAAAGACAGGCACTGATGTGATAAGGCCTGTAAAGCCGAATACCGTTGCCAAGTCTCTTGCAATCGGTAATCCGGCAGACGGGTTTTATGCCATTCAGGTTGTGAAAGAAACAGGCGGATATGCCGAGGATGTCTCTGACGAAGAGATTATTGAGGGAATAAAAATGCTTGCCAGGACAGAGGGTATATTTGCAGAGACTGCAGGAGGTGTTACGCTTGCATGTACAAAAAAGCTTATTGAGTCCGGCAAGATTAATAAGGATGAGACTACTGTGATGTGTATAACAGGAAACGGGCTTAAGACGCAGGAGGCATTGAGCGGGCATACAGCGTCGCCGCATTTTATAAAACCAAATCTGGCATCTTTTGAAGAAGTGCTGAAAAAAATAGGAGGTAAATGATGGCAGTAAAAGTCAGAATTCCAACACCGCTTCAGAGGTTAACGCAGGGCAAGGAAGAGGTGGATGGCGTGTCAGGCACAATAATGAATCTTGTTGCCGACCTTGACAAGAGATTCCCCGGCATAGCCGAGAGAATATCAGATGGGGGCAAGATACGGAGATTCGTTAATATCTATGTTAATGAAGAGGACATAAGGTTTCTGAAGGCAGAGGATACAACAGTTAAGGACGGAGATGAAGTTTCCATCGTTCCTGCGATAGCGGGAGGACAATTAGTGAACAGTGAATAGTCGTCAGTGAATAGTTCTTTTACTAGATACTGTTCACTATTAACTATTCACTAAAATATAGGAGGAGTTATGAAGAAGCGTATTAAATTAACCTTTCCGCAGCGTCTTATCAAAGAGCCTGTTATATTTACAATGGCCAGGGAATACAATGTGATGCCTAATATCAGGCGGGCCAGGGTTACAGAGACAGTCGGAGAGATGGTTCTTGAGCTTGAGGGGACAGAAGAGAATCTTGGAAAAGGCATAAAATTCCTGAGAGAGCAGGGTGTAGATGTGGAACTTGTGGAAGGAGACATCATAGAGTAATGCAAAATGCAAAATGCAAAGTGCAGTGCGCACCCTGGAAGGGAATAATAGAAGAATACAGGGAGTTTCTTCCGGTTGGAAATGAAACTCCGGTTGTAACACTGAATGAGGGGAATACTCCGCTTATAAAGGCAGTGAACCTGAAAAAACATGGCCTTGACCTTGAGATTTATTTCAAGTTCGAGGGCGCCAACCCGACAGGCTCATTCAAAGACAGGGGCATGACGCTTGCCTTATCAAAGGCTGTTGAGGCCGGGTCAAAGGCAGTGATATGCGCATCAACAGGAAATACATCTGCCTCTGCCGCAGCTTATGCAGCAAGGGCCAATATAAAGGCAATAGTTCTTATTCCGCAGGGAAAGATTGCCCTTGGCAAACTGGCCCAGGCACTGGTGCACGGAGCATACGTGCTTCAGATAGAGGGCAATTTTGACGAAGCGCTTAACATAGTCAAGATACTTGTTGAAAAACATCCGATAACGCTTGTTAATTCAATTAATCCTTTCAGGCTGGAAGGCCAGAAATCAGCTGCCTTTGAGGTATGTGACCAGCTTGGCTTTACACCGAAATATCATGCGCTGCCAGTTGGCAATGCAGGTAATGTTACTGCTTACTGGAAGGGCTACAAGGAATATCACAAAAAAGGCAGGTCTGCATCTCTGCCTGTTATGCTGGGTTTTCAGGCCGCAGGCGCTGCGCCGATTGTTCTGGGGCATAGGGTAGAAAAGCCTGAGACAATAGCCACTGCAATAAGAATCGGCAACCCTGCAAGCTGGAAAGGCGCAGTAGCTGCAAGGGATGAATCAGGCGGAAGGATAGAGGCTGTAACAGACGAGGAGATACTGAAGGCCTATAGCCTTATTGCATCAACAGAAGGGATATTCTGTGAACCCGCATCTGCCGCGTCTCTGGCAGGTGTGATAAAGTTAAATAAAGAGGGTTATTTCAATGCAGGAGACACTGTAGTTTGCACCTTGACAGGCCACGGGCTTAAGGACCCTGATACAGTGTTCAGGGCTTCAAAAGAACCAATAAAGGTTAAAGCGGATACAGGCGAAGTAGAGAAGGCATTGAAAGGGATAATATAAAAGCTGTAAGCGTTCAGCTGTCAGCTTTCAGGGAAATACAATGAAATATGTTGTAATCATAGGCGATGGAATGGCTGACAGGCCGATAAAAGAACTGGGGGGGAAGACCCCTTTGCAGGCAGCGTTCACGCCAAATATGGACAAACTTGCCGGCGAGGGAATTATCGGCAGGGTACGGACAGTGCCTGAGGGACTGCACCCTGGTTCTGACGTTGCCAATTTGAGCATACTCGGATATGACCCGCGGAAGTTTTATACCGGCAGGGCGCCGCTCGAAGCAGCAAGCATAGGGATTGCTCTTAAGGATAATGACGTTGCTTACAGGTGTAACCTTGTTACTCTCAAATTCAATAAGGACAAGACACAGGCAGTTATGCAGGACTACAGTGGAGGCCATATTTCAACAGAAGAGGCCGGCCTGCTTATAAAAGATATAGAAAAGGACCTCAGTTCTGAAAATATAAAATTTTACAGAGGAGTGAGTTACAGGCATCTGATGGTATGGTCCGGCGGCGAGTCAGAAATAGAATGCGCTCCGCCCCATGACATATTGGGAAAAGATATAGCTGATTACCTGCCTGTCGGCCCGGGAGAAGAAATCATCAGGGAGCTGATGATAAATTCTGTTGATGTCCTTGAAAGCCACGAGGTAAACAGGAAGCGGACAGGCAAGGGCAAGAACCCTGCGAACAGCATCTGGCTCTGGGGACAGGGCAAGAAACCAAGCTTGTCAAAATTCAGGGAAAGATATTCCATTGACGGCGCTCTGGTTTCAGCAGTTGACCTTACAAAAGGGCTTGGCATTTATGCGGGATTTGAAATACTGCAGGTTCCCGGCATTACAGGCTGGCTTGACACCAATTATACCGGCAAGGCAGAGGCAGCATTGAAAGCGCTTGAAAAAGTTGATTTTGTTTATATACATGTAGAGGCGCCTGATGAAGCAGGGCACTCCGGAAATTACAAGGATAAGATTAAGGCAATAGAGGATTTTGACGCGCTGGTTGTCGGTACTGTCATGAAAGGGATAGAGAAATTTAAAGAATACAGAATCTTACTTATGCCTGACCATGCAACACCTATAGAGCTAAGGACCCATACAGGTGAGCCTGTGCCTTTTGTTATTTTCGACAGCAGATACAAAAAGAAAAATGAAGGCATTAGCTATGACGAATCCATTACAAAGAGGAAAAATATAGTTGTGATTGAAGAAGGCCATAAACTCATGGATTATTTTATCAAGGGGGTCCAGGCGTAGTGCTCATAGTCCAGAAATACGGAGGCACATCTGTTGCCAATGTTGAGAGGATAAAGAATGTCGCGGCTCGTGTTGCAAGGACTGCAAAAGAAGGGCATAGGGTTGTGGTTGTTGTCTCTGCAATGTCAGGCGAGACAGACAAGCTGATAAACCTTGCGCATCAGGCATCGTTAAACCCCAATGAAAGGGAGATGGACATGCTCCTTTCTTCAGGTGAAAGGGTCACCAGCGCTCTTACAGCAATGGCTATCGAAGACCTTGGATGTAAGGCCATGGCGCTTACAGGAAGGCAGATGGGGATAATAACAGATGATGTCCATACAAAGGCAAGGATAGCAAAAATTACAGGCGACAGGGCAAAGAAGGCCCTTGATGACGGTTATATTATCGTTGTTGCAGGCTTTCAGGGCATTACAGAAAATCAGGATGTCACAACGCTCGGCAGGGGAGGCTCTGACCTTTCAGCTGTTGCGATTGCAGCAGCCCTTAATGCAGACCTCTGCGAAATTTACACTGACGTTGACGGTGTTTATACAACAGACCCTAATATTGTTCCCGAAGCAAGGAAGCTTAAAAAGATCTCCTATGAAGAGATGCTTGAGCTTGCAAGCCTCGGCGCAAAGGTATTGCAGACAAGGTCTGTTGAATTTGCCATGAAATATAATGTCCCGACTGTTGTGAGGTCAAGCTTTAATGATAATCCGGGAACACTTGTTGTCAAGGAGGATAAGGACATGGAAAATGTCGTTGTATCAGGAGTTGCTTATGATAAAAACCAGGTGAAGCTTACTCTTCTGTCTGTCCCTGACAAGCCGGGGATTGCAGCAAAGATATTCAATGCAATTGCAAATGCAAATGTTGTTGTTGACATGATTGTCCAGAACGTAAGCAGCGACGGCAAGGCAGCGGACATATCATTCACAGTGCCGAAGACAGACAGCAAAAAGGCACTGAAGATTACAGAGGAAATTGCAAAGGAGCTTGGCGCAAAGAGCGTTGCCTTAAGAGACGATATTGCAAAGATATCTATTGTAGGCGTAGGCATGAGGACCCATTCAGGAGTTGCGGCAAAGATGTTCGAGACACTTTCAAGGCATGGAGTCAACATATTGATGATAAGCACATCAGAGATAAAAGTCTCGTGCGTGATTGATTCAAAATACACGGAGCTTGCAGTCAGGGTCCTGCATGATGTATTCGGACTGGCAGAGGCAAGGGCATAATGAGCATTCTTGACTGCATAGGCAATACCCCTTTAGCAAGTCTCGACAAGATTAACCCGAACCCCAAAGTAAAAATACTGGCCAAGCTCGAAGGAAA
>ORMF010714683.1_pt1 | contig 10777 bp, 10 predicted proteins | sample 1779871 | NCBI WGS metagenome assembly ORMF01 (sample SAMEA104232316, study PRJEB22302) | groundwater metagenome | biome: forest; feature: aquifer; material: groundwater | place: USA | collected 2011-08-07 | depth 5.4 m
GGGGTTTGGGGGTATCCCCCAGATACAATTCTTCCCCCTTCCCTTTAGGGAAGGGGGCTAGGGGGTTAGGTTACCAACCGGCCCACCGGGCCTAGAGTAAGAGTCGGACATGAGCAAGTTGCCCCTGGAAGGTGTACGCATCCTGGACTCCACGTACATCTTCGCCATGCCCTACGCCTGCGCCATGATGGCCGACCTGGGCGCGGAAGTCGTGAAGATTGAAGGCCCCGCGCACTCCGACCCCATCCGGCTATCGGGGTCATTCGCGGACAACAACCCACACCCGGACGCCTGGAACCGCTCCGGCGGGTTCAACATGCTCAACCGTGGCAAAAAGTCCCTGACCCTTGACCTGAGCAAACCCGAAGGCCGCGAGGCGCTGAAGGAGTTGGTGAAGGTCAGCGACGTGCTCGTAGAAAACTACACCCCCCGGGTCATGCGCGCCTGGGGCATGGACTACCCCAACCTCATCAAGCTGAAGCCGGACATCATCATGGTGTCCAACACGGGCTACGGCCACGGCAACGGCCCCTGGGCGCTGTATCCCGCCCAGGCTACCACCCAGGAGGCCACTCACGGCCTCTGTCACATCACCGGCTACCCTAACGGCATCCCCTCCAAGGCTGGTCAGTCCTACGATGACTTCCTGGCCTGCTGGTCGGCGTTGGTAGCCGTCGCCTGCGCCCTGCGCTACCGCAACAAGACGGGCAAGGGGCAGTGGATAGACATCGGCATGTACCAGCTTGGCTGCTACTTCCCCAGCGAGTACATCATGGACTACATCGCCAACGCGCGGGAGGGCGGGCGCATCGGCAACCGCCATCCCTGGAAGGCCCCCCAGGGGTGCTATCCCTGCGCAGGCAAGGACCAGTGGTGCGTGCTTTCCGTAGGGGACGAAGCGGAGTGGGAAGCCCTGTGCAACGCTATGGAGAAGCCCGCGCTTGCAAAAGACCCCCGTTTCGCCACAGCTAAGGGCCGCATGGAGCGCCACGACGAGCTGGACGCCGTTATCTCCGCCTGGACCAAGGAGCGCGACCGCTACGACGTGATGCGCCTGTTGCAGTCCGCGGGCGTGCCTTCCGGCGTGGTCTTTGACCTGCGGGACAGCAACGTTGACCCCCACATGCGTGAGCACGGGTACTTTGAGCGTGTGACTGCGCCCGCGGACAGGAAGCTGGGAACGCGCGTCTTCATGGGCCGGCCCTGGCAGCTTAGCAAGACCAAAGTCCAGATCAAGGCCCCTGCACCAAAGCTCGGCGAACACAACGACTACTATCTGGAAAAGATGCTGGGCTACGACGACGACAAGATGGGCGAGTTGGAGGATGCCAACATCATCGGCGATAAGCCGCTGAACGCCCAACGCGTACCCACGGTGCGCAACATGGAAGCGGACGTGCGCAACGGCGTGTACGCCTACTACGACCCTGAGTACAAGCAAAGGCTGGGCTTGTAGTCCTGCCTTTGGGGTGCAAGGGCAAAGCCCTGCTGGGAGTATCCCTAGCTTTGCACGAAAACCTAGCAGGCTGCGGAAAAAGGGAAGTGCAGAGGGGCAAAGCCCCTTTGCCAGGGGTCTGGGGGTGTCCACCAGCTACAATTTCCCCCTTCCCTTAAGGGAAGGGGGCCAGGGGGTTAGGTCAAAGCGGGCTTTTGATTCAGACTTTAGCACTGTCTAACTTAGGACACTGGTAGGAGCATTATCATGGGAAAGCTGCCATTGGAAGGCATTCGGATTGTGGAGTCCACCTACGTCTATGCGTTCCCCTACGCTGCGGGGCTGCTTACGGACCTGGGCGCAGAGGTCATCAAAATTGAAGGCTTGGGCCACGTAGACGTGACCCGTGGCGGAGCATTCGCCGGTTCCTACCCGGACAACGTGCCGGGCAAGGACCCGTGGAACCAGCCCGGCGGGTATAACCAGCTCAACCGGGGCAAAAAGTCCCTGACCCTGGATCTGAGCAAGAAGGAAGGCCGCGACGTGCTGGTAGACCTCTTGAAGGTCACCGACGTGTTCATGGAGAACTTCACGCCTCGCGTCATGCGCAACTGGGGCCTGGACTACCCCAACATGAAGAAGATCAAGCCGGACATCATCATGGCCTCCAACACCGGCTACGGCCACGGCGCAGGCGTCTGGTCTTCCTATCCTGCCCAGGCCACCACCCAGGAGGCCACCCACGGCCACTGCCACATCACCGGCTACCTGAACGACATCCCCTCCAAAGCAGGCCAGTCCTTTGTGGACTTCCTCTCCACCTGGACCGTCATGTTCGCCATCGCCAACGCCCTGCGCTACAGGAAGCGGACAGGCAAAGGCCAGTGGATAGACATCGCCATGTACCAGTCCGGCTGCTACATGACCAGCGAGTACATCCTGGACTACATGGCCAACGGCAGAGAAGGCGGACGCATGGGCAACCGCCACCCGTGGCGCGTCCAGGGTTGCTACCCCTGCGCAGGCGAAGACCAGTGGTGCGTCCTCTCTGTTGGCGACGATGTGGAATGGGCTGCCCTGTGCAACGTCATCGGCAAGCCGGACATGGCCCATGACCCGCGCTTTGCCACAGCCGATAGCCGCCTGAAACACCACGACGAGATTGACCGGCTGCTGACTGCCTGGACCAAAGGCCAGGAAAAGTTCGCCGTCATGGAACAGTTGCAGAACGCCGGCGTGCCCGCCGCTCCCGTCTTTGATTCACGTGACTCCAACCTGAACCCCCACTACTGGTCACGCGGCTTCCTGGAAAAGGTGGACTTCCCGCCGGAGCGCAGCATTGGCACCCGTGTGCTCATGGGCCGCCCCTACCGCATGAGCAAGACGCCGCTGCGCATCACGAGTCCCGCCCCGAAGCTGGGCGATGCTAACCAAGAGATGGTCATCAACGTGCTGGGCTACTCCGAGGCGCAGTACACCGAGCTAGTCAAGACGGGCATCCTGGGCGAGCGTCCCACCAACCCCAGGCCCACGCCTACCCTTGGCCTGGACGACATGGTCAAGGCCGGCCGCTTCAAGTACCACGACCCTGAGTATAAGCGCAAGCTGGGCATCTAGCAGTTTGCGGAAAACAGGAAGGGCAGTCCCGGCGTGTCGGGGCTGCCCTTCCTGTTTGTTGATGACAAGGCATCTATCTCCTGGATTCCACCATTCGAGCGTGGGGGATTTCACCAGAGACAACGGGCCTCACCTGGTCTTCGCATAGAGGAAGAAGTGCGATAGTATCGCCCTGAAGGGTGATAAACTCCACCTCGTATTGCCCTGGTTCATACACGAACACAACCGTGCCCGTGTCCCCTTGCATCAGCCCATGCTCGGGCAGGTCAACTGTCAACGCCACAATGTCCAACTCGTTAATCATGCCACCTCCCTGATAGGGTAGGCTGTGACCAACCTGGGTACATCCTCACCGTTGCGGACCATCCACACCGTGCGAACAAAGGGGAGCCTACCGTCGGGGCAATGCAACCTACCCACAACAGTATACTGCATCCCATGAGGCCGTCGTGCCAAGCGCTCAATCTCGTACTCGTTTCCATGGCGCACGAGGGCACTGGCCATTGCTTCCCATGCCAACGGTGAGAAACCAAATCGGAGGAAGAAAACGGCCTTTGGCCTGCCGTCAACGTTATCAAGCGACAGCAAATACCCCGTGATCTTGGCCTCCTCAACGAAAGCCCGCTCCGCGTTCGGCAGCTTCACCTCGTTATTTTCGCTCCACCAACTGGATCAGCATCCCCCGTGCCGACTTCGGGTGGATGAACACCTGCTCCCCCGGCTTATCGCCGCCGATGAGCGTCACGCCCTTCGCCTTCAGCGCCTTTACCCGCTCCGCCACGTCCTTCACCGCAATGGCGATCAGATACACGCCCTCGCCACGGCGCGCCACCGCGCGGCCCACCGGCGTCTCCGGCCCCAGCGGCTCCGCCAGCTCAATGAAGTGGCCATCCTCCAACTGCATGAACGCCGACTTCACACCCTGCGCCTGCAACACCGCCGTGCGCTCCAACTTGAACCCCAGCGTATCCCGGTACGTCGCGATGGCCTGGTTCAAGTCCTTCACCCCAATAACCACGTGGTCCAGCCAGCGGTACGGCGCATCGGGATTATGCACGTGCTCCGGCGCGGGACGGTCCGGCCAGCCCCGCTGCGTTAGCTGGATGAACATGCCGCAGGCGCTGCGAGGGTGTACGAAGATAGGCCCGCGAGGCGCCTCAGTGTTCACCAGCCGCACACCCTTAGCGGAAAGCTCTTGCTTGGCCTCTTCCAGGCTGGGAATCTCAATGGATAGCACGTAGAACCCCTCGCCACGGCCCTGGATGGCGCGATCAACCGCGTTGCCCGCCTCCATTGGCTCAATGAGAGCCAGCATCCGGCCATCCTCGTAGTTAAAGAACGCCTGAAGAATGCCCATAGGCGGCGACTGGGCAAACCGGTCAAACTTCATGCCGAGCTGGTCACGGAAGATAGGTGTGCTCTCCTCCCTGCTCTTCACAGCAATGGCCAGGTGGTCCAAAGCGATGTAACGCATAGCAGCCCCCTCTGAAAGATGGCTTAGTGTACTACAAAACCGACGGTAGTCCATCACCCACTGCAAGAAAGGAAAGAGGCAGGTAATCAGCCTGCCTCTTGAACAGAAGCTACCCTTATTCGTCTGGCTTAAGCCGCGGTTTCCAGCTTCCGCGCATGGGGAATCTCCCCCGGCTCAACCGGGCGCACCTGCTCTTTGTCCAGCGTAACAACGGCGATGGTCTCACCCTCCAGCGTCATGAACTCCACTTCATATCCGCCCGTAGGATGAACGAGCACAATAGTCCCGATATCCCCCTGCTTCAGTCCGTACTCTCGCAGGTCAACAGCCAGAACAGCTTCCTCCAATTCATTCATCATCGTAATACCCTCCTGAGGGGATACGCAGTGGACAAGCGGGGTATGCTCTGACCAATTTCAATAAACCAGACTGAACGCAGTAGCGGCCGCCGGCCATCAGGGCAGTCCAACTCCCCTTCAATAGTATAGCTTGCCCCATGTTGAGAAGGTACTACTCGGCTGATCTCATGCGTCTGAGCGTGGTGTAACAATGCGGAGGCCAACTCCTCCCACCCTTGGAGTGAAAAGCCGAATGCCCGGAAGAAAGTGGCTTTGTCTCTACCTTTCTCCTGCACTTCAGAAAGCAGATAGTCCACAATCTTAGCCCTAGGCACAATGGCCTGCTCTACATTGGGCAGTTTCACTCCAAAAGCCTCTCATACAGGATTTCAAGGACAGCCTATGTTCAGCCAACCCGCAGCAAGCCGACTCAGTGTACCAGATACGGGGGCGGTGGAAAGGGGAAATTTACCAACTGTACGAGCCTCGATTCAAGCGCAGAGGCCTACGAAAACTCCCTTTCCCCGCGCTTGAAACTTCTGTTCTCTTGTGTATCATAGAGGCACTCGTCACGCGTAGCTAAAGGGTCCGCTCTGGAGCATTGCATGGAAGGCCTCTTGACCTCGCCCGGTGTTGACTTGCGTTTTGAAGACCCGGAGTCCTCAGCCAACAAAGACCTTGCCATTCACAGATGGGCAAAGTGGATAGCAGGGTTTTCAGGAGATTTTGCCCGAAGCGTAATGCGGCAGTGTCTCACTGAAGATACGCGCAATGCGCTCGTGCTTGATCCCTTTTCCGGCGTCGGCACTACCCTGCTTGAAGCAAGCAGGGTCGGAGTCCGAAGCATAGGCTTTGAAATCAATCCCTACGCCCATTTGGTGTGCTCCGTTAAGCTGGCTGCTGGCGAAATCAGCACGGAAACACTGCGCGAGCACATCCGCTGCTATCAAGCCTCTGCAACCGCCAACGGGCATCATCAGGATTTCAGACAGCTCGCCCCAGTGGGATTCAAAAGCCGCATCCCCTTCTTTAGCGAGCCGGTAGAGACGATGGTCCTTCGCACCCTTGCCTACGTTGATACCTTGGCTCCAAGGTATCAGAACATTTTTCGCGTCGCCCTGGGATCGGTCATGGTTGAGTTCTCCAACTACACCTACGAACCATCCCTTGGCTCCCGGCCCGGCGCGGGAAAGCAGCTCGTCCCAACGGCGCCCGTTGTAGAGATCATCAGCAAAAAGCTGCTGGACATGGCGCATGACATTGAAGAGTTGCAGAAGGATACTCTAGGGAAAGTCATCGCTCCATCCGAGGTGTATTGCGAGAGTTTCTTCTCTGCCGGCTCCCGCATCGCAGACCATAGCGTTGATTTGGTCGTAACATCTCCGCCTTACATGAACAACTACCATTACGTTCGCAATACCAGGCCTCAGCTATTCTGGACCGGCCTTGTACATGCACCCAAAGAGCTTAAGGCGCTTGAAGAAAACAATTTTGGGAAATTCTGGCAGACTGTGCGGGCAAAGGAGCCGGTCCCTCTGACATTTGCCCTGCCGGACCTTGAAGAGCGCGTCATCGCCATTCGCAGCATCAAGCCGGAGAGGGGCGTCTACGGCGGATCGGGATGGGCAAACTACATCGCCGGCTACATGAACGACCTGAACACCTTCTGCGGCCTGTTGCACCGCTTCATGAAGCCCAACGGAGTCGCCGTCATCGTCATAGGCAATTCGGTTATCCAGGGCATTGATTTGCCGGTGCATGAGTATGTGTCAAAGATAGGTGGTCTCTCCGGCTTGGAAACCATATCTATTCAGATGCTTCGGAAGCGTGTCGGCTCCAGTATCGTGGATTCAGGAAGCAGGCTTTCAGGAGCAACAAAACGGACCCTCTATGATTATGCCGTAGTCCTGACTCCAACCCATTGAACGCTAGCCCTGTTTCTCCAACGGGAAGCGTTTATCCCACTCATTCACATAACCTGTTTTCCCAGGCCGTCCTACCCCAGGTACGTGCATACTGAACCCTGGGATGCCGTTCCACTCCGGCCGGTAACGCTCAATGATTGCGTTCTCCGCACGAGCAGCCTCCCACGTCTGGCGGATGACCAGATAACGGCAGGTCATCTCGTCTACCGCTATGCCGGTCCGCCCCCGTATCTTGTTGAAGTGATCGCGCAGGCGGCTGGCAAGCCCTGCCTGCCCTGTCGCCACACCAACGTACACCGGCTTCGCCGCCTCACCGCGGTACAGGGCATACACTCCTATTGCTCTAGGTGCTTCAGGGTTTGCAAGGGGATGTGACGGACTGGCCTCTAGGGCAGCCACAACCTGATCGGCGTACGCTTTGTCCACGTCAAACACAAACACATGCTGGTCACACATGCCTGACACCACCTGCTAAGGGTCATTGCTGCGGCTACCTTTTACCACACCGTTCCCCCTCAACGCAACCGGGTCCCGCTGCTCTTCAAGGCAATAGTCAAATGCTCAGAGCACTGTAATGCATGGGTGGCCCTCAACAACAGTTATGACGCCTCTGAGATCAATTCTCATCTCAGGCAATCATGAAAAAGGTTCTTATGTCCTCGGCAACTACTTCGGATTCGAGGTAGAGATTCATGCTGAAGTTGGTAAATCCACTCTTTTTTGTGATCCAGAATTCATCATTTCCCTTGTTCCGTTCTGTGCAAAAAGCTACAAACGGCTGCCATTGCGTTTTCACTTCGTCGGCCACTTGTGTCAGTCTTTCTCGCGCTGAAGATGAGATCACATTCTGCTGCAAAGCCCTAATGAAGGCCACTCGTGTCTGCGAAATCGTAAGCGGACTTAGGCGGGATTGAGCATAGCGGGATGTTGTATTTATGCCATGAATGTGCTCCAAGATCACAAGAGCTACACCATATGTCTGAAAAATAGCATCGGATACATTCACAATGGTGTTGAAATCAGTCCTTGTCATTACTTTTTTAGCAGCAGCCTCTCTTAGCCGATTTTGCGATACCAAAGCAGCACGAAGAAAACTATTCCTGTCGACTATGTCAACCGGTGCTAGATAGCCTTCCCTCATACCGTCTGCAAACTCTCCGCGCTTCCGTTCAAGGAAGATTCCAAGCTGAGTGAAGGTTCTTTTTTGAATGGCTTGAATGTCTGGCTCGTTGGAGCGACGGTCTGCACTCGTGACTATCGTTTGGCTATTTGTCGCACGTGAAATTGACTCAATCAATGCCAACTTCCCTGCTTCAGTCGTCACAGCCTTGTCAAACGTTATTATTTTTACTAACACCTCTTTTTCTCCAAAGACTTCGTCTGGGAATTCATTCATGTGATCCTTGTAAATTTGACTCAAAGTATAGGCAGTTTGCCCTCCGTTAATAATTTGTGGGTTTACCACTGTTAATTGCGCTCGGTCTTTTTGTCCAATTCGTTCGTTCAAATAGGTTTCATCTGAAAGCATGGTTATGCCATTATTAAAAAGGGCAAATTCGTTAGTTTTCATACTTTCTATTGAACTACGAATGGCTTTGTTGACGTTTTGGCCTTCTAGTTCCAGGTAACTCCTAGGGTTGTGCTTAAGTATGGCGTTGCGGTATCTATACATAGCCTTGGCAATTTCGAGGGTGGGAACAAAAACCACAGTTATTTCACATTTGCCATGCGCAGTGGCAGCCGTATAGCTAATTTTGGAACCGGCGTTCTTGTTGCTTAGATTAAGTGAAAGATGCAATTCTTCAGCATTGAAAAATGAGCCAGAAACCAACGGAAATAGTAAGCGATTGTAACATGCGCTGTGATCAAATAGTTCAGTTGGAAGTCCACCAGTAAGCAAGGTGAGCTTCTGTTTAGTTATACCCTTTGCATTGGCGAGAATAATGACCTGGTATCGATAACGCGCGATATCGCCAATGCTCTTGATCCTGTCAACCATCGAGCGAATCTTGGCGTTATATGGCTGACCCGACTCTGAGGACAGGTTTCCATCCAGAATCCGTGTGATATCCATCTGAAGAAGTTCTTCAGGCTCAATAAACTTCTCCTCGAAATTCCGCCCTGTCTGCCGGAACTTCGATTGAACAAAGTAGATAACCTTGCGCTCTGAATCAACGTAATAAGCATCAATACCTCCATCCTGAGATCCCTCAGTAATGAAGTGTTCCCTGTCGGAAAATTCAAGAAGACCAAAATAGACTTTGAGTAGTAAATGAATGAAAGCCTTGGAACGTGCGGTGTTCAGTCTTTCTCCATCGTCATTTCCAGGATGGTAACTCTTATATTCCAGAGGAGCCTCTAGCCGGAGTTGGTCCAACACACGAACCAAAACGTCATATCGTTTCATCATTGGCGTCGTAGTCAACTTTGGCCTCTCTTTATGAGAAACAGATTGCAAGGGTCTGCACCTCGCTCATTATACAACGGCACCATCTGTGTGAAACCTGTGAACAGGTTTCAGGACGGCCCCTCTCCCCCCTGCCACCCACCCCTTCCCCATCCCCGCCCCCATCTGCTACCCTCGTCCCATGACCTCCAGCGTGTACCCCAGTGGTCTGGACACAGGTACTTCAATCATGGACTCCTATTACCCTCTGCTTGCGGATTTCGGATTCGTTTCCTCAAAAAAATAAAATGAATCCCAGATACAAATCCAATCTAAAATAAGCCCCCTGAAACAGGGCAAAACGAATCCCCTGCCCCCTTCTCTATGCCCTATGCTCTCTTGCCCACCCGCCCGTCTGTCCGTATGCCCGTATGCCCGCATGTCTATCCGCCCGCCCCTTGCCCATTTGCCCCCTTCCCAGCATACTCAGGCTAGTCCGAACAGCCGCCAATAGGAGGCCGCCATGGTGCTGGAAGTCTTCCACGTCAAAGAAGCCGATGCCGTCCGCGTCCGCCACGAAGACCTGCGGGCCACCGTCGCCGCCCTGTTCCTTAAGGCTGGCGTCCCCAGCGCCGACGCCGCCCTCGGCGCGGACGTCCTCGTCGCTGCCGACCTGCGCGGCGTGGACAGCCACGGCGTCTCAAACATGCTGCGCAGCTATCTCCAGCGCTACGCCTCCGGCGAGATCAACCCGCGTCCCAACTGGCGCATCACTCGTGAGACCCCTGCCATCGCCAACATAGACTGCGATGGCGGCCTGGGCATCGTCATCGCCCCCAAGGCTATGGAGCTTGCCATCCAGAAGGCCCGCAACACCGGCGTCGGCGTCGTCACCATGGCCCGAGGCCGCCACGTCGGCATGGCCGCCTACCACGCCATGCTCGCCCTCCCCCACGACATGATCGGCGTCTGCCTCAGCGCCCCTAACGTCCAGGTAGTGCCCACCTTCGGAGCCATAGAGCGGCTGGGCACTAACCCCATCGCCGTCGCCGCTCCCGCCAAGGACGAGCCGCCCTTCGTCTACGACGCCGCCACCAGCGCCGTCGCCGTCAACAAGATCCGCCTCGCCCAGCGCATGGACGCCGTCATCCCCGGCGGCCTCATCGCCGATGCCTCCGGCGTCCCCATCATGGCCGATGGCAAGGTCCCAGCGCAGTTCAAGATGCTCCCCACCGGCGCAACCCGCGAGATTGGCTCCCACAAAGGCTACGGCCTGGCCTGCGTCGTGGAAATCCTGTGCAGCATCCTATCCGGCAGCGGGTTTGCCGTTGTGAACCCGAGCGCGTGGGCCCAGCACTACGTCGCCGCCTACCGCATTGACGCCTTCTCCGACGTGGACGAGTTCAAAACAACCATGGACGAGTTCCTGCGCATGTTGAAGGCGACGCCGCCCGCTCCCGGCCACGAGCGCGTCCTTGTCCCCGGCCAGCCCGAAGCCGAAGAGGAGGTGGAGCGCCGCGCCCACGGCATTCCCCTGCACAAAGAGGTCATCCAGTGGTTTGACAGCATCTGCGCGGAGATGAGCGTGCCAAGCCTGCGCAC
>ORMF010002077.1_pt1 | contig 10776 bp, 9 predicted proteins | sample 1779871 | NCBI WGS metagenome assembly ORMF01 (sample SAMEA104232316, study PRJEB22302) | groundwater metagenome | biome: forest; feature: aquifer; material: groundwater | place: USA | collected 2011-08-07 | depth 5.4 m
CGGACGCGCCTACGTCGTCCGCATCTCGAACAAGGACTCGGGCCTGCTCGCGATCGACCGCCAGAACGAGATCCACAACACGATCGCCGCTGCAGAAGCCGGCGTGGGCGCGCCGTTCATCGCAGCGCTGCCCGAGCTCGACGCGGTCGTGCTCGGGTTCCTCGAAGGCCGGTCGCTCTCCCCCGACGACCTGCGGCGCGGCGACCTGCTGCCCCTCGTCGCGCAGGCGTGCCGGCGGCTGCACGGGGCGCGGCGCTTCTCCGCCGACTTCGACATGTTCGAGATCCAGCAGCGCTATCTCGGCGTCGTCCAGGAGCGCGGCTTCCGTCTGCCCAACCGCTATCTCGCCTTCGAGCCGCAGGTGCGCGCGATCGAGGAGGCGATGCGCGTGCGCGCCGAGCCCAGCGTGCCCTGCAACAACGACCTGCTCGCGGAGAACTTCATCGACGTCGGCGGCGAGCTGAAGCTGATCGACTACGAGTACTCCGGCAACAACGACGCCTGTTTCGAGCTCGGCAACATCTGGAGCGAGTCGAGCCTCGTGCCCGCGCAGCTCGACGAGCTCGTCACGCATTACTACGGCGCACCGCTCCGCGGCAAGATCGCGCGCGCGCGGCTGTGGGGCCTCGTGGCGAAATACGGGTGGATGCTCTGGGCGTCGATCCAGGACGGCGTGTCGGAGCTGGACTTCGACTTCTGGTCGTGGGGCATGGAGAAGTACGAACGCGCCGTCGTGGAGTTCGACGGTCCCGACTTCGAGCGCCTGCTCGCCGAGGTGCAGCGGGAGGACTGAGCGGGGTAGCCGGAGCTACCCCGCTCGAAGCACGCTCAGCCCGCCGTCACGGCCGGCCCCGACTCCGGCAGCTCGCCCTCCGGCGCCATGCGATGCGCCGGCCTCCCGTGCTGCGCGATGACGTAGTACACCGTGCCGACGAGCAGGATCACGACAAGCACCGTCCAGAGCACCGGACGGTTGTTCAGCCAGTTCCAGTGGAAGTTCAAGCCGAGCCCGGTCTCCTTGGGCGTCGGGTTCGTCGCTGCGCGCGGCCACGCGAAGTTGATCAGCATGCCGCCGCCCCACGCGAGCGCGAGCAGGTTGAGCGGCATGGCCCAGCGCCCGAGCGCGAACGGCGCCTTCTCCCGTGGCCAGCCCTTCAGCCTCGCCTTCAGCAGCGCGATGTTCGCCACGAAGTAGGACAGATAGATCATTCCCGTCGCGGCGATCGCGATGATCCCGGCGCCGGCGTACTGCAGCATCGGGATGAACGCGAGCACGCCGATCGCAACGCAGGACGCGATCGGTGTGTGCAGCGTGTGGTGGACCTTCGAGAGCACCTTCGACCCGGGCAGTGCGCCGTCACGAGACATGCCGAACGCAAGCCGAATCGTCGCCGTCTGGATCGAGAGGCAGCAGACGAAGATCGCCGCGGCGACGACGAGCAGGAACACGGTCGAGAACGCGTTGCCGAAGTTCGCGTCGATGATCGCCGCCGGACCGAAGCCACCCTTGATCGCGTCCTTGAGGTTCGGGATCGCGAGCAGCATCGCGAACAGGAAGATGCCGCCGATCACGAAGGCGCCGAGAATCGAGCCGATGATCGCCCTCGGCGCCTCGCGCCGCGGATCCTTCGTCTCCTCCGCCAGCGTGCCTGCGGTGTCGAACCCGTAGATCACGAAGAGCGACATGAACATCGCGACGAGGAAGGTGCCCGTCGTCAGCGACGTCCCGCCGGTGTGGAAGATCACCGACGCGCCCTGATGGTGATGGAAGAGCGCGAGCACGAACGCGAATACGACCATCCCCAGGATCTCGAAGACGACGCCGGTGTTGTTGACGATCGCAACGAGGCGGACGCCGAAGATGTTCATCACCGTGATGATCACCAGCGTGACGATCGCCATGAGTCGCTGGTTGTGGAGGTTGTTCGCGATGTTCCAGCCCATGTTGTTGAAGGCTGGGATCAGCGCGAGCGGCAGCGTGACACACACGGCAGTGACGGTGATGATGCCGGCGAACAGGTAGATCCAGCCGGCGAACCACGAGTAGGTCTTCCCCGCGAGGTACTTCGTCCACTGGAAGACCGACCCCGCCACGGGATAATGGCTCGAGAGCTCCGCGAACCCGAGCGCGATGCAGAGCTGCCCCACCGCGACGATCGGCCAGCTCCAGATGAAGACGCCGCCGATCGTCGTCAGACCGAGCGCAAAGAGCGTGAAGATGCCCGTCGAAGGCGAGATGTAGCTGAATGCGACGGCGAACGAGCTGAAGACGCCGAGACTGCGCTTCAACTCCTGCTTGTACCCGAATCGCGCGAGATCATGCTCGTCGCGAGATGCGTCTGTCACGGTGAGTCCTCCTCGGTAGGTAGCTGGGATTGACCCACGGCGCAAGGGTTCGTGTCAATGGGCGCCTTTCCTACGTGAGCGCGAGCAGGGCAATCCCCGCGACGACCACCCCCGCTCCCGCCAGCCGGGCGGCACCGACCTGCTCGCGAAGCACGCGGCGCGCCAGGAGCGCCGTCAGCACGACGCTCGTCTCACGCACGGCCGCCACGGGCGCGGCCGCGGCGCGCTGGAGCGCGAGCAGCACGAGGCAGTAGGCGCCGAATGTCGCGATGCCGGCGACGACGATCGAAGGGCTCACCTCTGCACGGAGCGCCCGCGTCCCCTTCGCGTGCGCCACGGCCGCGGCGTAGACGAGCGACGGTCCGAGCATCGAGAGCTCGAGGTACGGCACGGCCCCCGCGTGGAGGATGCCCTGCTTGTCGACGAGCGTGTACGTGGCGATGCACACGGCGATCAGCAAGCCGAACGCCGCGCCGTGCCCGGCGCCCTGCTTCAGCCCGCGGACGACGAGCACGCCGAGCGCGACCAGGCAGACGCCGGCTACCTGCCCCGCCGACGTGCCGCGGCCGAGGACGGCCACGCCGGCGACGAGCACGAGCACGGGCGCCGTGCCGCGCGCGATCGGGTAGACGACGGAGAGCGCCGCGACGCGGTAGGCGGTCGCCAGCAGGGCGAAGTACGCGAGCTGGAGCAGGCCCGTGCCGAGGAGGAACGGCCACACGGACGCGTCGACGTGCCACGTCGCCCACGTAACCGGCGCGAACACGAGCTCCGCGACAAGGAGGGCGACGGCTGTCGCGGCCGCGGGGTCGTGGGCCCGCGCGAGCAGCACGTTCCAGAGCGCGTGCACGAACGCGGCGGCGAGCGCGAGCGCCAGAGCCGACAACGGCATCCCCGAACAGTAAGGTGCGCCGTCGGATGCCCATTCGCGCAATCGTCTTCGACTTCAACGGGACGCTCTCCGACGACGAGCCGTTGCTCTGCGAGCTCTTCGTCGAGATGTTCGCCGCCCGAGGCCGCCCGCTCTCGGCGCAGGAGTACTACGACCAGCTCGCCGGCCTCTCTGATCCCGAGATCGTCCTCACGTGGCTCGGTCGCGACTACCCGGACGTCGACGGCGCCGTCGCGGAGCGCGTGCAGCGCTACCGCGACGGTGTCGGCGACGGCTCGACCGTGCACGAGCACGTTCGCGAAGCGGTCAGGTATGCCGCCCAGCGCGTGCCGCTCGCGATCTGCTCCGGTGCCGCCCGGGCCGAGATCGAGCCCGTCGTCGAGTCCTCCGGGCTCGCGCCGCTGCTGCGCGGCATCGTCTCCTCCGACGATGTCGTCCACGGCAAGCCGCACCCGGAGGGCTACCTGAAGGCGCTCGAGCTGCTCGGCGACGTGCGGCCCGGCGAGGTGCTCGCGATCGACGACACCGAGGCGGGCGTCGCATCCGCGAAGGCGGCGGGGCTCCTCACGTTCGCCAAGACGGGGACGCTCGACCCGCACCGGCTCGCCGCCGCGGACGAATTGATCGACCGGATCGACGTCGAGCTCATGCGCCGCGTCCTGCGCTGATGCTCGTGATCGCCCACCGCGGCGCCTCGTGGGAGCGGCCCGAGAACACCCTGCCGGCCTTCGAGCGCGCGATCGAGCTCGGCGCCGACGCCGTCGAGCTCGACGTGCACGCCGACGCCGACGGCCGGCTCGTCGTCACGCACGATCCGCCAAGGGCAGGCGGCAGCTACCCCACGCTCGACGAGGCGCTCGACCTCTGCCGCGGTCGCATCGGCGTGATGGCCGAGCTGAAGACGCCGCTCCGCTACCGGCGCCACGACGTCGTCGCCCGCACGGTGCGCCTGCTCACCGACGCGGACGTCGTGATCTGCTTCCAGCGGCCCCCGCTCGAGGAGGCGCGCGCGCTGCGCCCCGGCATCCGCACGTGCCAGCACGTCGGCTACGGCGTCTCGATCCGCGGAGCCCGCGGCGCGTGGGCGGTCGGCTTCCCCGCCGGCCGCGTCACGCCGCGAGGGCTCGCCGCGGCCATCGCACTCGACCTCGTCCCGCTCGTCTACCCCGTGAACGAGCCTGCGCGCATGCGCGAGCTCGACGACGCCGGCGTCGCGGGCGTCTTCACCGACCGGCCGGACCTGGCTCTTCGAGCAAGACAGGAAGCGGCTCGTCGCTGAGCTCGAGCACGCGTGCGTCCTGCGCGGGCAACGAAGCCGTGACCTTCATTCCGATCGGCAGCGTCGCCGCCTTCGCGGTCGACACGTCGGCGATCAGATCGGCGCCGGGACCGACGACCTTCAATCGCGTCACCGGCCCGAGGAACGTCTGCGCGATCACCTCGCCGGAGAGCGTGTTCTCACCGCCGGAGCCGTTCGCCGGCACGAGCTCGACGGTCTCCGGACGGATCAGCACGAGCACACGCTCTCCCCTCGCTCGCCCGCGGGCGGCTTCGACGGTGAGCGTGACGCCTCCGTGCTCGACCGTCCCGGTCGCCGAATCGGCAACCGTCGCCTCGAGCCGGTTCATCGTGCCGATGAACTCCGCAACGAACGGGGTGGCCGGCCTGCTGTACATCTCCGCCGGCGGGCCGATCTGCTCGATCCGTCCCCGGTACATGACGGCCACGTGGTCGGAGACGGCGAGCGCCTCCTCCTGGTCGTGCGTCACGTACAGCGTCGTGATCCCGAGCTCGAGCTGGATGCGGCGGATCTCCTCGCGCAGCTGTACGCGCACTTTCGCGTCGAGCGCCGACAGCGGCTCGTCGAGCAGCAGCACGCGCGGCTCGATCGCAAGCGCACGCGCGAGCGCGACGCGCTGCTGCATGCCGCCGGAGAGCTGGTGCGGGTAGCGATCGCCTGCATGGCCGAGACCGACGAGCTCGAGCAGCTCCCCCACCCGTCCGGCGCGCTCGCCCTTGTGCTTGCCGCGGATCTTCAGGCCGAACTCGACGTTCTGCGCGGCGGTCATGTTCGGGAACAGCGAGTACGCCTGGAACACCATCCCCATGTCGCGCTTGCTCGGCGCGACGTTCGTGATGTCCTTGCCGTCGATCACGATCCGGCCCTCGTCGGGCCGGTCGAAGCCGGCAACGAGACGCAGCGCCGTCGTCTTCCCGCAGCCGGACGGGCCGAGGAGCGAGAGGAACTCGCCCTGGCCGAGCTCGACTTCGATGCCGTCGAGGGCGCGAACGCCGCCGGCGAACTCGCGGTGCAGGTTCTGTAGCTCGAGATAGGCCATTAGCGGGACACCTAACGGGCTCCTGTGAGGACGGCCGCCCGGGTGCCGCGCTTGCGCCCGACGAGCAGCAGGGACAGCATCGCGCCCCACGTGAGGGCGAAGCTCATCAGCGTCAGCGCGGCGGCGGGATAGGCCTGCGACTCGTTCACGTACTGGAGGAAGCGCGGGAAGGTCTGGAACGCCGCCAGGTTCGCGATCGTGAACTCGCCCATCACGATCGCGAGCGTGAGGAAGGAGGCGGCGAGCGCGGCGGCGCGGATGTTCGGCAGGATCACCTTCAGGAGCGTCGTCGGCCAGCTCGCGCCGAGGCTTTGCGAGGCCTCGGTGAGCGTGTGCACGTCGATCGAGCGGAAGCCGGCGTCCAGCGAGAAGAACATGTACGGGAACGCGAGGATCACGTACGCCGCGACGAGGAATCCCCAGGGCTGCGCGTAGAACCAGCTCGGCGTCCCCCGGTAGACGTCCAGCAGACCGACGACCATCACGATCGGCGGCACCACGAACGGGATCAGCGCGAGGAACGCGACGACCGGGCGGAGCCGCGGCAGCTTCAGGTGCACCCAGTAGATGGTCGGCACGAAGATCAGCAGGCTCACGACGATCGTCTCGAGCGCCAGCAGGACCGAGATCTTCAACGTGTGCCAGAAGTCGCCGTTGTGGATCACCCACGTGTAGCTCGCGGCCGTGCAGCACTTTCCGGTCGCGTTCGCCTTGAGGCTGAAGAGGAAGGTGGCGAGGAGCGGGATGAAGAAGTAGGCGCCGGCGGCCAGCAGCCAGAAGTACGCGGTGGGCGCCATGCCGCGCCGCGGCTTCACTTCGCCCACCTCGCCGCGCGTCGCTGCAGCGGGATGTACGCCATCATCATCACGGCCAGCACGACGAACATGCCGAAGGCGAGCGCCTGCGCGAGGTGCGGATTGTCGAGCACGTTGCCGGTGTAGTACGCGCCGATCAGGATCGGCACAAGGTTGACCGTGCCCGACGTGAGGCTGTATGCCGTCGCGTACGCGGCGAAGGCGTTGCCGAAGAGCAGGATGATCGCGCCCAGGATCGACGGCATCAGGACGGGCAATCCGACGTAGCGCCAGAACTGCCATGAGCTCGCGCCGAGGTTCGAGGACGCCTCGCGCCACTCCTGGCGCAGCCCGTCGATCGCGGGCGCGATCACGAGGATCATCAACGGCAGCTGGAAGTACAGATAGACGATCTCGACGCCGGTCTTGCCGAACAGCGTGAAGCCCTGCCCGTAGAGGTCGATGTGAAGCTGGTTCTTGAGAAACTGGGTGGCCACGCCGATCGAGCCGAGCGTCGCGATGAAGGCGAACGCGAGCGGAATGCCGCCGAAGTTCGCTGCGACGCCCGAGAACGTCGTGATGATCGAGCGCACCCAGCGCGGTGTCCCCTCGCGCAGCGCGGCGTACGCGGTCGCGAGGCCGATGAGGCCGCCGAGCAGCGCGGTGACGAGGCTCACCTCGATGCTCGTCTTGTACGCGTCGACGTACGGGTGGTCGAAGAGCACCCGCACGTTGGCGAGCGTGTAGCCGCCGTGCACGCCCTTGAACGCGCCGAGCAGCACGCTGCCCGCGGGCAGGAACAGAAACAGGAGCGTGTACGCGAAGAAGGGAATCGTCGCGAGCCACGCGAGGCTGAGGCGCTTCCGGCCGGACCTCACGTCCGGCCGGAGCGCCTCGGGTGCCACGTCAACCGCGATGGACTACTACCCGACCTTCCCGGGCCAGTCCGCCGCGATCTTCGCCTTCGCAGCGGTCTGCTGCGGGATGCTGGCGAACTTCGCCTGCGCGTAGAGCGCCGGTGCCGGGAGCGCCTTCAACAGCGCGGCCGGCAGCTTCTTGCGCTTCGCGAGGTCGTTGAACCGCGCGGGGTGCGTGAAGCCCTTGAGGAAGATGATCTGCCCCTGGTCGGAGTACATGAACTCCTGCCAGAGCCGTGCCGCCCACGGGTGCGGAGCGGACGCGTTGATCGCCTGGGCGTAGTAGCCGCCGTAGACCCCGTCGCTCGGGATCGTGACGCCCCACTTCGCCGCCGGGAACTCCTTCGTGTAGGCGAGGTTGTTGTAGTCCCAGTCGATCGAGATCGGCGTCTGGCCGGACGCGACCGTCTGGGGGGTCGTCCCCACCGGGATGAAGTTGCCCGACTTCTTCAACGTGGAGAAGAAATCGATTCCCGGGCCGACGTCCTTGACCGAGCCGCCGTTGCCGATCGACGCGGCGATCACGCCGGAGACCGCGGAGTTCGACGTCAGCGGGCTGCCGTTCATCGCGACCTTGCCCTTGTACTCCGGCTTCAGCAGGTCCTTCCACGTCTTCGGCGGGTTGCTGATCAGGTTGCCGTTGTAGCCGATCGAGATGGCGCCCCAGTAGTCGCCCCACCAGAGCCCGCGGGTGTCCTTCATCGCACGCGGAATGGTCGAGAAGGTCGACACGAAGTACTTCCCGTAGAGACCCTCGGCTGCACCGGCGACCGCGAACGAGACGCCGACGTCGACCGCGTCAGGTGCGCGCGAGTCGCCCTTCAGCGAGCGGATCGCCTGATTCTCCTCCGCCGAGCTGCCGTTCGGGTTCTGGTTGTCGATCGGAATGCCGTACTTCTTCGAGAAGGTCGACATCATCTCGCCGTAGTTCGCCCAGTCGGGCGGCAGCGCGATCGTGTTGAGCTTGCCTTCCTTCTTGGCCTCGGCGATCAGCTCGTTGATCGAGATCGAGTTGCCCTTCAGCGGCGGCGTCTTGCCTGCGACGCCACGAGAGGCGAAAGCGGCCCCGGTGCTGCCGAGAACCGTCAGGCCGGCGGCCGCAGCGACGCTCCGCTTCAGCATCTGCGAGCGGCTCATCTCGCTCTCCTCGAGCTTGCGCCAGAACTCCTGCTCTTGCGCCTCGTAGTCCTCCATGCGACCTCCCGGTCCGTAAGTGGTGAGAACCGTGATCGAAGCACGTCTCGGCCGCGCCTGCAATGGGAGTCACCATCCTGTTCCAGATCGTGGACCTTCCTGCGACCGGCAACGGCCGCGAGAGATAGGCTCGGTCTGATGACCCCGTTCGAGGGCGACGGCGTCTGGCTCCGCTGCGCGCTCCATGCGCACACGACGAATTCCGACGGAGAGATGGCGCCTGACATGCTGGTACGCCACTACGAGTGGGCGGGCTTCGACGTCCTCGCAATCACCGACCACTGGGTGAGGACCGAGGAGCGCTCGACCCGGAAGCTTCTCGTCATCCCGTCCACGGAGCTGAACGCCCAGGCCGGAGGGCCCGAGCACGACGCCCACGTCCTCGCCCTGGGCGTGCAGGCCGACCCGGTCATTCCGGAGAGCGAATTCGCCCCGCTGCAGGAAGTCGTCAGCTGGATCGACGAGAACGGCGGCGTCCCCTACCTCGCGCACACCTACTGGAGCGGGCTGCGAACCGACCAGTGGGAGGACTGCGAAGGGCTCGTCGGGATCGAGGTCTGGAACGCAGGCTGTGAGCTGGAGATCGGCCGCGGCGACTCGTCGCTCCAGTGGGACGAGGCGCTCGAGGGCGGCCGCCACCTCTTCGCGCTGGCGACCGACGACTCGCACCACCCGGGCTACGACAGCGGCTTCGCCTGGACGATGGTTCGGGCGGAGGAGACCTCCCAGGAGGCGGTGCTCGCCGCCCTGCGCACCGGCGCGTTCTACGGTTCCACCGGCCCCGAGATCACGAGCGTCGAGGTCGCCGAGGACGCGGTCACCGTGCGCTGCAGCCCGGCCCAGAGCGTCACGCTCCTCACCGGGAAGACGAAGGGCTCGCGCGCGAACGCCGGCCGGCTCGGCTATCCAAACGGCTCCGAGATCGTCGAGCGCGACTCCGCGGGCCTGATCACCGCCTGCCGGCTGGAGCGAAAGTGGAGCACGCCGTACGGCCGGCTCGAGGTCGCGGACGCGACGGGGCGCCGCGCGTGGACGAATCCGCTATGGGTCGCGCAGCAGCTGTAGAGCAGCTCGCGTCGCGCCATTTCGACCTGCTCGTGGTCGGCGGCGGGATCGTGGGCGCCGGGATCGCGGAAGCCGCGACCGCGCACGGCCTGGCCGTCGCGCTCGTCGACAAGGGCGACTTCGCCTGCGCGACGTCGAGCGCGTCGTCGAAGCTGATCCACGGCGGGCTGCGCTACCTGCGCCTCGGCGACGTCGGCCTCGTGCGTGAAGCGCACCACGAGCGCCGGCTCCTGATGAACGTCGTCGCGCCGCACCTCGTGCGCCGGCTCCCGTTTCTCTTGCCGCTGTACGAGGACGGGCCGTACCGGCCGTGGTTCGTGCAGAGCGGGATTCTCATCTACTCCACCATGGCGCGCGCGCGGCTCAACGGCCTCGTGTCGGTCGAGCGTGCGCACCGCATGGTTCCGCAGCTACGCGGCGACCGGCTGCGCTCCTGCGCGTTCTACGCGGACGCGTGGACGAACGACGGCCGCCTGACGCTCGCGAACGTGCGCGCGGCTGCCGACGGCGGCGCGACGGTGCTGAACTACGCAGAGGTCGTGGCGCTCCGCGGCGGCGAGGGCGCCGAGGTCTCGGTCGACGGGCGGGTCGTCTCGGTTCGCGCGACGTCGATCGTCAACGCGACGGGGCCGTGGGTCGACCGGCTGCGGCGCCTCGAGGACCCTGCGGCGAAGCCGTCGATGCGGCTCAGCAAGGGCGTGCACGTGCTGGTCGACGGCGGCGAGGACTGGGGCGCGGCGCTGACGATCTCGCACGACAAGGTGCGCGTGAGCTTCGCGGTGCCCTGGGAGGGCATGCTGCTGCTCGGGACGACCGACACGGAGCACGACGGCGAGCCCGAAGACGTCCGCGTCACCGACGACGACGTGCAGCAGGTGCTCGACGAGGCGTCGGTGGCGGTCGAGGATCTCGGCCCGCCGCGCGCGACGTTCTGGGGGCTGCGCGTGCTGCCGGGCGGCGAGGGGCAGACGGCGAACGCGCGCCGCGAGACCGTCTACTCGACCGGCCCGACCGGGATGGTGAGCGTCGCCGGCGGCAAGCTGACGACGTACCGGCGGATCGCGCTCGACGCGTTGGATCATCTCGGCGTGCGCGGCCTGTCGAAGAAACCGCGCCCGCTGCCGGGCGCGACCGGCCTCGACCGCATCGCGTGGCCCTTCGAGCTCGAAGCGGCGACGCGCGCGCATCTGCTGCACCTGTACGGCTCCCCCGCCCCCCGGGTGCGCCCC
>ORMF012099747.1_pt1 | contig 10775 bp, 4 predicted proteins | sample 1779871 | NCBI WGS metagenome assembly ORMF01 (sample SAMEA104232316, study PRJEB22302) | groundwater metagenome | biome: forest; feature: aquifer; material: groundwater | place: USA | collected 2011-08-07 | depth 5.4 m
CAAACCTGATTACACCTCACTGAAGTGAGGTGCTAATGGGATCAGGCACTATAGAACAATGAACGACAGGATCACCGTCTACGAAAAGCCAACCTGTACGAAGTGTCGCGAGATGGATCGATTTCTCCGGGAAAGTAGCGTCGACTTCAGCAAGATCAATTATTACCTCGAACCGCTTGGGGAGAAAAAGCTGAGGGAGCTGATTCAGAAGATGGGCATCAAGCCGCGGGAGCTTCTGCGGACGAGCGAACCAATCTATCGCGAGCTTGGTTTGGCTAAGAAGAAATTGAGCGACGATGAAATAATTTCGCTGATGGTCAAACATCCTGATCTGATCCAGCGGCCAATCGTCGAGCGCGGTGATCGGGCTGTGCTGGGAAGGCCAACCGAGAATGTGAAGGCGCTGCTTTAATTTGGAGTGTGGGGGCAAGCGAAGCGCGACACCGCTTTGGCTGGTTTGGAGTTCCGCCTTTAGGCGGTCCTGTTAGATGATTCCGCCTGAAGGCGGAACTCCAAACCAAAGCGCACTCCAAATCGGCGGGCAACGCCCGAATCTAAACAGACAAGGATATTCTTGCCAAAACAATCGAACACCACCTTCATCTGCCAGAGCTGCGGTTATCAATCACGCAAGTGGCTGGGCAAGTGCCCCGAGTGTGGCGAGTGGAATTCGCTGGTTGAAGAGCGCCTCGTCACCACGAAGAAGGGTGCCGGCCGTAACGGCTTCCGCATGCGTGAAGCGCAGGCGGTTCCATACGCCGAGATCGAATCACAGGATGACGTGCGCATTTCTTCAGGCGTAACTGAATTCGATCGCGTGTTGGGTGGTGGGATAGTGCCCGGCACGCTCGTTTTACTCGGCGGCGATCCGGGAATCGGCAAGAGCACTCTACTGTTGCAAGTTGCCGACAAGCTGAGCGCGACCGGCGCCGTCGTGCTTTATGTCTCAGGCGAAGAGTCGGAGCGCCAGATCAAGTTGCGCGGCGAACGCCTCGGAGTTCGGGCGCCAAATCTTTTGCTCCTGCCGGAGACAAATCTGGAAAACATTTTTCGAGAGATCGAAAGGTTGAAGCCCGGCGCGATTATCGTCGATTCGATTCAAACAACGTTCTCCTCTGAAATTGAATCAGCTCCCGGATCGATTTCGCAGATTCGCGAAGTCGCTGCGCAGTTCTTGCTCCTGGCCAAAACGCGCGGCACGCCTGTTTTTTTGATCGGCCACGTAACCAAGGAAGGGTCGATTGCCGGGCCGCGCGCCCTGGAACACATTGTCGACACGGTGCTCTATTTCGAAGGTGAGCGTCATCACAATCATCGCATCGTGCGCGCGACCAAGAACCGATTTGGCGCCGCCAATGAAGTCGGCGTCTTTGAAATGACGAGCACGGGCCTGGCTCCGGTCGCGAATCCTTCACAGATGTTTCTGGCAGAGCGTCCTGCGGATGCGGCGGGCTCGGTCGTAACCGCCTGCATGGAAGGCACCCGCCCGGTGCTGGTTGAAATTCAGGCCCTGGTCTCGAGTTCGAAATACGGGACGGGCCGCCGCATGACGCAGGGTGTCGATCAGAATCGCGTTGCCCTGATGATCGCGATGCTGGAGAAGCGCGCCGGCATGCAGCTTCTCGGCGATGACGTATTCGTTAATATCGCCGGCGGTCTGGAAGTCGACGAGCCCGCGGTCGACCTCGGTTTGGTGACCGCGATCGCGTCGAGTTTTCGCAATCAGCCAATCGATGCGCACACGGCTGTGTTCGGCGAGGTTGGGTTGACCGGTGAAGTACGCGGTGCGATGCAAGCAGCTGTTCGGGCTCGTGAGGTGCAGGCCTTGGGATTCAAAAAGATTGTAATGCCCTCGTCGAATACCGCCGGGTTGGAGAAGCTGCTCGGGCTGCGAGTCGTCGGCGTGCGATCTGTGGATGAGGCGTTAGCTGAGTTGTTCTAGCGAGAAGTCCACGGGATGTGATCGTTTAATCAGTCGGCGAAGCCGACGGCAGAATTTAGCCCCGGGTGGAGCGAAGCGGAACCCGTGGATCAACCCGACCCAAATTCCGAGCCCGCTATTCCAATTGAAGGAGTCCAGCAAATGTTCCGATCTCTCCGCGCGTCTCAATGTCTGTTCCTTGCCCCATGCATCCTGCTTTTCCTTTTTCTTGCAACTCCAATCAGCGGACAGCCGCGACAAGCATCAACATCATCGGGGTCAACACCAGCTCAATCTGATCCATTAAAGGCTTTGCAATGGCGATCAATCGGGCCGTTTCGCGGCGGGCGTTCGACGGCGGTGTCCGGAGTCGCGTCGCAGCCCATGGTTTTCTATTTTGGCGGGACAGGTGGCGGGGTTTGGAAGACAACCGACGGCGGCATCAACTGGGAGCCCATTAGCGACGGATCGGTCTTCGGCACCGGCTCAGTCGGCGCGATCGGTTTGTCGGATTCAGATGCGAACACCATCTATGTGGGGATGGGCGAATCGCCGATTCGCGGCAACGTCTCGCATGGCGACGGTGTTTACAAATCGACCGATGGCGGCAAGACATGGAAACACATCGGCCTCGAAGACACGCGCCAGATTTCACGGATTCGCGTCAATCCCAAAAATCCTGACATCGTTTATGTGGCAGCACAGGGACACGTCTGGGCGCCAAATCAGCAACGCGGCGTTTTCCGATCAAAGGACGGCGGCAAGACATGGGAAAAGGTGTTGTTTCGCAGCGACAAAGCCGGCGCCTGTGATTTGATTATCGACCCAACGAATCCTAACGTGCTGTACGCGGGATTCTGGGAAGTCTATCGCAAACCATGGACGCTGGAGAGCGGCGGTCCGGGCAGCGGCATCTTCAAATCGACTGATGGCGGTGACACGTGGAACGAGATCACGCGGAATTCCGGCTTGCCCAAAGGCACGATCGGGATTGTTGGTGTCACGGTCTCGCCCGCGAATCCCGATCGTCTATGGGCGATTGTAGAAGCCGAAGACGGCGGCGTCTTTCGGTCAGACAATGGTGGGAAAACCTGGGCAAAGACTAACGAGCAACGGAATCTGCGCCAGCGCGCCTGGTACTACTCGCGCATCTATGCAGATCCAAAGAACGCCGACACGGTCTATGTGCTTAATACTGGTTTTTATCGATCCAATGACGGAGGACGCACCTTTAGCGGCATCGGCGTACCGCATGGCGACAATCACGATCTATGGATTGCGCCCGAGGATCCGAATCGAATGATCGAGAGTAACGATGGCGGCGCGAATGTTTCCTTTAACGGCGGCAAAAGTTGGAGTGAACAGGATCAGCCCACCGCGCAATTCTATCGGGTCGCACTCGACAATGATTTTCCCTATCACATCTATGGCGCGCAGCAGGATAATTCGACAGTGCGCATAGCCAGTCGCACTACCGAGTTCGGAATTACCACCAGCGATTGGTTCGATGTTGGCGGCGGCGAGTCGGGCTGGATCGCCCCCTCTCCTAAAGACTCTGAGATCATCTTCGCCGGTTCTTATGATGGATTGATCACGCGCTACGATCACCGCACCGGACAACTGCGCGACGTGAATCCTTACCCAAACAATCCGATGGGCTGGGGTGCGGGCGATATCAAATACCGCTTTCAATGGAACTTCCCGATCGTTTTCTCTCCGCACGATCCAAACACGATGTACGCCGGCGCTAATGTGCTCTTCAAATCTACGAATGAGGGACAAAGCTGGGAAGTAATCAGTCCCGATTTGACGCGAAACGACAAATCAAAGCAGGGACCTTCCGGCGGGCCACTCACCAAAGACAATACCAGCATTGAGTATTACGACACGATGTTTACCGTAATGGAATCGCCGGTGCAGGCGGGGACAATCTGGAGCGGCTCTGACGACGGGCTGGTCTATCTAACTCGCGACGGCGGCAAGAACTGGTCGAACGTCAGCCCCGCAAAAGACATCCTGCCGGAGTGGATCCAAATTAACTCGCTGGAGGCCTCGCCGTTCGATCCGGCGACGGCCTATGTCGCAGCAACGATGTACAAGTACGACGATTACAAACCCTATCTCTACAAGACCAGTGACTATGGCAAGACGTGGAAGAAGATCACCAACGGCATTCCTGATGGCGCCTTCACGCGCGTAGTGCGCGAAGATCCGAACAAACGCGGCTTGCTGTACGCCGGCACTGAGACGGGCATGTATGTCTCGTTCAATGACGGCGCGAACTGGCAATCAATGCAGTTGAATCTCCCCGTGGTTCCCGTCACAGACCTGGCAATTCATAAACGCGAGAAAGAACTCGTAGCGGCAACCCAGGGCCGGTCCTTTTGGATTTTTGACGATCTGCCAATGCTGCATCAGGTAATGGACGCGGGCGGCTTCAAAGCAATAGGCGACACCAGGCTCTTCAAACCCAAGGACGCCTATCGCATGCCGGGCGGCGGCGGCGGCTTCCAATTGCCGGCTACCGCGACGATCGGAAAGAATCCAGCCGGTGGCGTGGTCGTCTATTACTCGCTGAAAGCAAAGCCAACCACGGATTTGGTAATCGAATTCTTTGATACGAACGGCAAGTCGGTGCGTAAGTTCACCGGAAAGTTGCCGCGGCCCGGTGCGGGTGGCGGTGGTGCGGCTACGCCAGCGCCAGCACCGGCCGGCGAGGGCGAAGGCTTCGGGGCAGCACCGCCTCAGGTATCGGCTGACGCCGGCTTGAATCGTTTTGTTTGGGACATGCGTTACACCGAAGCAGTTCGTTTCCCTGGAATGATTTTGTGGGCCGGAGAGACGCGCGGTCCCAAGGTCGTGCCAGGAACTTATCAGGTGAAGCTTACGGTCGATGGCTCAACGATGTCCGAAACCTTTGAAGTCAAAGCCGATCCACGTTTGACTACGAGCGCGGCGGAATATGCCAAGCAACTCGATCTGTCCTTAAAAATTCGAGACAAACTAAACGAGACGCACAATGCGATCATTCAGATTCGCGATGTGAAAAAGCAAGTCGATGATCTAGTGAAACGTGTTGGCACTCAATCAAAATCAATCGCCGATGCCGGCGCGGCTTTGACCAAAAAGCTTACTGAGGTTGAAGAGGCACTTTATCAAACGAAGAACCAGAGCAGTCAGGATCCTCTGAACTTCCCCATCCGGCTTAATAATAAGCTGGCGGCACTGGGGGGCGTGGTGTCGCAATCAGAAGCGCCGCCGAACGAGCAGTCTTACGCTGTCTATGATGAGTTAGTCGCAGAGATAAATGCACAACTGTCGAAGTTGGCCCAGATCATGAAGACTGATGTGCCGGCATTCAATCAACTGGTCCGGGATCAAAATATTCCGGCGATTGTGGTGAAGCCGGCGGGTGAGACGCCACGGCCTTGATTCTAATGGGTACGAGTCGGATTGATGAGTTGATCTAAACGCAAAGTACACAAAGCTTCACGCAAAGGTCGCTGGAGGAAACCTCTTTGCGCCCCTTGGCGTGAACCGTCCTTTGCGTAAGAATCGTCCCGACCCGCACGTTTACCGATCACTGACGCGTGCAAAGTCGATGAAGCCCCGTTCAGGATCAGCGGACAGTAACTTAACCAGAATCTTCTCTCCCACGCGAAGGCCCTGGTCTCCACGCATGACGCGGCCGTCCACTGGCGGCCTAAGGATCCGGGCGTAAATTCCTTTCGGTGATGCACCTGTCACGATGGCGTCGAAGACTTCACCGATCTGATGTTGCATTAGCACCGCTGCGGCAACTTTGCGCATCTTCCGTTCGACCTTCCGCGCGGCATCTTCCCGCTCAGTACAATGCGCGGCAATCGCAGTTAGCTCAGCTTCCTAATAAGGAGGTGCGGTGTTCGCCAGCGCGGCCTAGACCAGGCGCTGGGTAATCAAGTCGGCATAGCGACGGTTGGGCGCCGTTGAGTGGGTATAGTCAGAAACGGCCAGCCCAAAGTGTCCTTCGCTTGCAGCGCCTGGTTTTTGCACGGTGTATTCACCGGGACCAAGCAGCTTTACGATCGACAGCGAAAGATCCGGGAAGTGCTCGGGGTCGGCCGCCTTGCGACGCGCCAGGAAATCAGCAAGGGCGCGAGAGTCGGGTTCGTCCGGCAAGACCTCGTCAACTTCGCGCGCGACCTCGACAATGCGGTCCCAATATTTCGGTGTGCGCACAACACGCCGGATCGATAGAACTCCCGTCACTTCCAGATACTGGGCCGTCGTGACATTTGCAGCAATCATAAAATTTTCAATCAGGTCGCGCGCGCTGTTCCTCTCTGTCACTGACAGGTCAATGACCTTGCCCGTATTATCCAGAACCGGAGCAGCCTGAATGGTGTCCAACTCGAGCGCACCGTTTTCTCTGCGCAATTGACGGAGATGCTGGGCTGCTTCGAACTGCAGACGGATCTGGGCATCCAACCCCGCCACTTCAGGCGGCATCGGCCCTTTATCATCCAGCCAAGCGCCGACTGCTTCATACGAAAGCTTAGCGTAGTTGTGCAGCAAAGCGGGGAACACATTGCCGGATTTGACCGCGCCATCGCTCTCAATGATCATCTCACTTACAACTGACCTCCGATCTGCGCCGCCCATCAACGAGGTTTTGTCGGTTGATAGTTCTTCAGGCAACATTGGAAAGGTCTTGACCCCCGTATAGATAGACATGCAGTTGGCGGCGGCGTGCTCGTCAATGGCCGATCCCTTTTTCACCAAAGCATCCACATCCGCGATCCCCACCAGTACGCGGATGTCACCGCTGGGCAGCTTTTCGGCATACTCCACCTGGTCCAGATCGCGAGATTTGCGATCGTCTATTGAGGACCACAACAACGAACGCAAATCCCGGGTCGAAGAATCCAGGACATCAGGCCGTGGTTTCATTTGCAGCGACTGCAATTCGTCCAGTACTGGGCGCGGCATGTCTGGTTCAAACCCGTTATCAATCATGGCCCGGCGCGCAATACCAATTAAATCGAATGAGCCGGCACCGAAATGATTTCTGGTCATGAATAATTGTTTACGTTAAAGACTCAAGAAAATCCACCGACTAGAGATGGCATCCATCGTCTGCCCTCATTCGTTTCTCTGCGAAATCTATGCGACCTCTGCGTCTCTATAGTGAACAACTTAAGAAACATTGACCGCAGAGACGCCGAGCACGCATAGCAGGCGTAGAGAAATTCAATTAGTACCCTTGAGCTGCGTGAATGGTGTCCTAAAGTATTATTGCTAAGAGCAACTCACGCGATATTCAACGTCTCATTAGCACCGCTGCTCGCGTTTACTTGAAAATGCCTACCGTTATGGCCTACGCTAATTCTCAGTCTCCGCCTTAACACAGCGTTTCATTCGTGGTACACTGGCGCCCTTTATGAAAGAACTTGAAAATTTTCACCCGGCCGTTCAGAACTGGTTCCTGAAACGGTTCCCTGCTCCGACCGAGCCCCAGGCCCGCGCATGGCCCGCTATTAAGAAGGGCGAGCACACCCTGATTGCGGCGCCGACTGGTTCAGGCAAGACCCTGTCTGCGTTTCTTTCGGCTATCGACGATCTCGTTTGGAAAGCTGTCGGCGGGAAACTGGTCGATGAAACGCAGGTGGTCTATGTCTCGCCCCTCAAAGCGCTAAGCAACGACATTCAGATCAACCTGCAAGAGCCGCTGCGCGGCATTCAGCAGAATCTCGAGGCCATGGATATTAGTGGGGTCGAGATCCGTACCCTCGTGAGGACCGGCGACACGCCCGCGAAAGAGCGGACGGCAATGACGAAGAAGCCACCTCATATCATCGTTACCACACCGGAATCTCTCTACATCCTGCTGACCAGCGAAGGGGGCCGCCGGATTCTGAGCACGACGCGTACGCTGATCGTGGATGAGATTCACGCGATGGTCGATGACAAGCGCGGCTCTCATCTGTCCCTGTCGATTGAAAGATTACAGGCGCTGGTCAAGGAACCTCTGGTGCGCATCGGCCTTTCGGCCACCCAGAAACCTATCGAACAGGTCGCGCGCTTTCTGGTTGGCACTGCGAATCTTACCGCGGACGGCACACCTCGTTGCACGATCATTGACACGGGCCACTCACGCAAGCTGGATCTGGCGATCGAAATTCCCAGTTCGCCTTTGGAAGCGGTGATGTCCAACGAAGTCTGGGAAGAGATTTACAACCGCGTCGCCGCGTTAATTCGCGAGCACCAGACGACGCTGGTATTCGTGAACACGCGCCGCATGGCTGAGCGCGTCGCGCGACACCTGGGAGAACGACTCGGAGATGAAAACGTCACTGCGCATCACGGCAGTCTGGCTCGTGAACTACGTTTGGCGGCTGAGCAACGTTTGAAGTCAGGCGAACTGAGCGCGCTGGTCGCGACTGCGTCACTCGAACTTGGGATCGACGTAGGCGCGGTGGATCTGGTGATTCAAATCGGATCGACGCGCGCGATTTCTACTCTGCTACAGCGTACCGGGCGTTCGAATCATACGGTCAGCGGCTTTCCCAAAGGCCGGGTGTTTCCCTTGTCTCGCGATGAGCTGGTTGAATGCGCGGCGTTGCTGGACGCAGTCCGGCGGGGCGAACTCGATCACCTGACCATTCCAGAGCAACCATTCGACATTCTGGCACAGCAGATCGTAGCGGCAATCGCGGCCGAAGAATGGACGGAGGATGCGCTGTTTGAAATGGTCAAGCGCGCTTATCCTTACCGCAATCTATCACGCGAGAATTTCGACGCGGTGGTGCGCATGCTTTCCGAGGGCTTCGCCCCCCGACGCGGGCGGCGCGGTGCTTATCTCCATCATGACGCAGTTAATCAACGTCTGCGGGCCCGGCGCGGAGCGCGTCTGGCAGCTATTACCAGTGGCGGCGCGATCCCCGATACGTCGGACTATCGAGTCATCCTCGAACCATCGGAAACTTTCGTCGGGACTTTGAACGAAGACTTCGCGATTGAAAGTCTGGCGGGAGATATTTTCCAGCTTGGCAACACGTCTTATCGCATCAAGCGCGTCGAACCGGGCGCGGTGCGCGTAGAAGATGCGGCCGGCCAGCCGCCTTCGATTCCTTTTTGGCTGGGGGAAGCCCCGGGGCGATCGGAGGAGCTTTCGGCAGCGGTCTCGCGACTGCGAGCTGAGATTTCTAACAGACTTGAGAGTGGCACAGACTTCAGTCTGTGTTCCGGTTCGAAAGATCCAGTCGCAGACGAGGCAATCACAGACTCAAGTCTGTGCCACTCAACCTACGCTCCCAGCATTAACTGGCTCGTTGAGGTCGTGGGCATTCACCCTGGTGCAGCGGAACAGATCGTCGAGTATCTCGCGATGACCAAATTAGCGTTGGGCGTGATGCCGACTCAGGAAGAAATTGTGGTCGAGCGGTTCTTTGACGAAAACGGCAGCACTCATGTGGTCATTCACGCGCCCTTTGGCAGTCACCTGAATCGGGCGTGGGGTCTGGCGCTGCGCAAGCGCTTCTGTCGTGCGTTCAATTTCGAGTTGCAAGCCGCCGCGACGGAAGATTCCATCGTTCTTTCGCTTGGCCCTACCCACGGCTTTCCACTCGAGACAATCTTCAGCTATCTCAACTCGAAAACAGTCTGCGATGTGCTGACCCAGGCGTTACTGGATGCGCCCATGTTTAATATTCGCTGGCGCTGGAACGCAACGCGCGCGCTGGCGATTCCGCGTTGGCGCAGCGGCGGGAAAGTGGCGCCACAGCTTCAGCGCATGGCAGCCGAAGATCTTTTGGCGCTCGTCTTTCCGGATCAGGTCGCATGTGCGGAAAACCTGACCGGCCCAATTGAAATTCCAGTGCATCCGCTGGTGGCGCAAACCCTTCGCGATTGCCTGGAAGAAGCGATGGACATTCGCGGTCTGGAAGGATTGCTGCGATCGATTGAGCGCGGCGAGCGCAAACTGATCTCGCGGGAAATGAATGAACCTTCACCGCTGGCCCAGGAGATTCTGACCGCGAAGCCATACGCGTTTTTGGACGACGCACCCGCTGAAGAGCGCCGCACTCTGGCCATAATGAATCGTCGCTTCCTGGACGCCGAAACCGCAGCGGATTTGGGCCGCCTTGATATCGCCGCGATCGAGCGCGTGCGCGAAGAGGCCTGGCCGCAGGCTGAGAACGCCGACGAGTTACACGACGCGCTGATGCAATTGGGTATCGTTACTGTCGCGGAAGGCGAGCAAAACGGGTGGCAGTACTTGTTTGAAGAACTTGCGCGGGATCGAAGAGCAACTGTGCTGAAACCAGCGCAAGTTAACAGCTTGCGCCACCTTGACCTGTGGATTGCGGCTGAACGATTGACGCAGTTCCAGGCGATTTATCCGTGCGCGTTGCTGACTCCCATAATCGCTCCGCCATCCAGCTATGGCAACGAGTCATGGACGTTTGATGACGCTCTGGTTGAGATTCTGCGGGGACGACTCGACGGACTGGGACCGGTGACAGTCTCGGATCTGGCGGTTTCGTTTTCACTGACGGTTAACCAAATTGAGGCCGCCTTGATCAAGTTGGAGAGTGAAGGCTTTGCGATGCAGGGGAGATTTACGCCCTCGAGTAATGCGACTCAGATCTCCGGCATGGATGCCGGCGAACCGCAGGCAAAGACGCCTGCGCTCCAGGAATGGTGTTCGCGGCGGCTACTGGCGCGCATTCACAGCTACACACTTAATCGTCTGCGCAAAGAGATCGAGCCAGTGTCGGCAGCTGATTTCCTGCGCTTCCTTTTCGTTTGGCAAAAGGTCGCGCCGGATCACCGGGTCGAGGGGCCAGAGAGTGTGGCAGCTATCCTCGATCAG
>ORMF012383586.1_pt1 | contig 10775 bp, 10 predicted proteins | sample 1779871 | NCBI WGS metagenome assembly ORMF01 (sample SAMEA104232316, study PRJEB22302) | groundwater metagenome | biome: forest; feature: aquifer; material: groundwater | place: USA | collected 2011-08-07 | depth 5.4 m
GCCCGAGCGATTCGGGCAGGCCGAACATGATGTTCATGTTCTGCACCGCCTGGCCGGCCGCGCCCTTGACGAGATTGTCGATGACCGAGAGCACCACCAGCGTGTCGCCGCCCTGCGGCCTGTGCACGGCGATGCGGCAGACGTTGGCCGCGCGCACCGAGCGCGGGGCCGGATGGCTGCCCGGGGGCATCACGTCGACGAAGGGCTCGGCGGCGTAGCGATCCTCGTACAGCTTCTGGAAGAAGGCGGCGTCCGATCCCGCCGATCCGGCCGTCTCGCGCGAGATCCGTGCGTACAGGGTGGCGTGGATGCCGCGTATCATCGGCGTGAGATGCGGCACGAAAGTCAGTCCCACCTGCCGCCCCGCGATGTCCGCCAACCCCTGCCGGATTTCCGGCCAGTGCCGGTGCCCGTTGACGCCGTAGGCCTTGAAATTGTCCGACGCCTCGCTGAGCAGCAGGTGGGTCTCGGCCTTGCGCCCTGCGCCGGAGACGCCCGACTTGGCATCCGCGATGAGGCTGTCCAAGTCGACGACGCCCGCCTCGAGCAGCGGCAGGAAGCCGAGTTGCACCGAGGTCGGATAGCAGCCCGGGTTGGCGATCAGGCGGGCGTTCCGGATCTTCGCGCGGTGCACTTCGGGCAATCCGTACACCGCCTGCGCGACGAGCTCGGGCGCGGCGTGCCGCGCGCCGTACCACTTTTCCCAGTCGGCGACGTCCCGGATGCGAAAGTCCGCGGACAGATCGATGACGCGCACGCCCGCGCCGAGCAGCGCCGCAGCCTGCGCCATGGCAACGGCATTGGGCGTGGCGAAGAAAACGACGTCGCAGCGGGCGAGGTCCGCGGAATCGGGGTCGCAGTAGGCGAGCGAGACACGGCCGCGCAGGCTGGGAAACATATCCGCGACGGCCATGCCGGCCTCCTTGCGCGAGGTGATCGCGACAAGCTGCGCCTCCGGATGCTGCGCGAGGATCCTCAGCAACTCCACACCCGTATAGCCGGTGCCGCCTACGATGCCGACCTTCACCATGCGCTCATCCCGGTATCCTTGCGCGCCCCTCCGGGCCACGAACAAAAAAGCCGCCCCGAAGGCGGCTTTTTCTTCCCGCGTCGATCGCGATCAACGCTTCGAGAATTGCTTGCGCCGCCGCGCCTTGTGCAGGCCGACCTTCTTTCGCTCGACCTCGCGCGCGTCACGGGTGACCAGTCCCGCCTTGCTGAACATGGGCTTGAGTGCGGGATCATACTCGATCAAGGCGCGCGTCAGCCCGTGGCGGACCGCACCTGCCTGGCCGGATTCCCCGCCGCCGGACACGTTCACCATCACTTCGAAATCGGCGAGTCGATCGATGAGCACGAGCGGCTGGCGAGCGACCATCTGCCCCGTCTCGCGGCCGAAGTATTCATTCACCGGCTTGTCGTTGACGACGAAGCCGCCCTTGCCGGGTTTGACGAACACGCGCGCGACCGCGCTCTTGCGCCGTCCCGTGCCGTAATAGTGGTTGCCGATCATCCTTGGATCTCCAGGGTCTTGGGCTGTTGCGCGGTATGGGGATGCTCGACGCCGGAGTAGACCTTCAATTTGCGCAACATGGCATATCCGAGCGGCCCCTTGGGCAGCATCCCCTTCACGGCGATCTTGAGCGCGCGCGTGGGGAAACGCGCTTGCATTTTCGCAAAGCTGGTTTCGCGGATTCCGCCGGGATAACCCGTATGGCGATAGTATTTCTTCTCTTCCGCCTTGCGGCCCGTCACGCGTATCTTCTGCGAATTGACGACGACGATATAGTCGCCGGTATCGACGTGCGGAGTGAATTCCGGTTTATGCTTGCCACGCAGCCGCCGCGCGATTTCCGAAGCGAGCCTTCCGAGTATCTTGTCGGTCGCGTCGATGACGAACCAGTCGCGCCGAACTTCCTCGGGCTTCGCCGATAAGGTCTTCATGAACGTATCCTGCTGGGGAACTTGCCGAAAGGGCGTGATTTTATTGGTAAAGTGCGGGGGTGTCAAACGTATGCATCAGTATAGGCGATCTGCGTGCGCCAAAAAAAAGCGCAACTTCAAGAGTTGCGCTGAATCCACCAAAGGAGGAGGGTGGAGGAGACAAATCCCAGAACGCCGGAAACTTCACCAACGTTCATAACGATATCATTATCGATCCAAATATGCTGCGTTGCAAGAATTTTCCCATGTTTGAGCATCGATTTGTTCTATAAATAGATACAAGACGTTAATTAAAGGCGCTTTTCCTACGTGCAACAAGACTATGTCCAGGCAAGCCAATCGCACGCGCCAGCCTGGATCGGCTCTCAGGCCGCGCCGGAATCCGCGCTTCCGAACGTAATATTGTTGCGTAGCAACATGTTAGGATCCTACAGGAATAGTCTGAAAGGCTAGCCATGGACTGTCGCGTCAGGTGGGTTGGAACCGACGGGATGAGCTTCGTTGCCGAGACCGGGAGCGGCCATGCATTTGTGATGGACGGCGCGCCCGAGGGCGGTGGGCGCAACCTCGGCCCGAGACCGATGGAGACCGTGCTTGCCGGCGCGGGAGGCTGCACCGCGTACGACGTGGTGGTCATCTTGAAGAAGAGCCGCCAGCAGGTTTCGGGCTGCGAGGTTCAGCTGCACGCAGAGCGCGCGGAAACCGACCCCAAGGTGTTCACCAGGATCCACTTGCATTTCGTGGTCCGCGGGCGCGATCTGAAGGCCAGCGTGGTCGAGAGCGCGATCAAGCTCTCGCACGGAAAGTATTGCTCGGCCTCAGCGATGCTCGGGAAAACGGCGGAAATCACCCACGACTACGAGATCGTGCCGGAATAACAGGAAGCGCCGGAAGGCGTCCGCGATACCCCGTGCGAGGTTTCCTAAGACGGCATAGCCGGAACCATGCCGTGATTTGCCATCCCAAATCTCGCTATTTTGGGAAGTTGCAACTTCGCAACTTCCCAAAATAGCGAGACATTGATAACCCCTAACTCTTCGCCAGGTCTGTCAACACGCGAGTGATAGGAGACTAAATCCAGTACGAAGCCATCGTCATCATCCCGGCGGTCAATCGCATCGCGCCTTTCGCAGGCCCGGGCAACTCGCGCGCGCCAAGCCGACGCGCCGTGTCCGCGTGGCCGGCTTCATCGTGCTTCATCGCCTCGACCACGGCCCGCGTGCGCGCGTCCTTTGCGCTCAGCCGGTCGAGATGACCCTGCAGGTGGTGCTCGACCTGATGCTCGGTTTCCGCAAGAAAGCCGAGGTTCCACTGGTCGCCGAGCCTGCCCGCGACGTATCCGATCGCCAGCGACCCGGCATACCAGAGCGGATTCAGCACGCTCACGCGCCCGCCGAGTTCCGCAATGCGCCCTTCGCACCACGCGAGGTGGTCCGCTTCTTCACGCGCCGCCTGACCGAGCGCGACGCGAAGGGCCGGGTTCTCCGAAGCGAGGGACTGCCCCTGGTAGAGGGCCTGGGCGCAGACTTCCCCGCAGTGGTTGACGCGCATGAGCGCCGCGGCATGCCGGCGCTCGGCTTCGCCGAGATCGGCCTCGGGCACGTCGTTGCCCGGCGAGGGCCTGCCCGCCGGGTGCACCCCGAAGAGCGTGCGCAGCCCGACGTCGAATTCGGTGATGTATCGGTCGATGTCCAGCATGCAGTCCCCGCCACGTGAATAGCGTTGCGCGTCCCCGCGCGGCTGCGCCTGAAACGAGAACGGGCACCTCCCGGTGCCCGTTTCAGGCCGCCGGCCCCGCGGGCCGAATCAGAAGTTATGCATCACGCCGACGCCGAACAGCCTCGGGTCCGCGCCGACGCTACCCGGGGGAAGTCCCGGCAGCGCTCCGAGGTAGTTCGCCGAAGTCATCCATCCGCCGACATAGTCCATGTTGTAGTTGGACTCGTTCCTGATGGTGGCGTAGTTGATGTAGACGCCCGTGCGCTTGGACAGGTTGTAGCGCAACCCCAGCATCCACTCGGTGGCGCCGGTGTTGTTGCAGGCGCCCGCGACCGAGCAGCCGGTGATGTGGTTGACCTTGCCCCACTGGGCAAGTGCTTGCATGTTGCCGAAGGTATGTTCCCAGCTCAGACCGAAACTGGTCTGCGACAGGCTGGTCGAGGTTGCGTCGGGAAGCAGGGCCGTTCCGAGCGCAAGGGGAAGACCCGCATCGGCCGCCACCATCGCACCAAAACCGCCGTAATCCTGGGTGATCTTCACCACGATAGCGGATATCTGGCTCCCGGGCGCGTACGTCCAGCCGGCACGCAGCTTGTTGCCGGTTGAAGCGGGCTGGCCGCCGCCGATGCCCGTACCCGTGTTGCCCCATTTCTTGACCCAGTCGTAACCGACGCCCACCGCACCCCATTGCCCTTGCACGGTTGCACCCCAGAGCTTGCCGTCGGCATTGGCGCCCGCGGGACGCGACTCGCCGTTGGCCGCGTAGCTGAGGATTGCGGTGATGCCGCTCGCCTGTGCGCTGTATTGCACCAGGTTGCTGACCCGGCTGACCCCGATGTTCATGCCCCTGCCCGTCAAGCCGTAGATATTCGCCAGGCCGGTCGCAAGGTAGTTGGCCCCGGTCTGCTCAATGGGATAGTTGGCCCACCAGACGTTGTTCTTGCCCAAGGTCAAGCGGCCCCAGTTTCCCTGCAGCCCGACGTAGCCGATGCGCGAACTCAAGGTTCCGCTGAACGGGTTCGGAGCGCCGCTCTGGCCGGTGGTGCCGCCGTTGTCGACGTTGGCGCCGGACTCGATCAGGAAGATCCCCTTCAGCCCGCCGCCGAGTTCCTCTGTGCCCTGGAATCCGAGACGCGAGCCCGCGTCGTAGATACGATTGCGGCTCTTGTAGTCAGCCGCGGCGCCGGCCGTCGCGCCGGTAGCGGAGTAGTTGTCCAATCCCAGGTTGGCGCGCCCGTAGATTTGCACGCTGCTGACCTGGGCAAAGGCGGCCGCCGGGGCTGCCAGTGCACCAGCTACGGCAAGTGCCGTGAGCTTCTTGTTCATGCAGGTTCTCTCCTCTGAGATATTCTTTGTACGCCCCCGGCCCTGCCATCAGGGGCCAAGGTTCGTTCCCGTCTCCTCAAACGACGGGGGATAGCGCGATTCTGCCAAAACGCCGAAACAACGCAAGCGAATACAAAGGGATTCCCCGCATCCTTGGCATTATCCTACGGAGTTGTTGCGTTTCCGCAACGGCATGGCGATGATCGCTCAGCCGGAGCAATGCGCCGGCGGGCGCGCGAAAAAAAACGGGCACCTTCCGGTGCCCGTTTCAACGACTAGCCTACTTCGGTGTTGCTTGTTAGGCGCTTCTTAGAACGAATGCCAGATGCCGACCGCAAACATCTTCGGATCCGCGCCCGCGGCGACCGTGCCCGCGCTGTAGCCACCACCGGTGACGTCGGCGGTCTGGTTCGAGCCGTTGCTATGCTTGATGTAGCTCGTGTAGACCGCGGTGCGCTTGGAGAAGTTGTAGCGCAGGCCGACCGTGACCCCGGTCGAATCGGTCCCGTCGCAGCCAGTCCCGGTGCAGCCGGAAGCCGTCCGCAGCTTGCTATACATGGCATACAAATTGATGTTGCCGATGGTGTGCTCCCAGTTCAGGCCCCAGTACGACTGCGAGATGTTGTCATGCAAAGTCGCGAAGCTCGCGACTGCAGTGGCGTCATTGACCTTGGTCCGATTGACGATCGCGGCGATCCGGGAACCCGGCGCATACCCCCAGCCGACGCTCAGCTTGTCGGCGGCGACCTTCTGCCGGTTGGCGCCGCCCGAGGCGCCTTGGTTCTCGGCGTGGTCGTACTGAATCCCGACCGGCCCGTTGTAACGCACCGTGACGCCCCAGATGCTCGCGTCGGTATTCGCACCGGCCGTCGCCGCTTCGGAGTTCGGCTGATAGCTGGCGGTGAAGTTGAAGCCGCTCCAGGTCGGCGAGTTGTACGCCATCACGTTGGGCTGGCGCGCGATACCGATAGCGACACGACCCATGGACGCGCCGTTGTACCAGCCGATTTCATTGTTGATGTAGTTCGCGCCGGTCTGGCCGTTCAGTCCGTTCACCCAGAAAATGCTCTGCCGGCCGAACGACACCCGGCCCCAGCCGCCTTCCAGGCCGACATACGAATCGCGCGAGGCCAGCGTGCCGGCGCTCGTGTTCGCCGCGCCGCTCTGGGTCGTGGACGTGCCCGCGTCGATGTTCGCGCCCGACTCGATCACGAACAGCGCCTTGAGCCCGCCGCCCAGATTTTCCTCGCCGCGCACGCCCAGACGCGAGCCGCTGTCGTACACGCGGGTGCGGGTCTTCAGGTCGGCCGCCGAACCGGCGGTCGCGCCTGTCGCCGACCAGGAGTCGATACCGAGATTGGCGCGGCCGTAGAGCTGCACGCTGCTCGCTTGCGCGAACGCAGCCGCGGGAGCGGCCAGCGCGCCGGCTACGGCAAGTGCCATTAATTTCTTGTTCATCAGGTGATTCTCCTCTGAAATTAACCTTGGGCGGCTGAAAGCCTATCCTCGAGGAGCTAGCCTCCGGGACCGCCCGCTTGACTCCCTCGTTATTTGTGAATCCGAGAGTTCCGGACCGAATTCTGCCAACCTGCCTCCGCCAGGGCAAGCAAGGAGCCCTATTTAGGCCTTCCGAAGCGTATTTTTGTCGTGTTTTTGCAACAAAGCGCCAGGTTGGATTTTGTGTTTCTAATTCAAAAAGCTGCAAAAAGCTCTTGAAGTGCAACTCCCGGATCCTCTTGGCGCATGAAGGCCTCCCCGACGAGAAAGGCATGCACGCCTGCGCCGCGCATCCGGGCAACGTCCTGCGGCCCGGTGATTCCGCTCTCCGTGATGGCGATCCGGTCCTGGGGAATTGCCGCGAGCAGATCGAGCGTGGTCTCCAGGCGCGTTTCGAACGTGCGCAGGTCGCGATTGTTGATCCCGACCAGGGGCGCCGACAGGGCGAGCGCCGCATCGAGTTCCCCGCGGTCGTGGACCTCGACCAGCACGGCCATGCCCGTTTCCCGCGCGGCGGACTCCAATTCCCGCATCTGCGAGGGAGCGAGGGCGGCGACGATCAGCAGCACGCAGTCCGCGCCCATCGCGCGCGCCTCGTACACTTGATAGGGGTCGACGATGAAATCCTTGCGCAGCACGGGCAAGCCCGATGCGGCGCGCGCCGCCACGAGATATTCCGGGCAGCCCTGGAAGAACTCCCGGTCGGTCAGCACCGACAGGCAGGCCGCGCCGTGCCGCGCGTACGAGCGCGCGATCGACTTCGGATCGAAGTCCTCGCGCAGCACGCCCCGGCTCGGGCTCGCCTTCTTGATCTCGGCGATGACCGCGGCGGCGCCGGCCCCGATCTTCGCGCGCATCGCGCCGACGAAATCGCGCGGCGGATCCTGGGTCCGCGCCTCCTCCTGCACTGCAGCCGGCGATTTGAGCGCCTTCGCCTGAGCGAGCTCCCGCCGCTTGACCTCGATGATGCGATCGAGAATGTCAGCCACGGCCGAACTGTTGCGTGAACTTCACGAACTCGTCGAGCTTGGCGCGCGCCGCGCCGCTCTTGATGGTCTCGAACGCGAGCTCGACCCCTTCCTCGAAGCCGGGCACGCGATCGGCGACATAGATGGCCGCGCCGGCGTTGAGCGCGACGATGTCGCGCTGCGAGCCGGCCTTGTTCTCCAGCGCGCCGATCAGCATCGCGCGCGATTCCTCCACCGTGGCGACGCGCAGCGTGCGCGGGTCGTGCACCGGCAGTCCGAAGCGCTCCGGGTGGATCCGGTATTCCTGCACCCTGCCGTCCTTCAGCTCCCCCACCAGGGTCTCGCCCGAAATCGAGATCTCGTCCAGTCCCTCCACGCCGTAGACGGTCATTGCGTGCCGCGCGCCGAGCCGCTGCAGGACGCGGCTCTGGATGCCGACGAGGTCCGGATGGAACACGCCCATCAGCTGCGTCGGCGCCATCGCCGGATTGGTGAGCGGGCCGAGGATGTTGAAAATGGTGCGCACGCCGAGCTCGCGCCGTACCGGAGCGGCGTGCTTCATCGCGGCGTGGTGGTTGGGCGCGAACATGAAGCCCACGCCCACTTCGTCGATGCAGCGCCCGACCTGCTCGGGGGCCAGGTTGATGTTCACCCCGAGCGCTTCCATCACGTCGGCGCTGCCGCACTTGGAGGACACGGCGCGGTTGCCGTGCTTGGCGACGCGTGCCCCGGCCGCGGCGCACACGAAGGTCGCCGCGGTAGAGATGTTGAAGGTGTGGGCGGCGTCGCCCCCGGTGCCGACGACGTCGACGAGGTTCTCGGGATCCTTCACCGTGACCCTGGTCGCGAGCTCCCGCATCACCTGCGCGGCGGCGGTGATCTCGCCGATCGTCTCCTTCTTCACGCGCAGGCCGATGACGATCGCCGCCATCATGACCGGCGACATCTCCCCGCTCATGATCCTGCGCATGAGGTCGAGCATCTCGTCGTGGAAGATCTCGCGGTGCTCGATGGTCCGCGTCAGTGCCTCGATGTTGGTAATGCTCATGATGCCTCCGAATTCAGGAAGTTCTTCAGCAGCGCGTGCCCGTGCTCGGTGAGCACGGACTCCGGATGAAACTGCACGCCCTCCACCGCCCGCGCGCGGTCGCGCACGCCCATGATCTCGCCGTCCTCGGTCTCCGCGGCGATTTCCAGGCATCCCGGAAAGCCCTCCCGCGAGATCGCCAGCGAATGGTAGCGGCCCGCCTCGAAGGGCACCGGGAGGCCGCGAAACACCCCCTTGCCGTCGTGCCGTATCGGGGACGTCTTGCCGTGCATGAGCGTCCTGGCGCGCACCACCTTGCCGCCGAACGCCTGTCCGATCGCCTGGTGGCCCAGGCACACGCCGAGCAGCGGGATCCTTCCGGCGAATTCCCGGATCGCGGCGAGCGACACGCCCGCCTGGTCCGGCGTGCAGGGCCCCGGCGAGATGACGATCCGCTCGGGCGCGAGCGCCGCGATGCCCGCAACGTCGATCGCGTCGTTACGGACCACCCGGACTTCGGCGCCCAGCTCGCCCAGGTATTGCGCCAGGTTGTAGGTAAACGAGTCGTAGTTGTCGATCAGCAGCAGCATGGTCAGATCTCCACCGCGGCGAGCGAGGTCTGCTCCACGCCCTGCGAGGCGATCTCCGCCGCGCGCAGGATCGCGCGCGCCTTGCTCTGCGTCTCCTTCCATTCGGATTCCGGATCGGAATCCGCGACGATCCCCGCGCCCGCCTGGACGTGCAGCGCCCCGTCCTTCACCACGGCGGTGCGGATCGCGATGGCGAGGTCCATGTTGCCGTCGAAGCCCAGGTAGCCGACCGCGCCCGCGTAGATGCCCCGGCGCTCGGGCTCCAGCTCGTCGATGATTTCCATGGCGCGCACCTTGGGCGCGCCGCTCACCGTGCCGGCGGGGAACGACGCCCTGAGCACCTCCACCGCGTCCAGCCCTTCGCGCAGGCTTCCCTCGACGTTCGAGACGATGTGCATGACGTGCGAATAGCGCTCGATGGCGCGATACTCGGTCAGGCGCACCGTGCCCACCTTGGCCACGTGTCCGACGTCGTTGCGGCCCAGGTCGACCAGCATCACGTGCTCGGCGGATTCCTTCGGGTCGGCGAGCAGTTCGCGCTCCAGCCCCTGGTCCTCGTCGCGCGACTTCCCGCGCCGGCGCGTTCCCGCGATCGGCCGAACGGTCACCGTGCCGTCCTCGAGGCGCACCAGGATCTCGGGCGAGGAGCCCACGACGTGGAAACCGCCGAAGTCGAAGTAGAACATGTACGGGGAGGGATTCACCGCCCGCAATGCCCGGTACAGCGACATCGGCGAGCCGCCGTAACGCTGCGACATCCGTTGCGAGAGCACGATCTGCATCGCGTCGCCCGCCTCGATGTAGCGCTTGGCCTTCTGCACCGCGGCCTTGAACAGCGCCTCGCCGAAATTGGAGGCGACCTCGCCCAGCGATCCGCGCCGCTCGGGCGCCAGTTCCAGGGGCAGGCGCAGCGCGCCGGTCAGCTCGCGCAGCCGCTGCCTCGCGTCCTGGTACGCGCCCTCCCTTCCCGGGTCGGCGAATACGACCAGGTGCAGCCGGCCGGTGAGGTTGTCGACCACGGCGAGTTCCTCGGAAAGGAGCAGCAGCATGTCCGGACAGCCGAGCGGGTCGGACTTGAGCCAGCCGCCCGCGAGCCGCGGCTCGATCCAGCGCACCGTGTCGTAGCCGAAGTAGCCCACCAGTCCGCCGCACAGCCGCGGCAGGCCGGGCAGTTCCGCCGCCTTGTATCGCGCGAGGAAACGGCGCAAGAATTCCAGCGGATCGACGCCCTCGGCCTTTTCCACGACCGCGTCGCCGTGCGTAACGGTGACGTGGCGCCCCACGGCGCGCACCGCCGTGCGCGTTGCCAGGCCGATGAACGAATAGCGGCCGAAGCGTTCGCCGCCGATCACCGATTCGAGCAAGTAGGTATTGGGCCGGTTGGCCAGCTTGAGATAGACCGACAGCGGGGTGTCGAGGTCGGCGCAGGTCTCGAGTACGACGGGAACGCGGTTGTAGCCCAGCGCGGCAAGCCGCTTGAATTCTGCTTCAGTCATTTACTGCTCCACGAAGAACTGTCTGAGATCGGGTCGGGTGCGAGCCGCAAGCGCGGCGCGCGGATGCAACGGTGCTAGCTGCGCCACCAGCGCCAGCTACGCCATTGCCCCCGGATCTCAGAAGCTTCGTGGAACACGACTGGAATTGCCTTTTCGCAATGAAGACTGGATCGAACCCGTACTTTAAGATAACTCGAGCCGGTTTGTA
>ORMF011226322.1_pt1 | contig 10771 bp, 11 predicted proteins | sample 1779871 | NCBI WGS metagenome assembly ORMF01 (sample SAMEA104232316, study PRJEB22302) | groundwater metagenome | biome: forest; feature: aquifer; material: groundwater | place: USA | collected 2011-08-07 | depth 5.4 m
CCCTGATCCCTGATCCCTGATCCCTGATCCCTATCTTCCCGTCCTCCTTTGATTGACGCCAGCCATCGCTGGTGATACAAGTCCCCTACATTCCATTCCAGGGGGAACCATGACGCTCACGATTCATCGGTTGCGTGGTCTCGCCCTCGCCGCGGTCCTGGTGGTCGCTCCAGCCGTGGCAACGGCCCAGGACTCGAAGTCGGCGACGTCGGTCATAGAGCTCGTCAAGGTGCTCGACTCGATGAAGCTCGATAGCTTCGCCGTCAAGGGCTCGACGCCCAACGAGTACGTCGGCGCACTGTATTTTCCCGGCAGCCAGCTGCTCGTCGTGGTTGCGAAGTTCGACACGCCGTGGCGGGCCGATTCGCTGCTCGATCAGAAGAACTATCGCGACGTCTACATTGAACTGAACAGCGCTTCGCTGCCGCAGAGCAAGATGTTCGTCTCGGATCTCGGTGCCAACGGCTTGCGGTTCAAGAAGGACGGCAACGTCTACGACACGGTCGACGTCGGAGGAAAGACCTATAACTTCGATGGCGACTGGAAGAAGGCGAAGATTACCGAGGCCGACTACTCGAAGACCTATTCCTCGTCTGACCAGCAATACATGCAGATGATCCAGATGCTGCTCGCCGGGCTCAAGAAGCCCTCGTAACCGGCGCTCCGGCGCTACTGTGCGAGGCACCAAAAAGGGCAGCCCTCCGGGGCTGCCCTTTTTGCGTTCCGATGTTCCGTCGCCGTTTCCCGCGCGGTGTCGGCGTGTGATGTTCGTCGATCCGTGCGCCGCGCCGCTCTCGAGCTAACGCGCCGCTTGGACGCTCTCCGCCAGACGCCGGATTCCCTCGTTGATCTCCGTCGGCGAGAGCGCGCAAAACGGCAACCGGAGGAACCGCTCGCCGCCTCCTTCAGGGAAGAAGGCCAGCCCGTCGGCAAGGTTGAGCCCTCGCGCGGAAGCCCGTGCCCGCACTGCAGTCGTGAACACTCCTTCCGGGAGCGTCAACGAGATGAAGAACCCACCGTCGGGGCGAGTCGGTACTGCATTCGGCAAGTAGGTGTCGAGCGCAGCGAGGCACGCCTCGAGACGAGGGGCGTACAGCCTTCTCAGACGCTCGATCTGCGGCAAGAGAGATCCTCGCCGACACCATTCGAGTGTGATTCCCTGCGCAAGGTAGCCAGGAGAGATGTAGGTATCCTCCGCCACTTTCGCGAGGGCGTTGATCAGCGCTGTCTCCCCAATCATGAATCCCGTGCGCACGCCGGGAGCAATGAGCTTGGTGAAGGAACTCATGTGGACCGTACGATCCGGCCCGAGCTCGTAGAGCGTCGGCTCCTCATTCCCGCGATACCGAAGCAGTCGATACGGTGCGTCTTCAATGAGCAGGAAGCCGTGTCGGCTCGCGAGCTCCACGATCTGCCGGCGCTTGGCTCCTGAGCACGTCACGCCTGCCGGATTCTGGAAGTCCGGGATGATGTAAAAGAATTTCGGCACGTGCCGGGCCAGCGCTCGCTCGAGGGCGGCGATATCCGGACCGTCAGCCTCGAGAGGGATGCCGACCACCTTCGCATGGTGGCGCCGAAGCAATGCGATGGTGCGGTCGTACGTCGGCGCTTCGGTGAAGACAACGTCACCGTTCTCCAACAGGTGCAGGCAGAGAAACTCAATCAGCTGCAGTGACCCGTTGCCGGTAAGGATTTGGTCAGGGCTCACGCCCTGCCAGTTGGCGAGCCATTCGCGGAGCGGCAGAAAGCCGGCCGAAGGCCCGTATTGCAGCATCGCCGGCCCGTTCGTCTTCAGAGCTGCACGCGCCGCGTCGATCACTTCGTCGATCGGAAATGACTCATTGGCAGGGACGCCGCGAGGGAAGTTGATTGTGGAGGAGTATTCGCTCATCCGATTGTCCGGCGGCTTCGCTGCGCAGTGCTCGACATGCCAGACGGCTGATCACGCATGAACGCTCGCGAAGAAGCGGCGAGCCATCGAGGCCCCGCTGCATTATGCGATCTTATTGTGGGATTTAGCCGTGCTTGACGGAGCGCGCGGGGTTACAATTCGTGACGAATTGAGTCCGGGCTTCGGAGCCAATGCTCTGAGGGCTGCCCGCAGTCAACGCCGTTCCATTCGAGAACGCGGCCGGGGCGGGCGAACGCGTCCCTCAGGGTAAGCGCGGGTCCAGACGGGCAATCCACCTTCTCGTAGGTTCCGGAAGACTGTTTTGACAACACACTGAGGGGTGCAAATTGGCAAGCGACGACCGGGACAAATCAGAGCTGTCGGTTTCGCGCCGCGCGTTCCTGAAGGGAGGCGCCATTGCGACGGGCGCGCTCTCCTCCGCGCTGATTCCCGCGGTTGGCGACGCGCAGCTTCCTGACGCCGTCGAACCGGATCCGCGACACTCGAACGTTGCGCTGAGGGTCAACGGCGTCGCGTATCGGAAAGACATTCCCAATCACACGACGCTGCTCCAGTTCCTGCGCGAGGACCTGAAGCTCACCGGGACGAAGATGGGGTGCGACCGGCTGCAATGCGGCGCATGCACCGTCATCCTCGACGGCCGCAACGTCTACTCGTGCACGACGCTCGCCGTCGAAGCGACGGGAGGCGAGGTCCTGACGGTCGAGGGCCTTGCCGCAGGCGACAGGCTGCATCCGATCCAGCAGGCGTTTGTCGAGCACAGCGGCTTCCAGTGCGGCTTCTGCACACCCGGCCAGATGATGAGCACGAAAGTCTTCCTCGATCGGACACCGAACCCAACAGAGGATCAGGCGCGGCTTGCATTGAGTGGCAACTTGTGCCGGTGCGCTGCGTACAAGAAGATTCTTGAATCCGTCATGGCCGCGTCCCGTCTGATGCGCGCGTAGAGGTCACGATGGCTCAGCAGAACACGATCGCCGGTGGCCCCCTGAACGTCGTCGGCAAGCGAGGCCCGAACATCGACGCGGTCGAGCGCGTCACCGGCCGAGCAAAGTACACCGGCGACATCGACCTTCCTGGGATGCTGGTGGCGCGGGTGCTCCGCAGCACGCGGCCGCACGCGAACATCACCGGCATCGATACCAGCAAGGCCGAGGCGGTTCCGGGCGTCCGCGCCGTGATCACGTACAAGGACGCTCCCAAGGTCATGATTTTTGGCAGCCGTCAGTACGCGCTGAACGATCGCGTCCGCTTCAAGGGCGAGGCGGTCGCGGCGCTCGCGGCCGTCGACGCTGAAACGGCTGATAAGGCCCTGAAACTCATTGCGGTTCAGTACGAACCGTTGCCGTTCGTGCTCGATCCTGAAGAGGCGCTCGAGCCCGGCGCGCCGCAGCTCTTTCAAGACGGCAACCTCGAAGGGCAGCCGCGAACGCTCACGCGGGGAGACGTCGAACAGGGCCTGAGGGAATCTGACAAGGTCATCGAGCGTGTCTACCACTGCCCGACGATGTGGAGCGGAGGGATGGAGCCGCGCGCGTGCGTGGCGCAGTGGGATGGGGATCACCTGACGCTGTGGGCGTCGACGCAGGCCCCGTTCCGTGTGCACGGCAGCCTCGCGGCAATGTTCAACGTGCCCGATGCGAACGTGCGCGTCATTTCGAGCTACGTGGGCGGGGGCTTCGGTACCAAGAGCGCGCCGCACACCGACGAAGCGCTCGCGGCGATGCTGGCACGGAAGTCGCGGCTCCCCGTGAAGCTGCAGTACACGCGCGAGGAAGAGATTCTCGATTCCAACACGCGTTTCGAGACCCGGATGTACGTGAGAGTCGGCGTCAAGAAGGACATGACGCTGCACGCATTGGATGTGAAGGCGTACATCAACCAGGGTGCGTACCACACGCGCCTGGGTGGTCTCGGTACTCAGTCCACGCACATGTACAAGTCGCCCAACCTGCGCACGGTCCAGTACCGCGTCCACACCAACGTTCCGAACACCGGCCCGACGCGCGGCGTCGGCGACCCGCAGGAGACGTTCGCCATCGAGTCGGCGATGGACGAGGCCGCCATCGAAATGGGATGGGATCCGATGGAGTTCCGCCTGAAGAACATCAAGCGGAACGGCGACCCGATCGCGCGCGGCGCGATGGGAACCGAGGACGGTCGCCTCGTCGCGCAGGTGCTCGACACGTGCATCCAGGAAGGCGCCTCGCGCATACAGTGGAATCGGCGCAACGCCGTGGCCGGCTCGCCGACCGGCGCGAAGGCACGGGGGATAGGCATCGCGTGCACCGAACGCGGCGGCGGCGCCGGACTCGCCGGCGCGTCCGTCAGGGTCAACCTCGATGGGTCCGTCCATGTGTTGTTCGCGTCGACGGATATCGGCCAGGGCAGCCGCACGACGCTGTCCATGATCGCCAGCGAGGTACTCGGCATCCCGCTCTCGATGTTCAGGACGACGGCAGGCGACACCGAGATGGCACCGTACGACGGTGGCAGCTACGGTAATCGCACGCTCCAGGGCACAGGCCGCGCCGTCGAAGCGGCCGCGCGCGCCTGCCTGCAGCAGATTCTCGCGGCCGCGGGCCCCATGTTGAACAATGCGGCGCCCGACGATCTCGAGATTCGCGACTCTATCATCCGGGCGAAAGCCGACCCGGCCCGCCAGGTGAAGCTCGCAGACGTCATGCAGCGGCGAGGCCGCAGCGTCAGTGGCGACGGCGCGACTGCCGCGCTGCAGACCGGCGTGGATGTCGAGCGCACATCGGGCGCGCACTTCGTCGAAGTGGAAGTCGACAAGGAGACCGGCAAGGTTCACATCCTCAAGTACATCTCGGCGCATGACGTGGGTCGTCCCATCAACGTGACCATTGTCGAAAACCAGATAGAGGGCGGCACCATCCAGGGACTGGCGCTGACGCAGGGCGAGGAGATGCGCTTCGATGAGCGGACCGGCAGTTGCCTCACCGGGAGCTTCGTCGATTTGAAGCCGCCGACCGCGCTCGATTTCGATCCGCGGGTCATTGAGGCGGTCATCGTGCCGAACGAGGGCACGACGGGCCCATTCGGCGGCAAGGGGCTTGGCGAGAACCCGTGTCACCCGGGGATGGCCGCAGTGGCCAACGCGATCTACAACGCGATCGGCGTGCGTCTCCGCGAAGTGCCGTTTACCCGCGCCAAAATCCTGCGCGCGTTGAACGAGCCGCGGCGGGACTAGGGGTCAGACTCGGACGACGATCCGACTCACAATGAGACTCTGCTACGTGAGTCGGATCGTCACCCGAGTCTGACCCCGTCAGGAGCGAGAATGGATAACTTCATCTACATCCGGCCCGCGACCGTCAAGGACGCTGCTTCCCAATTGGGGAGGGAGCACGGCAAGATCGCGGTGATCGCCGGCGGCACCGATCTCCTCGGCGAGATGAAAGACAATCTCGCTGCTCCCGAGCGCCTGGTGTCGATCAGACACCTCGCGGATCTCCAGGGAGTTCGGGTATCAGCGAGCGGACTGCGCATCGGCGCCGCGACGCTGCTCGCGGACGTCGTCGAGAACCCGATGGTCCAGGAGCGGACCCCGTTGCTCGCGATGGCGGCCGGCAAGATCGGGACGCCGCAAATCCGCAACATGGGCACGATCGGTGGCAACCTGTGTCAGCGCCCGCGGTGCTGGTACTACCGGAACAAGTTTCCCTGCTACAAGCATGGCGGTAACACCTGTTTCTCGGCGGCGGGCGAAAACGACTATCACGCGATCCTGCAGGGAGGACCCTCATACATCGTCCACCCGTCCGATGCGGCACCGGCCCTCGTCGCGCTTGGCGCGACGGCGCGCATCTCGACCGGTTCACGCGAGCGGATGGTCCCGATGGAGAAGTTCTTCGTGACGCCCCGCGAGGATGTCCGCCGGGAAAACGTGTTGCTGCCGAACGAGATCCTGACGGCGATAGACGTGCCAAACGCCCCAGCGGGATCGAAGGCGATCTATGTCAAGGAGATGGTACGTGAGGTCTGGGACTTCGCCCTCTGCAGCGTGGCGGCGATGATCACCCTCAGGGACGGCGTCGTGACGGACGCGCGCATCGTGCTCGGTGGTGTGGCACCGATTCCGTATCGGGCGGCGAAGGCCGAGGCGGCGCTGATGGGCAAACCGCTGAACGAGGCGAGCGCCGCGGCGGCAGGCGTGGCCGCGGTCGATGGCGCACGGCCGCTCGCGAAGAACGCGTACAAGGTGCCGCTGACGCAGGCGGTCGTGAAGAGGGCGCTGCTCTCGCTCGCGTAGATGCTGATCACACCCCTCGATCTCGCAGCGCTGCTTGTGGAGTCGCCCCAGGCGTTCAACGAGTACCGCGCGGCGCACCCGGACGAGGCGATCACGCTGCAGGGCGTGAACCTCGAGGGCTGCGATCTCGCAGGCGCCGACCTGCGTGGCGCGAATCTGTTCGAAGCCAACCTCGCGTGGAGCAATCTGGCCGGCGTCAACTTCGAGGGCGCGGATCTGCGGCGGTCCTGGCTCGAAGGCTGTAATCTCGTGGGTTCGTGTTTCGACGGCGCGCAGATGGATTACGCGAATCTCCGCAGCTCGAAGCTGCGCGGAGCAACCTTCCGCGACGCCACGCTGCGGTGGGGGACGTTTCAGCACGGCGATCTCCGGGACACGGTCTTCGATGGGGCGAACCTGCGGCGCGTGGTGTTCTGCGATGCGGACCTGACTGGCGCCGCATTCAAGGACGCCAACTTGGCCGAAGCCGATCTGCGCTGGGCGAACTATCAGATCGACGCCATCGAGTCCGACCTCTCGGGCGCGTGCATTCGATAGGCCGACGCTGACATTCGGTGAGCCGGGCTATCGACCCTGGCTGCCTTCCGCATGGATGCACCAATAGCCGATAACGTATTGAGCCGCAACTTGCTGCGAACGCGGATCAAGATTGCGATCGGCGCTTGCGACTGCGGTACAAGAGGACCGCCCGCCACACGAGCGCGGCACTGATCCATGCGGCCATGATCGCCACGGGATACGCAAAGGTGCGTGGAAACACGGCAATCAGCACGCTCACGCCTGCGAGTATTGCCCCGGCCGCCAGGGCGATGTGCGCTTCGATCGGCTCGAGCACGCGGCGGTTTGCAATCGCCGCGGTGACGGTGTTGCTGATCCGTACGGCGCCGGCAACAATCCGCCCTCCGCTGCCCTTGATCCGCCGCCGCTGGCGCGGCGCGCCAGGCGCGCGCACGCGGTTGCGCACGTTCAGCACGACTTCGGTGGCGTTGGCCAGGTCCGCGAGAAACATCTCCTCCATCTGGTGCGCGACCCGACCGTTCTCGATGATTACGTCGAGCTCGCGGTTCCCGAGCCAGCTCGCGATGTTCAGGTTGGTCGATCCCACGCGAGCCCATTCTCCGTCAGCCACCGCCGTCTTGGCGTGGAGCATCGATCCGTTCCACTCGAAGAGGCGAACGCCCGCCTCGAGCAGCGGACGGTACCCGGCGCGCGAGAACGTACGGACGACCGGCACGTCCGAGCCGCCGGGCACGAGCAATCGGACGTCCACGCCGTCCCGCGCCGCCGCGCGCAGCGCCTGCACGTAGGGCGTGGTGCCGCCGTAGTAGGCGTCGGTCAGCCACAGCCTGTGCGTGGCGAGCGCGGCGACGAGCTGGTCGAGACGAAAGAGTCCCGCCGTGCTTGGAATCGTGGCGACCACCCGCAGCGCAACGTCTCCGGTTGGCGGCCGATCGTGGGAGGCGTGCACCGACCGGGCGCGCAGTGGGGGCCCCGCGGCCGCCCACGCCTCGGCGAAGGCATCCTCGACATCCGCGACGGCAGGTCCGCGCACTTCGAGGCCCGTGTCGCGCCAAGGATCCAGGTGACGCGCCGGATCGCCTATCCACATCCGTCCGACACAGAGGCCGGTGACGAACGCCACTTCGTGATCGACGATGATCGTCTTGCGGTGGTCGCGATACACCCAACCGAACGGGCGGTCGAGGCGGAAAGGATTGAAGCAGCGGACGTCGACGCCGCCGTCGCGAAGGCGATTCCAGAACCGTCGCGACGCGTTCCCGAACCCTCCCATCCAGTCGTAGAGGAGCCGTATATGGACGCCGCGGCGCGCGCGTTCGATCAGCGCGTCCGCGAACAGCCGTCCTTGCTCATCCTCGTGGAGGATGTACATCTCGAAATGGATCGATCGCCTCGCGGATCCAATCGCTTCGAGCCATGCTGGGTAGTTCTCCTGCGCGTCTTTCAGGATTCGTACGTGGTTGTGTTCGCGCAGTGGCGCGCCCGACGCACGCGAGAACGCCTGGTTCGCAATTTCCCGCAGCACCGTCGCGTCCCACTGATCCTTGACCTCCATGTGATCCATCGTACATGTCAGCGGCATCGCATCCCAGTCGGATCGCAGGCAAACAGGAAATCATGCGCACGGCGGTTCGCCGTAGAATGGCCGGCGAGCGCGACCACGCCACTCTTCCACCAGCATGCCCGTCACGATTGACCAGATTCGACAGGCTGCAGACGCGATTGCCGGCCATGTCATCGAGACGCCCTGTGTGCCCTCGCGCACCTTGTCGAAGGTCACGGGCGCGCACGTGTTCGTGAAGTTCGAGAACGACCAGTTCACCGCGTCGTTCAAAGAGCGCGGTGCGCTCGACAAGCTGCGCAGCCTGGACGAACGACGGCGTCGTGCCGGTGTCATCGCCGCGTCCGCAGGCAATCACGCGCAGGGTGTGGCGTACCACGCGCAACGGCTCGGCATTCCGGCCGTGATCGTGATGCCGCGGCATGCCCCTGGAATCAAGATTGAGCACACGCGCGACGCGCGAAAGCATTGCATCGAGGACAAGTGAAGCTGACCTTCCTCGGCACCCGCGCGAACATCTCGACACGGTCGCGGTTGCATCGGATGCACTCGGCTCTCATGGTATGGGGCCGGGATGGCCGCCTCCTCATTGACTGTGGCAAAGACTGGCTGGGCTGGCTGGGTCGACTGCATCCGACTGCGATCGCGCTGTCCCATGCGCACGAGGACCATGCCGCCGGACTCGAGAAGGGTGCGGCGTGCGCCGTGTATGCGACCGCGAGCACATGGCGAGCGCTGGCGAAGTGGCCCCTGCCGATCAGATGCGTCGTGCCGGAGCGTCGAGCGCTGGTGGCGGCTGGACTGCGGCTGGAGGCGTGGCCAGTCGAACACTCGCTCATCGCCCCTGCCGTCGGATTCCGCATTGCGGACAGATCAACGCGAATCTTCTACGTGCCTGACGTGGCTCGCTTGCGCGATCCCATCGCAGCGCTCCGCGACATCGACGTCTACATCGGCGATGGCGCAACGCTGACGCGCAGCCTCGTGCGTTCGCGCGGATCCGCCCGGATAGGACATGCCAGCATTCAGACACAGCTCGGATGGTGCGCGAACGCCGGTGTTCGCCGCGCCGTCTTCACTCATTGTGGCTCCGCGATTGTGCGGTCGGACCCGAGACATCTCGCCCTGACGCTGCGCGCGCTCTCGCGCGAGTATGGGGTGGCCACGCAGATTGCGCACGACGGGATGACGATGATCGTTCGCCGGCGTGCACAGATCAAGATCGTCGAAGTGCTGTCGATCGAGAATCGCGGCTGAGGGCACAGTGCTCGGCCCATCACACGATGGTGAGGGTCCGACCGCACGTGGGGAAATTCCGCGTCCGGGACGAGAAATTCCTCACTCTCCACCGCAGCCGTCCAAGAGAAATGGCGCTGCTCACGCCTTCATAGGGCACAAAGGTTGCCATGCAGGCTCGTGAACTTGGTCGCAACTCGGCGAAAGTGGAGGAAGACATGACGGGCAGAGAACTGCAGGAGCATATCCAGAAGGCGCCGGCGGTTCCCGCACTCTTTCGTCACATCCTCGCTGCCGTCGATTTCTCAGACGCGTCGATGCACGCGCTGACGTATGCCATCTCGCTCGCGGAGGAGGCGGATGCGCATTTGACGATCTTGCACGTCACCGACATACCACGGGAGCTGGCCCGGTGGGCCAACGAGGGCCAGGAAGGCAAGACGTACGTCGAGCACTGGAAGGCGTACGCGCTGAAGCATCTCGAGCCTCTCGTGTCCGAAGCGGCCCGCCTCTACTGCCACGTCGATGAACGTGTGGAAGCCGGCGAGGCGTATCGCGAGATTCTTCGCGTGGCTGCCGAGCAGCACAGCGGACTCATCGTCATGGGCGCACACGGTAGTGGTGTGGTTGAGCGCCTGTTCGTTGGGTCGACGACGCAGCACATCGTGCGTCAGGCTCTCTGTCCGGTCCTCACCGTTCGAAAGGCGTGATGAAAGGTTCGATCATGCCAGCCATCGCGAAGCGACAGAACTTGGTGTACACCCCGTCGGTGCCGGACGAGGAGGCACAGATCAACCACGTGTTCGAAGGATCATTCCCGGCGAGTGATGCGCCGCCGTGGACACTCGGGGTCAGCCATCCTAGCGTCTCGGATGTCGTTGACGTCAGCCGGCCACCATCGCGAGAGCGCGTCCGGAAGATCCTGTTGGAGTGGCTGGGTGTCGTAGCGTAGGTCCCCTTGGTTGTAGTCCTTGCTCTCTTTGGGGTCGGAATTCCCGTGGTGCTCCTGGCTCGACTGTTGGCTCATGCACTGAGTTAGGTGGCAGGTTAGGTCTGGTGACGTTGAATGAAGGGAGCTGAGATGAAAGTCAGATTTCAAACGGTTGAGAGCGTCCTCGATGACATTGCAACGATGCAGCGCCGCATTGCCGAGCGTGCGCAGAAGATATTCCGGGAGCGCGGGGGTGCGTTTGGGCACGCGCTCGAGGACTGGGTGAAGGCAGAGCACGAAACGATTTGGCGGCCCGCGCTCGAGGTTCGGCGAACC
>ORMF012589319.1_pt1 | contig 10771 bp, 8 predicted proteins | sample 1779871 | NCBI WGS metagenome assembly ORMF01 (sample SAMEA104232316, study PRJEB22302) | groundwater metagenome | biome: forest; feature: aquifer; material: groundwater | place: USA | collected 2011-08-07 | depth 5.4 m
GATTGGCTTCGGGCGAATTGGGCGGGAAGTTGCTTTCCGAGCTAATGCATTTGGCATGAAGGTTTTGGCATACGATCCGTTTATCTCAAAGGAAAATTTGCGTCAGCTTGGAGTGGAGTTTTCCGATTTTGAAACTTTGGTAAAATCTTCGGATTTTATAACGCTTCACATTCCGCTGACCGAACAAACCAAAAATATTATCAATGAAAAGGCATTTGCCTTGATGAAGAAGGGTGTTTACATCATTAATTGTGCCCGCGGCGGATTGGTGGATGAAAAAGCATTGTATGAAGCGATTAAATCTGGAAAGGTCAGAGGCGCTGCTCTGGATGTATTTGAGAAAGAACCACCCGAGAAAAATCCTCTTCTTACTTTAGAGCAAGTCATCGTCACTCCTCATTTGGGTGCGGCCACTCAAGAAGCTCAGGAAAACGTCGGAATCTCAGTGGCTCAACAAGTCGTTGATGCTTTGCTGGAACGCGGTATTCGGAATGCCGTGAATCTGCCTTCGGTTGATTTTGAAAGTATGAAACTTTTGAAGCCATGGCTCATTTTGGCCGAACGAATCGGTTTGATGCATGCTCAACTGTTTGGCGGAAGCTACCGAGAAGTTTCTATTAAGTATGGAGGAGAAATCACCAATTTGAATATTGCTCCGCTCACGATTGGTGTAATTAAAGGACTTTTATCGCCCATTTGCGGCGAGACGATTAACTACGTGAACGCGCCGGCGATTGCCAAAGAACGCGGAATTACAATCAACGAAAGCAAAACCACTCAGGCCGAAGAATTTGCCACCTTTATTTCGGTGGAAGTGACCATGGATCATCAGAAGAACCTGATTATGGGCACTCTGTTTGGGAATCAAGAGCCGCGTATTGTCCGAATTAACGAATTTTTCTTGGATTTGTTGCCGAAGGGAAATGTCCTAGTGATTTACAATGAGGATCAACCGGGCGTGGTGGGTGCGGTTGGTACCATTTTAGGAAAAAATAAAGTCAACATCGCTGAAATGACACTGGGTCGTGTCGTCAAAGGTAAAAAAACATTTGCCATGACGGTCATTAATACCGACGATGCGGTTCCAATTCCCGTGTTAACGGAATTAAAAGCGCTGCATCCGATCATTGACGCCAAAGTGATTAAATTCTAATGAAACGCTTTGCCAAGCATAATTATATTCTGGTGGGCGCTCAATGGGGCGATGAAGGCAAGGGAAAGATCATTGATCTTTTGGCGAGAAAAAGTGATTACATCGTTCGCTATCAAGGCGGCAATAACGCAGGTCACACCGTTTGTTTTGGTACTGAGAAAATAGTCCTTCATTTAATTCCATCCGGGATTCTTCACCCCAAAAAAATTTGTGTCATTGGAAATGGCGTCGTGATTGATTTGGAAGCACTCTTTGAAGAAATTGAAATGCTGTCCAAACATAAAATTTCAGTTAAAGACCGATTATTTATCAGTGATCGGGCGCATGTGATTTTCCCTTATCACCGGGTGATCGACCAATTACGTGAAGATAAAAAAGACGGTGAGAAAATCGGGACTACTAAAAAGGGCATCGGGCCGTGTTATGCGGATAAATCAAACCGGATCGGAATTCGGATTGTTGATTTAATGAATCCACGGGTATTCAGAGACCGCCTCAAATTGATTCTCACTGAAAAAAATGAAATGCTGAAGAAAATTTTTAATTATCCTCCGTTTTCATTTGATGAAATTCATAATACGTACAGTCAATACCGAAAACTCATTGTACCCTACATTTGCAATACCAGCATTTTGCTGGATGAGGCATCGCGAAAAGGAAAAAAAATTCTCTTTGAAGGAGCTCAAGGCACACTTTTGGATGTCGATTATGGAACTTATCCTTTTGTCACTTCTTCGAATGCATCCGCCGGCGGAGCTATTGTCGGCACGGGAATGAGCCCGGCGCGCATCACAGAAGTGATTGGCGTTGTGAAGGCCTACACCACTCGAGTTGGAGAAGGACCATTTCCCACTGAATTTCCGCCGGATTTGATGAAGCATATCCGTCAAAAAGGGGAAGAATATGGTGCCACGACTGGACGGCCGCGTCGGTGTGGGTGGTTTGATGCACTGGTTGCACGTCATTCGGTTTTGGTCAATGGGCTTGGTAAAGTGATTGTGATGAAACTGGATGTTTTAGATGACCTTCCCAAAATCAAAATTTGTGTTGGCTACCGATTTCGGAATAAACGTTATAACCATTTTCCATCTGACATTGAAATTCTTGAGAAAGCAAAACCCATTTACGAAGAACATCCTGGCTGGCAGGAATCGACGCAGTCGGTTCGCCGCTGGAAAGATTTGCCGATCAATGCCAAAAAATATTTAAAACGTCTCGAAGCCTTGCTTCAAACTCCAATTTCAATTGTTTCGGTAGGTTCAGAGCGTCTTCAAACCATTTATGTCAATGGCCAATATCAATAAACTGCCCGAGCACGTCGCAATCATCATGGATGGAAACGGTAGATGGGCCAAGGAGCGCGGTTTTGCGCGCATCCATGGACATCAAACCGGTGTGGATACGATCCGCAATGTCGTTCGTTCCGCGCGCCAGGTTGGAATTAAATATCTCACGCTCTACGCTTTTTCAAAAGAAAATTGGGCGCGTCCTCAGCGTGAAATTGATTTCTTGATGAATCTTCTGGCTCAATATCTGGATTCTGAATTACAAGAGTTGACGGAAAATCAGGTCCGCTTCAACGCCATTGGGCGACTTGAAGAATTGCCAAAATCGATTCAAGAAAAAATTAAGCGCAATATTCAGCAAACAGAAAAAAATAAAGGTTTGTTATTAACATTGGCCCTTAGTTATTCCAGCCGAATCGAAATTACGGATGCTGCCAAACAGTTATGCCAGCAAGTTAAAGCTGGCACCTTGAATGTAGACGATATTACGGAAACGCATTTGGCGAACCAATTGTATACAGCTGGAATTCCGGACCCTGATCTTTTGATTCGAACCAGTGGAGAGCTTCGGATCAGCAATTTTTTATTGTGGCAGCTATCATATACGGAAATTTATGTCAGCCCGAAATACTGGCCTGATTTTCATCACGAGGATTTTCTGGAAGCCATTCGAGCTTATCAAAAACGGGAACGGCGTTTTGGACGCACCGAAACCACCAGTGCCATGAAGTGATAAGTTCATGAATATCCATACCCAGCTTGGCCGAAGATTGCTCTGGTCCGCAATTTTAATTGCTCTTTCTGTCTACACCATTTTTTTTGCGCCGATGTGGTTTTTTGTTTTGATTGTAGAAGGTTTTGTGATCTTGGGTCTTCTAGAATATTTCAATCTTGCTCAGCGCAAAGGTTATTTCATCAATCGTTATCTTGGTCTTTTCTTCGGATTTTTAATTCCACTGTCCCTTCAATTTTCCGGTGAAGGCGTTATTTTTACCATCGCGGTGCTTAGTTTATGTATTTATAATTTCAACAAGGACTTAAAAGATCAGGCCATTATCAATACGGCGTTAACGCTGTTTGGGCTTGTTTATGTCGCTTGGTTTTTCTCGTTCCTGATTAAGATCCGAGCTTTTTATGAAGGGCCACTTTGGGTTTTTTACTTAATTTTGATCATTAAGAGTGGCGATGCAGTTGCTTATTTTGTGGGAAAAAAGTTTGGCACTCATAAATATATTGTTCATATCAGCCCGAATAAATCTGTCGAAGGAGCTATTGCAGGTTTTCTGGGAACTTTTGCGGTTTCGCTAACTTCAAAATTATATTTAGTTCACGTTGAGTTATCGCATCTCGCTATTTTAGGCGTCATTTTTGGAATTCTCAGCCAATTGGGTGATTTATCTGAAAGTTTGTTTAAACGAGATGCGGGCGTAAAAGATTCTGGCCAAATCCCGGGTTTGGGCGGAGCCCTAGATGTTGTGGACAGTCTTCTGTTTTGCATTCCCATCACTTATTATTATTTGGTCAGTTTCCATTCCTAAGGAACATCGAAACAAATGAAACAAAAAAAAATCGCTATTATCGGTTCCACAGGTTCCATTGGGATCAATACCCTTCGAGTTGTCGAAGCGCATTCAGATGAATTAAAAGTGACTGCGCTGGCGGCCAAGAGAAATGCCAAACTGTTATATGAACAAGCCAAGAAATTTCGCCCCAAGATTGTGTGTCTCTTCGAGCCGGAGCAAGCTGGATGGCTTGAGAAGAAATTAAAGCCGCTCCATATTAAAACAGTTACGGGTGAAGCCGGATTAATAGAAGCCAGCACGCTTTCTGATACTCATAAAGTTGTGTTTGCTTTGGTAGGAGCCGTCGGCCTAAAACCCATTTTCGCAGCGCTTCAAAAAGGAACATCCATTGCCATTGCCAACAAAGAACCCTTGGTGATGGCGGGTGAACTGCTCAGGCGAGAAGCCTTAAAAAGTGGTGCAGAGCTTTTGCCGGTTGATAGTGAACATTCCGGTCTGTGGCAGTGTCTTGAAGGAAAGCGCAAAGACACGATTAAAAAATTAATCTTAACTTCTTCCGGCGGGCCTTTTTTTAATCGGAAAATTGATTTTAGGAAAGTGACTTTGAGCCAAGCACTTCGTCATCCTAAATGGAAAATGGGCCCTAAAATTTCTGTCGATTCAGCCACTTTGATGAACAAGGGGTTGGAAGTGATTGAAGCCACGAATTTGTTTGATGTCCCTTTAAATAAAGTGGACGTTCTCATTCATCCCGAAGCGGTGATTCATGCGCTCATTGAATTTGTGGACGGATCTCAATTGGCTCAACTGGGGATTACAGATATGAGGTTGCCGATTCAATATGCGCTCAGTTATCCGAAACGTTTTGAAAATTGTCTTCCGAGTTTAAATTTAACGGAAGTTAGCGGGTTTCATTTTTTCAAGCCGGATACCAAACGTTTTCCGTGTTTGGCCTTGGGTTATGAAGCCCGCCGGCGAGGCGGCAGCATGCCGGTCGTTTTAAATGCGGCCAATGAAGTGGCGGTTCAAAAATTTTTAGAGGGTTCCCTTAATTTTTCAATGATTCCAAAAGTCATTGAACGGGCCATGGAGCGACATCGGTTAATTCCCAATCCAACGCTGAATCAAATTTTGGATGTCGATCGTCACACACGGCTTGAACTTGGAGATGAATAGATGATTCAGTTTCTGATTCAAATCATTCCGACTGCAGTTATCTTGGGCGTTTTAATTTTTGTCCATGAACTGGGCCATTTCTTAGCTTGCCGTTTTTCCGGTGTCGGTGTGGAAAAATTTTCCATTGGTTTTGGACCCGAACTTTTGAGTTGGCAGGGAAGAGAAACTCGTTATTCACTCTCATTAATTCCCTTTGGTGGCTTCGTCAAACCGAGCGGAGAAACTCAAGAAGAAATTAAGGCGCGCGGCGCTCAGATGAAATCAGGGGATTTTTTAGCTGCGTCTATCGGGAACCGGTTCTTGATTTTGGTTGCTGGCGTGGCCATGAATTTTCTGTTTGCGTACGTCTTGTTTGCCGTCGTCATGTTTATTGGAAGACCGATGCTGTCGACAACCATTGGTGGTTTTATCCCCGGTTATCCGGCAGAAACCAGCGGTTTAAAGGCCGGAGATCAAGTCACGCGCGTCAATGGGGCCTCTGTTCATAATTGGCAGGATTTAACGCTTCAAATTCTCCAGAGCAAGGGAAGTCAGCTTGAGTTTTCCATCAGAAGAAATGAAACTTCCAAAAAGATTGTAGTTGTTCCTCAATTCGAAGAAGGAAAAGATATTTTCGGTCAGGTGAAGCAAGTTCCTCGAATCGGAATTCAGCCCTCAGAGGAATTTGTGATTGAACGGTATGGTTTAATTGATTCGCTTCGGAAAGCCGCCGAGTTTGAATGGCATTTGACGGCTTTAACGTATGAAGCGCTTGGGCGGCTTGTCACTGGTCAACTTTCCCTCAAAACCATCAGCGGACCCATTGGAATTATATCTATGGCGGGAAGCGCTGCCAAAATGGGAATGATTGCACTCTTGCAATTTGCGGCTGTGCTGAGCGTTTCACTGGGTGTTATTAATTCACTTCCGATTCCGGCTTTAGACGGCGGCCATTTATTTTTTCTTGCGATTGAAGCTGTTTGGCGCAAGCCGCTTAGTTTGGCGGTCCAGGAACGAATGACCCAAATCGGATTTTATTTTCTGATGGCCTTGATGGTGTTTGTTGTTTTCAACGACCTGATTAATATTGGCGTCCTTACTAAATTGAAATCTCTTCTTAGTCCCGGCTAAATTCATGCGTTGGACCGATACTTTAATTCCCACACTTCGAGAAGTTTCTAAAGACGTCGAAGCTACGAGCCATCGGCTCCTCCTCAAAGGCGGCTTCATCCGAAAGCTTGCTTCAGGAATTTATAGTTACTTACCGCTAGGCCTGCGTGTTCTGCAAAATGTGTCATCGATTGTTCGTGAAGAAATGAACCGAGCAGGTGCTGTCGAAGTTTTGCTGCCCTCACTTCATCCAGCGGAAATATGGAAACAAAGCGGCCGATATGAAACTTTGGGCCAAGACAAGATCGCCTTTCGAAACCGTTCCAATCAAGAATACGTTTTGGGTCCGACCCACGAAGAAGTGATTACCGAGTTGGCCGGTGCCTATCTAAAAACCTACCAAGCGCTCCCTAAAATTTTGTATCAGATTCAAACCAAATTCAGAGATGAGCTGCGTCCGCGGTTCGGCATCATCAGGACCAAAGAATTTATCATGAAAGATGCTTATAGTTTTGATGCGAATGAGCAGGGATTAGACCGAAGCTATCAATTAATGTATGAAACCTACGAGCGCATTTTTAAACGGCTGGGTTTGGCCATTGATATTGTCGGCGCAGACCCGGGAATTATGGGCGGAAACGTATCACACGAATTTATGGTTCGCTCACCTTACGGAGAAGACAGAATCGCATCGTGCACCAAATGTTCTTACCGCGCAAGCCGTGACATTGCGGCCAGAAAACTAAAAGGTCAAACGCAGACGATTGCTTCTTCAAAAGCCATGGAATCCTTTGAGACGCCAAATCTAAGAACCATTGATGAAATTACAAACCGTTTCAAAATCAAACCGGAACAAATCATTAAAACTCTTCTGTACATTGTTGATGAGAAACCAATTGTTGCTTGCGTGCTTGGAAACAGGGAAGTCCATGAAGGAAAAATCAGAAAATTATTAGGCGCTAAATCTATTCGATTGGCCAACTCATCCGAAATTGAATCGTTAACGGGTGCGCCGATTGGTTTTTCCGGGCCCGTGGGTTTATCAAACGTCTCAATTTTAATTGATGAAGATATTGTTCTTGGAACAGATTTTGTAACGGGTGCGAATCAAAAGGATAGGCATTTCAGAAACGTTAATTTCAACCGTGATTTCAAAGCCACTCGGATAGCGGACATCCGATATATAGAAGAGGGCGATCTCTGCGCGGAGTGCGGCTCGTCACTTTCGCTGATGACGACCATGGAAGTGGGACACGTATTCAAGCTGGGAACGCGGTAGACCAGGGCTTTTTCAGGGGCTTATCGCGCTCAAGGTGGAACCGAAAAACCTTTGATTATGGGTTGCTACGGTTTGGGTCTTAATCGAATTGTAGCGGCAATCGTTGAGCAGCATCATGACGCCAAAGGAATCAAATGGCCGGTTTCAGTGGCGCCTTATCAAATTCAAATCGTGACCATTAATCAGCAGGAATCTCAAACCCGCGAAGCTGCTGATCATCTTTACAATGAATTAAACGGCCTTGGTTTTTCATGTCTTTATGACAATCGAGATGAACGTGTAGGGGTAAAATTTAACGATGCTGATCTTATTGGAACGCCCGTTCAAGTAATTGTCAGCGACCGAAATCTCTCTAAAGGTATGTTTGAGGTGAAGATAAGAAAAACTCTAGAATCTCGCATCATTCAGACTTTTGACCTTACCCTCCAACTCCAGTCAATTTTGAACACTTAAGATTATTTGATGGACTGGTGATTCAGATGATGACACGGTTGTTCAAACCGCCCGAAAGCAATTTAAAATCATTTAAATTGCGGTTATTCCGAAATACTTTCCATACCTTCAGGCTTGTTTTTACCCCATCCGCCGTGTATATTTTAAAGAGATTTTTATAGTTTCACGAGATTACATAAGGATAACTCTTCATGCCCATCGAAAAAACAAAACTGACAGCAGCGCCAGGACAAGCCATTCGCCGCCATCGGGAAATATTGGGATGGAAGGCAATCGAATTGTCTCGCAAATCAGGCATCAATCCAAGGACGCTCGATGCTATTGAAAAGGGCAGGATTGAATCTCCTTCCTTGCGAAATTTAGAATGCCTGGCCCGTGCTTTGGGCGTTTCTACAGCTTCTTTATTCTCCAATCATGAAACCGATCAAGACCGATTTTTTCTAGGGGGAAATCAAAAAGGCCAGCATACCCTTGAATTTCAAAAATTTGGTTTTCGAGTCGTTTGTTACACGCCGCTGGTTCATCATTTTTTTGTTGGAAAAATAATTCTGAAAGGCGAAACAAAAATCGAACATAAGATATTGCCCACATCAGGGATGATTATGGCACAAGTAATCATGGGCAAATTGTCGGTTCATTTTGAAGGCAAGGAACATTTGATTCGGGAAGGAAACTACGCTTTTTTTGATGGTTGTTTCCCGCATTATTTTTATAATCCCCAGTACAAAGAGTGCACATTTTTGCTGGTTACGGCTCCATCCTTTTTGACTTTAAGTGGCGCAAATCATTCAACCATTTGACGAAAGCGTCGACAATATAAGGACATATGTTGACTTGACCCTCCGCAATTACTATAATTTTAAAACTTTTTAACCAAGGAATATTATGAGTAAATCAGCGTTGTTTATGAGTCTTTGTTCAATTTGGCTTTTTGTTCCGCTGGCCTTAGCTGGTACGTCGTCACCCCAGACATCCACTACTCCTACCGAGGATGAACGGCAAATTGAAAAAGATCGAAATCAGGCTATTTTAGATGCCGTGGTTTCTATAGATCCTACTTTGGTTCCCGAAATGACCACTGAACAACCAAGCAAACCTTCTCCTGATCAGATTGCCAGCGAAGTCAGCGAGCTGAGAAAAGTCAGAAAAGAGCAATTCAAACATCTCAGCGCTGATCACATCAACCGAATGGTGACTGTCGACACGGTTGCGGCCAAGCATCAATTTCTAGAAACCCAAAATAAAAATTTACGCGATGTTTTAAACCGAGCAGTCGATGTCTCCGTTCAGGCAGATATTGCAAAAGAACGAATTACACTGGCTAAATTTAGAATTGCAAAAGCAATCCGTGATTTTTTTCCGGAAGCAGCCTTTGAAGCAGATGTCAAAAATGGTTCTCTTTCCGTGCCTGCTTTTACCAGTGACCACTGGAGAATGAAATTTCGCTTCCCGATCTTTCGCGGCGGTGTTTTATGGAACACTTTGTTTTTGGAAATGTCCAATTTGGAAGTTGCGAAGCGGGAATATGATAAAGCCATCTCTGATTTGGTGGCCGCAGTTTCTCAGGCCTATTTCGAATATGAACGCGCCCAAAATGTCTTTCGAGATCAAAAAACGTTGATGGAACGCGCTAAAGAACAAAAACATATATCGGATCAAAAATACGAGGCCAAGCTGATTTCAGAAATTGAAAAATTAAATTCTGATTCACTGTTTAGCCAAGCCCAATACGATCTAGAAACAGCGCAGCAGGAAGTGGAAATCGCCAAGCTGGAACTTCTCAAGTACTTATATTTGGAACAAAAGGATCCCATCGAAATCTCTTCTCTTTATTCACTTGATAATTTCAAAATTGAATCTTTAAAGAAAACGTCTGTGATTACCGGCAATTCGGATGATGATTTAAATCATTTGATCGAACTGGCGTATCAAAATAGGCCGGATCTTCAAGTTGAAGCATCAAAATTAAAAGCCACTCAATTTGCATACCGGGTTGTTTTGGGCCAAAGACTTCCTCAGTTTGATATGTTGTTGGAATTTGGTGAATTAGCGGAAGCTTTTATAATAGATTCGGTTGATCCAAAACACAGGCCTGAATTCAGAGTTGGCATGGAAATGACTTGGCCATTTTTGGGAAATACACTCAAATATACCTATGACCATGATCAACGAGCAAAATCGATCACTCAATTTCAAGGAGGTTCCGGTACACGAACGAGATCAAATGCGTTTTCGGCGAAGTTATTGGATGATTTAGGTCAATTTTCAACCATGATGGAAGCCAAGGTCAACAATTTGGAGCAAATTGTGGAATTGGAAAAGACCGAACGCGATGTGATCCGGGAAGTTAAAGAAGCCTACTTTAATTTTAATAAAGCCTTAATTCAGGTTCAGTCTGCTTATACGAGAATGGGTTACCGAAGCAGGCTTGCGAAATTGGCCAAGCACCGATTGGATCAAAACGAGATTCAAATCTCAGAATACATTCAGGCCGAGATGGACTATACCCAAGAACGCGGTTTGATTTATAAGGCTCTATCAGACTTTTTTTTGTCCAAGGCCAAATTAAATCGGGCCATTGGTATTAAAGATTTTTTAACGGTAGAAGCACTTCAGCCCTGAGGTCATGATGGAAATTCAAAAGCCAAATCCAAAATTTAATTTAAAATCTTTTCTTCTTAATTTAAAACCCGTTTTTCTTAAAGCTGCTACTTCTGCCGCCAATTTGATTCTCAATCTCCTTCGCCGAATCATCGGTTTCTTTCAAAAACGTTTAGGTTTAAAGAAAACCATTATTTTGTTTGTTTCTTTA
>ORMF011909881.1_pt1 | contig 10769 bp, 9 predicted proteins | sample 1779871 | NCBI WGS metagenome assembly ORMF01 (sample SAMEA104232316, study PRJEB22302) | groundwater metagenome | biome: forest; feature: aquifer; material: groundwater | place: USA | collected 2011-08-07 | depth 5.4 m
ATCGAGATGGGGCTCCTGGCCGGGCGCCATCACGAGCCGATGAAGCGCTCGTCGATCCACTTCCGCCACGAGGCGGCCGGCGCCAGGCTGATGTGGACCGGCCAGTGGAAGCGGCCGCACTCCTACGGCGACGCGGCGGGCGAGGTGCGCGCCGTGCACGAGTCGCTCGGCGTGATCGACGTCTCGACGCTCGGCAAGCTGGTCGTCGAGGGGCCTGACGCCGCAGCGTTCCTCGAGCGCCTCTACCCGAACCGCTTCGCCGACATGAAGGTCGGCCGCATCCGCTACGGCGTGCTCACGACCGACGGCGGCCGGATCATGGACGACGGCACGATCGGCCGGCTCGGCGAGGAGCTCTTCTACGTCACGACCACCTCGACCGGTTCCGACAGCGTCGCCGAGTGGTTCGAGTGGTGGAACGCGATCTGGGGCTTCGACGTCGAGGTCGTGAACGTCACCGGCGCGCTCTCGGCGATCAACGTCGCGGGGCCCGAGGCGCGCGCAGCGCTCGGACGGCTGACCGACGCCGACGTGTCGAACGAGGGGCTCGCCTACCTCGACGCGAAGGAGATCGCCGTCGCCGGCGTGCCGTGCCTCGCGCTTCGCATCGGCTTCGTCGGCGAGCTCGGCTACGAGCTGCACTGCGCCGCGCCCGCCGGGCCACACCTCTGGGACGCGCTCGTCGGCGAGGGCGCGAAGCCGTTCGGGCTCGAGCCCCAGCGCGTGCTGCGGCTCGAGAAGGCGCACATCATCGTCGGCCAGGACACCGACTCCGAGTCGAACCTCCTCTCCGCCGGAATGCCCTGGATCGCGAAGCTCGACAAGGACGACTTCGTCGGCAAGTGGGCGGTCGAGCTGACGAAGGAGCAGGGCGTCTACGAGCAGCTCGTCGGCTTCACGATGCCCGACGGCGTGCTGCCCCCCGAGGGCGCGCAGGTCGTGGTCGACGGCAAGCCCGCCGGCCGGGTCACGAGCGCGCGGGTCAGCGAGCGCGTCGGCCGGGTGATCGGCCTCGCCTACGTGAAGCCCGACCGCGCCGGCGACGGCGACGAGATCGCAATCGTGATCGACGGGACGCCCCACACCGGCCACGTCACGCTCGCGCCGTTCTACGACCCGGAAGGCGAGAAGCTCCGCTCGTGAGCCGTCTCTCCTTCCTCTCCCCCGACCTCGTGCCCGAGGCCGCGCTCACCTCGCCGCTCGCGAACGCGCTCGCCTCCGACGGCTCCGGCGTCGTGCGCGACGTCTCCGCGCTCGGCAAGCTCGAGCTGCGCGGCGACCTCGACGACGTGCAGGCAGGCGACGGCGAGGAGCTCGTCCGGCTCGCGCCGGGGCGTGCGCTCCTGATCACGCAGGGCTCGCCGGCGGCGGCGCGCGAGCGCCTGGGCGCCGCCGGTCTGCGCGTCTACGACCTGACGGGCGCGCTCGCGGGCCTCGAGATCGAGGGCGACGCGCTGCTGCGGCGGTTGACCGAGCTCGACCTGGAGGCGCTGCCGGCCACCGGCCCGGTCGCGCGCGGCGTGCCGGCGCTCATCCAGCGGCTCGACGGCGAGCGCTTCCGCCTGCTCGTCCCGCAGGAGCTCGGCCACTACGTCTGCGAGACCGTGCTCGACCTCGCGCACGGGGTTGCGGCGCGATGAAGGACGTCTTCCGTGTCCGCACGATGTGGCGCCCGCGCGGCGAGCTGAAGAAGCGCTACGACGTCGTGATCGTCGGCGGCGGCTCGCACGGGCTCGCGACCGCGTACTACCTGGCGAAGAACCACGGGATCACGGACGTCGCGATCCTCGAGCAGTCGTACATCGGCTCGGGCGCATCCGGCCGGAACACGACGATCATCCGCTCCAACTACCGGACGCCGGAGGGCGCGGCCTTCTACTCCAAGAGCGTCAAGCTCTACGAGGGGCTGGCCGCCGACCTCGACTTCAACCTGATGTTCTCGCAGCACGGGCACCTGACGCTCGCGCACTCCGACCGTGCGCTCGTCACCTCGCAGGAGCGCGCCGAGGTCAACCGGCTGCTCGGGATCGACTCGCGCGTCATCTACCCGGACGAGATCCACGAGCTCTGCCCCGAGCTCGACCTCTCCGACAAGCCGACCTGGCCGATCATGGGGGCGCTCTACCACAAGCCCGGCGGGATCATCCGCCACGACGCCGTCGTCTGGGGCTACGCGCGCGGTGCCGACCGGCAGGGCGTCGAGATCCACCCGTACACGCAGGTGACCGGGATCGAGACCGAGAACGGCCGCGCGACCGCCGTGCAGACGAACCGCGGCCGGATCGAGGCCGGCACGGTGATCAGCGCCGTCGCAGGCTGGTCGACGCTCGTCGGGCAGCTCGCCGGCGTGCGCCTCCCGATCACGACGCACATCCTGCAGGCGTTCGTGACCGAGCCGGTGAAGCCGTTCCTCGACGTCGTCCTCGTCTCCTCGCAGATGCACGTCTACGTGTCGCAAACCGACCGCGGCGAGTTCCTGATCGGCGCGGAGATCGAGCCGTACACGACGTACAAGTCGATCGGCACCCTGTCGTTCCTCGAGTACTCGGCCCGGCACGTGCTCGAGCTCCTTCCCCAGCTCGAGCGGCTGAAGGTGCTACGAACCTGGACTGGATTGTGCGATCTCTCGCCCGACTACAGCCCGATCCTCGGCCGGACGGAGGTCGAGAACTTCCACATCTCGGCGGGCTGGGGAACGTACGGGTTCAAGGCCGCGCCGATCGTCGGGACGACGCTCGCGGAGCTCGTCGCGACGAAGCGGACGCCCGACCTGATCGCACCGTTCGCGCTCGAGCGGTTCCACACCGACACGCTCGTGTCGGAGCTCGCCGCGGCCGCCGTCTCGCACTAGCGCAGCGCGCCGGACCGAACGAGCTCGACCACCGGCTCGAGATCCTGGGGCGGCGGCTCGCCCTTCCCGGTCTCCGGGATCAGCCTCCGCACGTGCGCGTAGGCCTTGCTCGTGCCGCCGCCGAGCTTCGGCCGGCCGCGACGGTCGATCGCCTGCGCGGCGATCACGAGCTCGATCGCGACGATCCGCTCGCCGAGCTCGACCTGCTCCGCGAGGCGCCGGCCGGCAAGCGGAGCGAGCGTGATCCGGTCCTCGATCCCTTCGTGGTGCATCGAGCTGCCGTGCTCCACGGAGACGGGTTGGGCGAGGAGCCGCGCCTCCGCAGCGAGCGCCTGCAGCGGGACTCCGAACTCCGACAGGCCGCTCTCCGCGAGCCCGGGCTCGGCGGGGAGGCCCGCCGCGAGCCCGGTCAGCGGCGCCTGGAGCAGCTTCACCGCACGCTCCGACGCCGCGGTGAGCGCGGGTGCGAGGGCGATGCGCAGGAAGTCGATCGCGGCTGCGAGCGGGAGCACGTCGAAGTTGCCGACCGAGATGATCCGGTCCTCGTCGGCGAGGACGAGCGGGTTCTCCTGCGACGCGTTCAGCTCGACGGCGAGCTGCGCCTGCGCGTAGGCGAGCGCGTCGCGCGCTGCGCCCTGCACCTGCGGCAGCGTCCGGAAGACGAGCGGGTCCTGGAGGTTGCGCGGCCGGTCGGCCCAGAGGTAGCTGCCCTCGAGCAGGGCGCCGACGTGGGCGAGCGACGCACGCAGCCCCGGGTAGGGCCGGTGCACGCCGACCGCCGCGTCGAGGACGCTCGGGTTTGCCGCGAAGGCCTCCAGGTCGAAGGCGCCCGCCACCTCGAGCGCATCAAGCAGCCGGCGCGCGTCGGCGACGGCGAGCGCGGCGAGCGCCGTCGAGAAGCCGTTGTGGTTGAGCAGCGCGAGGCCCTCTTTCGCCGCGAGCTCGAAGTCGCCGAGCAGACCGTGCGCGAGGTCGGCGTTCGCGGGGAGGTCGGCCTGCCCATACGACCCGAGCATCCGCACGTGCGGTGCTGCACCGTCGTTCAGTGCCGCGACCACGTGCTCGGCCAGCTCGACCCGGACACCCGAGCTGCCGCGCGCGAAGCCGTTCGCCATGCGCAGCGTCATCGCGCGCACGACATCCTCGCGCGCCGCCGCTCCCTGCCCGACCCGGTGCTCCAGGATCAGCCGGCGGTTGAACTCGGCCAGCTCCGCCGGTTGCACGGCGACGCGCTTGTGGACGCCGATGCCCGTCGTGAGCCCGTAGACCGCGTCGCCGCCGGCGAGCGACCGCTCCACCACTTCTCGGCCGCGGCGCATCTGCTCGACCGCTGCCGGCGCGAGCTCCACGCGCTCGCCGCCGCGCGCCACCCGCACGACCTCGTCGAGCGTCAGCGCGCCGCCCGTGAGCACCACATTCACCGCACTAGGATCGCACGGCGGAGCGCGACAGCCCCGAGGTACGCGCGATCACTTCTTCAGCTGGATCCAGATCGCTTTCAGGTCGGTGAACTTGTCGAGCGCGTGGATCGACTTGTCGCGGCCGAAACCGGACTGCTTGAAGCCGCCGAAGGGCGAGGCGATGTCGCCCGCGTCGAACGTGTTCACCCAGACGACGCCCGCACGCAGCCGGCGCGCAGCGGAGTGCGCGACGTTCACGTCGTCCGTCCAGATCCCCGCGGCCAGGCCGTAGATCGTGTCGTTGGCGATCGCGATCGCCTCGTCGAGATCGTCGAACGAGATCGTCGAGAGGACCGGCCCGAAGATCTCCTCCCTCGCGATCCGCATCTCGTTCGAGACCGCGTCGAAGATCGTCGGCTCCACGTAGTAGCCGCCGCTGTCCTGTCGCGCGCGCGAGCCGCCGAGATGGAGCTCGGCGCCCTCGTCCTTGCCCGACTCGATGTAGCCGAGCACGCGATCGAGCTGGCCCGCATCGACGATCGCGCCCATGCGCGTCTTCGGGTCGAGGGGATCACCGGGCTGGATCTGCGCTGCCACCTTCACGACTCGCTCCAGCAGGTCGTCCTTCACCGAGTGGTGCACGAGCAGCCGCGAGCCCGCGTTGCAGACCTCGCCCTGGTTGTAGAACACACCCCAGGCGACGGCCTGTGCCGCAGCATCGAGGTCGCCGCACTCGGCCGTGACGATGTGCGGCGACTTGCCGCCGCACTCGAGCGCGATGCGCTTCATGTTCGACTCGCCCGAGTAGCGGAGGAAGTACTTGCCCACCTCGGTCGAGCCCGTGAACGTGATCATGTCGACGTCCGCGTGGCGGCCGAGCGCCTGGCCGGCGGTCTCCCCGAACCCGGGCACGACCTGCACCACGCCGGCGGGGATGCCCGCCTCGGCGGCGAGCTCCGCCAGCCTGAGCGCGGTCAGGGGCGACTGCTCGGCAGGCTTCAGGATCACCGAGTTGCCGGTCGCGAGCGCGGGGCCGAGCTTCCACGAGGCCATCAGCAGCGGGAAGTTCCACGGCACGACGGCTCCGACGACGCCGAGCGGCTCGCGCATCAGCATCACCACCGACGACGGGTCGGTCGGAGCAACCTCGTCGTAGACCTTGTCGATCGCCTCCCCGTAGTAGGCGACGCACTCGGCGGCGAGTGGCACGTCGACCCGCTGCGCGTCGCGGATCGGCTTGCCCATGTCGACGGTCTCCAGGAGCGCGAGCTCCTCGGCGTGCTCCTCCATCAGCGACGCGAGACGGAGCAGTGTCTTCTTGCGCTGCTTCGGCGCGAGCCGCGACCAGACGCCCGACTCGAAGGCGGCGCGCGCGCCCTTCACGGCCCGGTCGACGTCGGCCGTGTCGCAGGCGGCGACCTGCGCGATCGTCTCGCCCGTCACGGGGCTGACGTTGGCGAACGTCTCGCCCGAGAGCGCGTCGACGTACTCGCCGTCGACGAAGGCCCTGTTGCGGATGTCGAGGCCGGCGACGACGTCGGCGACGCTGCGGGGCCCCTCCTGAATCGTGGTCATGGTTGCCTCCGGTCTTGGAGATCTGGGGCGCCGGCGAGGGCGATTCGCATCCCGTGCAGCCTACGACGCACGGCGGTGCGCGGTGTCAGGGTACGGTTGCGCGGTGAGGGCGATCACGATCAGCGGCGAGGAGCTGCGGCTCGAAGAGCGGCCCGACCCGGTTCCGGGGAGCAACGAAGTGCTCGTCGCCGCGCCGTTCGCGGCCGTCAATCCCGCGGATCTGGCCCAGCGGGCAGGGCGCTACCCCGCGCCGCCCGGAGCACCGCAGGATATTCCCGGGCTCGAGGTCACGGGCAAGGTCGTCGCGTGCGGCGACGCCGTCCGGGACTGGCAGGTCGGCGACCGGGTCTTCGGGCTCGTCGGCGGCGGCGGACTTGCCGACCGCGTCGCCGTCCACGAGCGTCACGTCGTCGCCGTGCCGGACCGGCTCGACGACGAGGAGGCCGCCGCGGTGCCGGAGGCGTTCCTGACCGCACACGACGCGATCGTCACGCAGGCGGGCCTCCGCTCCGGCGACGTCCTGCTCGTGAACGGAGCGAGTGGCGGCGTCGGCTCGTCCGCGGTGCAGATCGGCGTTCTCGTGGGAGCGCGCGTCTTCGCGAGCGTCCGCTCGGAGGAGGCCGGCCGGCGGCTCACCGAGTACGGCGCCGAGGCGGTCGGGCGGGACGACGCGATCGCGCGCGTCCGCTCCGCCGGCGGCGCCGACGTCGTGCTCGAGCTCGTCGGCGCGCCGAATCTCGCAGGCGATCTCGAGGCGCTCGCGACGAAAGGACGGATCGTGATCGTCGGGACGGGAGCCGGCGACGAGGCGCCGCTCTCGCTGCGTGCCCTGATGAGCCGTCGCGCGCGCATCCTCGGCACGGTGCTGCGGGCCCGGCCGCTCGAGGAGAAGGCCGCGGCCGTGCAAGCCTTCGGGCACGACGTCCTGCCGTTCCTCGCCGACGGCCGCGCCCACGGGATCGTCGACCGCGTCTTCCCGGCGGACCAGGCGGCCGAGGCGTTCGCCTACATGGCGCAGCCCGGCAAGTTCGGCAAGGTTTTGCTCCGCTTCTAGTCACCGGCGAATGTCGCTCGGCGAGCGCGTTCTACTTCAGCGGGAAGAAAGAGATTCCGTTCGGGCCGGCGATACCGAATCGGACCGTGCGAATGCCGCCCCTTGGAACGCGAGCTCGAGCGCTGTAGGGCGGGCCGACGTTCTCTCTCGCCAGTGCAGTTGTCGAGGCGCCGCCGCGACCGACAAGGCGCACGATCATTCCGATCGCCGAGATTCCGACGCGCGTCCCGTTTGAGCCACGCACCGTCACACTCCAACGCACCGTGATGAGACTCCCCGGGCTCGCGCTCTTCGGCAGCGGCCTCAGCAAATGCGCTTGCGCGCCCTCCTTCGCCGCAGCGGGGATGGCGGCCGCGAGCGCAACTACCAGGGCACATACGAGGCGCTTCACCATGCGGACAATTCTTACACCGCGGCCCGCTCCGCAGTTCCAATCTTCGTCGGCGCGCAGTCCTCGCCGTCGGCCCTGACTGGGGACACCCGCGTCGCCTGGGCCAGTCTTCGAGAATGTCCCTTGGCCGCTACGGTCTGTTAGAGCGATGGTAAGTTCGTCGTGGATGAGGTGGACGACGTTCACCTGGGCCGCGATTGCACTCGCGGCAGTGGCTGCCTTCATCGCCGCAAGCGCGCCGGCGTCCACAGCGCAAGCAGGCGGATCCTGTGGCGCTGCGAAGGCGAGAACGACGGTCAACCAGTTTGCGGCCGCCTTCAACCAGGGGCAGCCGCAGAAGCTTGGACGCCTGTTCGCACGGGCTGACGAAGGGTTCCGCTGGTATACCGTCAACGCCGATCCGGGCCTGCGCCTCGCCGATGCGGCGATGAATCGCGCGACATTGCTGCGCTATTTCGCAGAGCGGCATCGTCATTCCGAGCGGCTTCTGCTTCAAAAGTTCACCTACAAGGGCTATTCGCTGGGAAAGGCCGAGTTCACCTTCGAGCTGGTGCGCAGCGCCGACGATCTCACTCCGGAAACGATCTACGGCGGAAAGGGCGCGATCAACTGCTGGGGACACGGCGGCATCTCTGTGTGGACGATGGGGCCGAACGCGTAGTCGTCGTCAGGGCGATTGCTCGGCGCCGATGAGGGAGACCGGCCTGCGGTGAACCAGTGTTCGGGAATGTCCCCCGACGCACGTCGCTAATGAACGGCGAGCGTGAGCCGCGCGGCGCCGGCGGGAATGACGACGCCGACTGGCGCGCTGTTCGGGACGACTACGCGCCAGCGGCCGGCTCTCCGGAAGCGCACGGTCCCGCGCCAACGATCCGGTGCGATCCGAACGAGAGGCACCTCGAACCCGTTGCGCGCGATGTTGGGGTCTGGCCGGCTGGTATCGCCGGTGATGGTCGCGACGACGCGGAAGATGTCTCTCCCAGGCGCGACCGCGATGAGTCGCAGGTTGTAGTCGAGCCTTCGCTCGCTGCGCACGATCATCGTGACCGATTGCCCTACGGCCGGTGTCCCGTCGCTTGCAGCGACCGAGATCTGGAACTTGGCCGACGCGGAGGTGCACAGAATGAGCGCAACAATCCCGGTGGCGGCAAGCGCCTTCATGCCTCTCTTACACCGCACAACGTGCGGTAGTTCCACGCAGCGATTTCAACCACGCAGTGCGGCTGCGGTCTGGCTCGAACCATCGCGGCACAAGACTTGGCATGGGCCAGTGAGTCCGGGAATGTCACCCGAACTGCGGCAGTTGTCGTCCCGGCTCTCCCCGCAGTCCTACCCCCTCAGAAGAAGCAGGTGAGGGAACGAAGTAAGTCGGGTTAGCCGACGCGCGCCTCGAACACGATCAGATAGCTCGATCGTGCAGTGTCAACCTGGTACGCGTAGCAGCCTGCGGACTTCACGAATGTCGCCGCCGGTCTCAGGCTGTCGATCGGACCGATGAGCCTGATCTCCGGAAGCACGGTATGGGTCCAGCTCGCACCGAGATCGAAGCCCAGCGGACCTGCGCCGTCGATCTCTCGTCCGCGGATCAGGACCGGCCCGGTGAAACGCGGAACGGTCCAGAGCGCCTTCGTTCCGGCCCAACCGGCGTAGGGCTGGTTGTCTCCGGCTGTCGGCCACGTGAGTGTGAGCACGGCGGATCCGGAAGGGCTTTCGAGCGTCACGTACGCCGGACCGGGGCCGAAGGCGGCGGTGGCTGCGGCGTCGGTGTTGCCGCGCTGCCCGAGAGTCCCGCTCGCGGAAGTTGCCGGGCACGTGGCACCCGGCGGCAACGTTGGAATGTGTAGTGGACGGCGGAGCGTCGTCCACGTTGGCCAGTCGTAGCGGAGGACGCCGCCGACGCAGCGAAACCCGTAGCGACGGTATTGCGCGCTGTATTTCGACCGGCACGAAGCGCCGCGGCTCAAACACACGGTGCGACCACCGACGACTGCCCGTTCGTTGGAGTAGCACCGCCCGGGTGAGGCGCTCGGCGCTCCCCCGGCGGCCAAGGCCATGGCGGCAATCAACTCGATCACGCACCGTATTGTCGCCCTTCCCGCGTCTCCACGCCACCTCGCTCACGCCGAAAAACGGCAGCCCGCGCGAGGCGAATCCCCGTCGGGGCAGGCGCGGTCGCATGCCCGAGCGTGCTCTCGCCGGACGCGGGGCGGCGCCGGCGGAGCTACACGCTCGGCACGGCGACGGTCCCGCCGCTCGCGAGCGCTTCCTCGCAGGCGATCACGGCCGCGAGCGTTCCCGCGGCGTCCGCCGGCGTGCAGAAGACGCGCGAACCGTCGCCGGCGCGGGCCGCCTCCACGAAGCGCTGCACGCTCCGCTCAATCGGATGCTGCTTCGTCGCGACGTCGATCTCCCGGCCGCGCGAGGTCCCGCGCAGCGTGAAGTTCGGATCGAGGTCGAGCCGTAGCGACGACTCGCTCCCGAGCACGTCGAGCGAGTACCGGGCCGGGAGGCCGTCTCGCGTCCATGCGATCGAGCTCGAGCCGACGGCGCCGCTCTCGAACCGGAGCGCGATCACCGCGGCGTCTTCGATGTCGCCGCGCTCCCCGGTGCTCTGCGCCAGAGGGTTCGCGCCGGCGGCCGCCTGCACCGAGACGACCTCACCGCCGACCGCACGTGCGAGATCGATCCCGTGGCTCGCCCGCTCGAGCAGGTTGCCGCCGCCCTCCGCGCGGTTCAGGAACCAGGGGCGGCTCTTGGTCGGGCCCGTGCCGATGCCGATCAAGAGGCCGAGCTCCTGGCCGTCGAGGGCCTCGCGCAGGTCGTCGAGCACCTCCACGGCGCGCCACTGATAGCCGACGGCGCAGACCGCGTCGCTTCCCGCGGCGGCGTCGACGATGGCGCGCGCGTCCTCGAGGCCTCGCGCGACGGGCTTCTCGAGGTAGACGTGGATCCCCCGGCCGAGCGCCTCGACCGTCATCTCCCGGTGGAGGAGCGGCGGCGTGCACACGAACACCGCGTCGGGCGACTCGCGCTCGATCAGCTCGCGCCAATCGGTGTACGCGGTGGCGCCGTCCGCCAACCCGCGGGCGCGCGACTCGTCGACGTCGCACACGGCGGCGAGCTCGACTCCCTCCAGGCGGCCGAGGATCGCGGCGTGCTCCTCGGCGATCCAGCCCGCCCCGATCACTCCCACGCGCATCGGGCGACCCTACTCGCTGAGAATATGGTTCGGCAATGCGCCTCCAGGACAGGGTCGCCGTCGTAACGGGCGGAAGCTCCGGCATAGGGCGCGCGATCGCGCTTCGCTTCGCGGACGAGGGCGCGCGCGTCGTCGTCGGCGACGTCGCCCTCGAGCCGCGCGAGGGCGGCGCGACGACCGAGGCGCTGCTCGGCAAGCGCGGCGTCCACGTCGACGCCGACGTGTCGCGCGCCGCGGACGTCGACCGCCTCGTCTCGACGGCGGTCGATCGCTACGGGCGGCTCGACGTGATGGTCTGC
>ORMF010502440.1_pt1 | contig 10768 bp, 9 predicted proteins | sample 1779871 | NCBI WGS metagenome assembly ORMF01 (sample SAMEA104232316, study PRJEB22302) | groundwater metagenome | biome: forest; feature: aquifer; material: groundwater | place: USA | collected 2011-08-07 | depth 5.4 m
ATTAGCAAGGGCGGGGCAATTCTGATTAGCGGCCACACACCATAGCGCAGCCGCTCGGTCTTTGTGCTTCACTTCTTCTGTTTCCTGTCCTTTGGTTTCGAGGAGCCAGCGCACGTCTTCCTGGTCGGTTGCCACGAAGTCGGGATAATAGGATCTCAAGTTGCCGCCGTCGGTATAATCAATCGCGAAGCCGAAGACCTCAGGAAGTTTTGAGAAGGCTTTAACGTCACCCGCGCCATCCAAAAATTTCGCAAAGGCCTTTTCGAAGTCGTTGTCGCATGCGACCAAGTTGAAGACACACTTGCGCGCTTCATACACCGGACGTGACCACGGGTAAGGTTGGGTTGTCGAAAGCAGTCGATCAGTTCCGAGCAGTTGCGGCTGTTGTTCCGCGATCGCCCGACTCAACAAGACCTTCTTAAAGGTCTGCACACAGACATAGTGCGCTACATTACTGCTCATCGCCTTAATGATCGCCGGTTCATCCAAATTGACCGCCTTGCCAAACGCCTTTAGCTCGAAGAATTCTTTGACCTTTGGAGCCAGGGCGGCAAATTGCGCCGGAAGCTTGACCTCCTGGGCGATCCGCCGGGCGTAATAGCCGATTACCTCCTGCGCCGTTTGAGGCTCCGGCATGACGTACTCACGCTCGATTTCCTTTTGCAATGTAATGATGTCATAGCCCTCATATTTGAAGGTCTTTTCGGCCTGGTCGCCGGCTTTGAGAGGCAGCACCGGACACACGAAAGACATTACGTCCAGAGCCGCTATCTCTTCCGCGAGGCTCTTTTTCCGAATCAATGATGGAGTCAGCAAAGGTAAGCCGATGTCGAACTCAGCGCGCTCTGCCATCGGCGCGATTGTGAGAATCTGAAGTTTGTCTTTGCCAAGCTCGAAACTTTCGAGTTCCACTTCCTCGATTTTCTCCAAGTCTTCGACGAAGGCTAGAAAGGCGTTGTTGCCGATGATGTCTACACGCTCGCGATAGTTGATGGGAAAGTCGCGAAACATCAGACGGAGACCGCGACCGATTGTCTGCTCGGGTAGAATATTTGCTTTGGCACTGTAAGGTCGCAGTCCGACGACCACAGTGACGTTCTGAACATCCCATCCCTCACGAAGCATAAGCACACTTACGATCGCGTTTACTGGATTAACGTCCTCATCGACCTTTCTGGCGAGATCCCGCGCTGCTTCCAAATCCCGCTTCGTGATTTCTCCGCTTTTGTCGGTGTGTATGACGAGTGTCTTGTCATTGCCGAACTCAGCCGGATATTTCGTTCGCAGCCAATCGCCGACGTCGTCCGCTTCGTCCGTATCGTTGAGCATGATAAATAGAATAGGTTTCTTCTTAAGCGCTGCCAACTGTTCTTTGTACTCCCGCCACCGTTCAACGCCAGCTCCCAGATAAGCCCGGTAGCGGACGCTGGCATGGTCCGACTTTGCTTCTTGAATCTTTAGCACGCCTTTCATGGGCCGCTTGACGATGCCGTCCATAATCGCTTGTTTCAGCGGATAGTCGTAGATCGTCCACGGGAAGATCGCGCCCTTTTGGAAGCGCGGCGTAGCCGAAAAATCCACCTGAGCGGTGAGTGAGGTCTTGGCATGGAGACCTCTGATGATTTGGTTCCACTCACTCTCCTCGTCGTGTGTGTGGTGCGCCTCGTCATTGATGACGATCAGATGACCGGCTCGCAACGCGATCCGTTCGTTAAAGTCGGTTATCTCCAGCTTCTGGGCCGGCGGTTTGGAACCCAACATCTCAGTCATGATGTCCGGTTCTTGGTCGTTCTTGCGACCGCCTCGCTCGTAGAACTGCTGAATGTTGGATAAGAAGAGCGTGCCTTCAGCATGTGCCTTCTCGCCCTCGCCTCTCATCACACAGTCAAAATCCCAGAAGATTTCCAACGGTTTAGGAATCAGCGGGTCAGCCCGAAAAATTCGTCCGCCTGAAAAATCGGTCTTGAGTCGCTCTAGCACGATGACGTTCGGCGCAATGATCAGAAACGTCTTGGCATAGTCCTGCGCGATCTCCTCTGCCTCCCGCATAGCGTTCATGAATTGCCACACCACAACCAGCGACATGACTTTGGTTTTGCCGCTCCCCGTCGCCATCTTGATGCAGTAGCGTGCGAAGTCGTCGTAGGGTGGGAGCCGAACATCCTTGAGGCTTTGCGCGTATCGTTCAAGCAGACCCTTGCGCGTCCTGACTTTCTCAAATTCCCAGACAAAGACCAGGGTCTCGATGGCCTGTCGTTGCGAAGAGTGATATTCGAAACGGCGCCCGTTTCTAAGTTTGTGGTCGGTGTTGAACCAATGATCGAGTAAGAGCCGCGTCGTGTCGGTCGTCCCCTTGTAGCCACCAGCGCGCCACGCGAGCACAGCCTCACGCAGAGCAGGAACACAGGGAGCCGTTCGAAGACGACCGGTTATGTCCAGCAGATCTCGTTGATCGCCTGCGTCCTTCGTTTTCTTTTGCCGCGCCATTACTTGACTTCGACTTGGGTCAACTTCGTTGTGTCATTGCCGAGAATATCGATGACCTTGATGACAACTGTATATTTGCCGGCTTCTTTATAGGTTTGCGACACTTCCCGTTCGAGATCGGGACTCTTGCGCTTTCGATAGCTCTGCCACTGATTGTGGAAAGTATCGTCCTTGTAATCCCAATCCACCGCCCAGTAATCGATCCACTGGCTCCAATGCTTGATCGCTTTTCTGGCATCTTCCGGGACGTCGTCCGGTGAAACAACGAAATCATCCAGCTTGAGCGTCAGGTCGCGGCCCTTCTGCTTAGTCTTTACCGATAGCGCGGCTAATTCGAAGAACTTGATGTCCCCTTGTTCTACAGCTTTTTTCTCCAACACCTCGCGAGGAATCTTTTTGAATGTTACGTCCACGTGAGCTTCCGCCGCCACCTGCTTAGCCAGCTCGTTTAGTTCGAGCGCGAACTCCCAGCCGAGAATATCGACTCCGGCGGTCTTCGGTGCATCTTTGCCTTTGCCAACGGATTTCCAGACCTCAGCGGCTACAGACTTCACGTCGGACAAGGTTACCGGAGCATCCACTGCCCCAATATGAATCATCCGCCCGCTCTTTGTGCCGTGAATCCAGGCGTAACCGGAGATTGGGTTTGCGTGATAAAGGTCAAGTATGAAATTTCGGTATCGCGCTTCCCGCTCCCGCGCGTCATCCGGTGAAGCGAACTCTGCCGCTTGCCAAGCCTGGCGTTCATACTTTCCGAGATTCTGGACAACGAAAGGGCGCACATTTGAGACGCTAAGGAGGCGCTTGCGCGTGGTGTGAATAGCAAACCTTCCGAGGTCGCACGCAATCCAACGCCGATTCAATTTCTCCGCGACTGCCGGTGTTGTCCCGCTACCGCAAAAGCAATCTAGCACCAAATCGCCTTCACTAGATGAGGCCTTCATGATCCGCTCAATCAAACCTTCCGGTTTTTGGGTGGGATAATCGAGTCGCTCATTTGCCATCATGTTTATTCGCTTGATGTCGTCCCACAGATCGCTGACCGGCTCCCCTTCTTGCTCGTCCAGATAGCGCTTGAATTCTGGTTTACCGGATCTAGTGAGGACAAATCTGTCTTTCTTCCAATACTCGTCAATTGTTTCCTGAATCCAACGCCAATGACGACCTGGAGACGGCGCAATTAGACGATCCCCAAATTTTCTAGGCGGTCCGGACCCTGCGCCTGTGGCGTCTTCTTTCCAGAATCTTCGCCCGTCTGGTTCTTTGAACCGGAAATAACGGTCAATGTACTCTTGTGAATAGGGGCGAAACTGTGGTGTCCAAGTGTAACCCGGTCCCTTGGTGAACCAGTAGATAATATCGTGAACCTGTCCGAACTTCTGGGCGTCGCTGTGGGATGTGCTCCGTCTCCACACGATTTCATTGATAAAGGTGTCTCCGAAAACTTCTTGGAGCACCCATCGAATATAATGGGTTATTCGCCAATCACAGTGGACAAAGAGGCTGCCAGTTTCGTGAAGCAATTCATGGAGAAGCACCACCGTTTCATAGAACCAGTGCAAATAGGAATTCAATCCACGGCCCCAGGTGTCGCGGTAGGCTTTTTGTTCAAGAATTGACGGCGCCTTAGTAAACGCTGTGGTTTCATCGTCATCCGTTTCTGGATTATCGGGGATAGTCGCGGTAAAGGAAAAATCCGCACCCGTGTCGAACGGCGGGGCAATGTAGATCAAATTAATCTTGCCGGCGAACTCCGGTAGCAAGCTCGACAGAACATATTTCTTGTCGCCCCATATCAGTCTGTTGCGCCACTCCGATTCACGACCCGACGCAAAGAGATCAAGCGACCGCTGCCGCTCCTGTGTGCTTTCATTCACTGTCTCAATCGTCTGAAACGGCAGCGCAATCCGCACCGGCGCAACTTTCTTGCCGTCCTTATACTTCCCGTCCCAAACAAGCTCAGTCATTTTTTTTGGGAATTATCCCTAAAGAACATGTAGCTATTTATCGAGTTTACCGCCGAAATTAGAAAACATGGTTGTTTGCTTGGCAGACGGCGTGCGGATGATCAACGGAAAACCTGCGACATTTCCGCTCAATGGAATCAAATCATTTGGACGTTTTCTTTTCCCCGACCCATCGAGAGTTTGAAATTCGGTAGCATGATAGATTATTGCGGTCGCTAAATGCGTACAGTCTGGGGTGCTCAGCTTGATTCCCTTCTCATAATAAAAGTTACGTATGAAATGAGACTTGTCTGCGATGCGTTGATCAACATTAATCATAGTTACGTTTCTTCGATCAAACAATTGTGAGAACTTCTTTTTTGCTTCTTCAGTTAGAGTAGCATCGAGAACCTCCGTCCTAGTCGTGACGGAAGTCATTAGTACGATTTCATTGCGACGGATTTTTTGAACGACTTCTACTATGCCATCGATGACAGCCGGTTCTTGGGGCTCATCTTTTAGCCAGGCAAGAAAAATATTCGTATCCCAATAAATCTTATCTTTACTGGTTGCCATAACGAAGAGATTCTACAAACTCCTCAGCGGTTTGGTTGCCTGTAGCGTCTGGAGCGATGCCACGTAGATCATCCAATGTTGGCAGCTCGTTTTCCGGCGGTAGAGTGTCAAGGTCGTCGACAATCATCCCATAAGGAAAGTCGTCACGTTTTTTATATCGGAGTTTTCCAAACACTCTTACATATCGATCAATTCCAAGTTTAACCTTTTCTCTAATCCTGTGGGGAAAATCGCACACCACCTTTGCTGGTCCAACTGTAGGGTAGATATTAAAGCGGTTGGTGTTATGAATGTTGAGCCATTCCAAAGTACCGCAAATAGATCCCTCAACCAGTTCGTCCGGTCCAATGATGTGATCAACCTTATGTTTAAACTCTTTGTCTATAGAGATTTGGCGTTTGCCATTCTTGAAGGATAGTTCGCTCACATGTTTATCGAGCACGCTACCTAACTGCCTATAGGCTTGTAGCGCGTCCAAATCGATATCGTGAGGAACGCGCCCTTTTTTTTCTATCATCCTCATCGTTGTTAAAAATCTTTTCACCGTTCTGTCACTGACGTCCGCGTCTGGTTTTTGTGGAATAGCTTCAATGACCACAGTCGCAGGGCTTGAATGACTTAGGTCAACAATTCGATAGTTCAGAGAGCGTTCTTCTGAATGAGAAATCAATCGTTCGGTATGCTTGAGGGCGTTTGCAACCGCTTCAAGTTGTTGAATAAAGTCCGTTAAACGAACATGGCCATCGTCTGCGGGATCGCCTTCTAATTGAATAGTGATTGTTTTGCCTGCCATGATAGACCCTCCACCTCTCGACGGTGCCTTCAATGAAACGGTAAATTAAAGCGTCATCACTTCAGGGGGCAGAAATAGGGGCCGAGCTTGTTGATTCTTAATTTCATCATTTCTGAGTTTCGTTCAGCCTTGCCCTATTGCGTGAGGTCGAGGTCTCCGTTCCTCTGCGTAATACGCCTTGAAGGCAACATCCTTACAGCTACCATGCCTTCGCGTAAGTTCGCCCCATCCTTGTGAGATAAGCCAGAAATTCTCGACCTCTGACAGTGATTCGCAGGCGTCCTCCATCCTCGCGCAATAGCAGATGATCCTTAAGAAAACCTAACCATGCTTCGAATGAATACCCGTCGTATGCCTCCGCATATTGTGACGACGCTAATGTGTAAAACAGCCTCAACGCTTCTGTTGGTTGCCCATCTGGCTGGGTGTTCAAGTAATTCAATAAATTCAGTTGACTACCCCAGATCAATCGATAGGTGTCCTCAAATCCCATAGCAATCTGCATTCCGGCCAAGTACCTGATTAGAACAGGCACAGCTTCAGCACCTAGCAGATTTCGTTGGCCCAGATCGTTTCTGATCCCGTCCTCAACCTCCCGAATCAGGGCGCTATCGAGCGCTCGCATGAGTGCTTCTGCTTCCGCTCGCGGATCACGTTCGGCTCCACCCGCTTTTTGGGAAGGATCGGTGCTAATGCCGGATTTGGAAATCGACCGAATTCGCGCGATGAGCGCGGCGATGGCTTGGCGAAAGATAAGAAAGAAGGCAATTCCCAAAACTACGAAGGCGAACGCAAAATAGAAGCTGGCTTCCATCGTACACCGTTAGATTGATTGACTTGATGCAACCATAACACTGCCACGAACGTACCGGATGACAGCTCGCACTGTCAACCAGACCAATCGGCCGTATTTAAACATTCGCCAGGATTCAGATATGCGCGCTGGCTATTTCGCCGGATACCGCTTCGCCATTTCGTTGAAAAATCCTTCTTTCTCGACCTCGTTCAAAAAGCTCAGATCGACGAACTGCTCCGGCTTGGCCGATTTCGCCTGCGGCATTTGCGGCGCGAGCATGTGGATCCCCATAGGCAAGCCCGTGGCACGTTCCACTACGCCCGTCGGGCGGAATCCTGAGCAAGAGCCCCCGGCCAAGGCCGGGGCTCGAGTCGAAGGGTCGGGATGAGGACAAATCTTCAACGAACGGACGTCGATTCCTACCCAATTTTCTTTCCGACGAGTTACGCTTCCCCTTGAAACCTGAGTCCGAGCCGTGCTGCTCATGAAGCAGAGCGACAAAGGAGAGAGGCAAATTCCCGTACCCTTGGAATAGTCTCGGTTCGGCGCAAAGTATTCAGCAGCTCTTTTGCCCTTGGCCGCCCTATGATCGCGTCCGCGCAACCGAGGAACGATTTCTCGACCCCTTCTCGGTCAAGAAAAGCGGCGAATGGCGTTTTCGCCACAGGCTCCCCGCCAGCGTGGCGAGCGGCGTGATCATCGGCATAGGGATCTTTTCCTTGACTCCAATCCGACTCGCGCTTACGCCTCGAGTTTCACCGAATTGATGACCACCGCCTCCACCGGCACGTCCTGGTGCATGCCGCGGTTGGCGGTGCGCACCTTCTCGATGGAATGAACGACTTCCATGCCTTCGACAACCCGCCCGAATACCGCGTAACCGAAGCCGTCGGGTGACGGACTCTTATGATTTAAGGAATCATTGTCTTTGACGTTGATAAAAAATTGCGCCGAGGCGCTGTCAACGTCGCTGGTGCGTGCCATGGCGATGCTGCCGGTAACGTTCTTGAGACCGTTGGCTGCTTCGTTTTTGATCGGCGCTTTGGTTTTCTTTTGATCCATTTTGGGATCGAACCCGCCGCCCTGGATCATGAAGCCGGGTATCACCCGGTGGAAAATCATTCCATCAAAGTGCCCATCGCCGACATAGTCGAGAAAGTTTTTGGCCGTGATCAGCGCCTTTTCGGCATCGAGCTCGATGCGGATATCGCCCATGCTGGTCGCCATCGTTACTATAGGATTTTTTGCCTGTTCAGCCATTTTGCCTCCTGAAAAGTCGTAAAGATCGTTCACTCCTAGCATCTTTTCATGCGAAGTTATACGACCCGGAGCGTCGGGCTGCGGACCTGGGTTTTGACCTCTTTGTACCGCTTGAACGATTTGAACGGCTTGAACGACTTGAACGACTTGAACGACTTGAACGACTTGAACGGTTTGAACAAGCGACAAGTGTGGAATTATGCCCGCCGTTGCGATATGGGTACGGGCAATTCGATCATCTACGAAAGAAGCCTTTATGCCGAGCGATAAAAAACTTGAGGGAATTTTGATGCCGATGCCCGTGGCGTTCAAAACGGACGGCGCCATCGACCCCGGCGTTACCGACGCGATCATCGATTTTTACCTGGACGCCGGCGTGCATGGTTTTTTCCCCTTGGGCACTCACGGCCAGGGAATGGCGATGGAGATCGACGAGCGCAAGAAAATCGCCGAGCAGATCGTCAATCGCGTGCGCGGGCGAGTTCCCGTGGTCATGCACATCGGCACGGCTAACACCCTTTCGTCCATCGAGCTCGCCAAACATGCCGCGGGACTCGGCGTCGACGCCATCGGCGTGGTGCCGCCTTATTACTATCCGCACGACGACTACGAAGTTTATGCGCACTACAAAGCGATCGCGAAATCGGTTCCAGGCATGCCTATGTTCATCTATGACAACACGGAAACTACCTGGGTCGAGATCACCCCGCCCAAAGCGAACAAGATCATCGAAGCGATCGCGCCCAATCCGTTGGCCGGCATCAAAGTCTCGTTCATCGCCTACGACAAGCTCCTTGGCTACGTCTACCAATTGCCGAAGTCGGTTGGCGTCTTTCCCGGCGGGATTTTTTCTCTTTACACCGGCTACTCAGTGGGCGTGCGCGGCGCGATCCATCCGCCGTCAACGCCGTTCCCGGAGACCTGCGTAAGAATGTACGAAGCGCTGAAAGCCGGCAATCTCCAAGCCGCGCAGAAAGAACATGATCTTTTGACGAGACTCATGCAGGTGGTCGGACGCTTCCTGCGCACCCACGGGCGCGGGGTTTTCTGCGAGCTAATGAAGCTGCGCGGTCTACCGGTGGAACGCTTCCCGCGCTGGGAGACTTTGCCATTCACGGAAAAGGATCGAGCGGAATTGAAGGAAGGGATCGCCAAATCGGGCTTTGCCTTGTAACGCTGTCTTGGTGCGATGGCAATCTCTGACGGTTCGAGAGTTCAAGGTTCAAGGTTCAACGTCCCCACCCCACTTTGAACCTGGAACCTTGAACTGAGGGGCACCGGCCCGACGCAATGCCGTGAAGGATACGGATTAGTACAACGCCAATCGAAGCGCTATGGCAAAAACTGATCAACCGCTGGTACTCGAAGTTGGTATAAAACTTTCACCAGCCGAAGCCAAAGCCTTCACCGACGCGATAAAACATCGTATGTATGCCCGCTGGAACGAAAGGATCTTCGGCGGCGCCTTTATGAGCGATTTGGAAGCGGGCAGACTGCCCTTCGAGACGATAAAACTTTACTGGAGGCACTGGTACAGCTACCCAGTCGAGGTCAACAACTTTCACCTGATCATCTACCAGCGCCACCAGGCGATCTTCGCGCGCCACCGCGAACTGCTCGCGCCCTACGTCGGCAAGATCAGCGACGAGCTGGTCAATCCGCGCATACCGGGACATATTGAAATCTTGATCAAGCAAGGGGAAGCCTTCGGCGTCTCCGTGGACGAAATGATTAATTGTGAAGTCTTCGCCGAATGCCGGGCGCTCACCGAATTCGCCCGCGGACTGGTCTACGAAGGCACGCTGATCGAATGGTGGGCGCGCTCGCTCAACGAAGAGATGTTCGGCCATTGGGCGAAGCGCTGGCGCGACGCGCTGCTCAAAAAGTACAAAATCAAGGAAGCCGATCTCCACTATTTCCAAGTGCACGAAGAAGCCGATCTGCACGAGCACGAAGACGGCCTAATGGCCCACGGCGAGGTGGCGCGCAGGATTTTCGAGCAACTCTTGCAGGACGGCTTGACCTGGTCGCGTCCGGGCTGGGGAGCCGAATACTGTTGTTTGACCAACGCCGATTACGTCGCGATGTTTCACGACGGCATTTACCAGCATGCCAAAGCGCTAGGACATTTTTAAGCGAAATAGAGTATTGACCACGAAGGACCCAGCGCGGCTACGCTGCAACCAAGGAAGGAAAAACGGATTTCACCACGAAGGACACGAAGAGCACGAAGTTTATAATCAAAAAAATCCAAACCCTTCGTGTCCTTCGTGCCTTCGTGGTGAAAAAGCATTTGTCAATGGAGTACCCCGACTATGCCTTTTAACGACCTGCGCGAATTCATCGAAGCTGCCCGCAAGCTGGGACAAGTCAAAGAGATCCACGGCGCCGACTGGAATATCGAGATCGGCGCGCTGACGGAGATGTTCGCCCTCAAGGAGCCCTCCCCGTTGTTGCTCTTCGACCGAATCCCCGGTCATGCGCCCAACTTCCGCGTCGCTTCGAATCTGATCAACACACCGGGCCGTTCCGGGCTGACGGTCGGCATGCCTGCTGACGCCCCGCCCATCGAGCTCGTCGCTCGCTGGAAAGAGCTGCTTAAGAACGTCAAACCGATCCCGCCGCGCGTAGTCACAAACGGGCCGATTCTGGAAAACGTCAAAACCGGCGCGGACATCGACATGACGATCTTTCCGACGCCGCACTGGCACGAGCTCGACGGCGGGCGCTACATCGGCACCGCCGACTGCGTGATCACCGGCGAGCCCGAAGAAGGCGGCTGGGTCAATGCCGGCATCGGTCCCGTGCAGGTGCACGACAACAATGCCATCGGCCTCTATGTCTCTCCCGGCCGTCACGCGCGCATCATGCGCGAAAAATATTGGGAGAAGGGGTTGAGCTGCCCGGTGG